>OLRG01002335.1_pt1 | contig 13595 bp, 9 predicted proteins | sample 1672331 | NCBI WGS metagenome assembly OLRG01 (sample SAMEA3136672, study PRJEB25190) | human gut metagenome
AAGATTGTTAATAAATACAAATAAAAAGAAATACAGACAGGGAAAAGCCCCGGTCGTGTATCAGTCAGATACCCAGCCGGGGCTTTTGTGAAAAGAGAAATTTATCATCGGTTTATTGTAAAAAATATCATCCTTTTACACCGCCGGAAGTAAGTCCGCCAACAAGGTGCTTTTCAATGAGAACAAAGAGGATAACAACCGGAATAGTTGCGAACAGTGACGACGCAAACAGATACTGCCATTCAATCATATTATATCCGTTAAATATAGTGATACCAACAGTCAGAGGTTTCAGAACATCTGTGGACATAAGAGTCAGTGCAACGGTATATTCGTTCCATGCATTGATAAACACAAAGATCAGGGCAGTAACGATACCTGGTGCAGCTACGGGAAGAAGGATGCTTGGCAGAAGCCATATATAAGGTTCTACCAGAGCCAGTGATTTCTTTTTTTTCATTTAAACACCACCAAACTATCTTGAATACAAGTTGTCTTAAACAGAACCGGGAGCCGGCTACTATTGTAACCGGCCCCCGGCTTAACTAAAACGCTTTTGTTTATGTATAAATCCGGTAATCAGCCTGCGATATCAGCCTGAAGGTCATCCAGCAGAGTCTGAACATCATCACCGAATTTGTCTTTGATCTTCTGAGCAGCATCCTGAACTTCCGCCCATGTAGTAGGAACTTTGGCTCCTGCTTCATCCAGAAGATCTTTGTTTACAAAGAGTGCACGACAGGATGCAAGAATCGGTATTGTGAAAAAGCATAAATAGTGCTACAATGACACCGTAACTAAACAAAGCAAACGTCAGGAGGAGAAATCATGGCAATTTTAGTAACAGGTGGAGCAGGTTTTATCGGAAGTCATACAGTAGTGGAACTGCAGAATGCAGGATATGATGTGGTAGTTCTTGATAATCTCAGCAATTCCAGTGAAAAAAGTCTGGAACGTGTTCAGAAGATCACAGGCAAACCGGTTAAATTTTATAAAGCAGATATTCTCGACAGAGATGCGTTGAATGAAGTTTTTGCAAAAGAAAAGATTGATTCCTGTATTCATTTCGCAGGACTGAAGGCAGTTGGTGAATCTGTAGTAAAACCATGGGAATATTATGAGAACAATATTTCAGGCACCCTTACTCTTGTAGATGTAATGAGAAAACATGGTGTCAAAAATATTATTTTCTCCTCTTCCGCAACTGTATACGGTGATCCGGCAATTATTCCGATCACAGAGGAATGTCCAAAGGGACAGTGCACTAATCCTTACGGATGGACCAAGTCCATGCTGGAGCAGATTCTTACAGATATCCAGAAAGCAGACCCGGAATGGAATGTAGTACTTCTCCGTTACTTCAATCCTATCGGTGCTCATAAAAGTGGTCTGATCGGTGAGAATCCAAACGGTATTCCCAACAATCTTATGCCATATATCACACAGGTTGCAGTTGGCAAGCTGAAAGAACTGGGTGTATTTGGTAATGATTATGATACACCGGATGGAACTGGTGTAAGAGATTATATCCATGTAGTGGATCTTGCCAAAGGACATGTAAAAGCTGTCAGGAAACTGGAAGACAATTCCGGACTGAGCATCTACAATCTTGGTACAGGCAAAGGTTACAGTGTTCTTGATATTGTAAAGAACTTTGAAGCAGCTACAGGAGTGAAAATTCCATATTCTATCAAGCCACGTCGTGCAGGAGATGTTGCTACCTGCTATTCTGATGCGACCAAAGCAAAAGAAGAACTTGGCTGGGAAGCAGAATATGATATCAAAGATATGTGTGCAGATTCCTGGAACTTTCAGCAGAAGAATCCTAACGGATACGAAGATTAACTGCGGGCAATTTACATAAAATCAAAATAAAAGAGACAAACATAAAAGAAGAGATCCGAATTCCAGATCTCTTCTTTTTGTACACTGAACTGAAAATCAGTGATATTTCTTTTCTTTTTCGAACTTGGGTTCGCAGGTAAGCTCGATACCAAGTTTACGAAATTCCCAGATATCTACAGAAGAAAGCATAACGGAAGTATGGGCCTGGCAGCCTTTCAAAGTGCGAAGCTGTTCCAGTGCCAGACGAGCTTCGGGATTGCTGGCAGCACTGACGGACAGTGCGATCAGTGTTTCATCTGTATGGAGACGAGGATTCTTGCTTCCAAGATACTGTGTCTTTAATTCCTGGATGGGACGAATAGCTTCCGGTGAGATCACATGATGTTCGTGATCAATACCTGCCAGATCTTTCAGGGCATTCAGAAGCAGTGCGGAAGAAGCACCCAGAAGATCAGAAGTCTTACCATAAATAATACGTCCGTCATGAAGTTCCAGTGCAGCGGCAGGAGCTCCTGTTTCCTGTTCTTTCTGAAGGCTTGCAGGAACTACTTTACGGTCATCCAGAGAAGCATGAGCCTGTTTCAGAAGAAGTTCGATCTTACGTACCTCTTCTTCTGTACCGGTACCGGTAAGCAGTGCAGCACAGCTCTTGTAGTAGCGGCGAATAATCTCCTGACGGGAAGCCTCACAGCATACTTCATCATCAACAATACAGTTACCTGCCATATTGACACCCATATCTGTAGGAGATTTGTAAGGGCATTCTCCCATGATGGTTTCAAACATTGCCTGAAGAACAGGGAAAATCTCTACGTCACGATTGTAGTTGACAGTAGTTTCCCCATAAGCTTCCAGATGGAAGGGGTCGATCATATTTACGTCGTTCAGGTCAGCAGTAGCTGCTTCATAGGCCAGGTTTACCGGATGTTTCAGAGGAATATTCCAGATAGGGAAGGTCTCGAATTTGGCATAGCCAGCTGCAACTCCACGTTTGTATTCATGGTAGAGCTGAGAAAGACAGGTTGCCATTTTTCCGCTTCCAGGTCCTGGTGCTGTAATAACGACCAGAGGACGGGTAGTCTTGATATATTCGTTTTTGCCGTAACCTTTGTCACTTACGATAAGGGGGATATTGCTTGGATATCCGGGGATACTGTAATGGAAGTATACAGGTATGCCCATTTTTTCCAGACGTTTCTTGAAATGATCTACACTTTCCTGACCTGCATAGCGTGTGATACACACACTGCCTACATAAAGTCCACGTCCGGTAAATTCTTCAATCAGACGAAGAACTTCTACATCGTAGGTGATTCCCAGATCGCCACGCATTTTGTTTTTGTCAATATCTGCAGCACTGATAACAATGACAATTTCAGCCTGATCACTGAGCTGCATCAGCATACGGAGTTTGCTGTCCGGCTCAAATCCGGGAAGAACGCGGGAAGCATGGTAATCGTCAAAAAGTTTCCCGCCAAATTCCAGGTAAAGTTTGTTGTCAAATTTGCTGATGCGTTCCCGGATATGCTGAGACTGCATCGACAGATATTTTTCGTTGTCAAATCCAATTTTCATTTGTCGTTTTCCTTTCCCATCACACATTCGCCGGTTGTATAGTTCTTCCGGCGTTCACGTTCTTAGCGTACAGGCACTGTTTATCTATTCACAGTACCTATGAACAGTAACAGTATACTACAAACATTCACAGTTTTCCAGTTGATTTATGTAGTAAATCTCTTTATAATAAAGAAGACTAAAAGAGGAGGAAAGTAATGAACGATCATATGGATAACAGACCGGACAGAAACCGGAATAATCCTGAAAACCAGGGACCAAACAAAAATCATCAGTCCATTCTGGCTTTTGTGATCTGTCTTCTGATTACTCTGGTTTGTCTCAGCTTTGTGACAGACAAGATGAGTGACAAGAGCAGCGAGATCACTTATGATAAATTTATTGAAATGGTGGACAAAGATCAGATCAAAGAAGTGACACTTCAGTCCGGAGTTCTGACAATCGAACCTAAAATTCAAAAATCTTATTATCAGGATACCACATACCGTACCAACCAGATGGAAGATACAGATTCCCTTACCAAGCGACTGGAGGGAACCGGCATCATCTTTCATTATGAACAGCCAGATGCCATGAGCGCCATTGTTTCCAATGTAGTGCTGACTATTCTTCTGCCTACATTGCTTCTGTTTGGAATGCTAATGTTCTTTATGCGACGGATGAACAAAGGTGGAAGTGGCATTATGGGCGTTGGCAAGAGCCGCGCCAAGGCATATATCCAGAAAGAAACAGGAATCACATTCAAGGATGTGGCAGGTCAGGAAGAAGCTAAGGAATCTCTTCAGGAAGTGGTGGATTTTCTTCATAATCCCGGTAAATATACCACTATTGGAGCCAAGCTCCCCAAGGGAGCACTTCTTGTAGGACCTCCCGGAACAGGTAAGACCCTTCTTGCCAAAGCAGTTGCAGGGGAAGCAAATGTACCTTTCTTTTCCCTGTCAGGTTCTGAATTTGTGGAAATGTTTGTTGGTGTAGGTGCATCTCGTGTCAGGGATCTTTTTGAAGAAGCCAAGAAAAATGCACCATGTATTGTATTTATTGATGAGATTGATGCCATCGGTAAGAGCCGTGACTCGAAATATGGAAGCGGCAATGATGAGCGTGAACAGACCCTGAATCAGCTCCTGGCAGAGATGGATGGTTTTGATACTTCAAAGGGACTTCTGATCCTTGCAGCCACCAACCGTCCGGAAGTTCTGGATCCGGCACTTCTCCGTCCGGGACGTTTTGACAGAAGAATTATTGTCGATCGTCCGGATCTGAAAGGAAGGGTGGAGATTCTTAAAGTTCATGCAAAGAATGTTATGCTGGATGAGACTGTAGATCTGGAAGCTATTGCACTTTCCACATCAGGGGCAGTAGGATCTGATCTTGCCAATATGATCAATGAGGCAGCGATCCTTGCAGTTAAGAACGGACGTAAGGCAGTTTCCCAGAAGGATCTTCAGGAATCTGTAGAAGTAGTCCTTGTGGGTAAAGAAAAGAAAGACCGTATCTTAAGTGCACAGGAAAGACGCATTGTTTCTTATCATGAAGTCGGTCATGCACTTGTGAATGCTCTGCAGAAAGATGCAGAACCTGTACAGAAGATCACTATTGTACCGAGAACCATGGGTGCACTTGGTTATGTTATGCAGGTACCGGAAGAAGAAAAATATCTGAATACCAAGAAAGAACTGGAAGCCATGCTGGTAGGTTATCTTGGAGGAAGAGCAGCAGAAGAGATTGTTTTTGATACAGTTACCACTGGAGCCGCCAATGATATTGAGCAGGCTACTAAAGTAGCCAGAGCTATGATCACCCAGTATGGTATGTCACAAAAATTCGGACTTATGGGTCTGGCTACCCAGGAGAACCAGTATCTTTCCGGACGTGCGGTACTGAACTGTGGTGATGATACAGCTACAGAGATTGATCATGAGGTAATGGAACTTCTTCATTATTCTTATGAAGAAGCCAAGAGACTTCTCAATGAACACAGGGAGGCTCTGGATAAGATCGCAGATTATCTGATTCGCAGAGAGACCATTACAGGTAAAGAATTCATGAAAATCTTCCGGGCTGTAGAACGTGGCATGGAGATTCCGGAAAACCTGGATAACCTGGAAATTCTGGAAGAAAAAGATTCTCAGGAAACAGAAAATAAAAACCAGAAGACAGAAGAACAGAAGGTGCCGGATAATTCAGAAGTGAAAGAAACACCGGCAAAATCTGCAACAGTTTCCCTTGCCAAACCAGATGTAGAAGAGCAGAAGGAAAGTCAGGATGTTTCTGATTGAGGAAGAATTAAAGAAACTTCCGGCAAAACCGGGAGTATATCTTATGCACGACGAACGTGATGAGATTATTTATGTAGGAAAGGCGATCAGTCTCCGCAATCGCGTTCGTCAGTATTTTCAGAGCAGCCGTAACAAAGGTGCCAAGATCGAGCAGATGGTTACACACATTGCCAGATTTGAGTACATTGTTACGGACTCAGAACTGGAGGCTCTGGTTCTTGAAAGCAATCTGATCAAAGAACACAGGCCAAAATACAATACCATGCTGAAGGATGACAAAAGTTATCCTTTTATTAAAGTAACGGTGCAGGAAGCGTATCCCAGAGTTCTGTTTGCCAGGCGCATGAAAAAGGACAAAAACAGATATTTTGGTCCCTATACCAGTGCCGGCGCAGTCAAAGACGTCATAGAGCTGGTGCGCAAGCTTTATCAGGTTCGTTCCTGTAACCGTAATCTCCCCAGAGACTGTGGCAAGGACAGACCCTGCCTTTATTATCATATGAAGCAGTGTATGGGACCCTGCAGAGGAAACGTGGGACAGGATATTTATAAAGAAAATATCAAAAAAGTCATTCGTTTTCTCAATGGGGATTTTCAGGAAACCATAGATCAGCTAACAGACAAAATGATGGCTGCTTCCGAAGTAATGCGTTTTGAAGATGCTGCAGAATACAGAGATTTGATCCAGAGTATCCGCAAGATTGGTGAACGTCAGAAGATTACTGCCTACGGAGAAGAAGACAGAGATATTATTGCTGTGGCAATGGATGAAAGCCTGGATCTCAGGGAACAGGATGCAGTTGTGCAGGTATTCTTTATGCGAAGCGGCAGAATGATCGGAAGAGATCATTTTTATCTCAGTGTAGCCAGAGGGGATACCCGTTCACAGGTACTTTCCAGCTTCATGAAGCAGTTTTATGCCGGCACCCCTTTTATTCCCAGAGAGATCATGCTGCAGTCTGAAATTGAGGACAAAGAGATCATTGAAGAATGGCTTTCCTCCAGACGGAAGCAAAAGGTTCATATTCTGGTGCCAAAGAAGGGAACCAAAGAGAAGCTTATAGAGCTTGCCTGGGAAAATGCCCGTATGGTTCTTGACAAAGACAGAGAACGGATCAAAAGAGAAGAGGGACGTACCATAGGTGCAGTTCACGAAGTAGAAGAATGGCTTGGACTGAAAGGAATCAACCGTATGGAAGCTTTTGATATTTCCAATATCAGCGGTTTTGAATCCGTAGGTTCCATGGTGGTCTATGAGAAAGGACGCCCCAAACGTAGCGATTACCGTAAATTCCGGATCAAATCTGTCCAGGGACCTAATGATTACGCCAGTATGGAAGAGGTTCTTACCAGACGTTTTACCCATGAAACAAGCAATGAATACGACAGCTTTTCCATTATGCCGGATCTTCTTCTTATGGATGGTGGGAGAGGACAGGTAAATATAGCGCTGGGGGTTCTGGACAAACTGGGACTTCAGATTCCTGTCTGTGGTATGGTCAAAGATGATCACCACAGGACAAGAGGTTTGTATTATAATAATATAGAAATACCCATCGAGACTAACTGTGAGGGCTTTCGCCTGATTACCAGGATTCAGGATGAAGCTCACAGATTTGCTATAGAATATCACCGTTCTCTCAGAAGCAAAGAACAGGTGCATTCTGTTCTGGATGATATTCCGGGAATCGGAGAGCGCCGCCGTAAGGCGCTGATGAGAAGATTTCGGTCTGTAGAAGCCATCAGGGATGCTTCACCGGAAGAACTGGCAGAAACAGAATCTATGAATACTGGAAGTGCAAAACAGGTGTATGCTTTTTTTCACCCGAATAAATAAAGTAAAAGGAGACACATGCTATGAAAGGTGTATTGATGACAAAGATGATCCAGGAGCTGAATCTGACAAACCTGACTCCTGAGATTGACCTGACAGACAAGAGAATCATTACAGCGGAGATCAATCGTCCGGCATTACAGCTTACCGGATACCTGGAGCATTTTGCTAATGAACGGGTTCAGATCATCGGGTATGTTGAGTACACATATCTGATGCAGCTCAGCGATGATAAAAGAATGATGAAATATGAACGTTTTATTTCCAGCAAGATCCCATGTGTTATTTTCAGTACAATGACCAAACCTTCACAGGATATGCTTGATCTGGCAATTAAATATAATGTTCCTACATTTGTGACAGAAAGAACAACTTCCAGCCTTATGGCAGAGATCATCCGCTGGCTTGGTGTACAGCTTGCACCATGTATCTCTATTCATGGTGTTCTGGTAGATGTTTATGGTGAGGGAATCCTGATTACAGGTGAAAGTGGAATCGGTAAAAGTGAGGCTGCACTGGAGCTGATCAAGAGAGGTCACCGTCTTGTCAGCGATGATGTAGTAGAATTGCGTAAGGTCAGCGATGTTACTCTGGTGGGCTCTGCACCGGATATTACAAGACATTTTATAGAACTTCGCGGTATCGGTATCATAGATGTAAAGACTCTGTTTGGTGTAGAAAGTGTAAAAGATACTCAGTCCGTTGATCTTGTTATCAAACTGGAAGAATGGGATCGGGACAAAGAGTACGACCGTCTTGGCCTTCATGAAGAATATACAGAATATCTGGGCAACAAGATCGTCTGCCATTCACTGCCTATCAGACCGGGACGTAACCTGGCTGTTATTGTAGAGTCCGCGGCTGTCAACCACAGGCAGAAGAAGATGGGATATAATGCGGCAGAAGAACTGTACAAGCGTGTACAGGCGAACATTGCAAAGAAACGCGAAGAATAAACAGAATATCATAGGTATCACAAGAATAAACAAAAGGGAAAGGTGAAATAAAATGGGATCATATTGTTTTGGTATTGATGTTGGAGGAACTTCTGTAAAGTGTGGACTGTTCCAGACAGATGGCACACTTGTGGAAAAATGGGAGATTCCTACACGAAAAGAAAATAACGGTGAAAAAATCCTTCCTGATGTGGCAGATACCATCAATCACAAGGTTGCAGAACGGAACATGGACAAAAAAGACATTATCGGTGTGGGAATCGGAATTCCGGGTCCGGTTAACAATAAAGGTGAAGTAGATCGTGCTGTTAATCTTTATTGGGGATTCAAGGCAGTATCCAAAGAGCTCAGTGAGCTTACAGGGCTTCCGTCAAAAGCCGGCAACGATGCTAATGTGGCAGCACTTGGTGAAGCATGGAAAGGTGCAGCAGAAGGTGCACAGAATGTAATGATGGTAACTCTTGGCACTGGTGTTGGGGGCGGTATTATTGTAGATGGCAAGATCATTGCCGGACAGCATGGAGCAGGTGGAGAGATCGGTCATGCGCTTGTTGTCAGAGGCGAAAAAGAAAAATGCAACTGCGGTAATCGCGGATGTCTGGAACAGTATGCTTCTGCAACAGGGATTGTTCGTGTGGCAGGCAGAATGCTTGCAGCTACAGAGGAGGACAGCGTGCTCAGAAGTCTGGACCACATCACAGCTAAGGCTGTTTTGGATGCTTTCAAAGACGGAGACAAAGTGGCAGTACAGGTTGTGGAGCATGTAGGTGATCTGCTGGGAGGCGCTCTGGCAGGATTTGCAACAGTAACGGACCCGGAGACCATCGTTATCGGCGGTGGGGTATCCAAAGCAGGACAGCCGCTGATTGACTGTATCCAGAAATACTACAGAGAATATGCATTTCCTTCCTGTAAAGATGTGGGGATGGTTATCGCCACTCTTGGCAACGATGCGGGAATTTACGGCGCAGCCAAAATGGTACTGTAATATTGCCCTGGCAGGATCTTGCAGGCATGAGAATAAAAATTATGGGGAAGACTTCGGAAGAGGTCTTCTTTTTTTACTTTTCTTTTAGTATAAAGAAATTTATAATTTATGAACTTTTATGAAGTTTGCTTTTTGGGGCTTTATTTACCTTTTCTTATTTGCTATAATAGAACGGACTATAAAGGAGGAAAACCATGAATTACGGTAAAAAATCAGTCTCAAAGAAACGAAACTCCCTGATTTCCCGTACAGCTATGATGGGAAAGAGAGCCCATGTTTCGTTTATCAGAGTTCTGTTTGTAGCTCTGATCACAGTCTGCGTGGTAGTTGGCTGCGTAGGTATCGGTGCTTTTCGGGGAATTATAGATAATGCTCCTGATGTAAATGACGTTGATATTTCCCCACTGGGGTATGCTACCTTTCTGTATGACGGGGACGGCAATCAGCTTCGTAAACTGACAGCACCAAGTTCCAACCGTCTGCCGGTATCCATCGAACAGATTCCCGTAGATCTGCAGCATGCAGTAGTAGCTATCGAAGATGAACGTTTTTATGAACATAACGGAATTGACGTAAGAGGTATTCTCCGAGCTTTTGTAAGAAACATTACTTCCGGAGATCTGTCAGAGGGTGCAAGTACCATTACCCAGCAGCTTCTTAAGAATAATGTGTTCACCAACTGGACACAGGAATCTACATGGCTGGAGCGTTTTACACGTAAGATCCAGGAACAGTATCTTGCAGTTAAAGTAGAAAAGAAGATCAACAACAAAGATGTGATCCTTGAAAATTATCTGAACACCATCAACCTTGGAGCAGGTGCTTATGGAGTGCAGGCAGCAGCCCACCAGTACTTTGACAAAGATGTATGGGATCTGAATCTTTCCGAATGTGTTACTCTGGCAGGTATTACCCAGAACCCTACCCAGTTTAATCCCATCGAACATCCGGAGGCAAACGCCAAACGTCGTAAAGAAGTCCTGGATCATATGCTGTCACAGGAATATATTACAAAGCAGCAGTATGATGAAGTACTGAATGATGATGTGTACTCACGTATACAGGCAGCTCAGGCAATCAATTCCAGTACAGAGAATACTGTTTACAGTTATTTTGAGGATGAACTGATTGACCAGGTGATCAACGACCTTATGAAGATCAAAGGTTATACAAGAACACAGGCGCAGAATCTGGTATACAGTGGTGGCCTAAGTATTTATACCACACAGGACGCACAGATTCAGTCTGTTCTGGATGAAGAGTATGCAGATCCTTCCAATTATCCGGATTATGTGCAGTATGCTCTTGATTATGCCCTGACAGTAAAGAACCCTGAAGGTGAAGAAGTGAACTACAGCAAAGAAATGCTGAAGCTGTATTTCCAGAATGAAGATCCGGAATTTGATCTTCTCTTTGATTCCCAGGAAGAGGGACAGTCCTATGTTGACCGTTACAAAGAGCATATTCTTTCTGATGGCAGCACCGTAGTAGCAGAAAGAGTAAGTTTTGCACCTCAGCCACAGTCTTCCATGAGTGTGATTGATCAGCATACCGGTTATGTAAAGGCCATCATTGGCGGACGTGGAGAAAAAACAGCCAGTCTGACCCTTAATAGAGCCACAGATACCACCAGACAGCCTGGTTCTACATTTAAGATCCTGTCTACCTATGCACCGGCTCTTAATGAAAAAGGAATGACTCTTGCCACTACTTTTGAGGATGAGCCATACAACTATCCGGATGGTTCTCCTGTAAATAATGCAACCAAGAGTTACAACGGAACTACAACTATCCGTAAGGCTATCCAGAATTCTATCAACGTAGTAGCTGTTAAGTGCCTGGAAGAAGTGACACCACAGCTTGGTCTGCAGTATCTGGATAATTTTGGCTTTACTACTCTGGCTCATGGCACAGAAGCTGACAAGGATGAAAATGGAACAATATGGACAGACGCCAACCTTCCACTGGCTCTGGGCGGTCTAACCAATGGTGTTACCAATGTGGAACTCTGTGCGGCTTATGCAGCCATTGCCAATAATGGTAATTATATCGAACCTATTTATTATACAAAGATTCTTGACCATAACGGAAACGTCCTTATCGAAAAGACTTCGGCAGAGCGTTCTGTAATCAAAGAGAGTACTGCATGGCTTCTTACAAGCGCAATGGAAGATGTTGTACAGCAGGGTACAGGTACAGCCTGCCAGCTGGATAATATGACAGTTGCAGGTAAGACCGGTACTACAGATGCATACAACGACCTGTGGTTTGTAGGATATACACCATATTATACATGTGCAGTATGGTCAGGATTTGACAACAATGAAAAACTTCCGGAGGATGCACGAGACTTCCACAAGAACCTGTGGAAGAAAGTTATGACACGTATTCATGAAGGTCTTCCGGACAAAGATTTTGAGCAGCCTTCCAGTGTGGAAGAACTCAGTGTATGCGAAGAGACAGGGCTTCTTCCAAGAGCAGGCTGTCCTACTATTACAGAATACTTTGATATCGGAGATGTTCCTACAGAGCGTTGTGGTCAGCATTATTACAGCAGTGATTATGACGAAGATGAAATGACGGAATATACCACTGAAGAGGGAACTTATAATACTGGTGATAAGCAGGATGCCACAGAAGCCGATGATAACGCCGACAATAATAACAGAGATAATAGCGACAACGGAGATGATTCCGGAGATAACGGCGGAGACTCTGGCGATGACAATGGCGGCGGAGATAATGGGGATAACGCCGGCGGAGATGATGGCGGTGGCAACGGTGGAGACACCGGAGAAGATACCGGAGAAGATACCGGTGGCGAAGATGCAGAGTAAAACAAACTAAATTGAGAAAACAGGCTGTGGCTGTCTACAAGACGGTTACAGCCTGTATTTGCAAAGGAAGGAAGTAGAATGTTAGATCAGTATAAAACCGTTCTGGAAGGTGGCACAGGAGAAATCACAGAAAAAAAATCCCGCTTTATAGCAACTGTACGTCCTGTGTCCAGTGAAGAAGAAGCACTGGCGTTTCTGGAAGAAAGCAGAAAAAAGTACTGGGATGCCAGACATAATTGTTATGCCTACTCAGTGGGAATGAACAGGGAGTATACCAGATGCAGTGACGATGGAGAACCTTCAGGAACAGCAGGCAGACCGATGCTGGATGTGATTCTGGGAGAAGATATCTACAATGTGGCAGTTGTAGTCACCAGATATTTTGGAGGGGTTCTTCTGGGGACAGGAGGACTTGTAAGAGCCTATTCCAAAGCGGTTCAGGAAGGCTTCAGAGAAAGTAGGATCATTGAGAAAAAGCATGGTATCTGTCTCACAGTCACTACAGATTATACCGGGATTGGCAAGATTCAGTATATTGCAGGAGAACGTTCTTTGCCGATACTGGACAGTGAATACACCGATCGGGTAGTTTTGAAACTTCTGGTTCCCGTACAGGAAATCGGAAGTGTCGAGAATGCAATTACAGAAGGGACGAACGGACGGGCACAGCTTGAACAGGATGGAGAATGCTACTATTCTGTGATTGATGGTGAAGTTCAGACGTTTGATCATTAATTAAAACATAAAAAACCACAGAAATCATGAGCTTGCTCAAATATGATCTCTGTGGTTTTTATTATGCTTTGAAATTAAACAGTTAAACAAGTTTCTTCCATAATAAATTATTCTCCTTTCTTACACGGCATAATGCCCTAAAGCAGGCGAAGTTCATTTCTACTCTATAAACTTTCAAACTAGCGTAGTAGCTCATATGTGTCAATACCCTGAAATGGGAAAAGTTCATTTCTAGATGACTACTATGGATGATAATAGCTGGATCATCATCGTGTGTCAATACCCTGAAACGGGAGAAGCTCATTTCTACCGAGTAGGCGGAGAAAAAACATTCTACCACAAAGAAGTGTCAATACCCTGTAGCGGGAGAAGTTCATTTCTGCTCAGAAAACATTTACTGTAGCAATTGTAAGAGAAATGTGTCAATACCCTATAGCGGGTGAAGTTCATTTCTACCTCTCTATCGACGATGAACTTGCAAAGATGCTGAGAAATGTGTCAATACCCTGTAACGGGTGAAGTTCATTTCTACAGTTTCATAGAAGA
>OLRG01002338.1_pt1 | contig 13587 bp, 9 predicted proteins | sample 1672331 | NCBI WGS metagenome assembly OLRG01 (sample SAMEA3136672, study PRJEB25190) | human gut metagenome
ATGGCTGGGGTTGCGCAGAATTCGCCCGTTTCGCAGTTCTTCGCCACGTATTTCAATGACGATTTCATGGCCCACCGATTCCAGACCATGAAGATCGACCCGTCCACTGCCGGTCGTATGTAGGCTGGTTTTTGCGTTTTGCGGAGCGGCTGGTCGGGCGATGTTCCGGCTGGCCGCTTTGCTTTGGGTGGCTGATTTTGAACGATTTCGGACGATTGCAGTGGGGTTTTGTTGCGGGTTTTGCCGCGGGGGATTTGATTCTTCCGGATTATTGCCGTTTGGGATTCGTACCTTCCGGCTGTCTGGATGCTTGACTGCTGTTGCCGCGCCTACGCCGCGATGCTTTGCGCCAGCTGGCGGATGAGGTCGGGGCGATGTCCGCTCCATGAGGAATTCGGTGAGATGACGACCGGAATTTGCTTGAAGCCGGCGTCCTTGATCTGTTCGAATGTGGACGGATTCTGCGTCAAATCGACCGCCACGTACCGCACTCCCAGTTTGGAAAGCTCTTGTTCGGTGGCCTCGCATTGAGGATTGTTCGGATTGGTGAAGACGGTCACGGTCATTACTTTTCCTCCCTATGCAATCGGCTTCCTTTGGTGCGGAAGATCTTGTCGGCCACGTTTTTCGATTTTGCCCGGCTGCTCGGGCCGTTCATCAGTATACACTACCCGTAGTGGCGTTTCGTACGTTCGCCCACTGTATATAGTGGGGAATTTCCCGTAATACCGAATCTATACGAACAAATGTTCGATATATTCGAGTCTATCATTATCGTCGATTGCGCCACGCCGGTTGCATGCGTATGGTCCGTCCGCGAATCGCCCGCGGGCTGTTCGCTGTTCATTTCGGAACACATATTGCGATTTCGCTCGTTTTCTTACGATTGTGAGCGAAAGGTGGTGCCGCATAGTGCGGTAGGGGGTATAAATCGCCTTATTTTCCATACTTTTCGGCGCACGTCGCGAAATAATCGACCGAAATTGCGATTCGTGAGCGAAAGAGGGTGCGCGATATGGTGCGTTCCGTATTGAAGTGCTGAGACCTCATCCCGAAACAAATGAAAAAGTCCTGAGAACCATCGGCTTCCAGGACTTCGAACCTGTGCCCCCCGTGGGATTCGAACCCACAACCCACGACTTAAAAGGACGCTGCTCTAACCGTTGAGCTAGAGGGGCAACAGCAACACAGTATACAGCATATTCGGACCAATCGCCACCACGGGCGTCGGACGGGCGTCGAAATGGCCTTCGGAGTGTTGGTGTGCCTACAATCGAAACCATGTCATGTACCACAATTCTTGTAGGCAAAAAAGCAAGTTACGACGGTTCGACCATCATCGCCCGAGATGACGACTCTGGTTCGGGACGTTACGATCCCAAGAAATTCGTAGTCGTCGCACCGCAGGAGCAGCCGCGGCACTACCGCAGTGTGCTGAGCCACGTTGAAATCGACCTTCCCGACAATCCATGCCGGTACAGCATCGTACCGAACGTGCTTCCAAATCGTGGAATCCTTGCGGAAGCTGGCGTCAACGAACGCAACGTGGCCATGAGCGCCACCGAAACCATCGCCGTCAACGAGCGCGTGCTCGCCGCCGACCCGCTGGTCGCACTGCAGTCGGCCGACGAAGCCAATGGTAAGCCGGAAACCCCAGGCGGCATCGGCGAAGAAGACATCATCACCCTCATATTGCCGTATGTCAGCACTGCGCGCGAAGGCGTGAAACGTCTGGCCGAACTGCTCGAAACGTACGGAACGTACGAATCGAACGGCATCATCATTTCCGACGTGGACGAAATCTGGTACGTCGAAACCATCGGCGGCCACCATTGGATCGCCCGTCGCGTGCCGGACGACAAATGCGCGATCATCCCCAACCAGCTTGGCATCGACTATTTCGATTTTGATGACGCCTTCAGCGACGCACGTGAATTCATGTGTAGCGCCGATCTGCAGGAATTCATCGAAACGCACCATCTTGGGCGCGCGGCGGGTATGCAGGGCGGCATGAACGGCGGCCACTGCAACCCGCGTATCGTATTCGGCACCGCCACCGCGAAGGACCACATCTACAACACGCCACGCGCCTGGTACATGTACCGCTATCTCGATCCGGCCGACGCGGAAAACCTTACCCCTGAATCGGACGATATTCCATGGTGTCTCGAACCGGAGAATGCCGTGACCGTCGAGGATGTCGACTTCCTGCTCGGTTCGCACTTCGAAGGCACCCCGTATGACCCGTACGGCACGCAGGGAACTGAGGAAAGCCGCCATCGCTACCGTCCGATCGGCATCAACCGCACCGGACACATGGTGGCCATGCAGATTCGCCCGTACGCGCCCGTCGAAAGCCGTTCGATCATGTGGATTTCGTACGGTTCCGGCGCGTTCACCACGTCCGCCCCGTTCTATGCGAACGTCGACGACACCCCCGCCTACCTGCGCGACACCACGCCGGAAGTCTCCACGGACTGCCTGTATTGGACGAACCGCCTGATTGCAACGCTCGCCGACGCGCACTTCTACGAGACCAGCAACGCGGTCGAGGGCTTCTCGGAAGATGTCCGTTCCTTCGGCCACCGTCTGGTGGAACGTACGGATGATGCGCTTGCGATTGGTGGGTCGGCGACTGGGGCTGGTGGCGCTGGTTCTGGTGCCGGTTCTGCGGTTGGCGGTTCTGGTTCTATGTCTGGTGCTGCGGTTGATTCCGGTTCCGATGGGCTTGCTAGTCCTACATCTGTTCCGGCCCGTCTTGCGGCGGCTAACGACGAAATGGCGGAATACCTGCGATCGCGCAATACGAAGCTGCTCGGCGACGTGCTGTACACGTCCAGCAATCTCATGCACAACAGTTTCGCCATGTCGGATCGCTGGAACTAAGCCCGCTGGTGCTTTCCGTGTCCGTTTCTCCCGAATCGGACACACAGGCATCAAAATGAAGCGCTCCTGTGTCCGAATCACCAGAAACGGACACAGGAGCGCCTAGCCGATTGCAATAATCGCAATACTCACGCAATATCGCGTAAACCCTCTATCGCGCGAAACCTGCGAAACCCGCGCGAAATCAGTTGAACCCGACCACATGTTCCGCCACGAAATATCCCTTTCGAATCACAAACCGGCCGAGCGAACCATGTAGGTTCAGCGCGCGCGACATCGCCTTCTTACGCACGTCCTTGTAAATCGTCGGCGAATACGCCTCGATATCCGCCCACATGGCCTTCTTCTTCTCGTAATTCTCCGGATCGCGCGACAAAATCATGAAAACGCTCGCGACGGAACTCTGAATCGCCAGAAAATGAATCATGTAGCGGTATAGGCCGTCCGGCACCGTACCACGTTCGGGGGTGGCACGCACCATGCATTGGTTGACGAGCCGCAGCTGGTCCACGCGTCGGATCATCACGTCCGTCTGCACGCTCTGTCCGTCGCGGCCGATGAAATAGTGGTAGAACGGCGTATCCACGTATTGCAGCGACTTGACCCACGGGAACGGCTGGTACGCGTAGATGAAGTCCACGTAGAACGTGTGCTCCGGCAGCTGCATCTTCGATTCGCGCACCACGGCGGTACGGTAGATCAGCGCGTGCATGAGAATGTATTCGGTCAGCCCGAAATGCCCCAGATCGTCCCACGTGAGGCGCCTGCCGGGCTCCATGGCATGCCGGAAGTTTACGACGTGCTTGTTGCGCTTGCCCACCTTGTCGTACACGTAGTTGGTGACGAGCATGTCGAGCGGCTCGTCCTTATCGACCTCGCCGCGCAGCACGGCCATGACCTGTTCGAGCGATTCCGGGCCGACCCAATCGTCCGCGTCCACGACCTTCACGTACATGCCGCTCGCCGCCGCGATGCCGGTGTTGACCGCGCCGCCGTGGCCCTTGTTCTCCTGATGGATCGCGCGCACGATTCTCGGATTGCGCGCTTCGAACGTCTTCGCCATCTCCAGCGTGCCGTCGGACGAGCCGTCATCCACGATCAGCACTTCGATGTCGTCGTTGCGCTTCGACGCAATCAACGATTCGACGCACCGTTCCAGGTATTCCGTCATGTTGTACGCGGGCACCACGAAGGTGAGCGTTTTCTTCTCCTGCATATTCTTCCTCGGATCGGGCTCGTGTCGGGCCGTGCGGCTGGCCGACCGCTCCGGCCAAAAGCATAACGAAACTAACGTAGCACCATGTGCGATTCCGGGGCGCGGTTTTGCGCACAAACGGCACCCTGAAATACGCAATCTGCACCTGAAATTTCCCCTAGGGTCATTTCGGGTGACGGTATGTCAGTTTTCGTCAATTGTTGATTGTTTTTGCGATTCGTGCGGGCTTTGCGGTTTTTGCGATTCGTTCGTCTCGTCTGATTCGTTTGATTCGTCTGCCGCTTGCGATTTGCCTACTGCTTGCGATCCGTCTGCCGCTTGCGATCCGTCCGTCACGGTCGTCCCGTCCGTCGCGTCATCTCCCGCAGCAACCGCCTTCTCCTGCGATTTCGCAGCCTTCTTGCCCTGCTTCTCCTGCTTGGCGATCGCCTTCGCTTCCCGCGCGGCCTGCTTTTCCGCCTCGCGGGCGGCCTTTTCGCTTTCGTAGCGCAGTTCCGGCTTGGCTTCCATGCGGCTCAGCCCATACCATGCCAGGTTCACGATGTGCGCGGCGAGCTGCTCCTTGCTGAGCTTGCGCTGGTCGGCCCAATATTGGCAGGTGTACACGGTCATGCCGATGAGCATCTGCGCGTAATACGGCACGCTTTTGGCCGGCAGATGCTGGCGTTTGAACGCGTCGGTGAGAATGTCCTCAACGCGTACGGCGATGTCTCCAAGCAGCGAATTGAACGAGTTGGACGGGTCGGTTTTCGGCGAATCGCGCGTGAGCACGCGGAAGCCTTCGGCGTTTTCCTCCACGTAGGTGAGCAGCGCAAGCGCGGTGCGTTCCACGATTTGGCGCGGATGCGCCTGCGGATCGGACAGTGCGTTGATGAGAACGTCGGTGAGCGCGCGCATTTCGCGGTCCACCACCACGGCGTACAGGCCCTCTTTTCCCCCGAAATGTTCGTAGACGATGGGCTTCGAAACCTTTGCGGTCGCGGCGATTTCTTCGACGCTCACCGCTTCGAATCCCTTGGCCGCGAACAGCGACCGACCGATTTCGATAAGCTGTTCGCGCCGCTGGTACGACGTCATTCTGGATGTATTGGCCATATTGCCCAGTTTTTCACGTCCCGTGGATAGCCCCATTGCCTGCCCTGGCAGAGATGAGTGGCGTGTCCGTTGCGCTTTTTAGGCTGGAGCCATGGATACGAATGTGATTATTGCGATTGTCGCGGTCGTCGTTATCGCGGCATTACTTGCGATTGGCGGATGGTGGTTCGGTAAGAGCCGCAAGTCCGCCGTGGACAAGTCCACGGAAGCGGCGAAGGCGAAGGCCGATGCTCGTTTGGCTACGGAGAAGTCCGCCGCGCAATCTGCCGCCGCAAGTGCCGAAAACGCTGAGAAAACCAAGGAAACCGCGGAATCCGCGACTTCGTCTGCCACACCTGAATCGCCAGTGGCAACTGAACCAACTCCGGTCGGGTCAGCCGTAACTGAATCCGCGACCCCAGCCGTCGAAACCCCTGAAGCCGCCGGTACCCGCATGCAGCGCCTCAAGGCGCGCCTGTCCAAGTCCGGCAATCCGTTCGGCAAGGCCCTGTTCAACATTCTTGCGAAGGACCAGCTTTCCGAAGCTGACTGGGAGGACGTCGAAGACACCCTTCTGCTTGCCGATGTTGGCGCGGAAGCCAGCGAACAGCTTGTCGGGGAACTACGCAACGACGCCCGAATCGCGGGCCAGTCCGACCCGGCCGAAGTGCGTGCCGCGCTGAAAGACAAGCTGCTGAAGCTCGTAGGCACTGACACGGATCGCCGCCTCAATGCCGATAAGGAAGGCGCGAACAAGCCGAGCGTCATCATCATGGTCGGTGTGAACGGCACCGGCAAGACCACTACCGCGGGCAAGCTTTCCCGCCTGCTCGTCTCCGAAGGCAAGCAGGTCATGCTGGGCGCGGCCGACACGTTCCGCGCCGCCGCCGCCGACCAGCTGGAGACCTGGGGCGCGAAGGTGGGCGTACCGGTCGTGCGCTCCGACAAGGACGGCGCCGACCCGGCTTCCGTGGCGTTCGAAGCCAGTGCCAAGGCCAAGGAGGCGAACGCCGACGTGCTCATCATCGACACCGCCGGCCGTCTGCAGAACAAGTCCAACCTCATGGACGAGCTCGGCAAGATCCGCCGCGTCACCGAAAAGAACCTGCCTGTGGACGAAGTGCTGCTCGTGCTCGACGCCACCACCGGCCAGAACGGCATGACGCAGGCCAAGGTGTTCGCCGAAGCGATCGGCATCACCGGCGTGGTCCTGTCCAAGCTCGACGGCTCCGCCAAGGGCGGCATCGTCATCTCCGTGCAGAAGGAGCTTGGCGTGCCCGTCAAGCTCGTCGGCCTCGGCGAAGGCCCGGACGACCTCGCCCCGTTCGATCCGGAAGGCTTCGTCGACGGCATCCTCGCCTGACGTTCCCATATTTTCCGGATTTGCGATTTCCGTAGCGAAAACCTCCCTTCACGTTCCGTACGTGGCGGGAGGTTTTCGTATTGCGATTACTGCTCAGCGCCAGCCGTACCGGCAGCGCCAGCCCCCACTCCCGGCACCTTCCGGATCGTCAGCTTCAGCAGCAGCGGCGCGACCAGCGTCACCAGCGAAATGATGAAGATGATCGTCGAATAGTATTCGCTGCCGAGCACATGCTCGTTGAAGCCGATTTGCGCGGTAATCAACGCCATCTCGCCACGCGGTACCATGCCCGCGCCGATCATCAGCGCCGAAGCGCCGCCAAAACCGGCCATGCGGCCACCCAAACCGCAGCCGACGACCTTCGTGATCACGCCGAGAACCGTCATGATCGCAATGAACACAATCATCTTCGTATCATCCACGCCTGTGGTCTGCAGGCCGATGCCCACGAAGAACACCGGCACGAACAACGTGTCTCCAACCGGCTCGATATACCGGTCCGCGTCCTCCGCGTAATCGCTGTTGCTTACCGCGATGCCGGCGAAAAACGCGCCCACCGCGTAGCTCAACCCGGCCAGATTCGACGCCCACGCCATCGCCAGGCAGATGATCACGGCCATCACCGCGATGCCGGACGGCGCCTTCAGCACGCCAGCCAGCGTCATCAGCGCCGGCGCCACCCAAACCACCACCACGGCGGCCGCCACAAAGAACAGCACCTGCTTGAGCAGAATCAAACCCAGCCCTGCCACGTCCACGCTGCCGGTGTTGACGAGCGTGCACATCACGGACAGCAGGATCACGCCGATCACATCGTCAGCCACGGCCGCGCCGAGAATCGACACGCCTTCCTTCGAATCAAGCAGTCCGGCTTCCTTCAGCACCGCCACGGAAATCGACACGGACGTGGCGGAGAACACCACGCCGATGAACGCAGCCGGAATCGGCTTGAAGCCAAACAGCAGGCTCACTCCACCCATCACCGCCACGGGGAACACCACGCCCATGCACGCGATGATGACCGCCGCCTTCGAATACTTCTTCAGCAACTGCAGGTCGCAGCCGACACCGCCCAAAAACATCAGGATGATGATGCCGAGATCGCTGAACAATGACAGCGAATCGCTCATGTGCATCACGCCCAGCAGCGAAGGGCCCACGAGAATGCCGACGAGAATCTGCCCGATCACTTCCGGCAGCTGCGCTTTGCGGCAGATCAGCCCGGAAACCGTGGTCAGCATCAAAATGGCGCACAGTGAAATGATGAACGTTGCCATGGTCCTCGCCGCTCTCTCGTTACGCGCGTCATACGTTCGCCGCACCGCGCGTTCGGTGTACATGCCACGCGCTCGCCGTACGCGGCGTTCTCCCGTCGCGTGCCACGCGTGTTCCGTAAGTTTCAGCTACCCAACTTACTCCGTCCGCAGCATTGCCCGCCGCTTCCGTCCACCGTCGCAATTTCATATTGCGATTGCCGGGCGATTATGCCTTCCGTATTTCCGTACCGCCAGTTTCGTTGGAATTCCGCCATTTTTCGGCGTAGGTTGACGTTTCGCGCGGATGGCGTTACGTTGGCGTAACACGTCGTAACGTTTTCAAAACGCGGCCGGCGTTCCATATCGTTCTGTCAGCCCCACACGATGGGGACGGAAATGTTGAACCAAATATAGAGAAAGAAAGAGGAGGGTGACATGGGCCAGCTTGATTCTGGAAATGCCGCGTGGATATTGACTTCCGCGTCCCTTGTGTTCCTCATGACGCCTGGTGTGGCGTTCTTCTATGGTGGCATGGTCCGCGCCAAGGCCGTGCTGAATATGATGATCATGGAGGCGGCCGCACTGTCCGTCACGATGATCATGTGGGTGCTGTGGGGTTGGTCGATCGCCTACGCCGGCACCTCGGTCGGCGGCATCTTCGGCGACCCGGCAACCGGCTTCCTGCTGAAGGACACCATGGTTTCCGATAAGGGCGTCTTCACATCGGCGGCGCTGAACGGCAACAACTACCCGGTCAGCGTGGACGTGGCCTTCCAGTCCGCGTTCGCCATGATCACCGTCGCGTTGATCTGCGGCGCCATCGCCGAACGTGTGAAGTACTCCACGTGGATGATTTTCGTGGCGCTGTGGATCACGTTCGATTACGCTCCGCTCGCCCACATGGTGTGGAACGGTGGTCTGCTGTCCGCTGACGGCGCCATTTCCCAGGCGATCGGCGCAGCCGCCCACGATTTCGCAGGTGGTACGGTCGTCCACATCAACGCCGCAGTCGCCGCTCTGGTCATCGTGCTGATCATCGGCAAGCGTAAGGGCTTCGGCACGCAGCCGTTCCGCCCGCACAATGTTCCGTTCGTCATGCTCGGCGCCTTCCTGCTGTGGTTCGGCTGGTTCGGCTTCAACGCCGGTTCCGCCTTCGCAGCCAACGGCACCGCCGGCTACGCGTGGGTTTCCACGTCCGCTGCAACCGCTGCGGCAATGCTCTCCTGGGGCTTCACCGAGAAGATCCGCACCGGCCACTACACCGCAATGGGTGCCGCTTCCGGCATCGTCGCGGGCCTCGTCGCCATCACCCCGGCCGCCGATGTGGTCTCCCCGCTGTGGGCCATCGTGCTCGGCGCCATCGCCGGTGTGCTCACCTGCCTGGCCTGCGGTCTGAAGTTCAAGCTCGGCTATGACGATTCCCTCGACGTCGTCGGCGTCCACGGCGTTGGCGGCTTCACCGGCACCGTGCTCATCGGCTTCTTCGGCGAAGGCACCGGCCTGTTCGCAGGCGGCGACTGGAGGCAGCTGGTCGTCCAGCTCATCGTCGCTCTCGTGGCCATCGTCTGGTCCGCCGTCATCACCGGCATCATCGCCTTCGCTCTGGAGAAGACGATCGGCTGGCGCGTCACCGAAGCCCAGGAAGTCGGCGGCATCGATCTTGCCGACCAGGGCGAACGTGCTTACGATTTTGCTGGTACCGCCAGCTCCGTCCTCAAGGAGGTGAAGTGAGATGAAGCTCATTACCGCTATCATCCAGCCCCATAAACTCGACGATGTCAAGGAAGCCCTCGCAGCCGCGGGCGTGCACGGCCTGACCGTGTCCGAGGCAAACGGTTATGGCCGTCAGCGCGGCCACACCGAGGTCTACCGTGGCGCCGAATACACCGTGGATCTCATTCCGAAGATCCGCATCGAGGTGCTGTCCGACGACGCCGATGCCGAAACCCTGGTTGGCGTGATCGTCAAGTCCGCCGGCTCCGGCACCATCGGCGACGGTAAGGTCTGGGTGGCTCCGCTTGACTCGGTGACCCGCGTGCGCACCGGCGAAACCGGTTCCGCCGCCATCTGATCCGTCCGGCCTTGTGATCGGGCCGATTCGGACAAGATGAAATAAAGACCCCCGGGCTTGAAGTTCGGGTTATCAATTACGACACATCCCCGTACGTGCCTCGCGCCGTGCGGGGATTGTCATAAGTCGTCATAGGTTTCATAAGGAACGTGCGTTATGACTTCAGCAGTCGATGGTCTCAAACAACGGTTCATGGCCATGAGCCAGCCCGACGCCGACGGCGTCTACCGCAATGGCGCGGCGAAACGCAAAGCCCGCACGGACTTGGCCATGGGCAATCTCACACAGTTGTGGAACGAAGCCTGCGAGGCGGTTTCCTTCGATGTTCCGGCAACCGGCATCGGTCTCGGCGCGGTCGGTTCGCTGGCACGTGGACAGGTGGGCCCCAGCTCCGACCTTGATCTGGTGGTCATCTACGAGCCGCACGCGCTGACCGACCAGCAGCTCAACGAGCTCGCCAACAAACTGTGGTATCCGATCTGGGATTCCGGCCTCGACCTCGACCAGTCGGTACGTACCGTCGCGCAATGCGAGGCCGTCACCGACCGCGACCTGCCCGCAGCCATGGGATGGTTGGACGTGGTGCCGATCGCGGGGGACACTGGACTTATCGAAAGCACAGCCGTATCCATATTGGAACGATGGCGCAAGGCCGCACGCAAACGTCTGCCGGAACTGCTCGGCTCCGCCAAATCGCGCCTCGACGAATTCGGCCGCATGGCCTACATCAACCAGCCGGACATCAAGGAGGCGCGCGGTGGCCTGCGCGACTCCGTATTGGTGTCCGCGCTCGCCGCATCCTGGCTTGCCGACCGTCCGCACGGCACGTATGACGACGCCGTCGAACGGTTGCTGGACGTGCGCGACTGCATTCATCTGGTCGCCGGCAAAGATACGAACATGCTGCTATCGCCCTACCAAGCCAAAGTCGCGGCGATGCTCGGTCTGGCCGATCCGACGCTGCCAGACGGCGAACGTGAGGCGAAGTCGATCGACGATCTGCAAACGTTGCTGGCACGCGTCGGCCGTCAGATCGCGTTCTCCCTTGATTCCACCGCGTCGCGCGCCGAGCATTCGCTGACGCACGACAAGCCGCGATTCGCCTTCTTCCAAGTGTTCCAGCCGCGCGGCGGCGGCAAACGTCAGGCACCGACCTTCGATGTGATCGCCCCCGGCGTGGCCAAGCATGAAGAGGAAATCGTGCTCGCTCCGGGCGCGGAACCGGCCGCCGACCCGAACCTCGTGCTGCGCGTGGCCGTCGCGGCCGCGGAATTCGGCCTGCCGATCGCCCCGGGAACGTTGCGGAATCTCAAAAAATGCCCTATCGGCGACCGCAACTGGACGGACGAATCGCGTGAACTGTTCATACGACTGCTGGCTTCCGGCCCCGCGCTGCTCAACGTGTGGGAAGACATCGATTTCATCGACGTGCCCGGCAAGCTCATCCCCGAATGGTTGGGCGTGCGCAACCGGCCAAGCGCGTCCGCCGCGCACCGCTATACGATTGACCGGCACATGGTGGAGGTCGTCACGCGGCTCGGCCGTGAAACACCCAGCGGTGGGCGGTACGACGACCGGCATTACGAGGCGCTGCTGCTCGCCGGCATCCTGCATGACATCGGCAAACGACCGGGGGTGGCCAACCATGCGGCGGAAGGCGCTCGGCATGCGACCGTGGTCGTGGAACGCATGGGATTCGACCGCGACATCGTCCGCTGGGTCACGCTGCTGGTACGCGAGCATCTGACATTGTCGGAGTTCGCCACAGGCCGCAATCCCAATGATCCCAACGTCGGCGATGATCTGGCCGGCCGGCTCGACCATAATCCCGTGCTGCTCGACATGCTGTTCGACCTGACCCGCGCCGACGGCTCCTCGTTGGGGGCCACGTCCGGCGAGACCATCTCCAAACAGTACGGGTGGAGCAAATGGCGTGAAACGTTGGTGCGCACCATGTACAACGCCACCCGATACCACATGTGAGCGCCGGTTTCTCGCATGCGCCAAGCCGATATGCCCCCGTATTTCTCGTCGTTTACGGAAAAGCGGGGTGCATATCACCTTCCGTTCACTTCGGCAAATCGAAATAAGGGAATCGGGGTGCATGCTTTAGGATGTCCCCAAGTTGTCCACTCAGTTATCCCCACTCTGTGGATAAGTCGAAACGTTTTCCACATGGTTATCCCCAATATGTGGATAACTCGGCTTTTTTCGACTTTCTTATCCACACCAAAGCCATTCGCGCGTGTCGTTCGGTGGATGCGGAGATTCATCCATAATCTCAATGCAACACCGGTCGTGACGGCACGCACGTATTATGGTTTTCCTCGGTATTGAACACATTCGATTGACTGCTGCGGTTGGAGGGACATGGCGGAGAACGACTCTTGGAACAACGGTTCGGCGCAGAACCGCGGATTTTCGAACGCTGGAAACGGTGCGAACGGCATGAACGGCCGATCCGGCCAAGCCGTGCGCGACGCCCTGTTCGACCGCGTGCCGCCGCATGACGACGCCGCCGAAATGGCGGTGTTGGGCGGCATGCTGATGAGCAAGGACGCCATCGGCGAAGTATCGCAGATGATCGACGTGTCCGACTTCTACCAGCCACGCAACCAAACCGTGTACGAAGCGGTCATCAAACTGTTCTCGGCCTCCCAGCCGGTCGACGCCGTGCTGGTGGCCAACGAGCTGCTCGCCGAAGGCAATCTGGAAAAAGTGGGTGGCTCCGACTATCTGCACAGCCTGGTCGCATCGGTTCCGACCGCCGCAAACGCCACGTATTACGCCGACATCGTGCATCAGCGCGCCATCCTGCGTAATGTGATCGCGGCCGGCACCAAAATCGCACAGCTCGGCTACACCGCAGAAGGCTCGCAGGCCGAAGACGTCGTCAACCTGGCGCAGGCCGAAGTATATGAGATGTCCACCGGCAAAGTGCGGCAGGACTACGCGCCGATCGGCACCGTCATCGCCGATACGCTTGACCAGCTCGACCGTCTGCAAAGCGGCGAAGTGTCCCGAGGCGTGCCGACGGGCTTCCGCGACATCGACGACGTGACGCAGGGCCTGCAGCCCGGCCAGATGATCGTCGTGGCAGGCCGACCGGCCATGGGCAAGTCCACACTCGGTGTGGATTTCGCCCGTTCCGCGGCACTGCATCACGGATTGACGACCATCATCTTCAGCTTGGAAATGAGCAAAAACGAGTTGGCGCAACGTATCATCTCCGCTGAATCCAACATTCCGCTCGCCGCCATGCGCCGCGCGGACGACATCACGCCGGAACGTTGGGCCATCCTGAACGAGTTGCAAGGCAAGCTGCAGAACGCGCCCCTGTTCATCGACGACAGCCCGAACATGAGCCTGATGGAAATCCGCGCGAAATGCCGCCGACTGAAGCAGACGAACGATTTGAAACTCGTCGTCATCGACTACCTGCAGCTCATGACCTCCGGCAAGGCCGTGGAAAGCCGCCAGCAGGAAGTGTCCGACTTCTCCCGTGCGCTGAAGCTGCTCGCCAAGGAGCTGGAAGTGCCGGTGGTGGCGTTGAGCCAGCTGAACCGTGGCCCCGAAATGCGTCAGGACAAGAAGCCGCAGCTGTCCGACCTGCGTGAATCCGGCTCTATCGAACAGGACGCCGACGTGGTGTTCCTCGTGCACCGTCCGGACGCCTACGACAAGGAGGACCGCCCGGGCGAGGCCGACATCATCATGGCGA
>OLRG01002349.1_pt1 | contig 13556 bp, 9 predicted proteins | sample 1672331 | NCBI WGS metagenome assembly OLRG01 (sample SAMEA3136672, study PRJEB25190) | human gut metagenome
AGCCGCCGGAGCGGTGCTTAAGCCGTCAGGCGGGAATTGTGCGGTGTTGCCTTATATTTGTATCTGATTTACCCCTTCACGCCGGTGGTTTCATCAAAATGGTAGGTGGAACCCTCAATGGTGTGCCAGCCTTTGTACATGGCGCCGGTGGTCAGGTCGTAATACCAGGTTTTACCGTCCTGGGTGTACCAGCCCTTGATCATGTGGCCGTTGGCATCGTACCGCACCCATTTGCCGCCGTTGGAATCCTGGTATACTTCCTTGCTGGTGGCCTTGGCACCCTGCTGTACGTTGTCCAGCCAGTACCAGGCACCGCTGGCGGGGTCGTAAATCTCCTTGCCGCGGTAATTGCTGCTGCCCGGCTGCCAGCCCTGGCGCACCCAGCTTTCATACCAGAAGCTCTTGCCGTTGCCGTCTGTGACCCAGAAGTTGGTCAAAGCACCGCTTTTCATTGTGCCGTAAACCGGGTCAAAGTAATACAGCGAGCCATTGATGGACACATTGCCGTACTGCATAATGCCGGTGGTCAGGTCATAGTAGACCTTGCGGCCATCCGGCAGGGTCCACGGGCCGTGGATCATGGCACCGGTGACAGGCTCAAAGTAATACCAGTTGCCGTTCTGGCAGTTTTCGCCTTTGATCATGTGGCCGTTTTCATCATAGCGCACCCACTTGCCGCCGTCCGATTCCTGGTAGACATCTTTGTTCACGGCTTTTGCGCCGCCGTCCACGGCATCCAGCCAGTACCAGGCATCGCTGGAGGCATCATAGATTTCTTTGCCGCGGCCGGTGGTGCCCTGCTTTACGCCGTTCTCGTACCAGTAATCGCGGCCGTTCTCGCTGCGCCAGCCGGTATAGCCGCCGGTGCTGCCGTTCTGGTACTTGGGCCAGAAGGTATCGCGCGCCAGCGTTCCGCGGGAATCGCAGCGGGTGGTATCAGAGGTGTTGCCGCCCAGTTCATACACGCGGCACCATTCGTACCCAGCATGATAAGCACCGTTGGCATCATTGCTGATACCATACATGTAAGAGCGCAGGCTGGAAAGGCTGTTCAGCTCATATTCCAAAAAGCGCATCTGGCCGTACAGGGTATGCCAGTCCAGGCCGTTGTTGTTGCAGTAGTTCTGCAAATTGGTCCAGCGGTCGCCGTACCACTGGCACAGGCCGTATGCGGTGCCGTAGTCATTGGTAATGTCCACATAAAAACGGGATTCGCGGTACATGCTGGCCATCACGCCGCTGGCGGCGGCGCTGTTCATGCCCATGGTGCCGGTCAGGTAGTTGTAAACATCCCGCTCGTTGGCGGCAACATCCTCATTGGTGTTATAAGAAGCGTCATACGTTGCGGCGTCTTCCTGGACGATATCGCCGGAGTATTCGGCAATGCCGGTGTCAGCGGTATCAAACATGGGCATCAGCGGGGTCAGGCTGCCGGCAGTTTCCGGCGTGGCGGCTTCGGCACCCGCCGAAAGCGCCAGCGCCATGGCGGCAGCCACGGCGGCGATCAGGGTCAAAAACTTACGTTTCAATGCTGCACCTCCTTAGAATGGTAAACAACCTTGATGATGAACGATCTGCGGGCCTGATACCAAAACAGCTCCCGACTGGAAGCAATCGGGAGCTGTAAAGCTCGGTGGAACCGCGGAACGCTTAGTTGTAGCGGCGCTCCTTGATCTCGGTCACGATATTGTTGATGAAGGCATCCAGCTCCTGCGTGGTGGTTTCGCCCTTGCGATCACGCACACTGATGTTGCCAGCCTCGGCCTCCTTAGCGCCCAGCACCAGCATGTAGGGCACGCGGTCAACCTGCTGGGCTTCACGGATCTTGTAACCGATCTTCTCATTGGATTCATCCAGCACAACGCGCACACCGGCAGCGGTCAGCTTGTCGGCAACGGTGCGGGCGTAATCCAGCGTCTTTTCGCTGACGGGCAGAACCTTGACCTGGGTGGGAGCCAGCCAGGTGGGGAAGCGGCCCTTAGTCTCTTCGATCAGATAAGCCATGAAGCGGTCCAGAGAACCCAGGATGGCACGGTGCAGCACAACGGGGGTCTTCTCGCTGCCGTCCTTGTCGATGTAGGTCAGGTGGAACTTGGCAGGCAGGCAGAAGTCCAGCTGGCAGGTGGACAGGGTGTACTCTGCACCGACAGCGGGCTTAACGTTGACGTCCAGCTTCGGGCCATAGAAAGCAGCTTCGCCGATCTCCTCGGTAAAGTTGATGCCCAGCTCGGTCAGAACTTCGCGCAGAGCGTTCTCGGCATGGTTCCACATGGCGTCGTCGTCATGGTACTTCTTCTTGTCGGCGGGGTCACGCAGGGACAGCACGCAGCGGTAATCGGTGATGTTGAAATCCTTGTAGACGTCAAAGATCAGGCTGCAGACATTGGCAACTTCGCTCTTGATCTGCTCCGGGGTGCAGAACAGGTGGGCGTCGTTCTGGCAGAAATGACGGCCGCGCTCAATGCCTTTCAGGGTGCCGCTGGACTCATAACGGAAGTCATGGGCAATTTCGCCAATGCGGATGGGCAGCTGGCGGTAGCTGTGCGGGCGGTTGGCGTAGATCATCATGTGGTGGGGGCAGTTCATCGGGCGCAGAACATAGCTTTCACCCTCCATCTCCATGGCGGGGAACATGTTCTCACGGTAATGATCCCAGTGGCCGGAAGTTTTGTACAGGTTCACGGTGCCGATGCAGGGGGTCATAACGTGCAGGTAGCCGCGCTCGCGCTCCTTGCCCTTGATGTAATCTTCCAGCTGCTGCCAGATGATGTAGCCGTTGGGCAGGAACATGGGCAGGCCGCGGCCAACCAGATCGTCGGTCATGAACAGGCGCATTTCCTTGCCGATCTTGCGGTGGTCGCGCTCGCGGGCTTCCTGCTGCTGCTTTTCCCAGGCTTCCAGCTCTTCCTGGTTGCGGAAAGCAACGCCGTTGATGCGGGTCAGCATCTTGTTCTCTTTGTCATTCTTCCAGTAAGCGCCGCTCTGCTGGGTGATCTTGAACGCCTTCAGAGCCTTGGTGTAGGTCAGGTGGGGTCCGATGCACATATCAATGTACTCGCCCTGCTGGTAGAAGCTGAACTCGGTCTCATCGGCCAGGTCGTCCATATGCTCCAGCTTATAGTGCTCCTGGCGCTCGGTCATCAGCTTCACAGCTTCATCGCGCGGCAGGATGAACGGCTTGATGGCAAGGTTTTCCTTGCAGATCTTCTTCATTTCCTTTTCAATGTTGGCAAGGTCTTCATCGCTCAGTTTGGTATCGCCCAGGTCAACATCATAGAAAAAACCGTTTTCGGTAGCGGGGCCAAAGGCAAAGTCGGCCTGCGGATACAGGCGCTTGATGGCCTGTGCCATAATGTGGGCAGCCGTATGGCGCAGAACGTGCAGTTCTTCTTCTTTCGGGCATTCGGCAACAGTGCCGTCTTTGTAAATGATTTTCATTGGTAAACGCTCCTTTGGGTAAACAAAAATGCTCCATCCCATTCTTGACCATAAACGGGATGAAGCATACGAATTCATACTCCACGGTTCCACCCGAATTGGACGCGGCAAAGCATCCCACTCGTAAAACAAAGGCCCAAAGCCCTGTTTTGTAAGCGCCGGTAACGGGGCGCTGCCCCGGCGAAGGTTCACCTTCGCACTCGGCAGTGGTAACTGTGCTGCCCGCCTGCAAAACCGCTTGCACCACGCCAAATTCGGCGGCGGTTCTCTCTTTTGCGCGTTCCAGCATGTATTGTCTGCCTCAACGTTTTATTCAGGATGAAGTTGCCTTTACTATATACCACCCCGGCGGGGAAGTCAAGGGGGCAGCGCAAAATTTTACACCGTAACAAAAGATGACCTTTGCCCAAAACTGTGATATGATGGAAAAAACGGGCCGCACCCGGCAGAGGCTCCCGGCCCGCTTTGCCATCGGCTACTCCCAATTCATCATAAGAATACAGACAGGGCCCCTGCTTTGAAGCTGGCAGGCGGCCCCGCAGGTGCATTTCTGCCAATTTTTGTGCCAGGTGGGAACGTTCACGGTGTTGTAACAATTCCTTGACAATTTCCTGCAATGTAGCTACAATATTAGATAGGACTTAAGGGTGTCGCCCATCGGGAACGCCGCTTTTCAGATATTTGTTTTACCGCCGCAAATTTGGCGTTTTTTCGTTTTATTTGTGTATATGGGGCTTGAGGTGTATCCGCTTTTGGGTATGCTTTGGATTATCGCCCCATTTTGTATAGAATATCGCAGGCAGTATTTGAACCGCAAAGGTCAGCCCCTTGCGCTGTAAGATGCTGGCAGTGTACCCATGGTAGCTGCCAGATAAAACAGGCGCGGGCTGCCCGGGCTTTTCAGGTATGCCAGAAATAAAAGCGTTCCGCTTGTGTTGCGCCCTCCTGCATTTGATTTGAGTTTTGTAAGGAGTGAAACTGCCATGCCCCCAATTTTGATGTGGGTGCTGGTTGTCGTTGCCGCTGCCGTGTGCGGGGCGCTTGGTTATTATTTTGGCGGGGAAAACCGGAAGCGTACCGCCGAAGCCAAGATCGGCTCTGCCGAAGAGGAAGCCAAACGCATCGTGAACGATGCCATCAAGGCTGCCGAGCAGAAGCGCAAGGAAACCATCATCGAGGCCAAAGACGAGGCGTTCAAGCTGAAAGCTGACGCCGACAAGGAAATCAAGGACCGCCGCGCGGAGATCAGCCGCCAGGAACGCCGCATGGACCAAAAGGAGGAAGCGCTGGATAAGCGCACCGCCGCCATGGAGCGCAAGGAAGAGGACCTGAAAAAGCGCGGCGAACTGGTGGAAGCCCGCCTGGACGAGCTGGAACAGCTCAAGCTGCGCCAGACCGAAAAGCTGGAAACCATCGCCGCCATGACCCAGGAAGATGCCCGCGCCGTGTTGTTGAAGAACATTGACGATGAGCTGACCCACGAAAAGGCCATGAAGATCAGCGCCTATCAGGCTAACATGAAGGACGAATGTGATGCCATCGCCCGTGAGCTGGTCGGCCAGGCCATTGCCCGCTGCGCAGCCGATGCCACCAGTGAAGCCACCGTCAGCGTGGTGCCGCTGCCCTCTGACGAGATGAAGGGCCGCATCATTGGCCGCGAGGGCCGCAACATCCGCGCTCTGGAAACTGCCACTGGCTGTGACCTTATTATTGACGATACGCCGGAAGCCATCACCCTTTCCAGCTTTGACCAGACCCGCCGTGAAGTGGCCCGCATGGCCCTGGAGCGCCTGATCGCCGATGGCCGTATCCACCCGGCCCGCATTGAAGAGACCGTGGATAAGTGCCGCCGCGAACTGGAAATTCAGATGAAGCGCGAGGGCGAAAAGGCTGTGATGGACCTTGGTATCCACAGCCTGCATCCCGATTTGGTCAAGCTGATCGGCCGCCTGAAGTATCGCACCAGCTATGGCCAGAATGTGCTGAGCCATTCTCTGGAAGTGGCATGGCTGGCCGGCCTGATGGCTGGCGAGCTTGGCGTGAACGTTCAGCTGGCACGCCGCGCAGGCTTGCTGCATGATATCGGCAAGGCCCTTGACCATGAGATCGAGGGCAGCCATGTGCAGATCGGTGTGGATATCTGCAAGAAGTACCGCGAGAACCCGCAGATTATTCATGCAATCGAAGCCCACCACGGCGATGTGGAGCCCAAGACGGTGCTTGCCTTCATTATTATGGCAGCGGATGCCATCAGCGCAGCCCGCCCCGGTGCCCGCCGTGAAAACATGGAAAGCTATATCAAGCGTTTGGAAACGCTGGAAGCCCTGTGCAACGGCTTTGAGGGCGTTGAAAGCTCTTACGCCGTGCAGGCAGGCCGCGAGGTCCGCATCCTGGTCCAGCCGGATAAGGTTGGTGATGATCAGGTCATCCTGCTGGCCCGCCAGGTTGCCAAAAAGATCGAGGACGAGCTGGATTACCCCGGCCAGATCAAGGTCAGCGTGATCCGCGAAAGCCGCGCCACCGAGTACGCGAAATAACCAAAGCGAATAAAACAGATGCCGCACCTGGTATGGGTGCGGCATTTTGTATAAGCATTGATTTATCCCGTGGATGCTGCCATATGTTTAACCCCTACAAATGGGGTTCAGCTTGCTGCGGGAATGTAAATGCGTAATAGAGCAAAGCCGCGGCGGGATGAGGTCATTCATCTCCGGCCTAAGAGCCGGGGTGCTGCCCCGGTTGCAGGGTTGCGAGCCAGAAGGTCACATTTGCCTTTACGTTTTCCCTCGCAAATCTTGTTGGCTCTGCTCCCTCAATTTTCCCTCTTGCCAAGGGGCATAGAATACGATATAATAAAAAATAATTGTGCGGATTTATGCCCCTGTGGGATGGGCGGTGACGCACGGCAAATCAGGCGGCGCGGTATAGGCGCTGCCTATAGTTCGCCGCAACTGCGGTCACTGAAAAGGAGCGTCATCATGAAAGGTATCATCCTCGCCGGCGGTGCTGGTACCCGCCTGTACCCGCTGACCATGGTCACATCCAAGCAGCTTCTGCCTGTGTATGATAAGCCCATGATCTATTACCCGCTGTCTACCCTGATGCTGGCAGGCATCCAGGATATCCTGATCATTTCCACCCCAACCGATACGCCGCGCTTTGAAGCGCTGCTGGGGGATGGCAGCCAGTACGGCCTGCACCTGCAATATAAAGTGCAGCCCTCCCCGGACGGTTTGGCACAGGCCTTTATCCTGGGTGAAGAGTTTATTAACGGTGAGCCCTGTGCTATGGTACTGGGCGATAATATTTTCTACGGCGCAGGTTTCTCCAAGCGGCTCAAGTCCGCTGCCGCCAACGCCGAAGCCGGCCGCAGCACTGTGTTCGGCTACTATGTCACCGATCCCGAACGCTTCGGTGTGGTGGCATTTGACGAAAACGGCCAGGCAACTTCCATTGAAGAAAAGCCCGCACAGCCCAAGAGCAACTATGCGGTTACCGGCCTGTATTTTTACAGCAAAGATGTGTGCGAAAAGGCAAAACAGGTAAAGCCCAGCGCCCGCGGCGAACTGGAAATTACCACCCTGAATGAGATGTACCTGCAGGAAGGCAAGCTGGATGTGCAGCTGCTGGGCCGCGGCTATGCCTGGCTGGATACCGGTACGATGGACAGCCTGGTGGAAGCCGCCGACTTTGTGCGCATGATCGAACAGCGCCAGGGCATTAAAATTTCCGCCCCGGAAGAGATCGCCTATAAATACGGCTGGATCAACCGCGGCAAACTGTTGGAAAGCGCCGAGCGCTATGGCAAAAGCCCCTATGGCCAGCATCTGCGCAATGTTGCCGATGACCGCCTGAAATATTGATGCGGTATAAAGAAAGAGGCACAAGATGAAAATTCTGATTACCGGCTGCCGTGGACAGCTTGGAACCGAGCTGCAAAAACAGCTGGCTGATGAAGAATGCGCCCTTGGCCCGCTGCCGGAGCGCCTGCGCAAAGCAACGGTGATCGCCGTTGATGTGGATGAGCTGGATATTACCGACCGCGAAGCCACTGTGACCTATATCCGCCGCACCCAGCCGGATACCGTCATCAACTGCGCTGCTTTTACCAACGTGGATGGCTGCGAAACCAACCGCGATGCCGCTTACCGCGTCAACGCCCTTGGCCCGCGCAACCTGGCATTGGCATGCGAAAAGATCAATGCCCGCCTGATCCATATTTCTACCGACTATGTATTCTCCGGTACAGCCAACGGCGGTGTGGCGTTGGATGAAAGTGCCCTGCCCGCCCCCATTTCGGCCTACGGCCAGACCAAACTGCTGGGCGAAACCTATGTGCAGCAGTTCTGCCGCCGCCACTTTATCGTGCGCACGGCTTGGCTGTACAGCTATTACGGCAAAAACTTTGTCAAAACTATGGTCAACCTGGCCAAAACGCATGACACCCTGAATGTTGTCAACGACCAGCTGGGCAACCCCACCAATGCGGTGGATCTGGCCTACCATATCTTAAAGCTGGCCGTCAGCCATGATTACGGCATTTACCACTGCACCGGCAGCGGCATTTGCAGCTGGTATGATTTCGCATCCGAGATCATCCGCCTGTCCGGCCTGCCGTGCACCGTAAAGCCCGTTACCAGCGCACAATATAAAGAGATGAACCCCAAATCCGCAGACCGCCCGGCATGGAGCGCACTGGAAAACCGCGCCCTGCGGTGCAGTGTCGGCGATGACATGCGCGACTGGAAAGATGCAATTCAGGACTTTTTCAATAATTGGGATGGTAAATAAATGAAAACTTATCTTGTTACCGGCTGTGCCGGTTTTATTGGCTCCAACTTTGTCCACTATATGCTGGAAAAATACCAGGATATCCGCCTGGTCAACCTGGATAAGCTGACCTATGCCGGCAACCTGGAAAACCTGGAAGATATCAAGGACGATGCCCGCCATATCTTTGTTAAGGGCGATATCTGCGATAAGGCTCTTGTCACTGACCTGATCGCCAAATATGACCCGGATTACGTCATCAACTTTGCTGCCGAAAGCCACGTTGACCGCAGCATCCGCAACCCGGAAATTTTTGTTGAGTCCAATGTTCTGGGCACCGTCAATCTGCTGCAGTGCTGCAAGGATGCCTGGTACGATGCCGACGCCAAGACCTGGAAGGAAGGCAAAAAGTACCTGCAGGTTTCCACCGATGAAGTATACGGTGCCCTGGGCGCCGAAGGCTACTTTATGGAAACGACCCCGCTGTGCCCGCACAGCCCGTACTCCGCTTCCAAAGCCAGCGCCGATATGTTCGTGAAAGCATTCCATGATACCTATGGCATGCCCATCAACATCACCCGCTGCTCCAACAACTATGGTCCGTATCAGTTCCCCGAAAAGCTGATCCCGCTGCTCATCAACAACGCCAAGCACCACAAGACCCTGCCGGTTTACGGCGATGGCATGCAGATCCGTGACTGGCTGTATGTCATGGACCACTGCAAAGCCATTGATATGGTTGCCAACGGCGGCAAGGACGGCGAAGTTTACAATGTCGGCGGCCATAACGAGCGCCCCAACATCTTCATCGTCAAGACTGTCATCGAGCAGCTGCATGACCGCCTGAAGGACGAGGGCATCAGCGAAGAGCTGATCAAGCACGTGGCGGACCGCCTGGGCCATGACCGCCGTTACGGCATTGACCCCACCAAGATCAAGAACGATCTGGGCTGGTACCCCGAAACCCCGTTCGAGAAGGGCATTGTGCTGACCATTGACTGGTACCTGGCCCACGAAGAGTGGATGGACCACGTGACCAGCGGCAACTACCAGAAGTATTACGAGCAGATGTACAAAAACAAGTAATGCTGCCGCACATTTGTTAAATTCTGCAAAACACCCCGCCGCCGCTTTGCAAAGCGGCGGCGTTTGTGGTATACTAGTTCTGCTGTTTGTGACAGCAGAACAAAGAATAGTGAATAAAGAATAAATAATAATGAAGGTGAATCGCCGTGCCTGCGGCACAGCTTATAAAAATTGGGCGCTGCTTTTGGTAAGCAATCAAGCCTAACCCGGCGTGCGGAGCCTATTTTAATCATGCGCGCACGGCGCGCATACCACCATTATTCTTTATTATTTTTTAATTATTATTTTACTTGATTGATCTTGAGGTTTTTTTGAATGGCAATTTCCAGAGAAGAACAACTGCGCAATAACCGCCGCTTTTCACGCCAAATCGTGGGTGCAGTGGCAATCGTATTGATTATCATTGGTCTGTTTACCGTATTAAGCTGGGTGGTTGGCGTGCTGCGCAGCGCGTTGGATGATACCGAACGCCGCCAGAGCTATGCCGACCGTCTGTACGGTCTTGTCATGTTTGACACTATGCCGTTTGACGATGTGAGCAAGGTGGATCAGTCGGAGTTTTTACAGGCTGCCATCTGGGGCGCCGTGTACCAGATCCAAAAGCGGGATAACGGCCTGAGCGACTATGAGCGCGACAGCGAAACCGGCTCCATCATTCTGCCCAAACTGGAAGTTGACACCTACCTGACCAACCTGCTTGGCCCGGATTACAAGATCACCGATGGCTCTTTCCAGACCGAAGAGTTCAATTATACCTATGACGAGGAAAAGCAGGGCTATCTGGTTCCTGTTACCAGCATGGTGGCTATGTATACCCCGGAAGTGGAAAAGATTTCCACCCAGAGCGGCAAGACCTATGTGACGGTTGGCTATATCCCCACCATCAACAATAGCTCCAGCGGCGAGATCAACCTGACCGCCCCCACGGAGCCGACCAAGTATATGGACTATGTGTTCACCCGCGGCGAGGGCCGTAAGTGGTATCTGAGTGCATTGCAGGAAAGCGATATGCAGCCCGAAGTGTCTGCTTCGACCGCAGCCCCGACCACCGATTCCGGTGACCCGCAGGAGTTGGTGCAGAACAACCTGGATTCCACCGTGGCCGATACCGGCAATCCCACAGGTGATACCGCCGACGGCACCGCTGAACCGGACAGCACGGCGGACGACCAGACCGATGCCCAGAGCGAACCTGAAGCTGATACCGGGGATACCGGTGGGGATACGCAGGATAGTTCAGGTACGGAATAAGCTCCTGCTGACAAAACGATAATTTTGATGAAGCTGCACAGCCTAAACGCTGTGCAGCTTTTTGTATGGTAGGGCGGGGTCACCCGCCCCCCCATTGAAGGCGGCCCGACCGTACAATAAAAATGTGTGATATACCTTGCCCCACAGTAGGGGAGCAACGTCCCCGACACCGCAGACAAACCTTGCGGCAAGATGTGCCAAAGCTCCGGAATGGTCAAGACGGCTCCCTACAGAGCAAGGTATCATGTGTACCAAACAGAAAAACGACCGGTGGAACAGCCAGCCCTCTGGCTGCCGCAGAGAAACGCTGCCAATGCATAAAACATGCCGCCGCGCAGTTATACTACCCCTACACAACATCGGCTCAACAACAAAAATGACAAAACAGACTGCAGAAGACCGTGCTTTTTTGATTGACAAAACAAGCGCGGCGTGATAATATAATAGCTGTACATTGCCCTTTATTTTTAACGTTGAACAGATGTTAAATACTTGTGCAATGGCAACACGGAAAAGTAGGAGAACATAGCATGAGACGGACTTTGGCAGCGCCGGGCCTTGCAGCTGTGCTGGGTATGGCATTGCTGCTGACCGCCTGCGGTAAAACAAACGCACATAACAATACGGCAGGCGAAACGGTCAGCACGGCACTGTTTGACTTTTCCATTACGGATGTCAGCCTGGTGGAAAGCTACCCCGGCATTGATATCCCGGATGGCGAACGCCTGGTGCGCATGCGCCTGAACATCAAGAACACCAGCAGCCAGACCTACACGATGTTCCTGCAGGATTTCCAAATCCAGTGGGGCGAGGGCGACAGCGATTACGGCACCTGCCTGAACGCAGTGGATGATACCATGATGCCGTATGCTTATGAGCTGACCCCCGGCCAGGAGCGCAGCGACTGGCTGATGGCTGAAATCCCCGATGGCAGCACCAGCTGCACCATTGCGTATCAGGAATACAAGACCGATGGCAGCAAAGGCGATGCCTACTTTGTGGAGGCAGCTCTGTGAGCCAGCAGTCGCGCATTCTTGCAGGGGTGTTTTGCTCCGGTATGGCGGCGGCGTTGATTGCTATGGCGGCACTGCAACTGCCCAACTGGCTGCAGCAGCGCAAGATGGAAAGCGAGAGCCCGCCGGTGGTGCAGACTGCAGAACCAGAGCAGACGCCGGAGCCGCAGGTTACCGCGGCCCCCACCGTGCAGCCCGCCGTTACCCCGGAACCGCGGGATTTTACCGCACTGCTGGAGCGTAACCCCGAAGTGATCGGCTGGATCAAGATCGATGATACCGATGTTGACCTGCCGGTGATGCAAAGAGAAGGGGACAACAGCTACTACTTAAAGCACGACCTGGATGGCAACTGGGATGACCTGGGCCTGCCATACCTGGATTATGAGTGCGATATCCAGCAAAGCCGCCATTTGATCCTGTACGGCCACAACATGGGCGTGGGGGATACGGTGCGGTTTTCCAGCCTGCAAAATTACCGCGAGCCGGAATATTATCAGGAACACCCGGTCATTGAGCTGGACAGCCTGAACGGTGGCCAGTACTACAAGATCGTGGCAGTTTATGCAATTACCACGCGCGAAAGCGATGGCGATGTGTTCCACTTTAACCAGTATGTGAACTTTGCCGATGATGCGGCAGAGCAGGAATACCTGGATGAAGTGGCCAAGCGCGCGTTTTATACCACGGGCGATTATGCCCGCGCAGACGAACGGCTTTTGACATTGTGTACCTGTACCTATGAAATGTCGGATGCCCGCCTGCTGATTATGGCACGCCCGCTGCGGGACGGGGAAACGCTGATGGCGGATGAAGTTATCATCAATCCGGACCCGCTGCTTCCAGCCCGCTGGCCGGCCGGGGCGTAAAATTTTTATTTGAATTCTGGGCACAAAGGCAACAGCAATCCGTACCTTTGCGTTTGGGATATAATTTTGGAAAGGGAGTAAAATTATGCAAAAGACGAGCAGGTTTTCACGTCTGCTTACGCTGGTTACGGCTGTTGCCTTGGCAGTTTGTCTGCCTGTATCGGCGTATGCAGAAACCGAGACCACCGAGGAAGCTGCTGCACCCGCAGTAGTGGAGGAGGCTGCACAGGACAACACCGCTGACGAAGCTGCAAGCGAAGACAGCGCTTCCAGTGTGCGCGTGGTGGATGTTACCATTTTTATGGACACCACCAAGGGCTATTTCGAGAGCGATCCCGACAATGTTGCCCTGAATTATCTGAACCGTGCCGAGTTTGAGGAGACTCCGATCACTCTGCCCACCGTTATCGCAAACGAGGGCTGGGAGTTCAAGGGCTGGGACGTTTGGGGCAAAGAGCACTTTGTCCTGGGCGCCGATGCTACTGAACTGGGCACCAGCGGCCTTGGTGCATTCCCGGTTGGCAGCCTGGTAGGCGGTATCTACCTGTACCCCATCTTTATGGAAGCTCCGAAGCCGGTTGAGCCGACCGCTACCCCGGTAGAGCCGACCGCTACTCCGGTTGAGCCGACTGCTACCCCGGTTGAGCCGACTGCTACTCCGGTAGAGCCGACTGCCACCCCGGTTGAGCCGACCGCTACCCCGGCAGAGCCGACTGCCACCCCGACCGAGCCGACCGCTACCCCGGTCGTGACCCCGACCACCCCGGTTATCCCGGAGACCACTCCGACCAATACTCCGGCAAACACCCCGACTGAGGAAACCAATACCCCGGACAATACTCCGACCAACACCCCGGATGTTACCAAGTCCAACACCCCCGCTGATAACTCCAGCAAGATCATCCCGCAGACCGGCGTTTCCAGCACCAACAGCAACTCTGTTGCAGGTCTGGCCATCGTTCTGGTTGCCGCACTGGGCGGCGCTGCCGCTTACCTGTTCATCAACCGCAAGAAGCTGAACTGATAAGTGTAAAGTGATAGAGCTTTGAATTATTTAAAAACAGCCTTCGGCATTGAAGTGACCCCCAAAAGTTAGACAATATTTTGAAGTAAAAATTATTCAAGCAGC
>OLRG01002353.1_pt1 | contig 13535 bp, 10 predicted proteins | sample 1672331 | NCBI WGS metagenome assembly OLRG01 (sample SAMEA3136672, study PRJEB25190) | human gut metagenome
GATCTTGAAAAATTTCTGGCTGCGGAAGCTCAGCGCCGACCCCAGCAGCTCCAAAGCCGCGATGAGGAAGAGGGGAATGAGGCTGGCCGTCACCGGCACTTCTTCCGACTCGATGGAGATGGACGCCAGATTTGAGATGAGGATAGTAGATACCAGCTCTTCGGGCTGCAGTTCGCCCAGCTGACGCTTGCCCATCAGCCGCATGGCGAACAGAACGCAGAGATAGATGAGCAGAGTACGGAAAATCAGAAGCTTCACGAGAAGGCCCTCCTTGTGGGTTGAATAAGCGCCGCCGGCGAGGGAATACTGGCAGGAAAAGGGGGATACCGTATGCTGCAGCTTTCCTCGTCGCTGGAAGAAAATCTGGCGGCGCTCAACGCTAGGTTTGGCGCTTCGGCGGATTTTTATGCCAAGCGCATTGAGCTTTATCACTGCCCGGGGGCCATCGTCCTTTTCGACAATATGGCCAGCCTCGAGTCACTCTGGTCACTTTTACTGGACGCCGCTACCCGGCATACGCCCAGCCTCGAGCCGGAGCGGATGCCTCACAGCGGCACGCAGGTGTATGATTTGCTGATGAACCACTCCGGTCTGCCCGCCGAGGACGGCCCGGTCAAGGACATGGACGACCTCATCCGCCGCATGACCGCCGGCATGGCCGTGCTTCTGCTGGACGGGTGCAAAAAGGGGCTTGTCTTCTCGGTTCAGGGGCTGAAATCGCGCTCGGTGGAAGAGCCCTCCGGGGAAGGAAACCTTCGTGGTTCCCGGGAGGGCTTTGCCGACCTGCTGCGGGTCAACCTGAGTTTACTGCGCCGCCTCATCCGTACCGACACTCTCGTGATGGAGACCGCACAGGCCGACTGTGCCATGAAGACCGAATACGCCATCTGCTACTGCAAAGACAAGGCCGGCAAGACGGCAGTGGCGCGGGTACGCCGGACGCTCCAGGAGGCAAAGCCGGAGGGCCTGCTGGATTCCAGCTACTTTGTACCGTGGCTTTTCCCAGCCAAGTGGCGGCTGTTTGCCCCGGTGAGCTATACCGAGCGCCCGGCTTCCGCCGCCGCAAAGCTCTGTGAGGGGAAAATCATCATCCTTGTCAACGGCAGCCCCTCGGCGCTGGTGCTGCCGTCCCTTTTCTGCGAGAACTTCGACTGCCTCGACGACTACGCCACCACGGCAGTTTTTTCGTCGTTCCTGCGTGTCCTGAAATATGGCTCATTTTATCTCAGCATCTTCCTGCCAGGCGTTTTTGTCTGTCTGGCGGTCTATCTGCCCGAGCTCATCCCACCGCAGTTATTATTCAAAATCGCGGCGGCAGAAAAGGCGACGCCTCTGCCGCTCTTTGCCGAGATGCTGCTGGTCATCATCTTGTTGGAGATCATCCGGGAGGCCGGGCTTCGGATGCCCCAGACGCTGGGCCACTCGGTGAGCCTTGTGGCAGCGCTCATCATCGGTGACGCCGCCATCGGGGCCGGATTGCTGAGCACGCCGGTCATCCTCGTAGCCAGCATCACAGCCATCTCAGTTTTTGTGACGCCATCGCTGTACGAACCGGCCACATTGCTGCGATTGGGCGTTACGCTGGCCGCCGGTCTGGCCGGGCCGGTAGGTCTGGTTTGTGCGGCTTTGGGCGTGTTGGCCGCACTGACGTCCATCTCCGCGATGGGGGTGTCCTATCTTTCGGGCGCAGTCTTTTCGGGTGACGGCGTCGTCCGCCGCAACTATCGAACGCTGTCCCGCCGCCCATTCACCATCTGGCAAAGGAGGGGGTCCTGAATGCAGCAAAAACAGACATTCTCGGCCCAGACGCTGACACTCAGCGTCGCGGCGGCAGAGCTGGGCCGCGCCATCTTCGGGGCAGGGCAGACCGGCTCCGTCCGCGCCGTCCTGCTGAGCAATGTACTGGCGGCAGCGGCCTTCGTGCTCCTTGCAGCGCTTGCTTCGGTCAACGCCTCCCGTCTGAACCGCCCGGGCTTTGCAGGAAAGTGCATCTGTGCCGTCTTTCTGCTCTGGTATCTTTTTGAGCTTGTCCGGACGGCTGCAATGCTCCAACAAGCCTGCTGGGAACAGTTTGCGTCTATGGCCTTCATCGGTCTGCTGCCGTTCTTTCTCTGGGCAGGGTGGAGCCTCGGCTGTGAGCTGTATGACCGGATGGCCTCCGTCCTCGGGTGGCTCGTAGTGCTGGGCATCGTGTTCTGTGTACTGGGGCTGGCCAGACAGCTGCAATGGCAGGTGCTCGTGACAGGTGAGACGGCACATTCGTTTGTGCTTCCAGATACCCCTTTTTATCCGGAATATTTCTCCTTTCCGCTTCTCTGTAGGAGCAAAAATAATGCGAAAATCAGCAAAAAGCCTGTCGTGTGGCTTCCAATCATCGCTGCCGTCATTTCCTCAGGTTATGCGCTGGGGCTGGCCCTTCTTTTCGGCGCACCGCAGGCTTACCCGGGCTATGAGCTGCTGCGGGCGTGGAGCTTCGGCGGCATCTCCCGCTTTGATGCCGCGTTCCTGCTCCTCTGGCTGGCGGCGGCGATTTTCCGCTTCGGCTTTATCGTCCGTGCCGTCCGGCTGCTCTGTGAGCGCCTTGCCGAAGGGCCTGTAAATGCGGAGGCTGCACGATGACCCGCCGGGGCTGGCTGCGGCTGATGGCTGCAGGCGTCCTTGTCGTCTGGCTCTGCCTCTTTTTGCATTGGGACAACACCGAAAAAAGCATGATACGCGCCCTTCTCGTCGAGACGAACGGTGACAGCTGGACGGTGGGCCTGCTGTACCAGTTCCCGGTGGCTTCCGCCGATTCCTCCGAGGCTGAAGCTGCCATCCGCCTCTGTATTGGCCGAGGCCCCAAGCTTTCTTCTGCCATTTCTGCCGCTGAGGAAGCCTTGCCCCAGCGGGCGGACTGGAGGCTCTGCGAATATCTTCTGGCCGGACAGGATTCGGTACGGCTAACGCTGTCTGCCTGTGAAGAACTGTTTCTCCATCGACCCTACGGGCGGCTGGCATCCCGTGTGTTTGGGAGAAGTTTTTCGGTAGAGATACTGAAAGAGCGGGCCGATGAATCAGACGTCCTGCCTGAAAATCTCCTGCAATGCATCAAAAACGCTGCCCCGGCCGCGCCCCGGCTCTATCAGCAGAGCAGCGGCTTCATCCTGCCTGTCGTGGAGCTGGAAGACGAGGCTGCACATTGCAGGCCCGAAGCCCTCATCATCACCCCGGAACAGACCGGCCAGCTGACCGAGTCCCAGACGGAAATGGCGCTCTTATTGCAGGGCAAAAGCTGGACGGATACAGGGGAGCATCGCTTTGCGCTGGAAGCCGGGCCGCTTCGCCTGCGCCGGACTTTCTGCGGCGTGGAGCGGGAAGGGGAGCGCTTCCTTCTCCGGGTGAACGCGCTCTCACGCAATGCACTGCCTGCCGACGCCGAAGCAGAACTGGAAGCTCTCTGTGCGGACACCGTCCGCCGCTGCTGGACGCTGGGGCTGGACATCTCCGGACTCGGTGCGCATCAAGCGCTGCGTGACGGTTATTTTGCGCTTACAACAAAAAACGTCTGCCCGGAAATTCGGGCAGACGTGAAGCTCATGAAATTTTAAGAAGCCGTTTCGAAGATCACGGTGATGGTGGTACCCTCGTCCACAACGCTGTCCAGCTTGATGCGGGCGTTGTGGATGCGGGCGATGTGTTTGACGATAGCCAGACCCAGACCGGTGCCGCCGGTGGCTTTGCTGCGGCTCTTGTCCACCCGGTAGAAGCGCTCGAACACGCTGGTCTGCGCCTCTTTCGGGATACCGATGCCGTTGTCCTTCACGGTCAGGGTGCAGTGACCGTCCCGGGTGCAAGCCGTGATGATCTGGACTTTTCCACCGGGGCGGTTGTAGCGGATGGCGTTGTCGCAGAGGTTCTGGCACAGCTCATCCAGCAGGGCGCGGCTGCCTGTCACAGGGGCGCTTTCGCCGAGGTAGGTCAGGGAGATATAGGAGTGCCGGGCGTTGACCTTCTGGCGCTCCACGCACTCGCGGGCCACATCCAACAGATCGACCGTTTCCATTGCAGGCGCAGCACCCGTCTCGCTCACATTGTCGAGGTGGGAGAGCTGCAGAATATCGTTGACCAGCTGTATCATCCGGCTGGCCTCTACATGGATCTTGCGGGCAAAATCCGGCGTATCCGCGGGTTTTGCAATGCCGGTCTCGATGAGCTCTGCATAACCGGAGATGCTGGTCAGAGGCGTTTTTAGCTCGTGACTGACATTGGCCGTGAACTCCTGCCGCATTTTCTCGTTATTTTCCCGCAGCATCCGGTCGGAGTGGATACTCTCGGCAAAGGGGATAAGCTCCTTGTAGGGGACATTCTCCTGGATGTGGTCGAGGTCATCGGTCATCTTGAGCACAGGCTGGACAAGGCTCTTGGTCAGCAGTCCGGCAATGATGGCGGCTGCGCCCATCATCAGGAAACAGCTCAGCACGATGGCAGGCAGAGCGGCGTCATAAATCGACCAGATAGTCTCAGAGTCCTGCGCCACCCGGAGGATGTCTCCGTTCGTCAGCAGCATGGCATAATAATAAGTCTCATAGCCCAGAGTCTGGGAGTCGCGGCAGTCGCGGCCCACACCGCTCTTCATGGCCTGCTGTATCTCGGGGCGGCTCAGATGGTTCTCCATCGGCTGGTTGGTGGCCGACTCAAAAAGCACACTGCCGTCCGAGGCGATGAGAGTGATGCGCAGCGAGCCGTCCACATAAGTTTCCAGCTGGCTGGGGGCGTCCACCTGCGCACAGCCGGCAGCCACAAGGTCGGCTTCCCGCTCAAGGGCTGTCCAAGCCTGCTCCCGGAACGCCTTGTGGAACACAAAGATGCAGAGTGCAGCGGTACACACCAGCCCCGCAAATCCCATCAGAAACAGCAGATAACTTATTTTTTCTTCCATGCTGCGTGGTTTCATTGCTCGAGCTCCTCCTCGCTGTCCGTCAGCTTGTAGCCCACTTTCCGTACTGTGCAGATGTACTTTCCGGCGTCGCCCAGCTTTTTGCGCAGGGTGCGGATGTGCATATCCACGGTCCGGCTCTCCACCGAGATGTCAGTACCCCACACCACCTGCAAAATAGTCTCGCGGGTGACGACAAGGTTGGTGTTTTCCAGCAGCAGGCGGAGCAGGCTGTATTCTTTGTAAGTCAGCTCCACCGGTGCGCCGCTGACAGTGACGCTGTGGCGGGCATTGTCCAGCAGGATCTCCCGGAAGCTGTAGACGTTGGGCCGCGCCTCGGGCTCTGCCCGGCGGAGGGCTGCCCGCACCCGGCTCAGGAACTCCATGATGCCAAAGGGCTTGGTAATGTAGTCGTCTGCGCCGCAGTCGAGGCCGCGCACGGTGTCCAGCTCGCTGGACTTGGCTGTTATCATGATGATGGGCAGACGCCGCAGGGAAGGGGCGGCGCGGAGCTTTTTCAGGATGGAGAAGCCGTCCTCACCGGGCAGCATCACGTCCAGGATGACCAGTTCCGGCGGCGTAGTGTGGACGGCCTGCCAGAAGGGTTCTGAGGACTCGAAGCCCACGGCCTCGTAGCCGTTGGACTGCAATGCATACTGTTCTAATTCACGGATGGCTGAATCGTCTTCTACGATATAGATCATGCCTGTTTGTCCTCCGTTTCGGTGACGTTTTCGTCGGGGAAGAGATAGCGCTCACGGTAGCGGTTCAGACGGCGCTGGAACTGCTCGCTCTCCTTGGTGGAGGCATGGCCGCTGCGCAGATCGTTGAGGTAGGCGTGGGTGTCGAAGCTGTCCTGTGCCACCTCGATCTGGGCAACTGCCACGTTGCTGCAGTGGTCGCAGACGCGCTCGTAGTTGGTCAGCAGGTCTTCCAGCACGAAGCCATACTCGATGGAACAGCTGCCGGCCTGCAGGCGGGCGACGTGCCGTGCCTTGATGGCACGCACCAGCTCGTCCACGACGGTCTCCAGAGGTTCGATCTTGCTTGCCAGATGCAGGTCATCCTTGCGGAAGGCGTCAGTGGTGCGGTTCAGCACGTCCTGCACGGCGTCCTCAAGCACCTGCAGTTCTTCGCGGGCGTCGGTGGAGAAGTTGATCTCCTTGGTGTGCATCTCCTGTGCGGATTCCAGAAGGTTCACGGAATGGTCGCTGATGCGCTCGAAATCGCTGATGGTGTGGAGCAGAGTATTCACGCTCTGGCTGTCCGCATGGTTCAGCTCACGGCTGGACAGCTTGACCAGATAGGTGCCGAGAGCATCTTCGTACTGGTCAACTTTGCTCTCCTCATCCCGGACTTTCTGGGCCAGCGTATCATCCCAGGTGTGGGTCAGGCTCATGGCCTGCATGACGCCCACACGGGCCAGCTCGGCCATGTCAGCTGTAGCAGAGTGGGCGCGGGCCACGGCCACAGCCGGGGTGTTCAGCAGACGCTCATCCAGCAGAGCAAAGCTCTCTTTTTCGGCGTCGTCGGGGATGGTGAGGATGGCCAGCTTTTCCAGACCGTTTGCGAAGGGGAGAAGGATGAGGGTGGCCGCGATGTTGAAGGCGGAGTGGACCACAGCAATGCCCCAGGCGGCGATGGTCTCGTTCACAAAATCAAAGTGGACCACGGCGTTCAGACCGTAGAAACCGGCCAGAAAGACCGTGACACCGATGATGTTGAAGTAGAGGTGGACCATGGCGGCACGGCGGGCATTCTTATTTGCGCCCACAGAAGAAATCAGCGCGGTGACACAGGTGCCGATATTCTGACCCATGATGATGGGGATAGCGCTGCCGTAAGTGATGACGCCGGTAGCGCTCAGCGCCTGCAGGATGCCAACGCTGGCGCTGGAACTCTGGATGATGCCGGTGACCAGTGCGCCTACCAGAACGCCGAGGATGGGATTGGAGAAGCGGACGAAGAGGTTGGTGAACCATGCCTCACCCTGCAGGGGCTCGACGGCATTGGACATGGTAGTCATGCCGGTCATCAGGATGGCAAAGCCGATGAGGATAGTGCCGATGCCCTTTTTCTTCTCATTCTTGCCCATATAGAGCAGGATGCCGATGAAGGCGAGTATGGGGCTGAAAGAGGTGGGCTTGAGCATCTGGATCCAGATGCTGTCGCCCTGCAGGCCGGAAAGGCTCAGCAGCCAGCTGGTGACAGTGGTACCCACATTGCTGCCCATAATGATGCCGATGGCCTGATGCAGCTCCATGATGCCGCTGTTGACGAAGCCGACCACCATGACGGTGGTAGCACTGGAACTCTGGATGATGGCGGTCACGCACAGACCGAGGAAGAAGCCCTTGAGGGGGTTATCCGTCAGTTTGCTCAGGATCTTCTGCAGATGGCCACCGGCCTGTTTCTCAAGGGCTTTGCCCATGATGTCCATGCCGAACAGGAACAGAGCCAGACCGCCCAGCAGAGAAAAGACATTGAATAGAGTCATGTTTTACTCCTCACTTGTTGAAGCTTGCGTTTGTACATCGACAGCGGCCGTAGAGGACCCGTGCAGGATCACGTCTTAATTTTTTACACGACCTGCACGGGATTTCACCGGTCCTATCCCTGATTATGAGTATACGAGCAGAATGTAAAATCGGAAACCGGCGAAATGTAAAACTCATGTAAAGTAAACTCTATCCCTGCCTCCTATTATATGGTTTTGGCCCCCGGATGCAAGCGCTGGCGCAAAACCAGAAAAGATTCCTGAAAGAATTGTTGTTTTTGCCGCCCGTCTCGATTATAATATAAAGAAGGATAAACTGTGCTGCCTTTTGGTATGGCAGAGCACAGAGGATGCAGGAGGAAAAACGAATGGGGAATTTCGCCGTTTCGCTCAAGCGGCTGGTCGATAAGGTCAGCCTCGAGGTTATCTATACGCCCTGCGATTTGGATAAGATCAGCGTCGAGATCGCAGAGGTCAACCGTCCCGGCCTGTTTCTGGCCGGTTACTACGATTATTTCGATAAGCTGCGCTTACAGATCATGGGCCTTGCGGAGATGAACTTTCTGGCAGGTCTTACGCCGGAAAAGCGCCGTGAGCGCCTCGACCAGCTGTTCCGCCAGCAGCCTCCGGCCGTCATCCTCTGCCGCAACGAGGAATTGGAACCCTTCCCGGAGATGCAGGAGCTTGCAAAGCAGCACGGGGTAGCCCTGCTGCGCTCCAACGAGACGACCTGCACCATGATGGGCAGCCTCATCAGCGTGCTGAACCTTGAACTGGCTCCCCGAATCACCCGCCACGGCGTGCTGGTGGAAGTTTACGGTGAAGGCATCCTCATTCTCGGCGACAGCGGCATCGGCAAGAGCGAGCTGGCCATCGAGCTGGTCAAGCGCGGCCACCGCCTCGTCGCCGACGATGCTGTGGAGCTGCGCAAGGTCTCCAACCGTCAGATCATGGGTACTGCGCCGGAAAACATCCGCCACTTCATTGAGTTGCGCGGCGTCGGCATCGTCAACGTGGCCCGCGTGTTCGGCGTGGGCGCGGTCAAGGTGAGTGAAAGCCTCGACCTCGTCGTCCAGCTGGAAGCATGGGACCCCACCAAAAACTATCAGCGCACCGGCTTGGAAAGCGAGTATTATGACATTCTGGGCGTCAACATCCCCAGCACCATCATCCCCGTTTCGCCCGGACGCAACCTCGCAGTCGTGCTGGAAACAGCGGCTATCAATAACCGCCAGAAGAAGATGGGTTATAACGCCGCCAAGGAGCTGCTCATCCGTCTGGGCCTGAACGACACGATGGACTGATTTTCTACCGATAGAGGGAGAACGAATGGAACGATTGAAACAGGCTTTGTCCGCTGCGGGCATTGCATACAAAGAAAACGAGCCGCTCAGCGCGCACTGCACTTTCCGCATCGGCGGCCCCGCAGATGTCTTTATCCTGCCGGAAAATGAGGCGCAGCTCTGCGCCGCCATCAAGCTGGCGAAGGAAGCGAATATCAAATATTATCTACTGGGCAACGGTAGCAACATCCTGTTTGAGGATGCAGGCTACCGGGGAGCTGTCATCAATGTATCGGCCATGAAGAGCGCGATCGGTATTCTTGAAAACATCTGTTTCCCGGGCAAAGATCCGGCCCTGACTTACGATGCTGTCGTTGTCGGTGCAGACAAGATGCTCTCGTCGCTCTGCATAACGGCGCTGGAAAACAGCCTCACCGGTCTTGAGTTTGCCTACGGCATCCCGGGTACGGTGGGCGGAGCGGTCTACATGAACGCCGGAGCTTACGGCGGCGAGATGAAGGACGTGCTGGTCTCCGTGCGGTATCTGACCGCAGAAGGGGAGATTGTTGAGATACCGGCAGAACAGCTCGACCTCAGATACCGCCACAGCATTTTCGAAGAAAACGGCGGTTGCATCCTCTCGGCAAAGTTCCACCTTGCAAGAGGCAATGCCGCCGACATCCGCGCCAGGATGAACGACCTGATGGCCCGTCGCAAAGACAAACAGCCTCTCGACAAGCCCAGCGCCGGCAGCACCTTCAAGCGGCCGGTGGGCGCATTTGCGGCAGCCCTCATCGACCAGTGCGGTCTGCGGGGCTACCGCCATGGCGGCGCAGCCGTCAGTGACAAGCACTGCGGCTTTGTGGTCAATCTGGGGGGAGCGACCTGTGCAGATGTGCTGGCTCTGTGCGATGAGGTGCGTGCCATCGTGAAAGAAAAGACCGGCTACGACCTCGAAAAAGAAATTCGTGTGGTGGAAGCATAAAAGAAAGAGGCGTGCAAAATGAATCTTCTCATCGTCAGCGGCCTTTCCGGTGCAGGCAAATCTGTCGCCATGAATGCACTGGAAGACATCGGCTTTTTCTGCATTGATAACATCCCGGCGGCACTGCTGCCCAGCATCACGGCGTTTTCGAAAGCGGGTGACAACCAGCTCAAGCGGGTGGCTCTCTGTATGGACATCCGCGGCTGCCGCACGCCGGAAGAAATCGAAGAAGCTCTTTCTCAGTTGGACGCGCAGAGGATAGAATATGAGATCTTGTTCCTTGATGCCCCGGACGATGTGCTGATGCGCCGCTACAGTGAGACGCGCCGCCGCCATCCGATGAGCATTTCCGACGGCCTTTCCACCCGGGAAGCCTTCCGCAGGGAGCGCGAGATCTTGCAGCCCCTCAAAGACCGGGCAGATTATACCATCAATACCGGCCTGCTCTCCACCTCGCAGAACAAAGAGCGCATCTGCGACCTGTTCAACCAGAACGGCGGCGCGAAGAGCGCCATGCGTCTGACAGTCATGTCCTTCGGCTTCAAGTTCGGCATCCCACCGGAGGCGGATCTTGTTTTGGATGTCCGCTGTCTGCCCAACCCTTTTTATGTCCCGGAACTGAAGCATAAAACAGGTCTTGATGAAGAGGTCGTCGATTTTGTCATGAGCCACCCGGAGGCGCAGGAGCTTTTGAAGCGCTATGAATCGTTTCTGGAATATGCTCTTCCGCTCTACGTCAAGGAAGGCAAAAGCCAGCTCACCATCGCAGTGGGCTGCACCGGCGGCAAGCATCGCTCCATCACATTTGCGCGGAAAATCGCGGAATACTGCGAAAAGCTTGGCTACAAGCCCGGCATCCAGCACCGCGATTCTGTCCGTTGAAAGGATAAACATATCATGAGTTTTGCATCCCAGGCAAGGGAGGAGATCGCCCGGCGCAGTCTGCAGAAGGACTGCTGCGTCCGCGCTGCTGCCTATGGAATTGCCTGCTTCGCCAAGTACTTCGACGCCAGCGGGCTGGTGCTGCAGACGGAACAGGAGCTGACGACGCAGGTGGCTTCCCAGCTGTTTGCGCGCTGCGGCGTACAGGGCGACATCATCGAGAAGCAGCGTCCCAGCGGGGTGGTCTATGAGTTCAGCATCCGCGCACCGGAGCAGGTGGCCCGGGTGCACGAGCTGTTCGGCACCACGGGCAGCGAGACCAGCCTGCAGATCGATCCCCGCCTTATCCGCTGTCAGACCTGCGTCAGTGCGTACATTGGCGCAGCTTTTTTGTGCAGTGGAACGGTCATTGATCCGCAGAAAGAATATAATCTGGAATTTCTTACCTCCCGCACCAATCTGGCACGGGACTTTGAAGCGCTGCTGGCAGAGCATGAGTTTGCACCGCACCGCACCCGCCGCAACGGCGTGAACCTGATCTACGTCAAGACCGGGGCCAATGTGGAACGGCTGCTCAGCTTTATGGGCGCTGGAAACGCTGCAGAGGAAATGCATGCGCAAAAAGCCTTCAAACAGGTGCGCAACCAGACCAACCGACAGACCAACTGTGATACGGCAAACCTTGGCAAAACGGCCCGTGCCAATGCGCAGACGCTGAAGGCCATCCGCTTTCTGGAAGAGCAGAATGCCCTTTCCACCTTGCCGGAGGTGCTACAGCAAGCTGCCGCCAAACGGATGCAGTATCCGGACCTTTCGCTCACAGCGCTGTGCGGCTGCTTTGAGCCACCCGTGAGCAAATCCGGCCTGTCGCACCGGATGAAGAAGCTGGAGGCATTGGCCGAAAATCTGCGGCAGAATCTGGAACAGGAGGCAAAAGCATGAGCGAAGCATTAGCCAATACCCGGCCTTTTGTCCATCTGCACATCCACACAGAGTACAGCTTGCTGGATGGTGCCTGCCGCATTGACCAGCTGATGGATCGCGTAAAAGAGTGCGGACAGACCGCCATTGCCTGCACCGACCACGGCGTGATGTACGGCTGCGTGCAGTTTTATAAGGCTGCAAAAAAGGCTGGCATCAAGCCCATCATCGGCTGTGAGGTGTATGTGGCCACCCGCACCCGCTTTGACAAGGTAAATAAGATCGACGGCAACAACCACCTGATCCTGCTGTGCAAAAATGAGACCGGCTACAAAAACCTGATCAAAATGGTGTCGGCCGCCTTTGTGGAGGGCTTTTATTCCAAGCCCCGCATTGATAAGGAACTGCTGGAAAAATATCACGAAGGTCTGATCTGCCTGTCGGCCTGTTTGGCAGGCGAAGTTCCACAGGCCATTCTGGCGGGCGATTATGAGCGCGCCAAAGCAGCAGCGCTGTGGTATCGAGACCTCTTCGGCGAGGGAAACTATTATATCGAGCTTCAGGACCATGGTCTGGAAGAGGATAATACTGTGCTGCCGCAGCTCATCAAGCTTGCACGGGAGACCGGCATTCCCATGGCAGCCACCAACGACTCCCACTATCTGCGCAAGGAGGATGCCAAAATGCAGGGCATCCTGCTCTGCATCCAGACCGGCAAGACCATTCAGGATGCGGATAAAATGGAGTTCCAGACCGACGAGTTCTATATCAAAACGACAGACGAAATGTACGAGCTGTTCTCCATGGTGCCGGAAGCCTGCGAGAATACCGCCAAAATTGCCGAACAGTGTAACTTTGATTTTGATTTTGGACACACTAAAATTCCATATTACAAAGCGCCGAACGGTATGGATAATCAGGCGTTTTTTGAAAAGCTCTGCTGGGAAGGTCTGGAGCGCCGCTACGGCCCCAATGTTCCGCAGGCCAACAAAGACCGTCTGGAATACGAGATCGGCGTGGTCAAAAAGATGGGCTACACGAACTACTATCTTATCGTGTGGGACTACGTGAACTACGCCAAGAGTCAGGGTATCCCGGTAGGCCCGGGCCGTGGCTCCGGCGCAGGCAGCATTGCGGCTTACAGCGTGGGCATCACGGATATCGACCCCATCCGTTATAACCTGATCTTTGAGCGCTTCCTGAACCCGGAGCGCGTCAGTATGCCAGATTTTGATGTGGACTTCTGCTACGAGCGCCGTCAGGAAGTGATCGATTACGTCAACCGGAAATATGGTGCCGACCATGTGGCTCAGATCGTCACCTTTGGCACCATGGCCGCCCGCAACGCCATCCGCGATGTGGGCCGCGTGATGGGCATTCCGTATCAGCAGGTAGATGTTGTGGCAAAGCAGGTGCCCATGGAGCTGAAAATGACGCTGAAGCGTGCGTTGGAGGTATCGCCGGAACTTAAGCGGATGTACGATACCGACCCGCAGGTCACAGAGCTGATCGACACGGCCTTGAAGGTGGAGGGCATGCCCCGCCATGCTTCCACCCATGCGGCGGGTGTCGTCATTACCCCGGAGCCTACGGACTACTATCTGCCACTGGCCACCAACGACGGCCTGCCTGTGACCCAGTTCAACATGACCGAGATCGAAGAACTTGGCCTTTTGAAGATGGACTTTCTGGGCCTGCGCACGCTGACCGTCATTCATGACGCGGAAACTGCTGTGCAGAAGCACCACCCGGAGTTCTCCATCCAGAAGCTGGATTACGACGACCCGGACACCTACAGGATGCTGGGGCAGGGAGACACCGAGGGTGTGTTCCAGCTGGAATCTTCCGGCATGAAGCAGGTGCTTGTGGGCCTGCAGCCGCAGAACCTAGAAGACATTATCGCTCTGATCAGCCTGTACCGTCCCGGCCCCATGGATTCGATCCCCACCTACCTGCGCAACCGCCACGAGCCGGACAAAATCAGCTATAAGACCCCACAGCTGGCCCACATTCTGGATGTGACCAATGGCTGCATCGTCTATCAGGAACAGG
>OLRG01002359.1_pt1 | contig 13502 bp, 10 predicted proteins | sample 1672331 | NCBI WGS metagenome assembly OLRG01 (sample SAMEA3136672, study PRJEB25190) | human gut metagenome
GCTGTTCTCGAAAACCTACGGTTTAGCCCTTGACTTCATATAGCTGGTCTCCTTTCCGCGTGCGTCCTGTTCCCGTAAGGACGCGCGGGTCTGCCGACGAGCGCACGGGGCCAAGGCGGCTTTCGGGCTCGCTTAACGCGTTGCGTTGTCGGATTCGGATAGAGAAAGCGTCAGGCGAAAACGACGTCCCCGAAGCGCGAGGGCGTAACGGGAACGTCGCGGATGACGCCGTTGTGTTGCTGACAATCGTAACGCGCGAGAGCTTGCGTGGTGCGCTCTGCGGGTGGTCAACCACACAATCCTTGCGCGCATGTCAAATCTTGCCCACAAATGTCGGCGGCATTTCGCCGACCGTTTGCCGGCAATATTTCGCGACTGTTAATTCGCGGAAAAGGGGGGTTGCGTCCTTCGGCGGCATCCCCTATAGTTCGTGCCACAACTTAATACCTTGAAACCGTTGAGGCGAAAGTCAAGCCATCATAAGCGCTCACAGAGAGCGGGTGTTGCTGGGAATCCCGCAGAAATGCTGGGTGGTAAATGGTTCGCCGAGGGAAAGGGGAAAGGTTGACGGTTGCTGCGTTACCACGTGGCGGTCGGCAGCTGAGTATCTGGACCGTGAGCCTGCGTTAAGGGCAGAACATGTGTTGGCATGTTCGTGAGAGGGCTCCTTCGGGGGTCAAGTAAAGGTGGCACCGCAGATGTTACGTCTGTCCTTTATCTCAAAGGACAGACGTTTTTTATTTTGCGGGTTATTCAGGTCACGGGGGCGCGGCGAGTCGCCATAGCTGCAAACCGACCTTTGCTTGAAACCTGTAAGCCGATGATTCCTCATTCGCGTTCGTTGCCGGCAGACTGAAAGCCCGGGGACGGGCAATGACCGGCGGAAACCCCGCCAAGAAAGGAATGAGGATCATGACTCAAAACGTTGCAGCCCAGAAGCGTACGGTGGCAACCTCCGCGAAGAAGGAGGGCCTGTCCGTACAGGATCTTATCCTGGTAGCCGTGCTCATCGCAGCCGGCGCCGTCCTTAAGCTGACCGTTTCCAGCTTCCTCAGCTTTGCGGGCATGAAGCCCAATTTCATGATCGCCATGTACTGCCTGGCAATCATCCTCACGCGTCCGAAGGTGTATCAATCCGTGGTGATTGGCCTGCTGGTGGGCCTGGTCAGCCAGCTGCCCATGTTGAACGCCACACCGTTGGTGAACATCGCCTCCGAGATGCTGGGCGCTTTGGCGTGCGGCCTGCTGGTTACCGCGCTTGCGAAGGTGGCCGCCGACAACAGGGGCTTCCAGGACGTCGTTGCTCCCGTGATCATCACGTTCCTATCCACCATCGTCTCCGGTTACACGTTCGCCATGATCGTGGGCGTTGCCGTTGCGCATCTTGAGCCGTTGGCCGTGTTCGGCGTATATGCCGTCATGGTGCTCGGCACGGCAACCATGAACGCCGTGCTGGCGGTCATCCTGACCCCGGTTCTGCGCGCCGTCCTGAAGCGCTAGCTGCCTGATTATCGCCTGAGAGCCCATCTTCAAGAAGGAGCATCCCATGATCGAAATCTCGCAATTGTCGTTTCGTTATCGAGAAGGGGCCGAGCCCATCCTGCACGGCATCGACCTTGCCATCCCCGACGGCTCGTTCGTGGGAATCACCGGCGCCGCGGGCAGCGGAAAGTCCACGCTCACGTATGCGTTCAACGGCATCATCCCGCACTGCTATCCCGGTGATTTCTACGGCAGCGTGACCATCGACGGGTTGGACACGTGCGAAGCGTCGTTGACCGACATCAGCCGCCTGGTCGGCAGCGTGTGCCAGGACATCGACTCGCAGATGGTGTCGTCGGTGGTCGAGGACGAGGTGCTATACGGCCTTGAGAACTTCGGCGTGCCGAAAGACCAGGTGGAAGGCCGTATCGCCGAGGCGCTGGAGGCAATGGGCATCTCCGATCTGCGCCATCGCGGTATCGCCGAGCTTTCCGGCGGCCAGAAGCAGAAGGTGGCGGTGGCGTCGGTCATCGCGCTGAAGCCGCGCGTGCTGGTGCTCGACGAGCCGACGGCCGAGCTGGACCCGGCATCGTCGCTGGCGGTGTTCGAGCTGCTGGCGCGATACGCCCGGGAAAACGGCACCACGGTCATCGTGGTGGAGCAGAAGATCGCGCTGCTGTCCGATTTCGCCGACATGCTGCTTATCGTGGACGGCGGCAAGATCCGCTTCCGGGGAACGCCCGCCGAGGTGCTCGAGCATTCCGACGAGCTGCTGGAGATCGGCGTGAATTGCCCGCGCTCCACCAGCTTGGTGAACCGGTTGCGTGCACGGGGCCTGGCGGATGCGCCGGCGGCGCGCAACGTCGACGAGGCGGTCAGGGTGTGCAAGCGGGTTTTAAGCGGGGAAGGAGCTTCAGCATGATCGAGTTCGAGAAGGTGAGCGCATCATATGATGGCGAGCTGCCTGTCCTGCGTGATGTGAGCTTCCGAATCCCCGACGGCGATTTCGTTGCGTTCGTGGGCACGAACGGCGCGGGTAAATCAACCACGATGCGCCTGGTCAACGGCCTGTTGAAGCCTTCGTCGGGCCAGGTCCTCATCGATGGCGTGCCCACCACGCAGCTGCGCACCAGCCAACTTGCCGCGAAGGTTGGCTTCCTGTTCCAAAACCCCGATCGCCAGATTTGCTGCTCCACTGTGCGCGAGGAGCTGCTGTTCGGCTTTCGCGCGCAAGGTCGTGCAGATGCCGAGGCGCAGGCGAAGGTGGATGCGATGATCGAGCGATTCGGCTTCAACGGCGACGCCAAGCCGTTCCTGCTCAATCGCGGCACCCGCCAGTTGCTGGCGCTGGCATCGATCATCGTGATGGAGCCGCCCGTGGTGGTGCTTGACGAGCCGACCACCGGCCTTGATTTCCGCGAGTGCGCCAAGGTGATGAACGTCATCGCCGAGCTGAACGCTCGCGGCGCCACGGTGATCATGGTGTGCCACGACATGGAGGTGGTGGCGGACTACGCAAAGCGAGTGATCGCCATGACCGCAGGTCAGGTGGTCGCCGACGGCGAAACGTTCGCCGTGCTGCGCGACCGCGACGTGTTGGCGCGCACGCATCTGCTGCCGTCGCAGATGGTGGACGTGTCGCTGCGCTTGGCCGAGGACGGCGCCGTGGCGGCGGCATCGCCGGTGGCGCTGGCGGATACGCTTGACGAGATGACCGATGCGCTTGCCGCTGCGGCGGGCGCTTGAGAAAGGACGGGTGCGCGATGAGGGGCTTCCTGGAATACGTGCCGGGCGACAGTTTGCTGCACCGCATGAACCCGGTGGCGAAACTGGCGGCGGCGTTTCTGCTGGTGATCGCCTGTTTCGCTACCAGCAACCTTGCGTTGCTGGCGTTGGTGATCGTGCTTGATGCAGTGCTCGCCGTGCAATGCAAGATGGTTCCGCAAACGTTGGGCCTGGCGAAGGCCGTGGCGTTGTTCTCGGTGGTTTTGGCGTTGATCGCGCTGCTGTTCACGCCGCAAGGCGATGTGCTGGCGCAGCTGCCGTGGGGCTACATCGGCACGGAGAGCGTGGCCGCGGCGGTGCTTATCGTGGTGCGGCTGGTCGCGTGCGCGGTGCCGCTGTTTCTGGTGTTCTACGTGACCAAGCTCACCGACATGGCGAATGCGCTGGTCAAGGTGCTGCACGTGCCGTATAAGTATGCGTTCACGTTCATGTCCACCGTGCATTTCATCCCCGTGTTCATGAACGATATGGCGGGCATCATGGAGGCGCAGACCGCGCGCGGCGTGGAATTCGACGGCGGCGTCTTGAAGAAGGTCCGCCTGATGATGCCGCTGTGCGTTCCGCTGCTGGTGTCGTCGGTGCGCAAAACCAACAGCGCCGCCATCGCCGCCGAGGTGCGAGGCTTCGATTTGCGGACCCGGGAAAGCGGCTTCAAGGAGTACCCGTTCGCAGGCATCGACTTCGCAGCGCTTGCCGTGGCGGTTGCGATCGCGGCGGCCGCCGTCGCGTTGAGCGTGCTGCTGTAGCCCCGATTCGCGGGGCGCGGGAACGATTTCGGCATATCGTGTCCGAGATCGCGAGTTTTCCGAATTTGAGAAGAGTCTTCTGTCGAAATAGTCGCTCTATGAAGCCGGGAAATGTACCGAACGCAACAATATATGTAGCGAACGAGGGCCTTGGGGTTGTTCCCGGGGCCTTACTTTCGGAAAACAGCCGATTTGAGGCATGATCGCCCCAAAACCTTCCCAGGATCATTGCGGCAAGACGGCGGAGCGGGGTGCTATTCGGCGGCGCTGCTTGCGGGCTTCTCGTCTTCGCCGAGGATCGCGCGGTAGAAGTTCTCGTCCTGCTCGGTGTACACATCGAAGATGACGTGCATGTCGGCGCCGGGCTCGCCGGCGGCGCGGGAGTCCAGCCATGCCTTCACCGCCTGCACGGCGATCTGCGCGCCTTCCTGCTGCGGGAACCCGAACACGCCGGTGGAGATGCAGCAGAACGCCACCGATTTCGCCTTCGCCTCGCATGCCGCATCCAGGCAGCTGATATAGCACTGCGTCAGCTGTTTGCGCTGTTCAAGCGTCGGTTTCCCCTTCGTCATGGGGCCCACCGTGTGGATGATGTTCCGAGAGGGAAGGTTGTAGGCGGGCGTGACCTTCGCGCGGCCGACCGGCTCCTCGTAGCCTTGTTCCCGCATGATCTGCGCGCACTTCAGGCGCAGTTGCACGCCGGCGAAGGTGTGGATGGCGTTGTCGATGCAGAGGTGCCCGGGAATCCAGCAGCCCAGAAGCGCGCTGTTCGCGGCGTTGACGATGGCGTCGCAGCGCAGGGCCGTGATGTCCCCGCGCCAGATGCTCAGGCGCGGGTCGGAGGCGGTGCGCGCAAGCTCGTCGGCTTCGGTGATGCCCGGTTCGGCAACCATGAGCTGGAGAACGCGGTCCTGCACCTTCAGAAACTCCGGCGAAGCGGGCTTCGGCTCGCGCGTGTTCACCAGCGCGCGGAACTGCTCCCACTGCTCCATGAACCAGCGCGGGTCCTCTTGCGGCTCAACGTGCTTGCTCCCCGCGCCCCGCTCGTCCATCAGGTGATTCACCAAAAAGGCCATATCCTTTACCAATTGCATCACGGGGTTCGCGTCTCCTTCTTCGCTTCGCCGTCTTGCCGGGCGGGCCGCTGGCGGCGTGCCCGGGCGCTTCGCCGTCCGCCGTTTGGGCGCATCGATTCACGCTGGATAGGATAGCGCAAGGTTCGGAATGCCGCGTGCGCGCGTCGGCGCTTCGGTGTTTTGCGGTCCGCAAACCGTACACCAGGGGATGTAATTCAGTGACGTGCGGGTGACGAAACGGTGCGAGCGCCGCCGAGGAGGGCCGCGGCGTGGTAAGGTTGCCCTGTCAAACAAAACGCAGGGCGATAAGGGCCCTGCGCCTCCGATAGCAAGGAGCACGCCATGACCGATCAGTTCAACAACCAAAACGGCTACGGCCAGCCTGGGCAGCCGATCCCGCCTGTGCAGGGTTACCAGCAGCCCGGCTATCAGCATTCTTATACGCAGCCGGTGGTCGATGCCCAAAACCCTCGCAAAACCTCTTCCGGCCGCACGTTCGGCACGGCCTTCGCGGGTGCGGCGCTTGCCTGCGTTATCGCGTTCGGCGGCTTCACCGTGTATCAGAACGTGACGGGGGCCCCTTCCGGCAGCAGCGTCACGCTGGGCGCGTCCACGAACACCGAGATCCAGGCCCAGTCAACCGATGATACGCTGCCCGAGGCCGTGGCGCAGAAGTGCCTGCCCTCCGTGGCCGCCATCGATGTGTACACGGCGCAAGCCTCCACCGACATGTTCGGTCGCAGCACGTCAAGCTCCGGAGCGCTCACCGAAAGCTCTCTGGGCAGCGGCGTGGTGCTCTCCGAGGATGGCTACATCGTCACGAACAACCATGTGGTCGCGGGTGCCGACGCCTTGAAGGCCACCGTGGGCGGCGAGGAGTACGACGCCGACGTGGTGGGCACCGACGAGTCCAGCGACATCGCCGTCATCAAGCTGCGCAATGCCAGCGGCCTGACCCCCGTCGAAATCGGCGATTCCGACAACCTGACCATCGGCGAATGGGTCATGTCCATCGGCAGCCCGTTCGGCCTCGAGCAGTCCGTGGCAACCGGCATCGTGTCGGCCACCAGCCGTTCGCAGATCATGAGCAACTCCGAAAGCAGCGGCAGCGACGGCTATGGGTACGGCTACGGCGGGTCGTCGTCCCAGTCCGGCGGCTACACCATTTACCCGAACATGATCCAGACCGACGCGGCCATCAACCCGGGCAACTCCGGCGGCGCCCTGGTGGATTCCAATGGCAAGCTCATCGGCATCAACACGCTGATCACCTCGTATTCCGGCAACTACTCGGGCGTCGGCTTCGCCATCCCGGTGAACTACGCGGTCAACATCGCGCAGCAGATCATCGAGGGCAAAACCCCCACGCACGCGCAGCTGGGCGTGTCCCTTTCCACGGTTAACTCGCAGAACGCGAAGCGCTATGGCCTGAAGGTCGATAGCGGCGCCTACATCTCCGCCGTCAACAGCGGCTCCGGGGCTGCCGAGGCCGGTCTTGAGGAAGGCGACATCGTCACGAAGTTCGATGGCAACTCCGTCAGCTCCGCAAGCGACCTGATGCTCGATGTGCGCTCGAAGAACCCTGGTGACAAGGTCACGCTGGAGGTCAACCGAAACGGCGACACGAAGCAGATCGAGGTCACGCTGGGCTCCGACGAATCGTCCCAATCCGCGGCCACGCAGCAAAACTCCGGCAGCAGCTCCAGCGAGATGCTCAATCGCCTGCTGAACAACAGCGGGTCCTCCAGCAAGAACGACGCGGCCTAGCATCGGCCTCGCTTCCGGATCTTCGCGGGCCGCTCGAGCAAACGCCGAGCGGCCCCATGCGAGGCGCGCGACCCGCACGCTTCGCATGGGGCCGAAAGCCCCTTTTCCTTTCCTTTCCTTTTCCCTTTTCCCGCGGGAACGGCCCCTGTTTTGGGGCCGTTCCCATTTTTCGGGCATATATGCCCGTCGCGGCCGGTTACCATTCATTGGCGAGCCGGCGAATCCGCCGCCTTTCATTGGGCGGGTCGCTCCGCATGCGGTTTGCCCGATAGCCGGCTGCCTGAAAATAGCGTAGTAAGCCCATTGCACTACTAGGTAAAGTAGGCGCATAATAAGCGACACGCTGTAAGCAGGAGCTGCGACGGGCGGGCGAGTGCTCCCGGGTGCGTTTCCCGGTGGCTCGCCCGCCCGTCGTATCGCTTCGAAACGAAAAAGGGAGACGAGAGACATGTCGTTCGACGTACTGGGGCCGGTGCTCGCCGTGCTGGTCATCTTTGCGGCGCTCATCGCGGTGCTGCGCTATCTGAAGGCGAAGGATAAAAGCTTCACGTTCCGCGTGTTCACGGCCTTGGGTATGGGCATCGTGCTGGGCGCGGGCATCCAGCTGGCGCTGGGCCGCGGCAGCGACGCCGCCACCGCCGCGCTCGACTGGATGTCGCTGGTGGGAACCGGCTATATCGATTTGCTGCGCATGCTGGTCATGCCGCTGGTGTTCGTGGCCATCGTCGGCGCGTTCACGCGCACGAAGGCCGTTGACAACCTGGGCAAGATCGGCGGATCGGTGCTCGCCGTCCTGCTGATCACGGTGGCCATCGCGGCGCTGTTCGGTTGGGCGACCATCGCCCTGTCGGGTCTTGCCGGGGCGGACTTCACGCAGGGCAGCGTCGACGCAACCAAGCTGGACGCCTTGCAGACGCGTCAGGACAAGGTCGCCGATACCACCATCCCGCAGACCATCCTGTCCATGATCCCCGTCAACGTGTTCGCCGACCTTGCCGGCACGCGTTCCACGTCCACCATCGCCGTGGTCGTCTTCTCCGCTATCGTGGGCCTGGCCTACCTGAAGCTGCGCGACCGTGATTCCGAGCAGGCGCAGTTCTTCAGCAACCTCATCGACAGCCTGTACGGCATCGTCATGTGCATCGTGAAGATGGTCGTGGGCCTTACCCCCTACGGCGTGCTCGCCCTTATCGCCAACGTGACGGCCACCAGCGATTACGCCGCCATCCTCGACTTGGGCAAGTTCATCATCTTCAGCTACGTGGCCATCATCGCCATGTTCCTGGTGCACCTGCTCATCCTGGCCGGCAACCGCGTCAACCCTGTGACGTACCTTAAGAAGGCCTTCCCCGTGCTCTCGTTCGCATTCGTGTCGCGTACCAGCGCCGGCGCCCTTCCCATGAACATCGAGACGCAGTCCAAGGCGCTCGGCGTCGATCCGGCGACGGCGAACTTTGCGGCAAGCTTCGGCATGTCCATCGGCCAGAACGGCTGCGCGGGCATTTACCCGGCCATGATGGCCACGCTCATCGCCCCTACCGTCGGCATCAACGTGTTCGACCCCACGTGGATCATCGGCCTGATCGCCGTCATCGTCATCAGCTCGTTCGGCGTTGCCGGCGTGGGCGGCGGCGCCACCTTCGCCAGCCTCATCGTGCTGGGCACCATGGGCCTGCCCATCGAGATCGTGGGCCTGATGGCATCCGTCGAGCCGCTCATCGACATGGGCCGTACCGCCCTCAACGTCAGCGACTCCATGGTGGCCGGCGTCACGTCGTCCAACTTCACCGGCGGCCTCGATCGCGATATGTACAACGATCCCGCCGCGGTCATCAACGCCGACGGCGTCGAGAAGGCCTAGCCGCTCGTTTGTCCTTTGCGTGAAAAGCCTGGAAACGGCCGCCCCGATGGGCGGCCGTTTCCGTTTTCGGGTAAGATAGGGAAGCTTAAAACGCTTTACGATTTAACCGGGAGGTTGCATATGGCCGAGGAATACCGATACAAGCGCGTGCTGCTGAAGTTGTCCGGCGAGGCGCTGGCAGGCGACCTTGGCTACGGCATCGATCCGAAGGTGGTCGATTCCCTGGCCGACGAGATCGCCGACGTGGTGCATGACGGCGTGCAGCTTGCCATCGTGGTGGGCGGCGGCAACATCTTCCGCGGCGTCTCCGGCGCAACCGATGGCATGGACCGCGCCCAGGCTGACTACATCGGCATGCTGGCCACGGTCATGAACGCGCTGGCGCTGCAGGACGCCTTCGAGCGCCACGGCATCTTCAGCCGCGTGCAAAGCGCCATCAACATGCAGGAAGTGTCCGAGCCCTACATCCGCCGCCGCGCCATCCGCCACATGGAGAAGGGCCGCGTGGTCATCCTGGCCGCCGGCACGGGCAACCCCTACTTCACCACCGACACCACCGCGGCGCTGCGCGCCTGCGAGCTGGACGTCGACGTGCTCATGAAGGCCACGAAGGTCGACGGCGTCTACGATTCCGATCCCGTGAAGAACCCCGATGCGAAGCGCTACGACCGCATCAGCTACATGGAGGTTCTCTCGCAGGGGCTCAACGTCATGGACTCCACGGCCACCAGCCTGTGCATGGACAACAAGGTCCCCATGATCGTGTTCGACCTGACGGTGCAGGGCAATATCGCCCGTGCGCTGAAGGGCGAGGACGTGGGCACCACCGTAGAGTAACGTCTTCCGCGCCGCCCGGGCAGGGCGGGCGCAAAAGGGAAAGGAACCGAAATGATCGACGAGATCATGCTTGAAACCGAGGAGAAGATGCAGCGCGCCGTGAACGGCCTGCACAACGCCTTCGGCACCGTTCGCACGGGCCGCGCCAACGCCATGGTGCTCGACCGCATCAAGGTGGACTACTACGGCGTGCCCACGCCGGTGAACCAGATGGCTGGCGTGAAGACGCCCGAGGCCCATCTGCTGGTCATCGAACCTTGGGACAAGGGCATGCTGCGTGCCATTGAGCACGCCATCCTCGAGAGCGATTTGGGCGTGACCCCGAACAACGACGGCTCGGTCATTCGCCTGCCGTTCCCGAGCCTGACCGAGGAGCGCCGCCGCGATCTGGTGAAGCAGTGCAAGACCTACGCCGAGGAAGCGCGCGTGGCCGTGCGCAATGCGCGCCGCGACGCGAACACCGCGATCGAGAAGGCCGTGAAGAACGACAACCTTCCCGAAGACGAATCGAAGCGGGCCGAGGCCGAGATCCAGAAGATGACTGATCGGTTCGTTGCCGAGGTCGACGAGGTTCTGAAGAAGAAGGAAGCCGAGGTCATGGAGATCTAGGGGGTTCACTGGCTTCACGAACGACCGGTGGGTAGGGATGAATAAGGATTTAGATTACATATTTCCGGATCCGCCCGAGGGGGTTGATCCTCGGGCGCTTGATCCGGAGAGGATTCCCGAGTCGGTGGCCATCATCATGGATGGCAACGGGCGCTGGGCCAAGAAGCGCGCGCTGAATCGCCTGAAGGGCCATAAGGCCGGCATCGAGGCGGTGCGAGAGGCCATTCGCTGCGCGTCGGATCTTGGGGTGCGCTATCTGACCATCTACTCGTTTTCCACGGAGAACTGGAAGCGGCCCGAAGATGAGGTCGTGGGGCTGATGGATCTGTTCGCCAAGACCATGCTCGCCGAAGTGGACGGCCTTCATGAAGAGGGCGTGCGCGTGCGAACGATCGGCGATCTCTCGGCGCTTCCCGCAGAGACGCGCGAGGCTTTCGATGAGGCTTGGGAGAAGACGCGCGACAACGACGGTATGACGCTGGTGGTGGCCGTGAACTACGGTGGCCGTCAGGAAATACTGCGCGCTTGCCGGGGCTGCATGCGCGAGGCGGTGCTTTTGGGCGAAGAGACCGGGGAAGTGATAGAGCCTACCGAGGAGATGTTCGAGCGGGGGCTGTACACGTTCGGGATGCCCGACCCCGATCTGGTCATTCGCACTTCGGGCGAGATGCGCATCTCGAACTTCCTGCTGTGGCAGATCGCCTATTCCGAATTCGTGGTCACCGATGTGCTGTGGCCCGACTTCAACCGCTACACCTTCCTGGAGTGCCTGCTCGAGTATCAGGGGCGGAACCGCCGTTTCGGGGGCGTGGCCTAAATGCGCGGGGGGATTTCCGACGAAGAGAAGAAGGATCGAGCCCGAGCGGCGCGCGAGCGATTGCGCCGAGGCGACCATGGTCGTCGCGTGCGTTCGGAAGAGCGCGGAAGTGTGTCGGCTGCCCGTGGGGCAGCGGCTTCTGATGGGAGGAGTGCATCTCCGGGCGAGGCGAGTGCGCCCCCGGAGGAGCGCACTCATTTGCTCGACCGGCTGCAGCCCGATGAGGAACGCGACTTGCCTCCCGTCGTCTGCGATGCGGAATCGGCCCCCGAAGGTCCTCCCTGGCACTACGACCTCTCCGACGAGGAGCGCGCCGCCCGCGAGGAGAAGCGCGAGACGCGCCAGGAGAAGCGCGATCGCCTGAAGCAGAAGGCGTTGGACAAGACGCCGGACAAGCTGCGCAATCCCTCCGATCTTCAAGTGCGTTTCCGTACCGGGGTAATTTACACGGCGGCGACGGTCATCTGCGTGCTGGCCGGCAACATCCCCATGGTGCTCATGCTGATGGTCGTCGCCGGCATTTGCGCCGGCGAGTTCTTCTACATGCTGCGCTCCGATGCGAAGCTGCCCAACGAGATGCTCGGCATCATCGCGGCCGTGCTCTACCCCTTAAGCGTGTACATTGCCGGTCTGGTGGGCGCGATGCTGGTGAGTTTGGCTCTTCTGCTGGCTCTCTTGGTGTGGTACGTGTTCTGGCTGCGGGCCCGCATCCCCGATGTGGGGGTGAGCTTCTTCGGCGCTGCCTACACGGGCCTTTTGCTGTGCGGACTGGTGATTATCCGTGTGTCGCTGCCGGCGCCGTGGGGCGGCGTCTGCGTGCTTCTGCTGTTCTTGTCGGTGTGGGCCAACGACGCCTTCGCCTATTTGGTGGGGAGCAAAATCGGCAGGCACAAACTGGCACCGCGCACGAGCCCGAAGAAGAGCTGGGAAGGGTTCATCGCCGGTCTGGTGGGGTCGGTGATATTTTGGTGCCTCATGACGCTGGTGCCCGGCATCACCATGGCCATTCCTCAGTCTATTGTCTTCGGCATCATTTCCGGCTGCATGGGCGTGCTGGGCGACTTGGCGGAGAGCCGCATCAAGCGAAACTCCGGGTTCAAGGACTCCGGCACCATTATGCCCGGCCACGGCGGCCTGCTCGATCGGAGCGACTCGCTGTTCCTCACCTCCATCACGGCAGCTATCCTTCTGATAGCCGGCGGTTGCATTCCCTATGCTCTTTTCTAGGCGATTCGTCTCGGTTCGCTCTTTGCGTGTCCTGTCATAGTGAAAGGGGTTCTCATGGCCAAACGGCGCATTGCGGTACTCGGCTCTACGGGATCCATCGGTACCCAGACCCTCGATGTCGTGCGCCAGCACGGCGATAAGCTGGAGATCGTCGGCCTTGCGGTGAACAGCTCCTTGGATGTCCTGCTCGCTCAAGCCCGGGAATTCGGCGTGCGCCATCTGGCGGTAGGGAATGCCGCTTTGGCGAACGACCCTCGTTGCGATGAGGCGCGGGCTCTCGTGCGGTCGCTGGCCCTTCCCGAGGGCCAGGAGGGCGTGGAGGCGAGCTTCGGTGTTGGTTCCGAAGCCGTCGTGGCTCTCACCCAACTGCCCGAGGTGGATGTCGTCGTGAACGCTCTGGTAGGAGCAGCTGGCTTGGAGGCGAGCTATGCGACGCTGAAGGCAGGCAAGGTGCTCGCTTTGGCCAACAAGGAGTCGCTTGTGGTGGGCGGCGATCTCATCATGCCACTGGCCGCCTCGGTGGATGCGGCCCGGCGTGCTTCCGGTGCCGCTCCGGCGACAGGGCCGGCAGGCGCGCTCATGCCCATCGATTCGGAGCATGGAGCCATCTACCAATGTCTGCTCGGAGAGAACCCGCGCGAGGTCTCGAAGCTGTGGGTGACGGCTTCGGGCGGCCCGTTCCGGGGCAAGACGATCGCCGACTTGGAGGCGGTCACGCCGGTCCAGGCTCTGGCGCACCCCACCTGGAATATGGGGGCCAAGATATCCATCGACTCCTCGACGCTGATGAACAAAGGGCTCGAAGTCATCGAGGCGCACCACTTGTTCGCGATGCCCTACGATCAGATCGAGGTGGTAGTGCAGCCCCAGAGCGCTATCCATTCGATGGTGGAGTTTACCGATGGGTCGGTTCTGGCTCATTTGGGTACGACCGATATGCGCATTCCCATTCAATTTGCTCTCTCCTATCCCGAGCGGTGGGAGGCTCCCGTGAAACCGCTCGATTTTCGGACGTTGGGCTCGCTGGAATTTGCGGCGCCCGATGTATATACGTTCCGCTGTCTTTCTCTGGCTCGTCATGCAGGTGAGGTGGGGGGCACGCTGCCCGCCGTCATGAATGCTGCCAACGAAGTGGTGGTCGCTGCTTTCCTGCGTGACGAGATCGGCTTCTTGCAGATGAGCGACGTGATTGAAAAAACAATGGCGAAAGCCACTTTCATCTCTGTCCCTACCTACGAAGATTATGTGGCGACGGATGCGGAGGCGAGAAAAATTGCGGAGCAATTTTTTAATTG
>OLRG01002367.1_pt1 | contig 13478 bp, 8 predicted proteins | sample 1672331 | NCBI WGS metagenome assembly OLRG01 (sample SAMEA3136672, study PRJEB25190) | human gut metagenome
TATAACTGACTGCACCGAGAATGTCAATAGAAATGTACGAATTTTATAAATATATTTTGCTTTATGACTGATAAAGGAAGGAAAGAAGGGATAAATCATGCCGAATAGCCTGGAATTGAACGTCTCCACTGCGCAGCTGCACACCTTTGCCAACCATCCGTTCCATGTTCGCAAGGATATGGAGATGAATGAGTTGGTGGACAGCATCCGGGAAAGCGGCGTTATTGTTCCGCTGATCGTGCGCAGCAGGCCCGAGGGCGGTTATGAGATTATCAGCGGACACCGCCGCTGCGAGGCCTGCCGGGAGTTGGGTATTGAGAAGGTGCCGGTCCGCGTACAGGAGCTGACGGATGATGAAGCTACTATTTTAATGGTGAACAGCAATATTCAGCGGGAGCATGTGCTGCCGAGTGAGAAGGCGTTTGCGTACAAAATGAAGGTCGAGGCTATCAAGCACCAAGGCCGAACAACTTCATCCCAAGTTGGGATGAAGTCACAAACACTCGATTTGGTCGGAAAAGAGTTGAACGAAAGTCGCAATCAGGTGCACCGTTACATCCGCCTGACCTATCTCATCTCCCCCATTCTGCAAATGGTCGATGAATCCCGGATGGCGTTCAACCCCGCCGTAGAAATCTCCTACATGACGCCCGAGCACCAGCGGTGGCTGCAAGCCGAGATGGAGCTTTGCGAGGCCACGCCTTCTCTGGTGCAATCCCGCCGCCTGAAGGAGATGAGCCAGAGCGGCACACTGACGGAACACTACCTGCATACCCTGCTCACCGAACAGAAACCCAACCAACGGCAGAAGTTTTTCTTGAATCAATCTGACGTACAGCGGTTCTTCCCTCCCGGCTATACGCCCGAGCAGATGCAGAACACGATTTTCTCTCTGCTGAAAACCTGAGGCCATGCCCACGAGCATACCCAGAGCCAGCAGGAGTTGGAACGGTAAAATGCCACACACAACCTTATTTATAAGGCCCGGTTAGGATACCAAAAGCACGGTATTCTGTCAGGCTTATTCGAGTGCGCGCTTTTTGGAGAAGCAACCATGCAATTTGACTACTTTTACGGCAGTCAGGCCGAGCAGTTCTCATTCTATCGCATCCCCAAGGTGCTGTTCACAGACCCGCAGTTCAAACCGCTGTCCACCGATGCAAAGGTCCTGTACGGTATCCTGCTGGACCGCATGAGCCTGTCGGTCAAGAATCACTGGCTGGATGAGCAGAGCAGGGTCTACATCATCTTCACCACCGAGGAAATCATGGAGGCCCTGAGTTGTGCCAACCAGAAGGCCTGCCGCCTGATGCTCGAGCTGGAAAAGGATGCAGGTCTGATTGAGCGCAAGCGCCAGGGGCTGGGAAAGCCCAGCTTGATTTATGTAAAAAACTTTGCTGTTTCGTCATAAATCAAGAAGTGTGAAAATCACATTTCTTGAAGTGTGATTTTCACACTTCTGGAGATGTGATTATCACACGCAAATAAGACTGATAGTAATTAGACTGATTATAACGATACAGAAAACAGATTGAAAAACAGTATACGGGGTGTAGAGTATGGCCGGGGTGACGAAAGAAGAAATCGCACGGGCGAAGGAGCTGGACCTGCTGACCTACTTCAAACTCGTTGAGCCTAGCAACCTGAAGCTCGTGGGCAAGGAATACCGCCACAAGGTACACAGTTCGCTGACCATCAGCAAAGACAGCCTTTGGTGCTGGCACTGCATCGGCCTGCGCGGACGCACGGCGCTGAAGTATCTGATTGACGTCGAGAAGGTGCCCTATGTTGAGGCTGTGCGGGAGATCAACCGCATCCAAGGCGGCGTGGTTCATTCTTTCCAAACTGTAAGCCTGCCGCAGCCGCGCGCTGAACCGGAAGCACCACGAGATTTCAAGCTGCCCAAGCCAGACGCAAACAGTTATGCAGCTATGGCGTATCTACGCGGGCGCTGTATCCACCCCAATGTACTGGCGTTCTGCCGCAAGGAGGGCATTTTGTACCAGACGAGCTTCAAAAATCACCCGAACTGCGTATTTGTTGGACGTGATGGTGAGGGTATTGCGAAAGGCGGCAGCTTACGTGGCTGTACGCAGCTGCAATTCCGGCGCGATATTCCCGGAAGCAAGAAGATTTACCCGTTCTACATACAGGCCAGCACTAAAACAGACACGGTTGAGGTCTACGAAGCGCCCATTGATGCCATGTCTGGTGCGTCACTCAAGCTCATGCAGCACGCGGAGCCGTGGCGCGGTGTCCACTACCTGGCGCTGGGCGGTACGGACTATGCTGCGCTGGATGCGTTTTTGAAGTATTTCCCGGCTGTCCGCAAAATCGTCCTCTGTCTGGACAATGACAACGCAGGGCGGACGCGGACGCAGGAAATCAAGGTGCATCTTGCCGGCAGCGGCAAAGCCGTGGAGGACCGCCCGCCGCCGGTGGGCAAGGATTACAACGACACACTGGTGCAGTACATGCAGGAATACCGCGCACACTGTATCAGCATGGATGATATTTTGGAGGAAACCAGATGAAAACAATCGCAATCGCAAACCAGAAGGGCGGCACGGGGAAAACGACCACAACGTATAACCTCGGTATTGCCCTGACCCAGCAGGGCTACCGCGTCCTGATGGTGGACTTTGACCCGCAGGGCAATCTTTCCTGCTACTGCGGTATCCCACCAGAAAAGGACCTTGACCAAACCATTACGGAGCTGCTGATGAAGACCTCCTGTGAGAAGCCGATTAGAAATCGGGAGTGTATCTACCAGACCGGACGCAAGGAGACTGCCGCACGGGTGGATTTTATCCCGTCTAACCTGCGGCTGGCGGGCTTTGAGCTGGCCATGGGCACGATGATGTGCCGCGAGGTGCTTCTGAAATCCTGCCTGGAGCAATACAACAATCAGTACGACTACTGTTTGATCGACTGTTCCCCCTCTGTTGGCCTGCTGCTGACCAATGCGCTGGCCGCCGCCAATGAAATTATTATCCCGATGCAGGCGCAGCCATTCTCCGTTGTGGGCATGTCGCAGCTGACGTCCTCTATTGCGAATGTGCAGCGTAAGATCAACCCCGGGCTGCGCGTGAAGGGCATTCTTCTGACGATGACCGAGCACACGAACGTTTCCGATCACTACTGCGGGCAGGTCCGCAGCACTTACGGCAATAAGATTCACGTTTTCACAACGGAGATTCCCAGAAACGTGAAGGTACAGGAGAGCCAGGCCAACGCAGAGCCGACGATTCTGTACGACCCGAAAAGCAACAGTGCAAAGGCCTATATTGAATTTGCGAAGGAGGTATCCGGCTATGGCCGCGAAGAACAAGTTTATGAACGCGATGAAGATGCCCTCAATCGATGATATGTTTTCCTCGGAGGCTGACAGGCAGCGGGAAAGCGGCGATTTGGTCACAGAGGTGCCGCTTTCCGAGCTGCATCCGTTCGTCGGGCATCCGTTTGAGGTGCGCGACGATGAGGATATGCAGAAGCTGGTGGACAGCATCCGGGAGAACGGTGTGCTGACCAACCTGACCGTGCGCCGCCGCGCCGAGGGTGGGTATGAGATCATCAGCGGCCATAGGCGGTTCCACGCCGCGCAGCGGGCAGGGCTGGATAGGGTCAAGGTTCAGGTGCGGGATATTGATGATGACCAGGCGATTATTGACATGGTCGATTCCAATATCCAGCGAGAGCATATCAGTCCGATGGAAAAGGCTAGGGCGTATGCGATGAAGCTGGAAGCCATCAGCCGTCAGGGGTCACGTCATGATTTAACTTCCGCTCAAGTTGAGCGGAAGTTGGAAAGCGCTGAAATCGTGGGCAAAGAAGCAGGCGATAGTCGCGCACAGGTCAGACTCTTCATCCGCCTCAACAGCCTCGTCCCCGACCTGCAAAAGAAAGTCGACGACGGCAGTTTGAAATTCAACCCCGCCGTAGAGCTATCTTACCTTACCTCCACCGAGCAGAATGATTTCCTCGATTACATTGAATCCCAGTCCTGCTCACCGTCGCTGTCACAGGCGCAGAAGCTCAAGGCCGCCAGCAAGGACGGCGCGCTGAATCACGGCAAGCTGCTGGAAATCATGGAAACCAAAAAGTCAAGTGTACCGCCTCGTGACCCTACGCTGACCATCAGCATCAGCAAAATTGCCCGCTACTTTCCCTCCGGCTACACACAAGAACAGATGCTAGGAATCATCATGCAGCTTCTGGAACGAAACTCCCGACGACTTATGCCGGAAAAACAACCCAGTCTGGAGCGTTGAAATGGCAGAGTACAGATATTACCTGATTCCCGATTTTATGTCGCACGTCTTTCCGCAGCAGTTTGAAGAACAAGCTCCGACGGAGTTCTTTTCAAATACTGCTGATTTGATGAAGCGCTACAAGCAGTTGAGAGAAATGCCCTACAACAACGAGTACACCTGGAACGAGCGCACCAATCTTCCCTACCCGCGCCTGACTGTTGGAATTGACCGCCGTGACCCGGATGGTGCAGTAACCATCATGCAGGTACGGAACGGTGTCAATTACCTGTGTGATGATTATCGCGGCCCTTTTGCAGATCGCAATGACAAGCAGCTCATTGAAATGGCAAAGCAGCTTGTGACGGCAGTTGGCGTAGATCGTATCCGGCCTCACTACTACACGGAAGAAAATGGTCACACAAAGGTACATGTTGGAAACGACATCCACATAACCGAGTGGGCCAATGCACCGGAGCTTTGCAGCGCACTTCGCTTCTCACGTTTTCTGAACCGTGATGGGCAGCAGCTGTTTCAGGTGCGCAACGGTCAGCGCATCATTGAAAACTACGCAGATGGTTCACAGCTGGTGAAAGATGTGCAGACAGTTGACGATACGCACTTTTATGTAGGTAGTCGTTTCTGCCACATCCAGCAGTATGCAAGTCAATGCTACAAAAGAGGCTGTTATGTTGAGCCGGAGCATCCGCAGCCGGGTGATAAGTTAGACAGACTGCTGATATATCAAATTTCTCATTACACTTGCGAATATCGCTTTACAGATTATGACTACGCCCAGAACAAGCTGAAGGCCACCGATTACCGCTGTGCCTATGTGGCAAACATGCCCCGGGACTACACACCGGACAAGTGCTTCCAGGATTTTAATTATGATGACCGCCCCTGCGCCAGCAGTATGCCGTCTTTGTCCGTCAGTGATCTCATTGTGATGGAGCATGGTGATAAAGCGGAAGCCCTGTATGTGGATGCAGTTGGTTTTAAGGATGTAAGCCGACTGCTGCCCGAGCTTCATGATATGGAAGTTGAGCGGCAGGAGCACAATTTAGATGAATTAGAAAGGTAGGTGTCAAGATGCCGAAACCGCAGGATATATTTCAGCTGGCCCAGCAGGAGGCCGTGCGGGTCACAGCATCGCCGCAGGCGTGGCAGAGCTTTTTGTACACTGCCGCCCACAACTATCACACCACCTATCTGAACCAACTGCTGATTCACGCCCAGCGGCCCGACGCCGCAGCCTGTGCCAGCATGGAATACTGGAATACGAAGGCAAACCGGCTGGTCATGCGCGGCAGCAGAAGCATCACCGTGCTGCAGCGCCGACAAGGTGTGGCGGTGACAAAGCCTGTTTTTGCCATCGACGATACCACACTATTGAGCCAGACGCACACCGGCGGGCCGTGGGAGGTCACGGACACAACGCGCCCGCTGCTTCTGCAAGGCAAATCCGATGACTGGCTGGCGGCGCTGGCACAGGATGGCGTCTCCAACGATGCAGGTCGTGCCCGCCGTATGCTGGAACGCAATGTTGCGGACAGTACGCTGCAGTGGGCGCAGCCTGACGAGCAGATGCAGCTCTTGCAGGCACTGGTCACGCAGAGTGCTGTCTACATAGCACGGCTGCGAATCGGGCTGCCGGTGCAGGACGAAGATTTCCCTGCATTCAAAAGCGTCAGCCAGTTCGATACCTGTCAGATTTCACTCTGCTTGGGTGGCTATGTACAGGCAGCCGCGAAGCCGATGCTGGATGCCATTGGACGTGAAGCCCTGCAACTGAGCCGTGACAGCATTGCAATTAAGCACGAACCAGTTCATAATGAAAGCACACGAACACAACTGAACAGCCGAGAGGAGGCCGTTACTTATGACGTACACGAAGAACCGCGAAGGCTACCTGATTCCGAGCCTTTCCCTGCCGAACCAGCCGAACCCGTACCTGAACCGCTACGCGAGGCTGCGTCTGGAATATCTGGAGCAGAACGAGCCGACGCTCTGCGACCAACTGATGTTGGAGGGCACGCTGCTGACGAGCTGCAATCAAATCGGACGAGCCGCACAGCAGATGGTGGACAAGGCCCTGCGCAAGCTGATGCAGAGCACCCCGATGCCGGACCGCAGGACGAACCCGCTGGGCTGGGCACAGCTGACCAACAGTCTGAAGAAGCAGGCGGAGGAAGCAGTCCTTCCGATGCTGTACGAAATCTGACAGAATCCCCCGCACAGGCGGAGAGCGAGCAATCGCCCTCCGCTTTTGCTTTGCCTGAATTTCCGCCCACGCTGCTGCCGCAGCTGCTGGCAGCGGAGACTTCTTCCCGAGCATCCAACGCCGAATATCTTACCTATTATAATAAGAACTCTCTGCTCATTGACCGGCTGCGCTTTGTGCGGGAAAGCTACAAGGATATTTTTACAGAGCTTTTGCTGGCCGATGATACCCGCGTGGGCTTTCACAGGCAGAACAATGGCCTGCTTGTCTGGCAGGGCGCGTATCTGACCCGCAGCGCGGAAACGCTGCTGTCATGGCGCGCCGTGGCCAATGCGCTGAACGACTTGATTGAACAGCATGAGCTGATTGCGGCCATCGACCCGAAGGAGCTGCCGCAGGCAGAGGAACAGCTTTCCTTTGAACTGCCTGACGGTTCGCAGACGAGTGCGGAAGATGACAGGTTGGAAAAGGATGATTTCCTCACCCCGGAAAAGCAGGAAACCGTCATTCGCTCTGCTCTGCCTGTTGCCGAGTACAATGCACCGCAGATGGACGACGGCAGCGTTATCACAGACGAGGAAATCAACCTGGCTCTGGCAGCGGGCAGCAATTTTGAGAACAGCAAATTCCGTATTTATCAGCAGTTCACCACCACGCAGGGCGACCATGCTGCTTTTTTGAAGAAGGAATACGGCAGCGGTGGTCGGTCATGGGACTACCAAAGCGGTGCCCACGGCTGGGTGGACCATGGCCCTGCCGGACTGAAGCTGATTTTGACAAATGAGGAAGGACGCTTTGAGCGTCGGCTGCTATGGCGGGCCGCAGCCAAGCGTATTGCTTATCTGATCGAGATGCAGCGCTTTTTGACTCCGCAGGAGTTGGAGCAGTATCCCGCATGGGCTGCCGAACAGCGAGAGGCCGCCAGTGCGGTGCGTGATGAACCCAGTACCATACCGGAAAGCAGGCCCATTTGCGCTGAGGGCAGCGTTGTCTATCTGGATGATGGCCACCGGTTCACGGTTGAGCGCATCGGGCAGTTTGACGTGCATCTGCGGGACGAGGAAGTCCCCCTGGTTGGACGCGCCATCAGCCGGAAGGAGTTTCAGCGACAGTTGGACGCCAACCCGCGCAACTGCGGCATGATGCTCTCCGAGCAGCAGCACAAATCCCTTGTGCAAGCGCAGACCGAACAGGCACTCTCCTACATTGAGGATTATCTCAAGGACAAATTTGAAATCACCGAGCCGGACTTTTCCGACCTGACGCGAATCGATTTGGGCTATACCACTACCGAGGATGAGAAACGCGTCATTCAGGTGTATGCCGACTTGGAGCACTGCACTGTCACCAAGCTGGTGGACGATACTCTCTACGCGCAGGAACGGTATGGCTCGCTCGATGATCTGAACCAAGCGGTGCTCTCCAATCTCGATTTTGACAGTCTCATGGAAATAGACCTCGACGAGCTGGAAGAACACAAACCGCAGGAAAATGTCTTTCCTGCCGACGAGCCCGCCGCGCATGACCTCACCAACTACCTTGCACCCTATGAGCCGGAGGTCCCCACAGGGGCTAAGGCCAAGTTTGCTGCGAACCTAAATGCAATTCGGACACTCAAGCAAATCGAACAGCGCGGTACAACGGCCACAGAGACCGAGCAGGATGCTCTGGCCGGGTATCTCGGCTGGGGCGGTCTGGCCGATGCCTTTGACCCCAACAAGGACAGCTGGCACAGCGAGTACGAGCAGCTGAAGGACCTGCTGACGCCGGAGGAATACGACGCCGCACAGGAATCCACGCTGACGGCGTTCTACACGCCGCCTGCCGTCATCCATGCCATGTACCGCGCGCTGACCCGCATGGGCTGCGTGGGCGGCAATGTGCTGGAGCCCAGCATGGGTGTAGGTGCATTCTTTGGGCACCGCAGCGGCAGCTTTGATACGAACAATGCAAAGCTCTACGGCGTCGAGCTGGACAGTGTATCAGGCCGCATCGCGCAGCAGTTATACCAGAAAGCCAAAATTCAAATCTGTGGCTACGAAAAAGCCGACCTGCCGGACTGCTTCTTTGATTTGGCTATCGGCAATGTGCCGTTTGGGCAGTATCAGGTTACGGACCGTCAATACGACAAGCTGCACTTTCAAATTCACGATTACTTTCTAGCCAAGACCGTAGATAAACTCCGCGTCGGCGGCATTATGGCGTTTATAACAACCTCCGGCACGATGGATAAAAAGTCCGAAGGCGTGCGCCGGTATTTGGCTGCCCGCTGTGATTTGATCGGTGCGGTGCGGCTGCCCAACAATACCTTTACCGCACAGGCCGGTACAACCGTCACCTCGGACATTCTGTTTCTGCAAAAGCGTGGGCGGGTTTTGGAGCAGGACACGCCATGGATTCATGTAGGCGAGACCGCGAACGGCATTCCGCTGAACCGGTATTTCATCGACCATCCCGAGATGATCTGCGGCGAGATGCAGATGGTCAGCGGCCCCTACGGGCAGCGCCCCACCTGCGCGCCGCTGGAAAATGGAACATCACTGGAAGTTCAGCTTGACGCGGCCCTTGCCAATTTACAGGCCGAGTACACGCTGGCAGATGACCGAGAGGATGCGCAGGAGGAAAGTGGTACGCTCGATGCCGACCCAGACACACGAAATTTCAGCTATGTTGTTAAAGACGACACAGTTTATTACCGCGAAAATTCCAAAATGCGCGTCGTGAAGGTCAGCACCTCCGCGTTAGCCCGCATCAAGGCGCTGGTCCCACTGCGGGATACCTGCCGGGAGCTGATTCGGGCACAGCTGGATAATCTGCCCGATGAAACGATTGCCGCTTTGCAAGCGCAGCTGACCGCCCAGTATGATTCCTACCACGATACGTATGGGCTAATCAACAGCCGCGGCACGGCTTCGGCGTTCCGTGATGATTCCGGGTATTTCCTGCTCTGCTCGCTGGAGGATATCGACAGCGAGGGCCATTACCGGGGCAAGACGGATATGTTCACGAAGCGGACCATCCGCCCGGCCCAGGTGGTGGACCATGTGGACACCGCCGATGAAGCGCTGGTGCTGAGCCTGACGGAGAAAGCCCGTGTGGACCTTGCCTACATGGCACAGGTCACGGGAAAATCGCCGGACGAAATTATATGCGATTTGACCGGCGTTATCTTCCGTGACCCGGAGCAATCTGAGCCGGTCTATCTGCCGGCTGACGAATATCTTTCCGGCAATGTGCGGCAAAAGCTGGCTGTTGCCCGGCTGGCCGCTACGTCCGACCCGGACTATCAGGTTAATGTAAAGGCGTTGGAGCAGGTACAGCCGAAGGACCTCGACGCCAGCGAGATTGCGGTGCGGCTGGGTGCCACCTGGATACCGCCTGAATACATTCAGGATTTTCTCATGGAGCTTTTGGAACCGCCGTTGTCTACACGGCTCTCCGTGAAGGTGCTGTTTGCGTCGTTCACCGGTGAGTGGAATATCACGAACAAGCGCTATGGAAGCGGCAGCATCAAGGCAACTGTCACCTACGGCACGAACCGCAAGAATGCCTATGAAATCACCGAGGCTGCGCTGAACCTGCGGCCTGTGCAGGTGTTTGATACAGTTACCGACGCAGAGGGAAACAAAAAAAGCGTGCTGAACCACGCCGCCACCGAGGCTGCCTACGCAAAGCAATGCTTGATAAAAGACAAGTTTGAAGAATGGATTTTCAAGGAGCCGCAGCGTCGGCAGGCGCTGGTAAGCCTGTACAACAGCAAATTCAACTGCATCCGCCCGCGGGAGTATGACGGCAGCAATCTGCGCTTCCCCGGTATGAACCCGGAAATCACACTGCGGCCCCATCAGCGCAACGCCATTGCCCACGTGCTGTACGGCAACAACGTACTTCTGGCACACGAGGTGGGGGCTGGGAAAACGTTCGAGATGGTTGCCAGCGCTATGGAGAAGAAGCGCCTGGGTCTTTGCAATAAAACACTGATCGTAGTGCCCAACCATTTGACCGAGCAGATGGCGTCCGAGGCGCTGCTGCTTTACCCCAACGCAGAAATTCTGGTGGCGCGCAAAACGGATTTTGAAAAGGCAAACCGCAAAAAGTTCTGCGCCCGCATTGCTACCGGCAATTTTGACATTATCGTGATCGGTCACAGTCAATTTGAAAAGATACCGCTTTCCGATGAACGGCAGAAAATGTACCTGCAAAAGCAAATCGACGATGTAGTGGCACAGACCGCTGCATTGAAGGCCCAGCGCGCCGAGAATTTTACCATCAAGCAGATGGAGCGCATGAAAAAGCAGCTGCAACGGAAGCTGGACAAGCTCAACGACCAGAGCCGCAAGGATGACGTCATCACCTTTGAGGAGCTGGGCGTGGACAGTCTGATGGTGGACGAAGCACACTACTTCAAAAACGCAATGGTCACCACCAAGATGACCCGCGTGGCCGGTATTTCCCAGACCGAAAGCCAAAAGGCCAGCGACATGTACATGAAGTGCATGTACATGGACGAGCTGACCGGCGGGCACGGTATTGTGTTTGCCACCGGCACACCGATTTCCAATTCGATGACTGAAATGTACATCATGATGCGGTATCTGCAATATGGGCTTTTGGAGCAGGAGGGGCTGCTGAACTTTGATGCGTGGGCCTCTACGTTTGGCGAGAGCGTTACCGCGATTGAGCTTGCCCCCGAGGGCTATACTTTAATAGGACGATAAACTTGATTGTCCTAAATTGAAAGATTCCATAAGAAAGGAGGTAGAACAAATGCCTAAAGAACCAAAAATCACCGCACTCTATGAGCGTTTGTCAAGAGATGATGATCTTGCTGGTGAATCGAATTCCATCACCAACCAAAAGAAATATCTGGAAGATTACGCCCAAAAGAACGGCTTCAAGAACATCCGCCATTTTACAGATGATGGCTTTTCAGGTGTGAATTTCAATCGTCCCGGCTTTCAATCGCTGATAAAAGAAGTAGAAGCAGGAAATGTTGAAACGCTGATTGTTAAGGATATGAGCCGCTTAGGACGAAATTATCTGCAAGTCGGTTTTTATACGGAAGTTCTGTTCCCACAGAAAAACGTCCGATTCCTTGCAATCAACAACAGCATCGACAGCAACAATGCTTCAGACAATGACTTTGCTCCGTTTTTGAATATTATGAACGAATGGTATGCCAAAGACACGAGCAATAAAATCAAGGCTGTGTTCGATGCCCGGATGAAAGATGGAAAACGTTGCAGCGGCTCTATTCCGTATGGATATAACCGTTTGCCGAACGACAAGCAGACACTTGTTGTTGATCCGGTGGCATCCGAAGTCGTAAAGCGCATTTTTCTTCTTGCGAACGAAGGAAAAAGCCCACGGACAATCGCAGAACTGTTGACAGAGGAAAAAGTCCTGATTCCTGCTGCATACGCAAAGAAATATCACCCGGAGCAGTACAATGGGACAAAGTTCTCCAATCCGTACCTGTGGGGCACCTCCTCTGTAAGAACAATTTTAGGTCGGCAGGAATATCTGGGACACACTGTTTTACGAAAATCTGTAAGCACAAATTTCAAACTTCACAAGAGAAAAGAAACAGATGAAGATGAACAGTACGTTTTCCAGAACACGCATGAACCGATTATATTGCAAGAACTTTGGGATAGTGTTCAGAAACGCAGATGCCGAGTGAATCGTGCTTCTGCTTGGGGAACGCACACCAACCGTTTAAGCGGGTATCTGTATTGTGCCGACTGCGGCAGAAGATTGACCTTGCAAACACACTACAGTAAAAAGGATGGGTCTACTCAATATTCTTATCGTTGTGGTGGATATGCAAGTCGGGTGAATGGCTGTACTGCCCATTCAATCAGTGCCGATAATGTTGAAGCCCTGATATTGGCATCGGTCAAACGCTTTTCGAGATTTGTTCTAAAAGATGAAGAAACCTTCGCTTTGGAACTGCAATCACTTTGGAAAGAGAAACGTGAAGAAAAGCCGAAGCAGAACCAATCGGAATTGAAACGTTGTCAAAAACGCTATGATGAGCTTTCTGCCCTTATTCGTAGTCTGTACGAAAATCTTATGTCTGGACTGTTGCCCGAACGACAGTACAAGCAGCTGATGGCACAGTATGATAGCGAGCAGGCAGAATTGGAATCGAAGATGGAAACGATGAAATCCAAAATTGCCGAAGATAGGTCAAGTTCTGTTGATATTCAACATTTCATTTCGCTGATTCGTAAGTGCAAAAATCCAACAGAAATCTCCGATTCAATGTTTAACGAACTTGTCGATAAAATCGTTGTTTATGAAGCCGAGGGTGCAGGCAATGCCCGCACACAAAAGGTTGACATTTATTTCAACTATGTCGGCCAAGTCGATATTGCTTATACCGAGGAAGAACTTGCCGAACTGAAAGCGCAGAAGGAGCAGGAAGAACGGCAGCGCATGGAAAAGCAGCGCAAACGTGAAAAAGCCTATCGAGAAAAGCGAAAAGCAAAGAAAATCGCTGAAAACGGTGGCGAGATCATTAAAACCAAAACGTGTCCGCACTGCGGGAAGATGTTTACACCTACGAGCAACCGACAGCTTTTCTGTTCAAAAGACTGCTGGAATCAGGCAAGACAGGAGCAAAAGGAAGCGGCTAGAGAAGCCGAGAGAGGAGGTCATTACTACCGGCAACGTGCCTGTGCCGTATGCGGTCACTCCTACTGGCCTACACACAGCCAGCAGGAATTTTGTTCCGATGAGTGCAGGAGAATTAACCACAACAGGAAAACCTTGGAATTCTATCACAAGAAAAAAGGAAATCCAAAACCTGACCCAGAAGCAACCCCAACGCCGAAACCAAAGGAGGATAATGCAGCATGACTACCTTAAAGAACACGCCCCACGACAGCAACAACGGTCTGGATTACACTATGGTCAACGGCTACTATCTGCCGAACTTGACTGCAGCAGCCCCGACAGAGCAGCACCCCACCGGGCGGTGGGGCCGCTTACATAAAAGG
>OLRG01002369.1_pt1 | contig 13472 bp, 8 predicted proteins | sample 1672331 | NCBI WGS metagenome assembly OLRG01 (sample SAMEA3136672, study PRJEB25190) | human gut metagenome
GTCGTTGTTGACGAGCTGACCGATAAGGCCCGCATTTCCGGTATGCCGGAGCTGCCGCGCCGCTCCATCTTCCACGCGCTGAACCAGAAGGCCGTCGCCCGCCGCTTTGCCAAGGAGAACGGCAAGCGTTACGAGGATCTGAACCTCATCGTCATCCACATGGGCGGCGGTGTCTCCGTCGGTGCGCATGACCACGGCAAGGTCGTGGATGTCAACAACATCCTCGACGGCGAGGGCTGCTTCAGCCCCGAGCGCAGCGGCACCGTGCCCGTCGGCGACCTCGTCAAGATGTGCTTCAGCGGTAAGTACACCCAGAAGGAAGTTTATAAGAAGATCTGCGGCAACGGCGGCTTTAACGGCTATCTGCACACGAACGATGCCCGTGAGGTCGGCAAGCTGGCCGAGTCCGGCAACGCGCTGGCAAAGCAGGTCTGGGAAGCATTCTTCTACCAGATCGCCAAGGACGCCGGCGCTATGGCCGCTGTCCTGCACGGCAAGGTCGACCAGATCATCCTGACCGGCGGCATTGCCTACAACCCCTTCACCGCCAAGACCCTGACCGACTACCTCGGCTGGATCGCCCCTGTCACCACCTACCCCGGCGAGGACGAGCTGCTCGCCCTCTGCCAGGGCGCTCTCCGCGTCATGACCGGCGAGGAAGAGGCTAAGAACTACTGATTCCAACATAAAATAAACCGCACCGCCGCTGACGAGTCAAATCGTCAACGGCGGTGTTTTTGTATGCTATAATGCTGCGGTAGGGGCCGGGCATGCCCGGCCCGGTGGTGTCCCGTCGGCGGGTGTTTTATGGGGATGTGGCGGGCCGCACATGTGCGGCCCCTACCGCGCGGCAAACCGGCAGTGGTCGGCGTCCTCGACACCCCGCGGAGGGGTCAAGACCCCTCCCTACAGCCTGCCGCAGCGACACATCCGGCAGGCCCTCCCTTTCGTCTTGTCCCCAGTATAAAGAAAATCCGCCGGTTTCGGCAACCTATGTGTCATAGAGCTGCCGAAACCGGCGGTAATATGTTGTTTATTTGCTCTCCGAGCTCTCGCTCTTCCCCAACTCCAGCTGCCGGAAGCCCTCGCCGTGGACCTCGTTGGATTGCAGCATGATGATGAAGCAGCCGGGGTCGATGGCCTGCACGGCGTGCTCGATCTCGTAGAGCTGCTTGTTGGAGCAGGCGCAGAGCACGACGTCCTTCGGCTGGCCGCCGTAGCCCCCGTGACCCTGCAAAATCGTCGAGCCGCGGTCCGCCACGCGGTCAATTTCCGCGCAGGCGGCCTTGCCGTCATCGGTCACGATCATGGCCAGCATAGAGGACGAGAAGCCGAACATCATCTTGTTGATGACAGCAGACACGATAAAATTAAACATGATACCGTAAATAATGGAATCGACATCCTGGAACACCGCACCGTTGAGCAGGATGACCGCCAGCGCTGCCGCAAACGTGATGTTGCCGAACGGCAGGTGCGGATGTCGTGCCTTGATGCCCATGGTGATGAAGTCAAGGCCGCCGGTGCTCGAGTTGTTCATGTAGATCAGCGCATCGCCGATACCGCCGACCACGCCGCCGCAAATCGTCGCCAACAGGCGGTCCCCCTGGTAGACCGGCATCAGCGGCAGCAGATAGTCCGTAAAGAATGCAAAGAGCACCATGCAGTAGACACTGCGAATAAAGAACGATCTGCCGAGTAATTTATAGGTGCAGAGGATGATGGGGATGTTGATGAGCACATTGCTCAGGCCCATGGGGATGCCGAACAGGCGGTATAAGATGGCGCAGATGCCCGCAATGCCGGTGACCGGGACCTCGGCGGCCACGGCAAAGCTGTAGATACCGGCGGCGGAGATGAAGCAGCCCAGGGTCTGCAAAAGCAGGTTTGTGTATTTGTTTTTCGTCATGGGGGATCCTCCTCAACAAAAAAGCCGGGAGCAAACAATGCTGCCCCCGGCTGAATTTTCAGGTTCAGACGTTCTTTTTGATCTTGGATGCGCTGTAGGTGTTCATGGCGGCGCTGTTCAGGTTGTGGTCCAGCGCGGCACCGGCGGCATAGAGCTCATCCTGGATGGCGTCAGATTTCATGCTGGTCAGCAGGTCGTACATGCTGTCCAGATCCTCGACGGTGTAGGTCTTGAACGGGTCGATCTTGCGGGCGACGAGAACCGTCGTGCCCAGGTCGATGGTCGTCCAGTGGTTCATACCGGCGGCATCCAGCGGGTCGGTCAGGTTGTTGTACTCGTCGCTGCCGTAGCTGCTCAGATCGTTGGGCGTGTACAGCTGGGATGCGGCGTAGTAGACGGCCTGGCTGGTGTCCATCGTGCTGCCCATGGCGGCCATTGCCTCGGGCACGTAGGTCATGGCGGCGGTGTACAGGGCGCTGCTGGACGCAGTCTCGGCAGTGGCAGTCTCGTTCAGCTCGGCCATGCAGCTCTCTGCCGTGGCCATGATGGCGGCCTTCTGGTCGTCATCTGCCATCGAGTAGGTGGAGTAGTTGACCAGAGGGAACTGGACGGCCTCGATGTAGTAGCAGTCGTTGTTGACGTAGTCGGTGTACTCGGCGTCCGTCACGGGGCTTGTGCCGTCGGGACCGTAAGTCATCTTCAGCAGGACTTTGGCCTTCTGGGCGTTGAGCAGGTAGGCCTCCACGCTGGACTTGCTGATACCGTTGGCGGTGTACAGGTCACCGTTGGAGCTCCACAGGCTGTCCGCAGTCTTGGCGGCCTCGGCGGTGGCAGTGTCGTCCAGCACGCCGTTCTGCTCGGCAAACTGCTTTTCCACGGCAGCATAGTACTCAATGGCGTGGGTCGTCAGCTGGGCAACGTAGTCACTGCCGACGGCGGTGACATCCTCGCCGTTGATCGTACCGGTGCAGGTGGCCTTCAGCACGGCCTTGACGTCGGACGCGGTCTCGCCGGTGGCCAGCTCCGCAACACCGGAGGCGGTGTTGTAGGAGTTGTACTGGGCCAGCAGATAGATGCCTGCCGGGATCTCGACCCCGCCGATGGAGCCGACGGTGGACGGCGCGGACATGGCACAGCCAGCCAGCGCCAGCACCATGGAAACAGCCATAGCAAGGCTGAACAGTTTGGTTTTAATGGAACGCATGAATTGGTTCTCCCCTTTATGATTGGCTTTGCGGCACAACGCCGCAGCATAAATGCTATTATACCGCATTTTTGCCGCTATTGCAAGCCCCGCGGGGGTGTGATATACTTGTGAAAAATGTGTGAGGGCACCTATGCAGGGGCCGCCTATATGCGGCCCGCGGTTTTCCCGCGAAAGGCCGAATGTTTTACACGAGCGGGCCCTACAAAACTACCGAGGAGATCCACTATGCTTTTGACCACTGAACTCGACAAATTATCCGGCACCGAGTGGCAGCTGTTTTTTGCGCAGGAGCGCGCAAAGCCGTACTTTGCGGAGCTGGATGCCTTTGTGACGGCGGCTGCGGCGGAAAAAACCGTCTACCCTGCGGCGGAGAACATCTTCGCCGCGTTCCGCGCCTGCCCGGTGTCGGCGGTGCGGGTCGTCATTCTGGGGCAGGACCCCTACCATGAGCCGGGTCAGGCCATGGGGCTGTCCTTCTCGGTGCCGGACGGCTGCAAGGCTCCTCCGAGCCTGCGCAACATTTTTAAGGAGCTGGAGGCCGAGCTTGGCCCCGGCTGTGCCGCACACACCGACCTGACGCTGTGGGCGCGACAGGGTGTGCTGCTGCTGAACACGGTGCTGACCGTGGAGCAGGGCGCGGCCAACGCCCATGCGGGCCGCGGGTGGGAGACGTTTACCCGTGCCGCGCTGGAATACGCCGCCGCCCACGGCACCGCCCCGCTGGCCGCCGTGCTGTGGGGCAAGCCCGCGCAGAAGTACGCGCCGATTTTCAACAGGGCTGCCGCCCATCGCCCGGTGCTGGTGCTGGAATCCGCCCACCCCAGCCCGCTGTCGGCCTACCGCGGGTTCTTCGGCTCGGCGCCGTTCGGCAAGGTGAATGCGTTTTTAAAAAACAACGGTGCAGCGGAAATCGACTGGCGTCTGCCCGCAAACGCAACCCACGGTTGACAGATTGACGGGGTAACTGTATGGTGCGCAACCGGGGAATTTGGTAAGATAAGGTCAGAAAATTTCCGAAAACCCGTAGGGGCGCATTCTATATGCGCCCGCAAGGTCGGCAGCCGTTGACGGGCGCATATAGAATGCGCCCCTACGATTGCCATAAGGCTGCCAAGGAGGAGGCACACCATGACATTTTCCGATAAGCTCATTGCTCTGCGCAAAAAGGCGGGCTGGTCGCAGGAGGAGCTGGCCGAGCGGCTGAACGTCAGCCGCCAGTCGGTCTCCAAGTGGGAGAGCGCACAGTCGATGCCCGACATTGACAAAATTTTACAGTTGAGCAGTTTGTTCAGTGTGACGACGGACTGCCTTTTAAAAGACACGCAGGACGACACGCAGCCTACCGCCGCGGCACAGACGCCCTCTCCCCTGCCCCGGGTGACGCTGACGCAGGCGGAGGATTACCTGACCAAGGCACAGGCCAACGCGCCGCAGATGGCGCTGGCGACGGCGCTCTGCATCGTCAGCCCCATTCCGCTGCTGGCGCTGGGTACGGTGAGGGAGCTCGGGCTGCTTGGTTTGGACGACAATCTGGCGGGCGGCTTGGGGATGATCGCGCTGCTGGTGCTGGTGGCTGTGGCCGTTGTGCTGTTTATGCAGTGCGGCGCGGCGGTGCGGGAATATGAGTTTCTGGAAAAGGAGCCCATCGAGACCGAGCACGGCGTGACAGCGCTGGTGCGGGAGCGCCGTGCCGCCTTTGCGCCGGAGTATGACCGGGCCAACCGCATTGGTGCGGCGCTCTGCATTCTGGCGGCAGTGCCCCTGTTTACGGCTGTGATGGTCGGTATGTCGTTTTTGATGTCGATGTCCATCTGTCTGCTGTTGGTGCTGGTCGCCTGCGGTGTGTACGCCTTTGTGCGGGTGGGCACGGTGCAGGACGCCATGGATCGGCTGCTGGAGGACGGGGACTTTACCCGCGGGCACAAGGCCGTGAAAGGGCGGCTGACCGCGCTGACCGCGGCCTACTGGTTGGTGGTGGTTGCCATCTTCCTGTGGTACACCTTCGGCCCCAACGGCAACGGCCAGCCGCAGTACAGCTGGTTCATCTGGGCCATTGCGGGCGTGGTCTACGCCGCGTGTGTGGTGGCGGCAAAGGCGTTTGTGCGGAAAAAAGTGTAAAGGCAACAGCCCCTGACCGAGTGATGGTCAGGGGCTTGCTTTATAGATAGCGGTAGGGGCCGGGCATGCCCGGCCCGTGGCTTTCCTGCAAGAGGTCATCTGCCGTACAGCTGCGGGCCGCATATATGCGGCCCCTGCAGGGCGTCTCCCTCTGGGGGAACATTTTATTCAAATCAGCCCAAAATGCGCCAGCGCCTTTGCAAGGCCGTCTGCGGTAATGTCGTCGGTGACATAATCCGCGGCGGCCTTGGCGGCATCGCAGGCGTTGCCCATGGCGACGCCGATCCCGGCATATTCCAGCATCGTCACGTCGTTGCCGCCGTCACCAAAGGCGATGCACTGCTCCCGGGTCAGCCCTAGGTGCGCCAGCGTGTGGGCCAGGCCGTTAGGCTTGCCGCCGCCCGCGGGTAGGATATCGCAAAAATCATCCTCCCAGCGCACAGCCAGGCAGCCGGGGCAGCGGCGCAGGAACTCGGCCTCCTTCTCCGGCGGCAGGAACGCGCTAAGCTGGTAAATATCCTCGTGCTGGATCAGCGCGGCAACATCCCCGGCCCCCAGCTCCAGCTTTTTGGCAAAGTCGCGGCTCAAATTGTTGATAAGGTTGAACCGGCAGAAGTCCTTGCCTACAAAACCGACGGACAGCTGTTCTTTTTCAATGTACGGCAGCAGCGTTTGCAGCGATGCCGCCGGGATGTACTTGGTGTACAGCAGCTCGCCGTCGGCCAGATAGCAGTATTGACCGTTCATCGTCACATAGCCGTCAAACGGGATGCCGTCCAGCGCGTGCAGGTACGGCAGGTGCACCGGCGGGCGGCCTGTGGCAACAAACGTTTTGACGCCGTTTTTTCGCAGCGCGGCCAGCGCCTGCACGGTGGATTCCGGCAGGGCCTTGGCGTGGAACGGAAGCAGCGTGCCGTCAATATCAAAAAATGCGGCCTTGATTTGTGTCATGGCGGTGTTCCTTATTCGCGCTTGAGGCTGCGGCCCATCAGCGCCATCAGCGCGCTGCGGGCCTCGAGCTTGCCGTCCAGAATGGCCTCCACGGCCTGGACGATGGGCATTTCGACCTTATACTGCTTGGCCAGGCGGCAGGCGGCGGGCAGCGCGTTGATGCCCTCAACGACTTGGCCGACCTCAGTCTTGGCGTCCTCCACCGACTTGCCGCGGCCAATCAGCATACCGGCGTGCAGGTTGCGGCTGTGCATACTCGTGCAGGTGACGATCAGGTCGCCCATACCGGACAGGCCCGCAAAGGTCTCGGCCTTGCAGCCCATGGCGATGCCCAGTCGGGACAGCTCGGCGTTGCCGCGGGTGATGAGCGCGGCCTTGGCGTTGTCACCGTAGCCCAGGCCCAGCGCAATGCCGACAGCCAGCGCAATGACGTTCTTGACCGCACCGCCCAGCTCGGTGCCGCGGCGGTCATCGTTGGTGTAGACGCGGAAGGTCGGTGTGGTAAAGACCTTCTGCACGGTTTTGGCGGCGTCCTCGTCGGCACTGGCGGCCACGATGGCGGTGGGCATGTCGCGGGCGACCTCCTCGGCATGGGTCGGGCCGGACAGTGCCACAACGCGCGCTTTGCGCCCGGCCTTGGCAAGCTCATCCTCGATGATCTCGCTCATCGTCATCAGGGTCTTGTCCTCGACGCCCTTGGCGACGTCAACGATCAGCTGGCCCTCCGGGATGTGCGGCGCGGCCTTTTTTGCGGTGGCACGCACAAACGGGGACGGCACGGCAAAGAGCAGGATGTCGCGGCCCGTGCAGGCCTCGGCAATGTCGGCGGTGTAGTGCATTGCGGCGGGCAGCTCCATACCGGGCAGGTTGGGGTGGCGGTGCGTGGTGCTTAAAGACTTCAGCTCGGCGGGGATGGCGCTCCATACGGTGACGTCGCGCCCGTTGGCGGCCAGCAGCCGCGCCAGCGCAATGCCCCAGGTGCCTGCACCGAATACTGCGATTTTTGTCATGGGAATAGTTCTCCTTGTTTGATGAAGTTAGCCGTGCCGCTTGGTAGAGGCCGGACGTATCCGGCCCTCAGCGTGAAAGGCAGAAGAATGCCCACGGGAAGGCCGAGGGCGAGGCATGCCTCGCCCCTACAGGGCATTCCGTCCCAGCAGCGAAGCAAACAGCCGCGGGCGGGGCTTGGGGGCGGGGGCGTCCACGTCCAGATACACCCGCTCATAGCAATTGACGATGCGGGTCGCGCCGTACTGTTGCTCCCGCGGGATGGAGCAGCCGTAGTTCAGATGGATGTGCCCGTGCAGCATCAGCTGCGGATGGTAGCGGTCCAGCAGGACCGAAAATGCTGTGAAGCCGCGGTGCGGCAGGTCGGTCATGTCGCCGTAGCCGTGCAGCGGCGCGTGGGTGACCAGTATGTCAATGCCGCCATGGCGGTCGATCTTGCCGCGCAGATGGTTGATGCGCTTTTTCATCTCGGCCTCGGTAAACTGCCAGGCGCCGGTGCGGTAGCGGCAGCTGCCGCCCAGCCCGGCGATGCGCAGGCCGTTGTGTACGTACACGTCGTCATCCAGGCAGATGACGCCCTGCGGCGGGCGGGTGTCGTAGCTCTCGTCATGGTTGCCGTGTACGTACAAAAGCGGCACGGGCGCCATGGTGGCAAGGTATTCCAGATAATGGCGGCTCAAATCGCCGCAGGCAATGATGAGTTCGACGCCCTCGAGCTTGTCGGGGGTGAAGTAGTCCCAGAGAGCCTTGCACTCCTCGTCCGCAACGGCCAGGATCTTCATAGCTCGGCCTCCTTCTCGACGGGAAGAAGATCGCGGTGGATGCCCTGCATCCGGTACATCGGCTTCGAGACCTCGGCCAGCTCGTCATATTCGGGGATGTGGCCGTCAACGGCGTCGCACAGCCAGTCCATGTGGGCGATCTGCTCCAGGTCCAGCCCGTGGCGTCCGCTGTTCTTGACGCTGCCGTCCTGCCCGGTGATCCGGCAGTGGAACGGGTCGATCATGCCGGAGGTGACGCCGGTGCGCAGGATCTGCGCCAAATGGGTCACATCGGGCGGCAGCTCGCGGCTGAGCAGCACGTCCATGACGCCGCTGTTCATGCCCCACCAGTAGTTGACGGCGCGGCCATCGGTGCCGGACTTGTCCCGCACCCAGCCGCCGTTCAAAACGGTGCGGATGACGTTCTCATAGAACTGGCCCCAGTGCCAGAACGGCGTGGCCAGGTCCTGCAGCACGCCGCCCGGGCGCACCAGAAACGTGCCGAACTCCCGCTGCGGGCGGTTCGGCATCGGTGCGTCGCGGCCCGAGATGACCGTGATGCCCTTCTGGGTAAAGACGTGCAGCGGGTCAATCTGGTCGGGCAGACAGGTCCATTGCAGGTCGATGCGGACGTTGGGGTTCGCCATCCGCGCGCCGAGCGCGAATGCGTTGATGTTGGCAGGCACGCCGAAGCTGGGGTAGTCGGCCACATAGCCGATGCGGTCCCCGCCCGCCATGGCACCGGCAATCGCGCCGGTGATGAACTTGGCCTCATACACGCGGGTGTAGTAGGTGCGGATGCTGGCGTAGGGCATCTCCATCGAGCAGTTCAGGATGTGTACCTGCGGGTGCCGGACGGCGGCGCGCAGGGACGCGCCTACCAGCTTGGGGCTGGTCGTAAAGACGACATCCGCACCGTCGGTGATGGCCTGCTCGACAAGGGCATCGGCGTTCTTGCCCGGGACGGCGTTGAAGTAGGCTGCCGTCTCGACCTTGCCCTCAAACACAGTGTCCAGCTGGGTGCGGCCAAACTCATGCTGGCTTGTCCAGGAGCTGGTGCCGGGGGCGCGCTCATGCACAAAGGCAACCTTCAAATGGCTGGGCGCGGTGTGCTTGCCGGGCAGGATAAAATCCAGCAGGCCGGTCTGCTTCGGGGCGGCGGGCTTGTCGCTGACCTGCACGGGGTCCGATTTCTGCAGGGCCAGCACATCGTCCCACAGGGCGTCGAGCTTTTCGCTCAGCTCGCTGGGGCTTAAATTGGCCAGCTCCTCCTTGGTGTAGACGCGCAGCAGAAGCAGCAGCACGTCGCCGACGGTACACTGCAGCCGTGCGCCGCCGTGGGCCAGAAACGCCTTCTTGACCCAGTTGTACAGCGATAAGACCTCGGTTCGATCCTCGCCAGTCCACTTTTCGTCCGGCGCCTTGCCCAGTATTTTTTGCAGGCGGGCATAGCTGCCGGGCTTGGTGAAGGTCAGCAGATAGTTCTGCATGACCGGGTAAAAGTGCATGAACTCGTAGTACATCTGCACGGCGGGGTCGTCGCTGTACTGCGGCACCACGCGGGTGACATTGCCGGTGATGCTGCTGGCGTCAAAATACTTCAGCACGCTGACGCGCTTATTGCCCTCCTGCACGTAGAAGCGGCCCATGTACTCATAGCAGGTGATGGGGTCACGGATGCCCTCATCCAGATGGGACACGCACAGGTTGATCCACTTGGTGGCAAACTCGGTCTTGAGACCGAGCAGCGGCATAAAGTTGGACGCAAACGCCGCTGTGCGGCCCGAGGTCTTGGTACCAACGAGCAGCTCCAGCGGGATCTCTACCTGGCCGAGCGGGATCTGGTTCTCCACAGGGACGTTTTGCAGAATATCGTCCAACACGGGCAAAAACGGCGACTGCCCAGCGTTCATCTTCTCGCGGTAATCGCGCTGGCCCTGTCGCAGGGCTTTCTGGTAGCAATCGATTCCATCTGCACGGTTCACGACCCATCGCCTCCTCAAAACTTATACATTAGCTACAAAATTATTATAGCACATCTGTGCGGAATATACAAAGAATTTTAAAAGGCTTCCCCATCGGGGGAAGGCTTTAGGACGTATGCACGGCCTTGGGGTAGACCTGATACATCCGGTCATTGCCGTAGTGCCCGTCGAGATAGACCTCGACGCTGTTGGACGCAGGTACGCCGTTCAGGCGGTCATTGTACCGCACAAGCGCGGCGGAGCTGACGGCAATGTCCGCCGCCATAAAGATGCACAGTGCCCAGGTCAGCACTCTGCCGCCGCGGGGCGGCAGCTTTTCGATGCAGGCGGAGATCGGCGGGAACAGCACCTTGAACCAGGCAATCGCCGCAAAGCCCCAGAAGAAGCAGTACAGCAGGTTGATGCGCCCGCCCAGGTTGAACGGGATCGCGCTGTAGTCCCAGAACACCGCACCGAAAACGACCTCGGTGAAAACACTGCACAGGTACTCATACGCACCGCCCAGCAGCGTGCCCATGACGAACAGCCAGCTGGCGGGCTTGTCCTTGTAGCGGTAGAGCAGCTGGGTGACCATGGCGATGGCCAGGCCCCACACGATGGAGAACGGCCCCCACACGACGCTGGAGCGGCTCATCCACTCGCCGCCGGTGACGCGGCAGAAGATCGTCTCGGTGATGTCGCCGAGGAACGCGCCGATGAAGAACAGTAAAATAATTTTATACGGGCTGCACCCGGCGGCAAACGTGTCGGTCTGCTGCCGTTTGGGGCGGACAAAGGTCAGTGCGGGATGGGCCTTCGCCATACGGCGCTCGACGTGGTCAAGGATCCACATGCCGCCGCGGACGGTCAGGTTTGCCAGACGGTTTTCAACAGCCGCGGCGGCGTGCCAGCGGTAGCGCAGACCGGCCATGGCCAGCAGCGTGCCGACCAGATCGACGCAGAACACGACGAGCGCGGCCAGCAGCACAATAACCCAGATGCCGCGCGGCACAAGGCTGTACAGCGCCAGCAGCAGCGGGTTGCCCCATTTGAGCACGACAACGCCGAGCGCACCCCAGGTCAGCGACGCGCCGAGGCAGACATAGCCGTCCAGATTGAACGGCATGGCGCTGTAATCCCACCACCGGGTATGGGTCGTGTACTCCAGAATGTGCCCACCGATCCACTCGATGACCGTGGCATAGATGGCGCTGAATACAAGCAGGAAGAACCAGCCCTCACGGATGTCGCCGAGGGCAAAGGTAATGACCAGCCCGCCGACGCCGTACAGAAGGCAGAGCGGACCGCTCAGCACGCCGCGGTCCTGATATTTGTGGTGTACGACGGCGGTAAAGAGGACCTCCCCCACCCAGCCGAGGAACGAGTAGGCGAAGAAGAGAAAAACAATTTGATAGAAGGTCATAGGTGGCTCTCCTGTATGTGAGAAAAGTATCGGGTGGAATGGCTTCCCCCACGGGGGAAGCTGTCAGCGGCCCCGCCCGCTGACTGATGAGGGAAAAGCCTTGCGGATATTGCCCGTAAATGGGTGGCAGAGGCAGACTCGCCCCTCATCCGGCCCTGCGGGGCCACCTTCCCCCCCAGGGGGGAAGGCTTTAAGAGTTTTGCTTCTCCCTCTCCCGCTTGCTGAACACGCACCCGCAGTAATCCTGCCGGTACAGGCCGTACTCGGTGCTCAGCTGTAAGCTGCGCTTGTAGCCGTCCTTTTTGCGGAACTCACTGGGAAGGAACGGCACGCCGTACTGCCTGCCCAGCTCATTGCCAAGCTCGTTCAGCCGCACGGGGTCCTTCATCGGGGAGATCGAGAGCGTTGTGCAGTACCAGTCAAAGCCGTGGTCGGCGGCATAGCGGGCGGCCTGCTCCAGCCGCAGCCGATAGCAGACCGTGCAGCGTGCGCCCTTCTCCGGCTCGTTTTCCAACCCCTTCACGGCGGTATAGAACTCCTGCGGGTCGTAGGGCAGCTCCACCACGGGGTAGTGATACCCGGCCTGCTCGACAAAGCGTTCCAGCTCGGCCTCGCGGCGGTGGTATTCCTCCGGCGGGTAGATGTTGGGATTGTAGTAAAGAATGGTCAGGTCAAAGTGCGCGGACAGGCGCTCCAGTGTTGCGCTCGAGCACGGCGCACAGCAGGCGTGCAGCAGCAGCTTCGGGCGGGTGCCGTCCAGCGTGCGCAGGACCTTTTCCATTTCAAGCTGATAGTTGATGCGGTTGGGCATGGGTAGTGACCTCGTTTACACAGTGGCAGGGGTGCGGCGCTTGCGGCGGGCAAAAGCGCCGCAGCCGATGATCCCCAGCAGGCTGACGGCGGAGAGCGCCTCAAACGCGCGCCAATACCCGGGGGCGTGGTACCGGACATGGATCGTGCCGGTGTAGCCCGCGGGGATCGTCAGTACGATGCGCATATTCTCGCCGCTGGTGATGGCAAACGGCGCGCCGCTCTCGTCGGCGGCATAATAATTGCCGTAGTTATAGATGGGCAGCGAGATGGCCGCCTCGCCGCCGTCGTTCTCGACGCTGACATAGGCGACGCCCTCACGCTTTTCATAGCTGATAAGGTGCAGGTCGCCACTGGCGGGCTTGGGCTGCGCCCAGATGGCCTCATAGGAGCTGGCGCCGTCGATGAGGTATTCTGCCGTGCCGACGGAGTTGATGGTGGCGTTCTGGTTGTAGGTCGCGTAGGAGCTTTCGCCCTGGGCGCTCATGATGTTCGTCTCGGTGATGCTGGCGGTCAGCAGCGCGGCGCAGACAAGCCCCGCGGCGGCCAGTGCGGCGCGGCGCTCCGGCAGCAGCTGCAGTGCAAACAGCGCAGCGGCGCAGAGCAGCAGCGTGCCCAGCGAGAGAAAGCGGAACGGGAACTGGAACATTCCCACGACCTTGCCGACGGCGGGGCCGAACCAGCCCTCGACAAAATCCCACGGGAAGGCGTGGAGCGAGAGCACGAGCGTCAGCACGGCAAAGCCGGTGGCAGTGTACAGGTGCTTTGCGGCGGGGCGTGTGTCCCCGCGGGCCTGGGCGCGCCACAGGCAGTAAAACGCCAGCGCAAGCACCAGCAGCAGCGGCAGACCGGGGGTCAGCGCCATGTCGTGGGTCGTGCCCTCGGCGGAGGAGCCGCCCGCCGTGCCGAAGAAGCTGAACAGCTGCACGGCGTACAGGCCGTGCTTTTGCAGTTTACCGACCAGATCACTGCGGTTGACAAGGAACGGGATGGAGCGGGTGGAAATAAAAAACGGGAAAAGATACCACGCGCTCAGTCCCACGGCCAGCAACGCGGCCTTGACCCAGGCCAGCAGCCGCGCGGGGCGGAGAGTCTCCCGCAGGCGCAAAAGACAAAACAAAATCAGCAGCAGCGCCGTCAGCTCACAGGAGAGCAGATGGCTCTGCACCATGGCCGCCATGCCCAGCGCCATCGGCAGCCAGTCCCCGAAGCGGGGCCTGTCGCTGGTGTAGATGCCGTACAGACCCAGCAGTACGAGCGGGAAAAACGCCATGGCCGTGAACTCGCCGACGGCGGCGCGGGTGTAGACGCAGGTCAGCCG
>OLRG01002375.1_pt1 | contig 13448 bp, 14 predicted proteins | sample 1672331 | NCBI WGS metagenome assembly OLRG01 (sample SAMEA3136672, study PRJEB25190) | human gut metagenome
TCATCTGGGGGATCGTGTACATGATCTCCTGGATCTTGGCCTGCAGCTCGGTCTCTTTGGCCTCCAGCTCTTTCAGGCGGTCAGCCTGAGCGGTGACCTGCTTCTTGATTTCCTCGGCCTCGGCTGCCTTGCTGGGGTCCTTCTTGGCCTGGCCCATCAGAGCACCGATCTGCTTGGACAGCTTGTTGCGGTTGGCGCGCAGGTCGCTGGCCTCGCCGATGGCAGCGCGGTACTCGGCATCCAGCTTGATGACCTCGTCGACCAGGGGCAGCTTGGCATCCTGGAACTTTTTGCGGATGTTTTCCTTGACTGCCTCCGGATTTTCACGGACAAAACGAATGTCTAACATGATGATTCTCCTCTATATTTTTCTATACTTTATAGAAAACCAGGTTGATTATTCGGCCTCCGGGTCGTAATGGCCCAGCAGATCGGCGAACTTTTGCAGCATTTCATCGCTGTAAAAGTCAATCTTCAGCGAGCCTTTGCCATCTTTGTATTCCACGTGGACCTCGCTGCCGGTCACTTCTTTTAGGGCCGCTTCGATCTCCACCGCGCGCTTGGGGCGGTTGAAGGGGTCTGGCTTTGGTTTGGGCGGTTTGGCAGGCTTGGCCAGCTTTTTGCAAAGGGCTTCGGTCTGGCGGACGTTCAGCCCGTTGGCCTCGATTTCCTCGGCCGCCTGCTGCATCAACTCCTGTGTGGGCAGGCCCAGCAGCACTTTGGCGTGCCCGGCACTTAAAATGCCCTCACTGACTTTATGGCGGACCTCCTGCGGCAACGCCAGCAGGCGCAGGCTGTTGGTGACGGAGCTGCGGCTTTTACCCAGCTTTTTGGCGGCCGTTTCCTGCGTCAGGCCGTACTTTTCAATCAGCTGGTGGCAGCCCTCGGCTACCTCGATGGGATTCAGGTCCTCGCGCTGCAGGTTTTCGATCAGCGCCAGGGCTGCGGCTTGTTCGTCCGATACATCCTTGATGATGACCGGCACCTCATCCAGCCCGGCCAGCCGGGCGGCACGCCAGCGGCGCTCGCCCGCAATGATGATGTAGCCGGTGCCCAGCTTTTTGGGGCGTACAGCAATGGGCTGCAGCAGGCCGTTTTCGGTAATGCTGTCGGCCAGCTGGTTCAGCGCATCGTCGTCAAACTGCTTGCGGGGCTGCGCGGGGTCGGGTTCGATCTCCCGCAGCGGCAGGGTAGAGGCAGCCGCATCATCCGATGAGGTCTCGGGCAGGTCGGCAAACAGCAGGTCAAGGCCCTTGCCTAAGCCGCCCATTTTCTTTTTTGCCATCGGCTCACCTCTCGTTCTTGCTTAAAAATTCCCGTGCCAGTTCCATGTAAGCCTCGCAACCTTTGCCGTTCGGCTCATAGAAATTGATGGGCATGCCGAAGCTCGGTGCCTCAGACAGGCGCACCGAGCGGGGGATGACCGCCTTGAACACCTTGTCCCCGTAGTACTTTTTGACCTGGGCCACCACCTGCATTGTCAGGTTCAGCCGGCCGGAGTACATGGTAAAGAGCACGCCCTCAATGTCCAGATAACGGTTATACTTTTTTCGCACCATTTTTAAGGTGTTCATCAGCTCCGTCAGGCCTTCCAGCGCGTAGTATTCGCACTGCAGGGGGATCAGCACGGTATCGGCGGCGCACAGGCCGTTGATGGTCAGCAGATCCAGCGAGGGCGGGCAATCGATGAAAATATAATCGTACAGCGGCACAATGGGGGCCAGCACGCTGCGCAGGCGCATCTCGCGCCGGGGCAGGTTGACCAGCGCCACAGCAGCGCCGGCCAATTGGGTGTTGGAGGGAAGCAGGTCGGCATTATACTCGGTCTTGACGATGGCGTTGCGCACATCGTCGTCCTCGATCAGGCAAGTATAAATGTCGGATTCCAGCTTGTTTTTGGCAATGCCGTAACCGCTGGAAGCATTGCCCTGGGGGTCGAGGTCTACGACAAGGACCTTTTTGCCCAGTGCTGCCACGCAGGCGCTGAGGTTTACGGCGCTAGTCGTTTTTCCCACGCCTCCTTTCTGGTTTGCTACTGCGATTACCTTTGCCACGCTTTTCCCTCCGTCTTTTTGCATTTTAAGACGGTTTTGTCCGTCTGGATTCTATTATAGCACAAGGAAACACTATAAAAAAGGGGCAAACGCAAAAAATGCCCTGTAAAATGTTCCACGTGGAACATTTTACAGGGTCTTCTCTATTTTCAGTGCTTTATACCTCGGTCGCGTACTCTTTGGCTGGCTCCTGCGGCGGAGTCGTTGGCTGCTGCACAGGGCGGCCGTCACTGCCTACGGGGATGCGCACAATGTACTCTAGGCACCCGTCATGCTTATCACAGTGGGTAGTTGCCTGGATGCCCTTCTGGGTCATCAGGTCAACGGCATGCTGCAGGGTATTTACAAAAAAGCGGACATCCCGCACCATGGGGATGGTGCGGCGGCAGGGGCTGGGGCTGTTGGGGGCGGCCAACATCTGGTCCACCAGTTTGTCCGCCTGCCGCACGCTGAGCTTATCCCGCGCCATCTTTTCCAGTGCCGGGGTACGGCGGCTCTCTGGCAGGCGCAGGGCTGCGCGGGCATGGCGCTCGGTCAGGTGGTTGGCGGTGCAAAGCTGCTGCTGTTCCGGTGTAAGGGTAAGTAAACGCAGTTTGTTGGCCAGGGCAGGCTGACTTAACCCCAGCCGCCTTGCAGCCTCGGCCTGGGTACAGCCCCACAGGCGGATTACCTCTTTAATGCCGCGGGCAGTATCAAAGGGGTCCAGCTGGCTGCGCTGCAAGTTTTCCAACAGACCCAGTGCGGCGGATTCGCTGTCATCGTAGTCCGCCAAAATGGCAGGCACTTTTTCCAGCTTGGCAAGGCGGCAGGCGCGCAGGCGGCGCTCACCCGCGATGAGCTGGTATTTCCGCAGCCCCACCCGCCGCACGCTGATGGGCTGCAGCAGACCATTTTGCAGAATACTGACGGCTAGCGCCGCAATCTCCGGCTCGTCAAAAGCCGTGCGGGCCTGGTAAGGGGACGGTTCGATGCAGTCAACGGGCAGCATGACAATGCGCCCTTGTTTTTGTAGTTCATTCTTAGCCACTTTTGATTCCTCCCTGCGGGTGATTATCACATAAAAAATGCTATGCTTTTCCCTGGGAAAAGCATAGCACGAACTGGAAAAAAGTGGAAGAGAAATCGTTCGCTGGATTTTGGCCCTTTTCGCGGTTTTACAGCGGCTTCTTGGCAATTTTGCCGCCGTTTCTGGGGTAAACGGTCGGAGTCTGCGATATTTTTTCGCACACCACCAGCCCGCGGGCACTGCCATCGGGCAGGGTGAACTGCCGGGTCTCGCGGTATTTACCGCCCAGCTTCTTTAAAGCGTTAACTGCGGCCTTGGCTTCGGCGTCAGCTTCGGGGCCTTTCATGGCGATGAACACGCCGCCGACTTTGACCAGCGGCAGGCAGTATTCACTCAACACCGGCAGGGCTGCCACGGCGCGGGCGCTGGCAATATCGAACTGCTCACGCCAGACTTTGCGGGCGGCTTCCTCGGCGCGTTCCTTGGCGAACTCCACGCCGGTCAGACCCAGCTCGGCGCAGGCATACTTTAAAAATTCTACACGCTTGCCGGTAGGTTCCATCAAGGTCAGCTCTAGGTCCGGTTTATAAATTTTAGCCACGATGCCGGGGAAACCTGCGCCGGTGCCCACGTCCACCATCTTGCCCTGCACTTCAGGCTGGGCGGCAAACAGCAGGCTGTCAGAAAAGTGGCGGTCCTCGATGCCCTCGGGGCTGGTGATGGCCGTCAGGTTGACCTTCTCATTATAGCTCACCAAAATTTCAGCGTAGTGATCCAGCTGGTCCAGCTGTGCAGGGGAGAGGCTGATGTTCCACGTGGAACATTTTTCAGCCAGGCGGTTTTTATCGATCATAGTTTAATACTCATTTCTGTTTCAGCAGCACAATGCTCAGCTGGGCCAGGTCGCTGGGGGAGACACCGGGGATGCGCCCGGCCTGGGCCAGCGTGCGGGGACGGATCTTCTGTAATTTTTCACGGGCTTCCAGCGTGATCATCTCAATGGGGCTGTAATCGAAGTCCTCAGGGATCTTCACATTCTCATGGCGCTGAATGTCCCGGATCAACCGTTCCTCACGGGCAATATAGCCGGCGTAGCGGATCTCGGTCTCGATGCGCTGGGCCATGGCAGGGGTCACACCCTCGCCGCGACCGATGACTTTGGCGATCAGCTCATAGCTGATGTAGGGACGGCGCATCAGTTCCAGCGCCGTGCCGCCGATTTCCCCCAGTTCGGTGTCTTCGGGCGCGGCGGCTTTCAGGTCGGCCAGCCGCACCGTGGTTTTGGCCAGGCGGTCCATCTCGTTCTGCTTGATCTCGCGATCCTTGCAGAATACTGCCCACCGGTCATCCTGTACCAGACCGTACTCCCGGCCGATGGGGGTCAGACGTTCGTCGGCGTTATCCTGCCGCAGGCTCAGGCGGTATTCACTGCGGCTGGTCATCATGCGGTAGGGGTCCATGACACCCTTGGTCACCAGGTCATCCACCAAAGTTCCCAGGTAACTGGTGTGGCGGGCCAGCACCAGCTCATCCTTTTCCAGCGCGTGGCGGGCGGCGTTCAGGCCGGCAAGCAAGCCCTGGGCGGCAGCTTCCTCGTAGCCAGAGGTGCCGTTGAACTGCCCCGCGCCATAAATGCCCGCGACCACCTTGCTTTCCAGCGTAGGCTTTAAGGTGGTGGGGTCGACGCAATCGTACTCGATGGCGTAGGCCGGGCGCATGATTTCCAGATGCTCAAACCCCTTGATGGTACGGTACATGGCATTCTGCACCACCTCAGGCAGGCTGGAAGAAAGGCCCTGCAGGTACATTTCCTCGGTGTCCTCGCCGCAGGGCTCTACAAAAATGGGGTGGCGCTCCTTATCCTTAAAACGCACCACTTTATCCTCAATGGAGGGGCAGTAGCGCGGGCCGACGCCCTGGATGTCTCCGCCGTAGAGCGGCGAACGGTGCAGATTATCCAGAATGACCTTGTGGGTCTCGGGGTTGGTGTAAGCGATGTAGCAATCCACCTTGTTGTGCATCGGCTCTCGCGTTAAAAAGCTGAAAGGCTGCAATTCCTCATCCGGGTCGCCGGGCTGACGCTCCAGCTGGGTAAAGTCGATGCTGCGGCGGTGAACGCGGGCCGGAGTGCCGGTCTTAAACCGGCGCAGCGTAAAGCCCTGCTCCACTAGGCATTTGGTCAGTGCCGTGGCGGCATGGGTGCCGTCGGGACCGCTGTCGTAGTGAGCCTCGCCCACAAAGATGCGCCCGCCCAGCGTGGTGCCGGTGGCAATGACCAGCGCCTTGCAGCTATAGTAGCCGTTTAAATTGGTGATGACGCCGCAGACTTTGCCTTCCTGAATATCCACGGCCACGATCTCGGCCTGATGGATGTCCAGGTTCGGCGTTTTCTCCAGCGCGTGTTTCATCCACATGTGGTAACGCTTGCGGTCGGTCTGCACACGCAGGCTGTGGACGGCAGGGCCCTTGCCCCGGTTCAGCATGCGGCTCTGCAAAAAGGTGGCGTCGGCGGCAATGCCCATCAGACCGCCCAGGGCGTCCACTTCCCGCACTAGATGCCCCTTGGCGGTACCTCCGATGGACGGGTTGCAGGGCATGTTGCCGATAAAATCCAGCGACAGGGTGAACACTGCGGTCCTGGCCCCCAGTGTCGCTGCCGCGTGGGCAGCCTCGATGCCCGCATGCCCGGCACCGATTACGACCACATCATAACTTCCCAGTTTATCCATACGTTTTTTCCTCTATCATTTACCCACACAAAACGTCTCAAATACTTCCTCTATGGTCGCGTCGCTGGCATCCTCGCCGGTCAGATCGCACAGGGCCTGCAACGCATCGGTCAGGCAGATACCGGTAGCGTCCAGCCCAAAGCCTGCCTGCCGGGCCTTCATCGCTTCGGCAATGGCATCCCGCGCACGGGTGGCGGCCGCCAGCTGGCGGGCACTGCACAACTGCGCTGCTCCGGGGTCCAGCTGGGCTGTGCCCAGCAGTTCGGCCACGGCATCGGTCAAGGGTTGCAAACTGTCAGCCTCTTTGGCGCAGAGGGTGATGACCTTTTTAAAATAGGGCTGCAAGGTCTGGGCCGCGTTCTCCGTGGAATCGGCCAGATCCTCTTTGTTCAAAATTGCCAACGCAGGGCGATTCTGGCAGCGGTGGGCAATTTCTAAATCGGCGTCGGTCAGTGGCTGGGCGGCATCGAACACGGCCAGCACCAGCCCGGCTTCGTCCAGCTTTTTCCAGCTGCGGCGGATGCCCTCGGCTTCGATGGCATCGCCGTCGGCGCCCACGTCCCGCACACCGGCAGTATCAAACAGGTTCAGCCGGATCTCGCCCAGCTGGACGGCCTGCTCCACAATATCGCGGGTAGTACCTGCCACCGGCGTTACGATGGCCCGGTCAAAACCGGCCATCAGGTTCAGCAGCGTACTTTTGCCCACGTTGGGGCGGCCCAGCAGCACACAATCCACGCCCCGGCGCAGCACCGCACCGGCACCATAACCACGGATCAGGCTGTCCAGCTCCGCTTTCTGGCCCCCCAACGTTTTCAGCAGATGCTCATCGGAAAGTTCCGGCACGTCCTCCTCGGGGTAGTCGATCCAGGCGGTCAGGTGGGCGTTCAGGTTTTGCAGCACGGTCTGGATGGCGCCGATGCGTTTTGCCAGCCGCCCATCCAGGGCCGACTTGGCCAGCGCGGCACCCTGGCGGCCGTTGGCGGCGATGACTTCCATCACAGCCTCAGCCTGGGTCAACGACATGCGGCCATGCTCCAGCGCGCGGCGGGTGAACTCACCCGGCCCTGCCGGGGCTGTGCCCGCGGTGATAAGGGCTTCCAGCAAGCCGTCCGCCATAGCGGTACCGCCGTGGACCGAAAGCTCGATGACATCCTCGCCGGTATAGGAGTGGGGGGCGCGGAAGAAGAGGGCGATAGTCTCGTCCATTTCCTGCCCGTGCAGCAGGTAGTGGCCCAGCATGGCGGTGTAGCCCTTGGCCTCGGCCACCTTGCGTCCCACGTGGAGCGGGACGAAGATCTTTTCCACCATGGAGTAGGCGTCCGGCCCTGATACCCGCACCACGGCAATGCCGCCGGTGCCGGGGGGCGTTGCCAGTGCACAGATTGTCTGCTGTAAGCGATCCACTGCGATACCTCCGTGAAGTAAAGTTTCTAACACTTTATCATACCACGAATTTTTTCTTTTTCCTACCTTTTTTCTGCGGTTTTTTGAAAAATAAAAAGCTAAGCTCTTATGTCACCAACAAAAAGCGAGTTGATCCACACAACAGGGGCAAATAAAACACCCTGGAAATCGCCCGCAAGTACAACGCCGACCTGGCTGCTTTCCTACACAAGGTGCAGGCTGTCCGCCGTGCCGAGGATTATATAACTACGACGACTGCTGAGTGATTTTCAACAGCTTGTTGAAAACTGACCATTCCTTTTCTATACTGAAAATGCACCTGTGGTGGGGAACTGCCGGGCAGGTACATTTTATAAATTATAGATTAGTTGCTTCTAACTTTTCGCATTTACCAGGATGGGTTTGGATGTCTGCAAAATATGCGATTCTGAAAAAAGCGGTATGAATCATCAATTTCCAAAAGATCATGGCACAGCCCTACAGCAAACTGCTGGAGACATTCAAAACGGCTTCCGCGGTGCCGAAGATCCCGGCGCGCAGGATCCGAATCTTATCTTTGAAACGCAGACGCTCTGCGGCCAGCCGGTGTTATACGTTAAGCACAAGCAGCCCGTGCAGAAAGTGTGCATCTACGTGGTGGGCAACGACCTGGGGGATGTAGATTTTGATTTTGAGGATCTCCGCATCCGAAAGGAAATGATGGGTCGTGCAGACGGATACCAAAGCATCCAACAGGGATTTCAATTTTAGATTTCGTATAGTTTCATGTTTTCCACAGCCCTGTTTAAAACTTTTGGGATTGCTTGTTTGCGGGCTGATGACGAACATCGGCCCCTGCAATCAAACCGTAAGATTCTACACAAAAAGGGAGACGCCGTGTTACCGGTGCCTCCCTCTTTTTATTTAGGATAATTAAAAGTTCTTTTTCCTACTTTTCTTTCAAGAAAAGTAGGTTAAAACTCGATCTTGCCGAAGGCGAAATCGTCGCCGTCGTGGATGCGCTCCGTGGTCTTGGGGGCCATGGGCTGAGCATTGGGGTCGCGTGGACGATCCGCAAACTCACGGCCCGGCACATTGGAACGGGGGCCGCCGTAGGGGCGGCCGCCATCACGGCGGGGACCACGACCATCACGACGCGGGCCACGGCTACCATCGCGGCGGGGACCACGGGTGTTGCGGGCGTTGTCACGATCCGGCAGGTTGGATGCGTTGGGATCGGTGGAGTAGATCACGATGTGGCGGGTAGGTCCTTCGCCCTTGCTCTCGCTGCGCACACCCTCAATGTCCGCGATAGCGGTGTGGATGATGTGGCGCTCGTAGGGATTCATCGGCTCCATCTCGTAGTAGCAGCCGGTACGGATCACGCGGTCGGCAATGCGCTTTGCCAGGGCAGAAAGATCATCCTCGCGCTTGTTGCGGTAACCGCCCACATCCAGGCCCAGCTTTACGTAGGGGCCTTCCATGCGGTTGATGACCAGGCTGGCCAGGTAGGACAGGCTCTCCATCGTCTCGCCGCGGCGGCCGATCAGGGCACCCATGTGCTCGCCGGTCACGCGCAGGATCGTGGCTTCGCCCTTCTTGACGGCGGTAAAGCTGAATTCCTCCACGCCCATCAGCTTAAAAATGGGGTTCAGGTAATCAACAGCGGCCTGCAGGCGCGGGTCAGCAGCAATATCCAGGGGAACTTCCTCATCGGCAGAAGCGTCTTCCTCAACCGGGGCCTCGGCAGACTCTTCAGCGGCAGGCTCAACAGCCGGGGCAGCTTCCTCTGCGGGGGCGGCGAGAGCTTCGACGGAAGCGGGGGCATCCTCCACGGGCTTCACTTCCTCTACTTCCGGCTCCTCGACCTTTACCAGAACTTTTGCGGGGATGGTCTTGAACAGTTTACGGGCAGGGAATTCCAGCACTTCGTAGCTTACGTTGATGTCATCGCGGTCTACGCCCAGGGCCTCGCAGGCAGCCTGTACCGCGGCTTCTACGGTCTTGGCGCTCATTTCAATGCTGCGCATCTTTGTTGCCTCCTCTTATTATTGTTCTTTATTCAACGGGGTGGTCCGTTCATCCTTATGCAGTTCAGCTTCGCGCTTGCGTGCCAGCTCCAGGCGCAGCTTGTTGGCGTCTGCCAGGCTGACTTCTTTGGTAACGGTCTGGCCGTTTTCTTCCACGGTCACGCTGCGCTTTTTCTTTTTCTCGGCACGCTTGGCGGCCAGTTCTTCCTCATACTGCTTCTTGAACTTTTCGGGGTTGTAGATCTTATAGGTCACAAAGCTCTGGCCGATCTGCCAGATGTTGGAAACACTGTAGTAGAAGGAGAAGCCGATGGGGGCGTTAAAGCAGAAGGTAACGAACATCAGGTTGCAGACCAGCATCATGATTTTCATGCTGCCCTGCATCTGGGCGTCCATGCCGGAGAGCTTCTGGGTGATGAAGTAGCTCAGGAACATGGTAACGGTAGCAATGGCCGGGAAGATGGCCAGCGGGGTCAGGGCAAAGCCGGCGATGTCGCAGATATCCAGGCCGAAGAAGGTGGTGTTGAAGTTGGCAATCTCGGCAACCGTGGCAGCCGGAATGATGGACGCATCAATGGAAGCACCGTTGTGGATGGCCTGGATCAGGGCCGTCTGCATGGTGGAGGTGTTAGTGGTTACAAGGCCAATTGCCTCGCAGGCAGCCTTGATAGAAGCATTATCCACGCCGAAGATGTAATGGACAGGGTAATACACAACGCCCAGGAAGCCGAACAGAACCAGGAAAGTCAGCAGCATGGGCAGGCAGCCGCCCATGGGGTTATAGCCATGCTCCTGCTGGAGCTTCATCAGCTCCTCCTGCTGTTTCTGAGGGTCGTTTTTGTATTTTTGCTGGATCTCGTTGATCAGGGGCTGGAACACCGACATCTTAGCCGTGGATTTCTGCTGGTGGATCGCCAGCGGGAAAAGCAGCAGCTTCATGATGATGGTGGCGACGATGATCGTCACTGCGTAGTTACCGATGAAGCTGTACAGCACCTTCATCAGCGGGCCAATCAGGATGGCCAGGAAGTACATAAAGTTCATACTCTATCCATTCTGCCCCGTCTGCGCCCGGGACCTTTTTATTTTTTATGTAGGTCTCTGCCACGCAGAGCAAAGACATGAGAGGCTATTTGGAGCGGGTCAGGTTCCGGTTGGGGTTCACCCATTTTCCTTTTTCCGGCACCGGGTCGTACCCGAATTTTGCCAACGGCTGGCACCTCAATAACCGCCAGACCGTTAAAAGTGTCCCTTTAAAAAAGCCATGCACGGCCAGCGCCTGCATGGCATACTCGCTGCAGGTGGGCACAAAGCGGCAATGATGCCCCAGATGCGGGCTGATGTACTTTTTGTACCCCTTCAGCAGGGCGATCAGCAGCCGGGTCATTGCGGGGGCGTCTGGGGAGCAGCCAGGTCCGGCAGACCGGCTTTTGCAAAGAGTTTACCCAGTGTTCTGCTCAGCTGGGTACTCTTGAGCTTCGGCGTCTGGCCGCGCGCTACCAGTATTATATCATATCCGCCGATATTTTGCGAGAGGTGTTCGCAAAGTGCTGCCCGCATTACGCGGCGGGCACGGTTGCGCTGTACAGCGTGACCTACTTTCTTGGTAGCCGTCAGGCCGATGCGGGTATAGCCCAGTCGGTTTTTTGCCACGTACAGCACCACATGGGGGTGCACGTAGCTTTTGCCGCGGCTGTATACCCGATTGAAATGCCAGTTTTTATTTAAAGTGCGATAACGCATGGTAAAAATCCTTTTTTGAAAAAAGGGCTGCTGATATTCCATCAGCAACCCTTTACTTCATTGTTATACCAAAGATCAGACAGTCAGGCTCTTGCGACCCTTAGCACGGCGGCGAGCAATGACCTTGCGGCCGTTCTTGGTAGCCATGCGGTTCAGGAAACCGTGGACGCGGCTGCGCTGACGCTTCTTGGGCTGGAAAGTACGCTTCATTTTTCATTCCTCCTGTTGAAATTCCCAGTATGGGGCTAGTCCAGGCTATTGCCCTACACTGGGGCAGCCTTGCAGTCTTAGATTATACGCGATGTATATAGGTTTTGTCAATACTTTTCGGGATATTTTTTCGCAGAAACGCTAAGTTATTGCGGATTTTTTGTTGGTCTACAAGATGTAGTGTACAGCCGGTTTTTGCCCACATAGTCACACGCCGGTCTTGCATCTCTCGTCTGCGCGTGATTTTTATTTTAAGGGCGGCCGTGCAGTTTTCCACCATGGTTTTTCCACTATCTGTTGAAAACTTGGTTCAGAACTTGGACTTTTTAAAAAATTTCTACCTTTATATAAAGGGACTGTTGTTTTGGGTGCTGTTTTGTGGTATACTGTATGTGGTATTTTTGCGCCCTGTTGAAAGGGCGCGATTTTTAACAGGAAGTGGGGAGTATCGAGATCCATGGATTCCATCAACGACGTATTGAACGCGGCCAAGCAGTATTGCCGTGAACATACTTCCGAGGCGACCTATCAATATTATATCAGCGACATCAAGGCGGTCAGCTTTGAAAATTCCAACACTATCACACTGGAGATCCGCAATGCGTTTATTTTAAGCATTGTGTCGGACCGCTATGCAACTACGTTGAAGGATGCCTTCAAATCGGTACTTGGCTTTGATGTTGACCTGAAATTTGTCACCCCGAAAGAGGGCGGCGACGAGGAAGGAAAAGAGAAGAAACCCAGGCTGGACGAAAAATCCCTGCCCAGCGGCCGGTATGATTTCACCTTTGAAAACTTCATCAAGGGTCCATCGAACCAGTTTGCCTATGCGGCGGCGCAGGCGGTTGCGGCCAACCCGTCCGGCGCGTACAACCCGCTGTTCATCTACGGGCCATCCGGCCTGGGCAAGACCCACTTGCTGAACGCGATCCAGGTGGAGATCAAAAAGAACCACCCGGATTTCAACATTGTGTATGTGGACTGTGAAATGTTCACCAATGAGATCATCACCGCCGTCAAGACGGCCACCACGGAGCAGTTCCGGGACAAGTACCGCAAGGCGGACGTACTGCTGATCGACGACATCCAGTTCCTGGCCGGCAAGGAAAGTACGCAGGAAGAGTTTTTCCACACTTTCAACACCCTGCACAACGACGGTCGTCAGATCGTTATCGCGTCCGATCGCCCGGCAAAGGAGATCAAGAGCCTGGAGGAGCGTCTGCGCACCAGGTTCGAGTGGGGCTTGACAGCCGACATCCAGCCGCCGGATTTTGAGACACGCGTTGCCATCGTCAAGCGCAAGGCGGAACTTCTCAACCTGGACCTGCCCAACGATGTTGCGGAGTACATCGCCAACCATTTGAAGCAGAACATCCGCCAGCTGGAAGGCGCCGTGAAAAAACTGAATGCCTATTACATGCTGGAAGGCATTGCTCCCTGTATCGGTGTGACGACCACAGCCATCAAGGATACCCTGAACGACAGCCAGCCGATCCCGGTCACGATCGAAAAGATCCTGAATGAGGTCGCCCGCACTTACAATGTGCTGCCTGCGGATATCCGCGGGAAAAAGCGCAACGCAAATGTGAGCGCCGCACGGCAGATGACCATGTATATCATCCGCGAAGTCACCGGCATGAGCATGGAGGCCATCGGCCAGGAATTCCAGCGCGATCATTCCACCGTTGTGTATTCTATTAAAACGATGGAGGAAAATATCTCCCGCGACCAGCACCTGAAAGAAATGTGCAGCGACATCATGAAAAACGTACGTACCTGATTTTACGGGAGTTTCTTTGGTTCTTTCTTTACAAAGAAAGAACAACAAATCTTTCCACAAAGTTTTTAGTTATTAACAACGGGTTTTCCAAGAGTCGTGTGGAAAAGTTGAGTTTTCCCAGTTTTCCACAAAAGATTTCACGGCGAAATCTGGAAAATCCAACGCTTATTTTCCGCGCAGTGATAATGAACGCGCCATTTTTCCACAGTTTTCACACCCCCTACTACTACTACGATAAAAGATTCTAGTTTATTCTCTACTTTTGCAAACTGAACGGCAAAATTGCAAACAAACTGCCGACCCTTTTGTGGAAAAATGTAACTAAATCAAAAATTCCCCTCTCAAGAGGACTCATTTAAAGTTTCTTTGCTTACTTTCTTTTCAAAGAAAGTAAGGAGAAAGGAATCAATTATGAAATTTGAATGCGAAAAATCCATGCTCGCCTCCGCCATTGAGGGTGTCAGCCGCGCCATCACCAACCGCGCCGCCATCCCCGTGCTGGAAGGCATC
>OLRG01002377.1_pt1 | contig 13443 bp, 21 predicted proteins | sample 1672331 | NCBI WGS metagenome assembly OLRG01 (sample SAMEA3136672, study PRJEB25190) | human gut metagenome
GGCCCGTCAATGGCGACGGGCCGGAGGCCTTCCCCTTATTTCCTGGCGTCAGGATCGCAACGGCCGCCCCAGTGGAGCCTCGGCCAGATAGTGCATTCCGGTGATTTCGGACAAGGCGAACAGGAGCTTCAACACGCTCGGTCCGACCTCGAACGGGACGTAATCGTCCGGCTCGACGTCCTCGATCTCCTCCCGGAACTGCCGCCATGCCTCGGCGGTGTCATTCGGCCAATCCGGCCAATGGTATTCGCCGCTCCAATCATGGACGAATCGCCGGTCGAGCTCCATATTGGCGACGTATTCGTAGGCTTCCTCATCGAACATGGGTGGCATGTGGCGCACGTCCGTCGCAGCTTTCCCGTCATGCACGCTTACCGTGCAGATTACCGGATGGTCGGGGGATGCGGTGCCATCCAGCTCGAACCGGCATTCGCCGCCGGGCTCCCCCGACTTGCCCGTCTCCTTGACGGGATCGCCTTCGGCGCCATAGGACGCGTGGTACCTGTCCCTGCCGGTGAAGATGGTTACGGTGCCACCTTCAATGCCGACTATCGTCCAATCGATTTTCTCAACGCACAGTCCGCTTATCTCCCGCGCCGTTTTCCTATCCAGCATTGCGCGGCTCCTTTTCCTTCAGTCCGTTTTCCTTCAGTCCGTCTTCCTTCCGTTCCCCGTCGGCGACGACGTTGACGACCGCCGGCCCATCCCCGCGCGGTCCCCCGTGCCGCAGCCTCGCCGAACGTCCGTCCCCGGGGGTCTTCCCGATGTGCCCGCCGAAGCGGGAGCGCCTCCAATGCCTCGGTATGGGCGGTCTGAGAACCGGATCGTCCATCATGTCCCTCCTAATAGTGGATGAATTGCAGTTGGGCCGCCTGCTCCGCGGTGAACGTGCGGCTGAACGGCTTGCCGTTGAATGAGCTGCCGCATTCGGACGTGGTGACCGAGCCATCCGCTCCGACGTTTTCGACGATGCCCACATGCCCGTAGAACGGGTCGGAGCCGTACTGGCCGCGCGCGAAGCAGATCACGTCGCCGACGCGCGGCGTGCCGTCGACCCAATAACCGAGCCGTCGGGCGGTGTCCGCCCAGTCGGCGCCGTCGCCCATATGCGAGCCGGCGGGCAGGCCGAGCTGGTGGCGGCGCACGTACGCCCACCAGGTGCATTGGCTGAACCCGTAGGCGTTGCCCGTGTCGCCGTCCGCGTGGTCCGGGTCGAACCCGGCGGGCACGGACGCCTCGTCGCGGCCGTTGATGAGCGCCTGCACGGTCTTGTTGCCGGCCTCGCGGACCGTCATCCTCGCGTCGGGGTCGATGTCGGAGCCCAGGTCCCAGGAGCCGGACGACGGCGTGGCGCGGGACTCCGAGCGGCTCGCTTCCGTCAGGGACGTGCGGGACACGGCCGTCGCCGTATCGAACGCCGTGTGCCGCGGCGCGCCCGAAGGCCGGAGGACGGCGAGCGGGACGGCCGCGGACGCGGCGAGCAGGGCGGCGAGGCCCAATGCCATGATGCGGCTCCGGCGGCGCGTCCGGCGAAGACGGATGGAGCGCCTGTCCATGGCGGGGACGGCGGCGTGACGGGCCATCTACTCCCCCAGTCCCAGGCCGCGCACCCACTTGTCCACATGGTACGTGTCCTTTTTGCCGACGACGGGGCGGAGGATGACGGCGGAGCCCTTCAGCATACGGTTGTGGAACAGGCCGCCGAGATACTCGTAGCCGGCTACGATGGTGCGGGCGTCCTCGTCGAGGATGCGCCCCTCGGGGACCTCGATGACCTTGTCGCCGACGATCCGCTTGAACGACACCCTCTGTCCCGTGGAGATGGTCCATTCCATGGTCCGCCCGTCGGCGAACACGGTGATGCGCCTCATTGCCTGCCCTTCCTGTTCTGGTAGTCCTTCAGATTCGGTCCGTCGCCGGGCGCGCCCCAGGCGACGATGGACGGCGAGCCGTCCGGGTCGGCCACGACCACGTCGTAGGAGAGCGTCGAGCTGTCCGTGGCGCCACGGTCCGAGCCGTCGGAGTCCGTGTCCGTGCCGGATTGGAGGTCGGGGTCGGACGATGCCGTGGTCTGGTCCTCGGGCAGTTCGATGTTGACGCGGAAGACGGCGCGGTCGGACGTGTTCTCGTCCTTATCCACGTCGCCGCGGTCGAGGTAGCGGCCCTTGTCGACGGTGGCCTGCGCCTTGTCGGACAACCTCAGCGGCTTGTACTTGATCCTGGTGTCCGGGTCCTTGACGATGGTGGTCAGCATGTCCGCGTCGTGGCCGACGTATGCCTGCCCCCATTGCGTAAGGAGGCGGGACAGCGCGTCGGACGCCGTGGCGTCGGACAGGGTGCCGGGCCAGGTGATGTTGCCGTTCGGCGTGGCGGTGTTCGGCAGGCTCTTGCGGGTGGCCGACGGATAGCCGAGCAGGCCGTTGCTGTCGGTGCGGATCGTGGTGCGCACGGTCCACCAGCCAAGGCTGGACTCGACGGTCAGGTCGTGCCTGTAGACGGGGATGGTCCTGTCGCCGTCCTTGTAGGTGGTCTCCTTGCAGCCGTCCCAGCTGGTGATGACGGCGTTTTTGCCCAGCGGATTGTCCTTGAGCCATATCTCGGTGAGCTTGTACGCGGCCTGCTTGCCCGCCGGATTGTAGTCGACGGCGGGGATGTCCACGTTCTGCGCGACCGGGTTCTGCAGCAGGTAGATGACGATGAGCAGGGCCACGAGGATGCCCCACAGGAGCGCCTTGACGGGGCGGGCCTTGCGGGCCTTGAGCCTGAGGAACTGGATGTCCGGGTCCTCCTCGCGTCGGCGGCCGCCGACGTCCCATCCGTGGTCGTCGGTCTTCTTGTCCTTCTTAGCCATATGGCCCGCCTATGCCTAGAGGCCGAGCCCCTCGAACAGGCCGTCGACGTCGGATTCGTCCTTCGGCGTCTCCGGAGCCGGGGACGCCGGCTCCACGGTGGACCCGAGCAGGCGCTCGACGGTGGCGGGGCGGCGCTCCAGCGCCTCCAGCGCACGGCCCTTGTCCTTGAAGGTGACGCGCACCTGCGGCGCGGCCGGGGCCTTCCATTGGACGCCGTCGGGGACGTCGCCGCCTCCGATCTTCTCCACGAGGGGTCCCAGGAATCCGGGGTCCATCGCATCGGCGGTCGGCATCGGCGCCCGGCGGACGAAGTCCTCCATGCCCTCCTGCCGGTCGAGCCACGCGCCGTACGCCTCGGCGTCCTTGACGACCCATCCGCCGTCGCCGCCTCCGGCGGTGCGCTGGATGTCGGCCAGCTCCTCCCCGTCGAGCATGGCCGGTTGGTGGCCGGTCTCCATGCGGCCGACGAGCACGGCCTTGCATCCCTTCTCCACGGCGTCCATGCGCGCCTTGGCGATGTTCGCCACGGCCATGACCGTCATCAGCCGATCGTCGGACAGGTCGCCCGCGTCGAACGTGAGCATGTCCTTCGCCATATCCGTCTCCTTTCGCTTCGATGTTCCATCCGACGCCATGCGTCCGCGGCTTCGTCCCGTTTTCCGATAGGGGGTCGATAGGGGTTTTTCGGCCGAAAAGCCGTATGCACCGCCGTATGCACTTTTGGTTTTCGCGGGCAGGAGAGGCCTCAATGCCTACGGGCAGTAAGGCTAAGGCCTGATTCCACCGTCATCCGTATGCAGCCGTATGCACCGTATGCACTTCCCTTAAAAGGAAAAAGGCCGAAAAGACTCCAACTCCCAAAAGAGGTGCATAAAGTGCATACGGCTTCTTTGATGTCTACTCAGCCCTACTCCCGCCTAGCTTCTTGCTCGCAGGCAAAAAGTGCATACGGACTGCATACGGCTGCATACGAAGTGCATACGGACGCATAAATGTGATGGAAGTGTGAAGACGGGCTTGATTCGTTCATCAAAATCCACTGCCTGCCTTTATTTTCGAGAGGCCGGATAGGGGGTCGCTGGTTGCCTGCGGCTGACGAACGGCCCATGGGCCGCCTTGTGGCGTCGTCATCGGCGGCACGAGGCCGTCCGGAAAAACAATTACGTTTCCGGACCGTTTTTTATTCCATCCGTCACAATTGTCTGAAAATCGAATCCTTGGCGGCCCCTGCGGCATGACGCGAATCGGATGGCAGACACTCCCCAAAAGGACGAAAGCCCGTCAGAGGGGCCAAAGAATCGTTTTTAGGGGCAAAAAGCCGGCCCGCGCGTCGAACGGAATCAAAGACGTGCGGAGGCGAATCGATTTCATCGGCGGGCGTTTTCGTCCGAAATCGGCGAAAATCCGTATGCGGATCCGTATGCACTTTCGCCTTCGGCGTGCGGAAGAGGCTTCGATGCCTACGGGCGGTAAGGCCAAGGCCCGATTCCGATGTCGATTAGGCTCTATGCGTCCCGGCTACGGCCGGACGGGCGCGAACGAGCCGTCGCCGGAGAGCAGGAGCATCGACCCATCCCCGTCCGCCCAGGTGTCGCAGAACCAGAGGCCCCCGGTGCTGGCGACGGTCGGCACGGGCGTGTGGCCGACCACCTGGATCCAGCCGGCCCACGGGTCGGCCTCCAGCTCCGTCCGGTCCGCCCAGACGGGCGATGGCACGGAGCGGCCGCCGCGCGCCGGGCCCGCCATGTCGAACAGGTGCATCGGACTTTCGCGCAGCCGGCGGTCGAGTTCGCCCTCGGGCGAGTCCGACAGACCCGCGTACGCGGCCCATGCGCCGGTCACGCCGGCGTGCGTGGCCAGGACGCGTCCGCGCCGCCACGCGAGCCTCATATCCAGCGGCTTCAGTGCCTCATGCACGCCCTCGTGGGCGCGTGGTTTGAAGCCGTCCGCCTCATGTCTGAACCAGTGCGCCGCGTACGAGCGAGGGCGGGCCAGGTACGGCAGGTCGTGGTTGCCCGCCAGCACGGTCACGTCGAGTCCGGCGGCCCGGCGGGCGGCCACCCAATCGGCGAACATGCGGACCGCGGCGACCGCCTCGCGGGCTGTGACGTCCCAGTCGTCGCAGACGTCGCCCAGGAACACGACCCCGTCCGCGCCGGTCATGGTGACGGCCCGGTCGACGGCGGGCAGGACGCGGACGGATTTCAGGTGGATGTCGCCGACGAACAGGACGGTCATCGATCCTCCAGTCGGCAGGTGACGCATTCGCGGGGAAGATTGGCGGGCTTGATGCCAAGGGCCGTCAGTATGCGCATCGTGCCCCCAACCGGCGCGTAGCCGTGGTCGGCAAGGAACCGCACCGTCTCCGGCGATTCCCCTGACTTCTCCGCCAGGCTTTCGGCGGTCGCGCCCGTCCGTTCCATCTCCTCGACGACATCCTGCCGTAGCGACTCCGCGTTCCTGAAATATCTGGCGGCATTCGATCTGCGGGCGTTCAGAAAACGTCTTCTGCCACGCTCCCTCTCCTCCTCGGTCAAAGGCGGAAAACGATACTCCAAACCGCTCACAGAACCTCCAGATCATGCCAACCTCCGGCGAGCCTCCAACGCCCGCCGTGCAGGCGCGGCAGCACCGGCTGGAGCACGCCCTCGAAGACAAGCTGGTCGATGGGACCGGCGACGCGGGCGAGGCGGCCCGTCACGCAGGTGCCCTCGACCGTGTGGGCGTGGGCCATGCGCCCCTCGAGCGCCTCGGGCTCAAACCGGGTCCAGTCCGCCATCACTTGTCTCCATCCTCTCCCATCAGACGGTGCCTTACGGCGTTGATGCCATCGATGCGGCCCGTGCGGTAGTGGGGGTCGAGTTTCGGGTCCATGAGTGTCTCGCGCACCTCGTCCGCGCACCAATCGTCCAACGCCTCCGATCCGACCGGCGCGCGCAGGGCCTCCTCCAGCGTCATGAGTGGGAAGGCCCCGTCGCCGAGCGTCCGGACGACGAGGGTCCAGTCGGTGGTGAGCCAGAGGGCTCCGTCCGTCCAGCTTGTGCGGTTGTTCGAGGCGCCCTTGATTTCGGTGAGGCCCCAGCCGGTGCCGTCGGAGTGGAGCCACAGCAGCCATTCGCGGTCCGCGGTGACGTAGAAGCCCGATTCGGTCGGCTCGTCGGTCGGGCTTGCGTACGGCACGCCCATCTCGAAGAGGGCCTTTTCGACGCGCTCCGGTCCGATGCCGAGCTTTTCGGCGAGGACGCCGGCGTCCAGGTCAGACATACATGCCCTCCCTCCAACCGACGAGCACGCCCGCGTCGGCCAAGATGCGGAGCTCCCGCTCCACATTGACGGCCACCTTGCGGGCGTAGACGAAGTCCGGGTCCTGGGAAAGGATCCACTGGTAGTCGTATGGCTGCCCGAAGTCCTCATCGAGCACGTCGATACACCAGTCCGAGCCATCCTTGGCGGCCGTGACGTCCAGCGACGTCGTATGGTCGTCGGACACCGACTTCCGGAGATACCAGTCCTCCGGCACGCAGTCGGTGAAGCCGAGCGCGCGCATGGCCGCGTCGTCGAGGACGCGGATGGACAACGCGGCGTTGTTGCCGTGTCTCGTGTATTCCATGGTTCTCCCTTCTATGTGCTCCGGCTGGCCATATCCAGCGCCAGCTTCTTGACGGGCGCGTCCCAGCCTTCGGGCGGCGCGGCCGGCAGGACGTGGGACGGGTCGAGGGCGGCGAGCCGCGCCTCCAGCCGGCGGTACTCGGCCTCGCCGGCCATGAGCGCCCCGCGGCGTATGGCAAGCAGGGACACGGCGTCCGGGTCGGCCAGCTCCGCCGCGCCCGTGGAGGCCAGCGAGACGGCCAGCCGCATGACGCGCACCGCGTGCATGAGCCGTTTGCCCGGCTGGTCGCCGCGCTCGTACATGTGGTGCTGGTTGTGGGCGTAGTGGGCCAGGTGCGGGATGAAGCCCGCGTGCAGGGCGTCATGCGCCGCATCCATGGCCGCCCGGCCCAACGGGTCGGCGCGGACCACGGCGGACGGCGGCAGGAGTGCCACCTCCATCGCGTTGGGCGAGCCCTTGGCGAACATGTCGCACCAGTGGTGCAGACCCCACGTCTGCACGTCCGCGCCTTGGGCGACGGTGCGCTCGCGGGGTCGGCGCAGCTCGAGGTAGTCGGCGCGCGTCGGGGCGGCGATGCCGCGCAGGTCGCGGTCGGAGCCGGGCTCCGCGCAGCCGTACAGGCGGCTGCCCGTCCCGAACACGAGGCAGCAGCCGTCCAGAAGCGCGGCCTCGGCGTCGGTCAATGGCATCATTCGTCCTCCGCCTCGAGCACTTCGACGCCATTGAAGGAGGTCGCGCCGGACCAATCCTCGTCCACCACGTCGTACATGACGTCGTCGTTCCGCAGGGCCTTGAGGACCGCCTCCGCGGTCGGTTCGCCCAATTTCCCCTCGTCCCATTCGACGGAGAGGAGGTCGCCGACCTGTTTGACGCAGTCGGCGCTCACGGTCAGATACTTCATGATGTTTCTCCTTGTAAGGTCGTCCTAGAGGAGTCCATGCGTCCCGGCGCGCAGCTCGATGCGCCGCCTCAGCTCCACGGCGGGCGGCCAGCCGGGGCGCAATTCCAGCGCCGCCTGCGCGTCCGCGTACGCCGCCCGGTACCTTAGGCGCGAGAGGCTCCAATCGGCCCATGCGAGCCACACACCCGCGTCGAGCGCCGGGTCGAGGCCGTGGTCCCGCCGCCATTCGAGCAGGCGCGCCGCCCAGGTGGCCGGGTCCTCGATGCCCGCGGGGATCTCGCCCTCGTTCAGAAGCTCCAGTCTTGTCGGTATGTCCATGGCGGGTTTGCATGCGTCTCCGCCGGGGCGCATGAACGGGGCGGACGGAAAGGAGCAAGAAAATGGAGAATGAAACCAGAAGAGACATGCTCGAGACGTACGCGAAGGCGCTGGAGGGCGGCCGGATGCCACTGGATGCGGCGAAGGCCCTCGCGCCGGCCGCATGGAGGCCGACAAGGCCTTCCGTGACGCGGTACTGCTCATGGCAGGCTGTGATGTGGATGTGGATTGGGCGATGCGGTTCATCGCCGCCCCATTGGCGTTCGAAGTTGAGGTCAAAGCCATGCTGTTGAAGACGTTCAAAACCGGCATTGACACCGGTCGTCTGAGGCGGGCGGACATGGCGCTGGCCATGATGGCCTTTGCCGCTCCAACGGCCTCGCAACCGCTCGCCGTCAGTGCGTACCTCCGCCGGGCAATTGGCGACGAACGTCGGGCGCGCCGCAGGGTCGACGCCGCGCTCAAATGCGACCAGACCAATTCTTTGGCGCATCTGGTCGACTCCGCCCTCGTACGCTCCGTCCATGCGGCGGAGCTGGTTTAGTCCTGATCCAGTGAAAGTTCCAAAGCTCCGGCGAGCAGGGCGCAGGCGGAGCGGATGGCGGCAACGTCGTCCTCGCCCGCGTGCTCGACGTTGACCGAAAAAATTCATGCCCCGCGCTTCAGCGCTGGGGTCCAAGGCCGGGACGCATAGGAGCCAAGTAGAAGGAGGTGGTCCACGATGAGCCAGAAGGTCCGCATCGACGGCGTCAAACATAATGGCGCGAGCGTCTTCCTCGGCGTGGACCATTGTGACAATCCTTGTTGGACTCGTAATCCCGAGCGTATCATGGTGTGGCTGTGCGACGGATGGCGCTCGAGGTTTAACCAGCGCCGCGAGCAAAGGCCCCGTTCCACGCCTGTCAAAGACGACGCGACCGGCGAGATAACCGACTGGACCGAGGAACCCTTGGGCGGGCCTAATATATTGCCTCTGATGTCCGATAGCCAGGCTAGGGCCTCATGTCTTTGGATGGCGGGTATTCCCTCCGCTATATTGGCGTCCACCAACAGAATCGAAAACACCGAGTGGTTCGCCGGGCCGAAGAGGAAGAAGACCTCGGGTGGCCGTACTCCTGGGTTCAAGTCGCGCCGTCGCGGCCTGGGTTTCGTCTGCTGGCGCAACGCCTCCAAGACAGGCAATGCGATCTTCCGGAAAACCGGCCGTAAAAGCGGTGTGGTCGTCATCACCGGCATGAACCCGATGGGATGGGTCAGGCCCGGCGAGAAGGCCCATTGGCGCGTTGTCATCCATGTGCGCGTAAGCCAGCCGATACGCCCGTATACCAGCGTCCATGTCGACTGGACCCATCGGACGCTCGTGTTCGTCAATATGCCATCGCCATTGCCAAGAACCGGCGATGGCAAGGTCGGCATCGACCGTGGCTGCGTGCATACCCTGGCCTCGTCCGACGGGACCTTCATGGACATGCCGAAGCCGTCGAAGGCCGAATTGAAACGGTTGAAGTATCTGCAGCGCCGGATGGCCCGGCAGGACCGCGTCAACGAGGCGAGGGGCGGCAGAACCGCCAAGCTCGCTTCTAAGCGCAGGCGGAAGACCTTGTCTGAGTTCAACGCCCTGAACAGCCGTATCATCCGTCGCCGCAACGACTGGATCGAGAAGACCACCACGAGCCTCGCCAAGGCCGACATTCTCATCGCCATGGAGGACCTGGACGTCCAGGCCATGACGAGAAAGCCGAAGCCGAGGCCCGATCCGGCGAATCCGGGCCGATACCTCCACAACGGAGCCAAAGCCAAGGCCGGGCTCGACCGGTCGATTCTAAGCAACAATTGGAGCCGTCTGATGACGCGGCTCAAGGACAAGATGGACGCCAACGGCGGAAACCTTGTCATCGTCCCCGCCGCCTATACCAGCCAGACCTGCCACAAGTGCGGTCACGTCGCCAAGGGGAACCGCGAGAGCCAAGCGGTCTTCAAATGCGTCAAGTGCGGGTATGAGGCGAACGCGGACGTCAACGCGGCCATGAACATCCTCAGCCGCGCTTTGATTCAAACGGGCGGGGGCACCACCTAGGACGTGGAGGGCCGCGTTGGCGGCCCGATGAAGCGTCAACCCCCTCAACCCAGGCCGGAAGTTCCGTTGGAGTCCGGGCTGTGAAGGGAATCCCCCGGCTTTAGCCGCGGGGAGGATGTCAAGAACAGATTATCGGGCGCGGGGTCGTTCGACAGCGTGATGCCCAGCCAGAAGTGCCCATTCTCCCTCATGCTCGCCCTCCTTATGCAGGTTCTCCGCGATCTCGTCGCCCAGGGCGGCGGCGCGGCACAACGACCATGTGACCAGCAGGCAGGCGGCGACGGCCGCCACGATAATCAAAGCAATCATGCCCATGGCTATGCGTCCGATGGGAGGGCCCCCTATCCGGTTCTTCAAAGGAGAGGACGGGCAGTGGATTTCAGTGGACGAATCAAGCCCGTCTTCACACTTCCATCACATTTATGCGTCCGTATGCACTTCGTATGCAGCCGTATGCAGTCCGTATGCACTTTTTCGGCTCGAGCAGGAAGCTAGGCGGGAGTAGGGCTGAGTAGACATCAAAGAAGCCGTATGCACTTTATGCACCTCTTTTGGGAGTTGGACCTTTTTCCGCCCTTTTCCTTTTAAGGGAACTGCATACGGTGCATAAAAGTGCATACGACGATGGAATCAATCAGGCCTTAGCCCTACTGCCTGTAGGCATTGGGGCGCTTCCTGCCCGCGAAATCGAAAAGTGCATACGGCGGTGCATACGGCTTTTCGGCCGAAAAACCCCTATCGACCCCCTATCGACGAAATATCCCAAATCGGGATATTCGTACTCCATGGCCCGGCTTTCGGGGCGATGGGCGGATATGGCCCCATACGGCGTTCCTTGGCCCCTCTGGCGGGATTCCGCCGGGAAGGCCGCCAGAGTTTGGTGCCCGGCAAGGCATTGGTACGCCCAGGACGCGACGCATAGCCACGGGCATGGGCAACAGCCAACTATCGGCCGCCAAGAAGGCCAAGAACGACGAGTTCTACACACGCATGACCGACATCGAGCACGAGCTCGTCCATTACAGGGACCACTTCAAAGGCAAGGTCGTCCTGTGCAACTGCGACGACCCGTTCGAGTCGAACTTCTTCAAGTACTTCGCATTGAACTTCAACCCCCTCGGGCTGAAGAAGCTCATCGCCACCTGCTACTCGGGCTCCCCCATCGCCGGCGGCGAGTACCAGCCATCCCTGTTCGACGATGACGTGGACGAGAATACGGGACGACACCGCAGGGCGTACAAGGCCGTCGTCAACGTGTTCCGCGACACCACCGGCGACGGAGGGTTGGATATGGACGACATCAGGAACCTGCTGGACTCGGGCGAGAACGAGCTGACGGAGCTGCACGGCGATGGGACCTACGGCGCGGGCGATTTCCGTAGCCGCGAGTGCCTCGAACTGCTCGATGAGGCGGACATCGTCGTGACCAATCCGCCGTTCAGCCTATTCCGCGAGTATGTGGCGACGCTGATGGAGCACGGGAAGAGATTCCTTGCACTGGGCAACATGAATGCCATCACCTACAAAGAGGTCTTCCCGCTACTGCGCGACAACAAGATGTGGACCGGATTCAAGCATTTCGGCGGCGGCATGAACATGATTCAGCCCAAGGGATCGTTCGACTCCACAAAAACGAAATCGTACGAGGTGGACGAAAAGGGCAACATCATCAAAAACGTCATGGGCGTTATCTGGTACACCAACCTGGACATCGACAAGCGCCACGAGGACCTTATTCTCTACCGCCGCTACAAGGAGGATCCGTCGAGGTATCCGAAGTACGACAACTACGACGCCATCGAGGTATCCAAGGTCAAGGACGTCCCCGAGGACTATTGGGGCGTCATGGGCGTGCCGATCACGTTCATGGACTCCTACAATCCCGAACAGTTCGAGATCATCGGCTGCTCGGAAAGTGAGGGCCGCGGCTTCTCCAATGGCTTGTGGGATCCGGCGTCGAAAACCGCCCAGCCGACCATCGACGGGCGCAAGGTCTACAAACGCCTGTTCATCCGCCAACGATCCTCCCGACCTTTCATCCCCTCTCCATCACGGCGAGTCCCGTTTGGGCGCCCTCTCGCCTGGCGGCAGGATGGGGCCATTGCATGAAAGGGGTATGCGATGGCGGGCAATTCAAGTCTTGGCGCGGCAAGGGATGCGAAAAACGACGAGTTCTACACACGGTACGGCGTCATCGAATACATCCTTGGCGGCGAGACCGAGAAAAGGCTGCTGAACGTGCGCGTGTTCGATAAGAGGACGACCAAGGCGGTGTACAGGAGGCAGACCGACGCGGCGAAGGCCGCAGGCGTCTCGAACTGTCCGATGTGCGCGGCGTCCGGCCAGCCGAATCTCGAGAAGCGCATCTACGGGGAGTCCGAGATGGACGCCGACCACGTCACCGCATGGAGCCGCGGCGGGGCGACCGACGAGTCGAACCGCCGGATGCTGTGCGAAACGCGCAACCGCTCGAAGGGCAACCGCTGGAACCCATGCGGACGTCCCGGAGCCTTAGCTCCGCCGCTCCCCCGGCCTGAACGCGTCCGACGTATGGCGGCAGAGCCGTTCACGGTCGCGTCGCGCCACGGCGATCCCGGCCAACGCCACGCCCCCGCGCATAGCCTCCCCGAAACGGACAAGGAGGCCGGATCATGGCAATGGATGCGAAAGGCAACAACCACAAGGCCGCGGGGCGTCCCGACGGCGGACGGTTCGACAGAAAGGCGGGCCAGGGCTCGGACGACGACCTGGACTTCGACGCGATGGACGGGCGCCTGTCCCGGGCCATGCCGTCGCTGGACCACGAGGCCCGCAGGCGCATCATCGACGCGGTGCGGAACGGGCCGGTGGAGGGCGGCGCCACCGGCGGACCCGACGCCCATCCGACCATGGACGGGGTCGAGGGCATGATGTCCGACCTCCGGGCCGACATGGCGGCCGAGGGCGCGAGGGCCGTCTCCGAACGGCGCGTCCTGCCCTACGACACCGTCATGCAGGTCGGCGAGTACGGCGACTTCATCACCGTCGACGACTACCGCCGCCGCCTGCCCACCCGCCTGGACCGCGCCCGCTACGAGGCGTGGGAGAACTCCCCCGGCGGCGACGACGACTACGACGCCCGGCTTCTGAAGGCATGGAACGACCCGGACGCGCTGGAGTCGCTGTCCGCCGACTCGCCGCTGTGGAACATGGACGTGAACGACGGCGCGTACGAGACGGAGATGGAGCTCGACTGGGAGGACGACTGCGGCTACGGCTGCGACCCCGTCCGCTCCCTCGCCGACGGGCGGCTCAAAAAGGAGGACCCGTACTCGCTGTCCTCCACGGCGGCCGACATCAGGGCCTTCGCCTACGGCCCGCTGAAGGACTTCCTGCGCGCCAGGCCCGACGTCGGCATGGACGCCTCCCCCGACGGCGGCATCGTCCTCCATTCCGGCGGCCGCGACGCGCGCGTCTCGTTCGGCGTGCAGGGCGATGTGACGGTCGACGGCGTCGGCCACTACGCCATCACGGAATACGGCTCGACCAAGGCCGCCGCCGAGGCCGCCATGCGGGATACGGCCGCCATGCTCGCCCCGGATGGCCGATGAGGCGGTGGCCGCTCGGGGCCCCGAATTGACATCCTCCCCACGGCTAAAGCCGGGGGATTCCCTTCACAGACCGGACTCCAAAGGAACTTCCGGCC
>OLRG01002378.1_pt1 | contig 13443 bp, 13 predicted proteins | sample 1672331 | NCBI WGS metagenome assembly OLRG01 (sample SAMEA3136672, study PRJEB25190) | human gut metagenome
CTGTAGGCGTCCATGAGGGTTTTCAGGGCCGCTTCCACCTGATCCGTGCCCACGCCGATGGCCTGGGCCATGCGCTGAGCCCCCACCGGGTCCCCCGCCGCAAACAAAATGGCCTCCACAGCTCTTCCAATCTCTTCTGTCTCCATCATTCCCGCACCTCACTCTCGTCCGGCATCTGTAAATAGGATACCTGAATTTCGCTGTCTTCATCCTCCCGGACGGAAATACTGTGGATCTTGCACAGCTCCAATACCGAAAGGAAGGTGGCCACCACCTCTGACCGGGATTTGTTGCCCCGGAAGAGATTTTTCAGCCTTGTGATCCCGGAGCTGATGAGCCGCTTTAAGATCTCGGCGGACTTCCGCTCCACGGGATATGGCTCCTTGCCCACGATGCCGTTAAAGGCCGTCACCGGGGCGGGCAGCTTTACCCGGCTGCGCTCCTGCAGATCAAACAGTGCCCGGCGGAGATCGTCCTTGTCGTGCTGATACCGGTAGGTCTGATCCTTTCTCAGAGGCTCCGGGTTCTTTACAAAGGTGTTCCGGCCAATGTCGTTGCGCTTTTCCAGCCACGCCGCCGGTGTTTTGATCTTTTCCAGTATCTCCTGCCGCTGCCGCTGCTCCAGGGACTGGATCAGCAGCTCCATCTCACTGAGGCCCTCCTGCCGCTCGGCCTCGCTGAGCAGCATCTTGGTCTTAATGAGCACCAGCTGGGAGGCCATGGTGATAAACTCACTGGCGATCTCCAGATCCATCTTCTTCATCTCGTCCAGATAAGAAAGATACTGCTCCAGAATCACGGAAATCTGAATGTCCCGGATCTCGATCTTATTCTTGCTGAGCAGCAGCAGGATCACATCCAGCGGGCCGGTAAAATCCTCCGGCTCGGAATTTTTAGACTTTACCACATGGCTCAGGTGGTAGGTTGGTTCGTTCATGTATCGCTCCTATCCGAAGATGCTCTTCAGAATATAGTAGGGAAATACTGCGCCCTTCCCCAAAAGGCTCAGGAGTCCGCTGCGGCAGAAGTCCAGGGGCACATCCAGAATCCCCGTCCAGAGCACCAGCATCATAATCAGGAAGCCGTAGCGCTCATACCGGAGGATCTGATAATAGACGTTCTGGGGCAGCAGGGCATTGAGTACCTTGCTGCCGTCCAAGGGTGGAATGGGGATCACATTAAATACCGCAAGGCCGATGCTGAGCACCGCCGTATATTCAAAGAAGGTAATCAGAAAATCCGAGATCACGCCCCCGGTTCTCTGGTAGACGTATACCGCCGTCGCCCGAATGCACAGGGCCAGAAATGCAAGGATCACGTTGGAGATGGGCCCCGCCGCTGCGGTAATGGCCATGTCCCGGACAGGGTGCTTAAAGTTCCGCATGTCGATGGGCACCGGCTTTGCCCAGCCGAACCGGAAGATGGCCATCATCAGAAGGCCCCAGATATCAATATGCTTGATTGGATTAAAGGTCAGCCGTCCCGCATCCCGGGCGGTGGTGTCCCCCAGCTTCAGGGCCACATAGCCGTGGCTCACCTCATGAAACATGATGCAAAGCAGCGACGAGGCCACGATCACCACGTAGTTCCATACCACGGAAAGATTCAGCTGTCCCAGCCATGATGTAAAAGCATTCATCGTATAATCCTCCATTATCATTTCAGTATACCATTCCGGCGGTAAAATAGCAAGGAATATTCCCCCGCCCCCCGCCATAGGCTTGTCTGAGGTGATATACATGAAGGATCTTCTCACCGGATGGCTGCTCTATACGGCGATCCTGCTCTTTCTGGTCTCCGCCGCACTGACCCTGCCCCAGCGGGTGCAGCCCGCCGCCGCCCGGATGGAGGCCCGGATGGAGAATATGGCAAAGCAGGCCGCCAACTTTCTGCCCGAAGCATGTGGAAGAGAATAGCCGGTTTTCTGGCGCTGCATCCGGCGCTGATCCTGTGGCTGAGCGTTCTGGGCTATCTCCGGCCCCGGCTGACGCTGGGATTTCTGGGGGCAGCGGCCTTCCACGAGCTGGGGCATCTGCTGGCCCTCTGGGCCATGGGCGCCAGACCCGACGCCCTGCGGCTGGGCCTGTTTGGGGCGGCGCTGGATATTCCGGCCATGGGCTATGGGCAGAGCCTTTTTTGCTGCGCCTCCGGGCCCCTGTTCAGCTTTCTGCTGTGGGGCCTGTCTCCATGGCTGCCCACCGCCGCCGGGATCAGCCTGTGTCTGGGGCTCTTTAATCTTCTGCCCATTTCCGGGCTGGATGGGGCCGGGATGCTCTCCTGCCTGCTGTGCCTCCGGTGGGAGCCTGCCCGGGCAGACCGGCTCTGCCTGTGGGTCTCCCGGTGCACCGCCGCCCTTGTACTGCTGGGGGGCCTGATGGGCCTTCGGGCGGGGCTTGGCCCTGGGCCGCTTCTCATCTCCGTGGCTCTATTTCTCCGGGCCATGGGGCTTCTCCCCTTGTAATCCCCAAGGGAATCTGCTACAGTATCCCCGGAGGGATGTTCCGTGAAGTATCTGTATTACTACCTGTTTTTCATCAATGTACTGGCCTTTTTTCTGATGGGCATTGACAAGCGGAAGGCCGAAATGGGCCGCTGGCGGATTCCCGAGCGCACATTGTTTCTCTCCGCCTTCTTAGGCGGCGGGGTTGGGGCCATCGCCGGGATGCAGCTGTTCCGCCATAAGACAAAGCACCGGAGCTTTACGGTGGGCATGCCCCTGATCCTGCTGCTGTGGATCATCGGCCTTTCGTTCCTTCTGTATGTTCGGTATACGCACCCGTAAAAAAGGGGCACTGCAAGACTTTTCATGCAGTGCCCCTTCGATTATTTTTTCTTTTTCTGCACCTTTTGCCGGGTGCCGTCCGGCCGGACGATGGTGGTATTCTCCAGCTGGCCCACCAGACTCCGCTTCACATCCGCAATATACTCCTTACGGAGCACATCCCGTTCTGCGATCTCTTCGGGGGTCAGCCCCTCCGCCTTGGCCTTACGGGCAAGTGCATTGATGCGCGCAATTTTCTCTTGTTCCATCGTTGGTCTCCTTTTCCATGGTAATGAGCTTCCGCCCGTATTGTTCCCGAGCCTCGCCGGTGGCAAGATAGCCGATGCGCATGTAAAAGGGCTCCAGCTCCGGCACCGTCTCCACCCGGGAATGGCCCATGCCCAGCTGGGAGGCCTTATAGTCCAGCACCTTTACAAGGCCGTCTCCGATGCCCTGCCGCCGGTATTTTTTCAGTACGCAGATGCGGCTCAGCCGTGCCATGCCCACCCCGTCATAGGAAATTCTGCCCGTGGCCACCGGCACATCATTCAGCAGCAGCACCAGATGATAGGAATAGGCGTCCAACACGTCCTGATCCGCTTCCTTCGTCAAGCCCAGCTCCTGCTGAAATACCTGTTCCCGGATGTCCAGCGCCGTTTTCAGGTGGTCACCGGGCTTCATCCAAATGGATGTAATCATGGTAATTTGCCCCCTACTACTATATATATCGTTCTATGGTGATGGAAATGCGGCCCTTTTTCGTGGTGCCCCCCACTGCCGTCACCTTCATTTTTCCAAGTCCCCGGGCGGAGATCACCGCCCCCTCCGAGACCTCCCGATCCGCCTTGGTCACCGGCAGATGATCCAGCTGCACCTTCCCGGCAGAGATAAAGGTCTGGGCCTTGCTGCGGCCCATGGAGAATCCCGAGGCCATGACGCTGTCCAGCCGCAGGGAGGCCACGGTGTCCCGGATGACCTTGACCTTTTGCTCCGGCACCAGAATGTCCGAAAGAGGGATCTCCGTCAAAGTCACCTTGGCCCGTCCGATGGAGGAAAGATGCCCCAGCAGATACGGGGCCATGTCCCGGAGCACCAGGAAGTCGCAGCGCTCCTCCCCCACAAAGATGTCCCCCAGCACCTCCCGGCGAATCCCCTGGGCCAGAATGCCGCCAAGGAAGTCCCGGTGCTCCAGATGGTCATAGGCGGAGATCTTCGCCCGGATGGCCCCGATGGGCCCATCCTCACTGCAAAGAAATTCCTCCGGCGCATAGTAGTCCGGTACGTAGCACAGTACCTGCCGCTCCGCCCCTTTGACGCCGCCGAAGGCATGCACATTGGGGATCCCCGCTCGTTCCGTCAGCTGCCGGGCCATGATCTGCTCCCGCCCGGTGAGGAACGTCGTGGCGGCGGGAATGTTCCGCCGCTCTCCGGCGGAGAGCTTATCGTATATTTTTGCCAATAATAAGGTATCCTCCGGGCTTTGCGCAATGGAGGCGATGATAGATTGTTTGTCCATAGATAACCTCAAGCAACCATTTTTCTTGCTTCTATTATATCAGCCGCTCCGCTGTGCGTCAACGTCCGGCGCAGAAACCGCCTGTGGCAAATAATTGCCCGCAGGCTCCCTCGCTCTCCTCGTCCCCGCGCCCGCAGGCGCTCCCAATCAAAGCCCAGCGAAGCGGGTTTGATTGGGAAAGCGAAGATAAGCCCATCCGGTGTATGGATAAAGCCCTAAGGCTTTTTCCATCACCTTAGGGCTTAATCTGAGCTGGTGCCGGTGGTGGGACTCGAACCCACACGATGTTGCCACCAACGGATTTTGAGTCCGTCACGTCTACCATTCCATCACACCGGCATGTAGGATTGTTTGCTCATTATAATACGTCCGGGCCGAAAATGCAAGGGTCATTTGTTGGTTTCCTACAATTTTCTGATTTTTGAAATGAATCCGCAGGAAGATTTGTGGATTTTTTGTGTAACTCCCCCGAAATTAGTAGTGGAATTCTTAGAAATGTGTGCTATAATAGTGGAGCATGGAATCATACCATGCTTTATAGCAAAGTATTCCGCAATGGAATAAATATTGATTAGGAGGAAATTCCCCATGGCTACACCTGTTGTTGTTGCATACGGCAGAACCCCTTGCTGCCGCGCTCGTAAGGGCGGTCTGGCCGACATGCACCCCATTGATTACGCTGCTCAGGCTCTGAAGGGCGTTATCGCAAAGGTTCCCTACATCCAGGAGCATCCCGAGGAGATCGGCGATGTCATCACTGGCTGCGCAATGGCTATCAACGAGCTGAACCTGAACGCTGGCCGTCTCATCGTAAACCGCGCTGAGCTGCCCGACGACGTTCCCGCTCAGACCATCAACCGTTTCTGCTCCTCCGGCCTGCAGGCCATCTCCACTGTTGCCAACGCTATCACCGCTGGCCAGTACAAGATCGGCATCGGCGGCGGCGTTGAGTGCATGACCAAGTGCTTCGGTCCCTTCGACTATGAGAAGTACGGCAACCCCTGGATCCTTGAGAACTACCCCGGCGGCTACATGACCATGGGTCAGACCGCTGAGAACGTTGCCAATGACTATGGCATGACCCGTGAGGTCATGGACGAGATGGCTCTGACCTCCCACACCCGTGCCGCTAAGGCTCGGAAGGACGGCAAGCTGGCTCCCTCCATCATCCCCGTTGTAAAGCCCGATGGCACCGAGGTTACTTATGATGACGGCATTCTGGCCGACATGGACGGCAACCTGAAGACCTCCATGGAGAAGATGGCTTCCCTGAAGACCTGCTTCGTTCCCGAGGACAAGGGCGGCAAGGTTACCGCTGCTACCTCTTCCCAGACCACTGACGCAGCTGCTTACGTCATCCTGATGGATGAGGTTTACGCTCGTGAGCTGGGCATTAAGCCCATCGCCCGCCTGATCGACTTCCAGGTCGCTGGCTGCGATGCTACCCGTATGGGCATGGGCCCTGTTTACGCCATTCCCAAGGCTCTGAAGCATGCCGGCTTCCACTCCATCAAGGAGATGGATGTTGTTGAGCTGAACGAGGCATTTGCTTCTCAGGCTCTGGCTTGCGTTAAGAACGTTGTGAACGATCCCTATCTGGATGGCTTCCAGGAGATGTGGGATACCGCTAAGGTCAACCCCTACGGCGGTGCTATGGCTCTGGGTCATCCCATGGGCGCTACCGGCGCATTCCTGACCTGCAAGGTTCTCGATTACCTCCAGGATCCCGAGACCGCTGGCAAGTATGGCATGGTTACCATGTGCATCGGCGGCGGCATGGGCGCTTGCGGCATCTACGAGCTCTGCAAGTAATCACCACTGCAACAAAATGGACGCTGTTTCGGCAGCGTCCATTTTTTCTAAGTATGGAGTCCAATTATGTTTTTATGGAATGAATTACAGACCACCTCCCGCCCCATTCTGATCTACGGCATGGGCAACGGCGCCGAAAAGGTTTTGGAGCTGTGCCGGATGTATGGAATCCGGCCTGCGGGGCTGTTTGCCAGCGATTCTCACGCCCGAACCGGAGTGTTTCAGGGCTTTCCGGTGATGGCGCGCTCAGAGGCGCTGCAAAAATACCCTAATGCCCTGATCCTGCTGGCCTTCGGCACCGAGCGCCCGGAGGAGATCACGGAGCTTCTCGCCCTGTCCCGGGACGACCGGCTTCGGATCCCCGATGTGCCCCTTTTGGGGGGCGAAAGCCTGACCCCGGACAATGTGGCCTCACGGGAGGATGAAATTCGGCGCTGCCGGAGCCTTTTTTCCGATGCTGCCTCCCGGGCTCTCTTTGATTCTCTGCTGGAAGCCAAGCTCACCGGGCAGCCGGAGGCGGTCATGGCAAATACCTCCCCCCGGACGGAGCTGCTGGATCTCCTGAACCTTGGGCCTCAGGAGGATTATCTGGATCTGGGGGCCTATCGGGGCGACACCATGGAGGAATTTCTGTCCCTTACCGGCGGCAATTATCGTACCATGACCGCCATGGAGCCGGATGCCCATAACTACCGGAAGCTGCAGGAGGCCTTCGGCGGTTTCCCCCGCACTACCCTCTATCCCTATGCCAGCTGGAACGTCTCCACCAGCTTGGAGTTTACCGGCAAGGGTGGCCGGAACTGCGCCAAAAAGCCGGAGCTTCCGGGAAAATATACCCACCTGCATCCGGTGGAGGCGCTTCCGGTGGATGCGCTGTCTCTGGAGGTCAGCTATGCCAAGATGGACGTGGAGGGGGCCGAAGCCGAGACCCTTCAGGGCATGGCCCAGACCCTTTCCCGCTGCCGCCCCAAGCTTTTGATCTCCGCCTACCATCGGCCCGATGACTTCATCACCCTCCCCCTGCTCGCCGCCCAATTGCTGCCGGATGCGGACTTCTATCTCCGAAGGACGCCCTGTATCCCCACATGGGAGATTCAGCTCTGCGTTCTGCCGAGAAAATAGTACGGGGCAGATATTTAAGTGAAATTTCTCCGCCCATTCATTGCTTTTTCATTTTGTTTGTGATAGCATAGGTCTAGCGGAATGTGGCCTCTGGCCGCAAATCTAATCAGCAAGGAGAATACCATATGAAAAGACTTCGCACTCTGCTCATGGTTCTTGCAATGGCTCTGTGCCTCAGCGGTCTTTCTTTTGCCGCCGAGGCTGGCGCCATTGAACCCATCGACGATGGATCCGTCGCCGCTCCCCAGCTGTACGCCGGAGAAAGCAGCACAGCCTCCGGAGTCGGCTCCATCACCCCCTACACCACCGACTATCAGCAGTCCATCGTTCGGGGGCACAACGGTTCTTTCCGGTTTTATACCACCAGCGGTTCCGGCTACGCATGGATGAAGATCTACCGCGCAGATGAAACCTCGGATACCGTTGCCGATCAGCAGAAGCTGAATCTGTCCGAATGGAACCATACCGGTGCCAAGTGGACGGCCAAGACCGCTTCTCTTTCCATTGGCGATTATATCATCTGCTGCTATGTGGGCGATGAGAACGGCAAGCCGATGAATCAGGACAAGATCTATCGGGAGCATTTCACCATTGTTGCCAATGAGGTTCCCCTGACCTCCATGGGCTTCTTCCGGATTCCCAACGGCGAATATGACCGTGGGGCCGTTACAACCACCAAGACCGTGACCATCTGCCCCGGGCAGAAGGCCGTATTCTCCATGGCCTACACTCCGGTCAATGCCACCGGCAACCGCAATATCACCTATACCAGCGACAACCCGGACGTGGCTGCCGTCTCCAAGTGGTGCGGCAACGTGACCATTGACGCAAAGGCAGCGGGCACCGCCACCATCACCGCCACCAGCGATGAGAAGGCAACGGCCACCCTCACCGTCACCGTGGCCCACAGCTATGAAAAGACCATCACCACTGCCCCCACCTGCGTATCTACCGGTGTAGCCACCTATACCTGCTCGGTCTGCGGCGCTTCCTACACTGAGGAGCTTCCCGTTGACCCCAAGGCACATGACTTCGGCGGCAAGGCACCTGTGGTAATCACCCCCGCCACCGCCACCCGTCCCGGTCAGGGGCAGAACCACTGCACCCTCTGCAATCAGGGCGTGATCGTTGAAATTCCTCCGGTATTTAACGATACCACTCAGGAATACTACTATGATGCGGTAGACTATTTCTACGCCAACGGCTATATCACCGGCACTGCGTCCAACCATTTTGGCCCCGCTACGCCCCTGAATCGTGCCATGGTCGTAACCATCCTCTACCGCATGGAGGGCACCCCGGCTGTCACGGAGCCTTCCCCCTTCATCGATCTGAAGGAAAACGCCTACTATGTAAATGCTGTGACTTGGGCTTATGAGAATAAGATCGTAGAGGGCATCGACGCCTTCCACTTCCGCCCGGATCAGCCCATCATCCGTCAGGACCTGGCCACCATTCTGCTCCGCTATGCGAACTATAAGAAGGTGGACACCACCGGCAAGGCGGATCTTAGCAGCTTTGCAGACAGCGAGACCATCCGTACCTACGCCAAAGACGCTGCCGCATGGTGCGTAGAGGCCGGCATCATCAACGGCATCCAGCGTGCCGACGGCAACACCTATGTTGCCCCCCTGAACAACACCAAGCGCTGCGATGCAGTGACCATGCTCTACCGCTACATCCTCTTTGCAAAGGATCATCCTGCTCCTGTGGAGGAGCCCGATACAACCCCCGATGATGACGCTGCGGCCCCCGCTGACGAGGCGGACGCAACCGCAGCCGTTCCGGGCGGTGTGACCCTTCTCTCCGCCTCCTGCCACACGCCCACCGTGACCCTGCTCAGCGATGCGGAGCCCTGTGCAGCGCCCAAGGTCACCATCCCCTACTCCGGTGATCTTGCCGCATGGTGGCAGGCCATTGTAGACTGGTACCATCATTTTATCGTAGGGGATCCGAGTTGGTTCGCCGGCCCCAAGGTCACCACCTATGATGTACCAACCGGCATGGAAGTTCCCACATAACAGCATATATCATTGCCGCCGCTTTCCCTATTCCGGATTGCGGCGGCATTATTCGATATTGGAATGGATCCTGCGGTAATTTGAATTGAAAGCATTGCCGGAATGCGCTATAATGTTAGCATTCAAACCTCTAAAATCAGGAAGGTGAATCATATGGAACAAGATATCCTCCGTTTCCCCGTGGATCAGTTTACCACAGAGGAAAAGACCGTAAAGACCCGCAGTGGTCAGGTCACGGTTACCTATCGGAAGTATGAGCATCTGCAATATGTGGCAAAGCCCATAGATGCAGAATATCAGTCTCTGGATGTCTGGGCCCCCACCGCCATTGACGGAAAGCCCTATGACGCATCCAATGCCCCGATCTTCTTCGCCATTGACGTGGGCGGCTATATGTCCTCCTCCAATTTCCGGGGCTTTGGCCCTCCCGGTGGCCCGGGTGGTCCCGGCGGCCCCGGCGGCCCCGGCGGTCCCGGTGGCCCGGGCGGTGCACCCAACGGCGGCTATCTGGGCCTTGGCGGCGAGGAAGGCTCCGGCAACACCAAGGCTTTGGCACTGGCCTATGGCTTTGTGGTAGTGTGCCCCGGCTGCCGTGGGCGGGATAACCAGTTCCCCGACGGCGCCTATTACGGCAAGGCCCCTGCGGCCATTGTGGATCTCAAGGCCGCCGTGCGCTATCTCCGGCACAACAGCGCCATCATCCCCGGGGATCCTGAGAAGATCTTCTCCTCCGGCGGCTCTGCGGGCGGCGCATTGTCCTGCCTGCTGGCAGCTTCCGGCAACAGCCCCCTGTACGATCCCTATCTCAGCGCCATCGGCGCTGCTGACCAGCGGGATGACATCATGGGCTCCGCCTCCTACAGCCCCATCACCAATCTGGAGCATGCCGACAGCGCCTATGAGTGGCAGTACAGGGAGATTCCCTGTATGGGCACCTCCGGCGGCCCCATGGGCTTCATCCCCGCCGGGCTGGTGGATCAAAAGCTTTCCAAGGCCCTCGCTGCGGAGTTCCCGCCCTATCAGGACAGCCTGAAGCTCACGGGCATGGAGGGCTACGGCCCCGTAACTGCCGACAACCTGAAGGATTACATCCTCAAGGTGTTCCTGATTCCCTCTGCCAACAAGGCGTGGGCAGAATCTACCCCCCGGCAGCAGACCCGCTACTTGGAGGAAAATCCCTGGTTCCACTATGAAAACGGCAGCGCAATATTCACCTTTGAGGACTTCGTGGTGCACTGCGGCCGTATGAAGGGCCTGCCCGCCTTTGACGACTTCCATAAGGCCATGGCGGAGCCGATCCTCTTTGGCACCGAGCATCAGAATTCCCGGCACTTCACCACCTTCAGCCTGACCCATGACCCGGAGGAGACCGCCACGGAGCTGACGGAGGATCTGAAGGCCGTGATCTCTCTGATGAATCCCATGGACTTCATTCTCCGTGACAACCCCGGCTGTGCCCCCCACTGGTGGATTCGCCATGGGGCCTGCGACAAGGACACCTCCCTGCCCGTTATGGTTGATCTCGCCACCGCCGTTGCGGGGATCGGCAAGGACGTCAGCGCCCGGCTGATCTGGGACGGCGGCCACTGCGCCGATGACGACACCGAGGGCTTTATGATCTGGATGAAAAATCTCTGCCGGTAACCGATGAATTTCCCCGTCAGCCTGCATCCCATGGGTGCAGGCTGACGATTTTTCATTTTTTGGCGTGTTCCGGGAAAAGCGCAGGAGAAACCGGCTTCTTTTTTGTGGAAAACAGCCATATATATTTACCGCCACGTCTGGTATACTAAATACATAAAAATGCGCTTATTAATTTGTATATAATTCCAGAGGGCAGCCCCGTACTCCGGGGAAGCGCCCGGTAAAAAGGAGCTTACTACCATGGATCAATGGCATTACGGCATGGAATATGTGGTGTCCTCCACGGATACTGACGCCGCCTATGAATATCGTCCCTCCGCCCTGTTTGTCCTGCTGCAAAAGGCCATCACCACCCACGCCAAGCTGCTGGGGGCAGACCGGGATGATGTGCTGGCCAAGTATAACAGCTACTGGATGGTGCTTCGGATCTTTGTCCACCTGAACCGGCCCATAATCTGGGGCGAGAAGGTGCGCTGTGTGGCCACAGTGCGGAAGCCCGTGGGCACCCGGGTTTATTGGGACTGTGACCTCTATGTGGGAGATACCTGCGTGGGCGAAGCCTCTACCATCTGGGTGCTTGCCAATCGAAAAACCAAGCGTCCCATGCTGCTGGAAAGTGCGCCGGAGCTCCCCACGGAAAATCCGCAGGGCGCAAAGGATATCACGGTTGCCCGAATCCGGTTCCCGGAAGAGATGTCTCTTCAGGATCAGCGGAAGCTCTACTATTCCGACACCGACATCAACGGCCACGTCAGCAACATCCGCTATGTGGATCTGGCCTGTGACGCCGCTGAGCTGAATCTGCGCCCCTATGGCGTGTTCCTGCAGGAGATCACCATGAGCTATGTGGGCGAATGCTACGCCGGGGAGCAGCTGAATATTCTCCGGGGCAAGGAAGACGGCTTTATCTACATCCACGGCAGCGGCCCGGATGGCTCCGACCGGTTTGACTGCAAGATCAAAATGAGCTCCACGGAAGGACTCTGATTCCCTTTTCGAGCTTTCATGCACTGCAAGCGTTTCTTGCAGTGCATTTTGCATATTCTACGTGATTGTTATTCAAATATTCACACTTTTCTGTTGGATTTGACTGTTTTATATGCTATAATGGCATATAGAAGATGAACTAATTCAAATTAGAAAGGAGACTATTTTGAAGCACAACCAGCTGTTACTGGAAAAGATACGGGAATCCCTCGCTGCCACCGGCCCCATTACGGCCATCGTGCTGGCCATTGCCGTCACCATTGCACCGCTGACACCGGGCACCATGGTGCTGTTTCTCTTCGGGGCCGCCCTGCTGGTCATCGGCATGGGGCTCTTTACGCTGGGCGTGGACATGTCCATGATCCCCATGGGCGATGGCATCGGCGTAGAGATCAGCCGTGCCAAGGGGCTGATTCTTCCCCTGCTCACCTGCCTGATCCTCGGCATTGTAGTCACCATTGCGGAGCCTGACCTTCAGGTGTTGGCGGAGCAGCTGCCCACCGTGCCCAATCTGGTGTTGATCCTTGCGGTGGCACTGGGGGTCGGGTTCTTTCTGGTGATGAGTCAGGTGCGCATGCTCCTGAACATCCCCCTGTCCCACACTCTGGTGTTTTTCTACGGCATCGTTTTCCTGCTGTCCTTTTTTGCCCCGGACAGCTTTGTTCCTGCGGCCTTTGACTCCGGCGGCGTCACCACGGGGCCTGTGACCGTACCGTTTATCATGGCGCTGGGCATCGGCATGGCCGCCATCCGAAGCGATAAGAATTCCAGCAGTGACGCCTTCGGACTGGTATCCATGTGCTCCATCGGCCCCATTCTCTCGGTGATGATCCTGGGCATCGTACTGCCGGATCTGGATGCCAGCTATACCCCGGTGACGATTCCGGAGCTGTCCACCACCCGGGAGGCCGCTGTGGTATTCCTCCGGGAAATTCCAGCCTATATGCTGGAGGTCATGGTGGCACTGCTTCCGGTGATGGTGATCTTTGCACTGTTCCAGCTGCTGTTCCGCCGGTTCCACGCCCGTCAGCTGGGGAAGATGCTGGTGGGACTCGGCTATACCTATGGGGGCCTTGTGCTGTTTCTGGTGGGGGTCAACGTGGGCTTCATGCCCGCAGGCGCCACCATCGGCGGCGCCATTGCCTCCGGCAGCATGAAATGGATGCTGGTTCCCATTGGCGCGCTGGTGGGCTACTTTATCGTTCGGGCAGAGCCTGCCGTGCAGGTGCTGGCCCGTCAGGTGGAGGAGATCTCCAACGGCTCCATCACGCAAAAATCCATCAATACCGCCCTGTCCATCGGCATTTCCCTGTCCGTGGGCCTTGCCATGGTACGGATTCTTACGGGGCTGAACCTCATGTGGTTTCTGATTCCGGGCTATGCCTTTTCCCTGATCCTGACCTTTTTTGTGCCCCAGATTTTTACCGGCGTGGCCTTTGACTCCGGCGGCGTGGCCTCCGGGCCCATGACCACCACGTTTCTTCTGCCGCTGGCCATGGGGGCCTGCGAGGCATTGGGGGGCAATGTCCTCACCGATGCCTTTGGCATTGTGGCACTGGTTGCCATGACACCCCTTTGCG
>OLRG01002382.1_pt1 | contig 13429 bp, 11 predicted proteins | sample 1672331 | NCBI WGS metagenome assembly OLRG01 (sample SAMEA3136672, study PRJEB25190) | human gut metagenome
TTCACGAAGCGCTCCATCCGGTTCAGTGCCTCCTTCAGGCTGTCCAGGGAATACGCATAGGAAATACGGAGGAATCCCTCGCCGCAGTCTCCGAAAGCCGTACCCGGCACAACCGCAACCTTCTCCTCCTTCAGCAGGCGGGTCGCGAACTCATCGCTGCTCATCCCGAAACGCTGAATATTCGGGAAGCAGTAGAACGCGCCGTGCGGTTCAAAGCAGGGCATGCCCATCTCCTCAAAGCGTTTCAGCAGATAGCGGCGGCGCTGATTATAAGCCTCCCGCATCTCCGCGACTTCCTCATCACCGTTGCGCAGCGCCTCAACTGCCGCATACTGACTATTCGTCGGCGCACACATAATCGCGTACTGGTGAATCTTCGTCATCTGCTCGATCAGCCAGTCCGGACCAGCCGCATAGCCCAGGCGCCATCCGGTCATCGCATAGGACTTCGAGAAACCGTTGATTAAGAGCGTGCGCTCCTTCATACCGGGCAGAGACGCAATGGAACAGTGATCGCCGTGATAGGACAGCTCCGAATAAATCTCATCCGACAGAACGAAGAGATCCTTCTCAATAATCACATCCGCAATCGCCTCCAGATCCGCCTTCTCCATGACTGCACCTGTCGGGTTGTTCGGGAACGGAAGCACCAGAATTTTTGTCTTCGGTGTGATTGCAGCTTCCAGTTCTTCTGCCGTTAGTTTGAATTCATTCTCCTCTTTCATCGGAATCGGCACCGGCACACCATCTGCCAGTGTGACACACGGTGCGTAGGATACATAAGACGGCTCAGGCACAAGCACTTCATCTCCCGGATTTAGCATAGCACGCATGGTAAGGTCAATTCCCTCACTTCCGCCAACCGTTACCATAACCTCATGCACATAGTCATAACGCACATGGATCTTTCTGTCCAGGTAGTTGCAGATTTCCTGACGCAGTTCCTTAAGTCCTGCATTTGACGTATAAAATGTACGTCCTTTTTCCAGAGTATAGATTCCTTCCTCCCGTACTCTCCAAGGAGTGTCAAAATCCGGCTCCCCCACTCCAAGGGAAATTGCATCTGGCATCTCGCTTACAATATCAAAAAATTTACGGATACCTGACGGTGCAATGCCGATTATTTTCTTAGATAATGGATCTCTCATTATGGCATCACCGGTATCCTTTCTTCTTTTTTCTCATGTTTCAGGATCGTTCCATGATCCTTATATTTCTTTAAGATGAAATGTGTCGTTGTTCCTACTACACCTTCCAGAGTCGATAACTTCTCTGATACGAATCTTGATACTTCCATCAGTGTCTTTCCGTCAATGCTGACAAGGTAATCATAAGATCCAGAAATCAGGTAAACTGCAGTTACTTCCGGATAGTTCACAATACGGTCAGCCATATGGTCAAATCCACGCTCTCTCTGCGGGGTCACGCGAACTTCGATCAATGCATTCACAAAACCTCTTCCGGCTTTGTCCCAGTCGATCAGTGTATGGTAACCACAGATAATCCCTTCTTTCTCCATGTCTGCGATTTCATTTGCAACAGAAATTTCGTCTGTCCCAAGTAAAATTGCAAGTTCCCCAAGATCAGCTTTGCTGTTCTTTTCCAGATGTTTTAATATCTCACTACGAATTTCGTTCATCTTAAACCTCCACTTTGGAGGATTCTGCTATATCTTCATCAATTCGTCCGGAGCAGGACGGTCGATATAGCGGATGTCCTCCCCATTCTGTATTATTTTGTCATTATTATCCGTAAGGCGTCCGATCACAGCCGCCTCTGTCTCCTCTTTTCGAAGCGCATCTGCCAGTGCTTCCCCGTCATCACATATCATTAATATGTTTCCCGTGGAAGCAAGCTGATACGGATTGAGCTTGTAATATTCACAAATCTCGATTGTTTCTTGTCTCACAGGCATTGCCTTGAGATCCACTACAAGTCCGGTATCAGCTTCCTTAGCCAGTCTGTAAAGTGCGGCAAAGATACCGCCTTCTCCAACCTGGCGCATGACAGATACGCCTCTGGCTTTTGCAACCCTGATTTCACGTTCTGCGAAGATGGTCTCTCGGAATTCCTCTACCTGATGCAAAAAAGTTCCGGAAAAACGCTTTCCAAGTTCTCTTCTTTTTTCATCCAGGATACGTAGAGTTCCCTCCAGACCAATCCATTTTGTAAGGACAATGTCCTGACCGGCTCGCATCGTCTCCTTGTTCCACGCCTGTTGCTTTACATCAGCCGCCAAAGCGTTCACCTGTACAAATGTACATGCTGCCCAGGCTGCGCGGATAATCTCCGGCTCCCAAAACGTCTGACCGTGTTCTCTTGCGCAGCGCGCGGCTTCAGCTTTCACATCATAAAGATGCTTTTTCTTTTCTTCCAGCGGTGCACAGACTCTGATTTCCATCTGATCCACCCGTTCCGCCCGCGTCAGCACTTCATTCATTGCCGCCGCAATCGCATATCTTCCTATCTGTTTTGAATTTCCGTAAGCTGTTGCCATCTCACTGACCACACAGCCATGTTCTGTCTCAAACTTCATATCTTGTCTGTTCACCTCCTGTCTTTTATTCCATTTATTTTCTCATTGATTTCCTGATTTTCAAAAAAAACAAATCTGTTCTTTTTACCCGGCAGAAAATTCCTCCCGGCATTCTTACTGCTCAGACGAAGATTCCATGGAACTCGCCTCGCTAATCGCCGCCTGTATCTTTACTTTATCCTGTGTTGAGACTGCTTCTTTCACAACCGCTGCCGCACTGCTGTTCTTTGTCTTGATTCCTACAGAAATGGTTTTGTCCGCTTTGCTGTAAGTACTTTCGTTAATGACATCTTTGCTCACCTGCTTACCATTCTCATAGACAATCTTCCAAAGTTTTACTTCTTTCCCCGTATGTGCACTTCCGGTCACTTCCATCTCTCCAAGCGCCAGTTCAGCATCTGCTTTATACTTGACTCCCGGCTCTTCTGTCGATACCTCTTCCGACTCAAATTCAATCTTTCTTGTCTTATCTCTTGTCTCTTTTCCGTAAATTGCAAAACAAAGCTGATTATTGTCATCAATCTCTCCAAAAATATAAATCGGAGTATCATAGTTATTTTCAAACACAAAATCTTTCGTGTCACCGGCAATTGCCGCATCTCTTGACGGCGGTACATAGGACACCAGCATCGAATGTGGATACCGTTTTACGACTTTCAATTCAGAGAATAGCACTGCATTGTAGAGTGTCGTGGAAACCTGACAGATGCCACCGCCATATGTATCTACGACCTGACCATTCTCATAAGAACCTGCCTGCACATATCCATGTTCTTCATCATATGGTGCTGTTACATCGTGAACCGAAATCTGTTCTCCCGGCATCACGACTGTACCATTCAGTTTCTCCACACCATTTTTCAGATTCTTCCAGCGTTCTCCGCCTCCGGCATCTGTAGAAAATGAGCCAAGTTCATCCTGTATCGTGGACAGATCCGCCTCTGTCACACTTGGCTGTTCTTCTTTTACCTTTGCCTCCATGGCGAATGATCCATGATCCCAGGAGTCATTTAAATGTTTCTTAATTGCTTTTATAGTTCCACTCTTATCTACGGTCTCTCCAATTTCCTCTTTGTTAATCTGAAGTCCGCTTCCACTTTTCGTAATGGTCGCATTCTGTGCGTGCTTTGCAAATGGAACTGCCCGTTCTTCCAGAATATTCTCCGTCGCTTTCTGATCCAATGTATATTCCGGGCTCAGGACAACTTTTTCTTTAGATAGTTTACGAAGACTCTTATATCGTCCAAAAAGTCCGCCGCTTTTTCCATAGTCCATGGCAGCCTTCACATTCGCCTTCACGTCTGCGTAATCAAATCCACATTCCTCAAGTGTCGCTTCTGCCTTCTGACCTTCCACAGTCAACGATACCGTCTGCTTCTGATCTGCTTTCTTCTGACCGGCCAATTTCTCTAGTGCCTCTTTTTTTGAAAGCCCGGACAGATCTACGGTTCCGACATAGATATTCTCTGCAATCTTATCCTCCGGAAACTGTGATACATAGTGATGAAACGCGCCACAGACAATTCCAAGTATCAGAATACAGCCTGCAAGACAAAATCCTGCAATCCTGATTCTACGTCTTCTCATTCTCGCCTGTTTCCTGGTCATTCTCCTGCGTCTTCTTCGCGCCATCTTATTTTCTGCATCCTTTCCGGTTTATTCTAGGCCATCATATAAGGGATAATCATCGTTGCCACCATCGCGACAATCACAACAAGTACTACGATTGAAATGATTCTCCTTGTCTTTTTATCATTGAAATTCATTCTCTATCCTCTTCTTTCCAACAAATCTTTCTTTATCATACACGTTCTCGCTTCCTGATTCAATGGATTTCGAAACTTGTAATCAAAAAGTAACATTTTCCCCATATGCGGGAAATATTCCAGGTGCGTCATCTTGCGCATCTGATTTCTATCAAACTGTTCATATCCCGGCAAATGCTTTCGTTCTTTTTCCTCTTCTTCATAAAATGCTCTGACAAACCGCTTGTCTGTTGCATCTTCGCCTGCAAATTCCGGACGGCTCTTCGCATTTTCCCTGAGATAATAATCATAAGTCAGAAGTTCCCGCATTACGTCTGCCTGCTCTGGATATTTTTCTTTCACAAAAGCCAGCACGATCTCATACCGGGCGCTTCTTCGGTGCTGAATCCCCATGTAATCATGCTCTTCATAATACTGCCACAAATCTTGGTACATCTGATATGCAGATGCATAGTTTTCCACCAACGCTTCCACTACATGGGTGAATTGTCCACTATTATAGTAGATTTCCACCATTTCTTCAATCCCTTTCAGCTCAATTACATCTGAATATGGAAGCCATTTTGTAGAAAGTACTTCATACGGCGGCTCATCTTTATATCGCAGCTCATATTCCTGCTGCATCTCCTGCATATACGAACCTTTTAACACTTTCAGAAAACCAAGCTGTAATTGGTCCGGGCGCATGCTGTAGACATCATCAAATGACTTTCGAAAGCTTTTTATGTCTTCATACGGAAGTCCTGCGATCAGATCCAGATGTTGATGGATATTTCCCTTTTCTTTTATCCTTGCCACATGCTCACGGACTTCCTCAAGCCTCATTGTTCTTCGAATCTCTCGAATCGTATCCGTATTCGTAGACTGCACCCCGATTTCCAGCTGGATCAGTCCCGGACGCATCTGCCGGATCAGTCCGATTTCCTCATCATTCAGCAGATCCGCCGCAACTTCAAAGTGAAAATTCGTGATTCCATTGTCATGCTCCTGAATATATTTCCAGATTGCCATAGCATGGTCATGTTTACAGTTAAATGTACGATCCACGAACTTCACCTGCGGAACCTTATGATCTAGGAAAAACTGCAGTTCATTAAACACCAGATCCAGGCTCCGGAATCGAAGCCGCTTATCAATCGAAGACAGACAATAGCTGCATGAAAATGGACACCCCCGGCTCGTCTCATAATAAATAATCTTGTTCTCGAACTTTTTCATATCGTGATAGACAAATGGGACCTCACTCAGATCCATTGGCACACGCCACGGCCGCTCACAGATCGTCCCATCCGGACATCGGAATGTAATCCCGTCTATCTGCTCCAGCGATAATTCTGATGTTTCGGAACGCTTCCCATACACTTTACATAATTTTGCAAATGTCTTCTCACCTTCCCCTTTCATCACACCAGTCAGTTCCGGCAGCCTCCCCAAAGTCTCCCGGGAGTCATAGGACACCTCCGGTCCCCCTGCCCAGATGATTACATCTTTCATAACTTTTTTCACATCCCGAATCATCGACTCCACATAATCCAGATTCCAGATATAGCATGAAAAACAGATCATCTCTGCCTGTCTCCTATAAATATCTTTTAAAATCTCATCTCTGTTCTGATTGATCGTATATTCCGCCAGTTCTATCTGAACATTCACATCCTGCGGCATATTCTTTTCGGCATATGCCTTCAGACAATACACGGCAAGGTTCGAATGTATATATTTCGCATTGATCGCGACAAGTAAAATCTTCATAAATATATGCTCCTTTTCGAACGATTATACCACCTGAAATCAAAAAGGGACAGGTTAAAGTTCAATTGGGGACGGGGTTTTTTGAAAAAGAACCGGGGTAAAACTGAAAAAACCCCGTCCCCAATTGACTTTTCCACCATCTTCCGTTATAATATGGACTTGTGCAGCCGGGGTGGTAGCGGTACCTTGAACCTGCAATCCGCTATAGCAGGGGTGATGTTGTGCCGAGGGCATTGGTCTGGTGAAGCCGCCCCTGGTATGTGGCGTTGATATCTGGGTCTTACGCGACGAAAATCCATGAACCGTGTCAGGTCGGGAACGAAGCAGCACTAAGTGGAATCTTTCGGGTGCCGTAAGGGTGCCTGGGTTGAGTTTACTGCCAGGGTAACGTTCGTTGGATCGTGTTCGACGCACAACGCACGAAAAAATATTATTCGTGCACAAATAAAAGCAATAATCCGTAACTTTGGATTATTGCTTATTTTTTTTACGTTTTTCCCTCAGTTCTTTAAAAAATGTTTTCATCATCTGACTGCATTCTTCTTCCAAAACCCCTGTTGTAAGCTCTACCTGATGATTGAACTGCGGCATCTGCAATAGATTTAATATAGATCCTGCGCATCCTGCCTTTGGGTTCATGCAGCCAACTACAACTCTTGTCATTCGAGATTGAACGATTGCGCCGGAGCACATCTGGCACGGCTCCAGAGTCACATACATCGTACATTCTTCCAGCCGCCAGTCTTCCATTTTCTTACTTGCTTTACGGATTGCCTGAAGCTCCGCATGAGCCAGTGTATTTTTATCGATTGTTCTTCGATTATATCCGCGAGCAATTATTTTGTCTTGATACACGATTACACAACCAATCGGAACTTCTCCGATAGCATATGCCTTTTTCGCCTGTTTGATTGCCTCCCGCATATATTTTTCATCTGCAGTCATTTTTACTCCTTACTATCTCGGCGGTCTTCGCACCTGCCGGCACCAGTAGCCGAATTGCTGATTTTCATTTCTTTCCTGTGGTTCAAGCGTCACATTCACATCTGCTTCTGCAATAAATTCCGGAAATCCAAATGTTGCCGCCGCTCTTGCTTCCCGTTCATGATAAATACCAGGAACTCCCAGCTTTAATTGATTACCTTCGTCGATCAGAACAAGATGCCGGTAATTATAATATCCATGAAGCAGAAAATTATTATTGGCAAGTTTCCACTCGCATCGTGGCAGGATACTGATTTCTCCACGCTGGATTTTCATGATCTGCCGCCGGAAATTTTGCAAATCTGTGTCTCTATCGTCTTTTTTCAGATCTTTTTTCTCCGAGGATTCTTCTACTGTTTCCTGTTCTTTTTTCTCTGGCTGTTCTTCTTCCAGATTTTCTGTCTCTTCATCGTCCCCAAACTGCGTTTCTACCTCTGCCTCTTTTTCGTCTATACTCTTAATACTCTTAGATTCCCCGGCGGTTTTATCACTATCGAATTCTTGAAAGACCTTCGCCCTCGCAATATCAAGGTCTCCATACATTTCCTCATTCCAAAGCGCTACATAAAATGCTTCCTTGGGATCACCAAGACCAAGCCCACAAATGTCGTCTTTTTTCTCACACGTCTGACCGACACTCTGCTCTGTCTTTCCATAGCCAGCTCTTATCAGTTCTTCTGTATAGCAAAAACATCCCCCGCAGGAAATCATTCCAATCTGTATCTCTCCTGCCGGAACGAAAAGTATATTTCCCATCTCAGAATCCAATTTTATAAGATAACAGGAAATGTTTTCATTGCTTTTTCCACACAGCCCTTTCCCATGTACAGAAATCGTTGTTTCTTTCCCATCTTGTTCGACTTTTACAAACCCGACATTTCTTTTTTTCTGATTCCCTTCATATTCATACAGATATCGAATAAACCTCTTCAATCCTATCCGTCCTGACTTGTATCATTTACCACAGTCTATTCTGTTCCACTCAAAAACATTCCTCGCATTTCCTGATAAAGACGCATTGCATAGCTGTCCGTCATTCCACATATATAATCTGTCACAAGCAGAATCCTCAAATACAGTTTTTCCGCCTCCGTCTTGCCCTCTGCCTGACAATGATATGCCCGCTTATAGTTATCAGAAATAAATGACACAATCCTAAGATCCATGGAATTTAATTTCTGCGAAGGGTCATCATATTTGATGATTGCTGTCATAAACTTATTCAAAAGATCACTCAGCATGACAGATTCTGTCACTTCCATTCGATAAATAGGTTCCGATGTAAAGACTTCTCTGTATGCCAGGTCACCAAGAAGCTGCATCAGCCTCTCACAGTAAGTACCGTGAAACAGATCATACTTATATTCACCCTTCATAATTGCATCATAATTCGATGTAAACCCATAAGTTGCGCAGTTGATCACAAATCCCTGCACACGGATGATCCAGTTCTTTACTGCATACTCCTCTGGATTTGCCACATGCATCTCTTTCCCCCGAAAATATAACTCTTCCAGCTTATCCGCCGGGCGAAATATATTCGTTTCCTGATGATACATCATTTGCAGTTCCTTAAGTTCCTCCAGCAATGTATGATAACTTAAGTACCCTTTTACAAATGCATCCTCGATATCCGCAGTCTTATATGCTATGTCATCTGCCGCCTCTAATATAAACGTCAACGGATGCCGACAGCCATTCGTTCCAGTCTCCCTCTCGATCTCACGGAACATTTTCTCATCTGCCAGATAATATCCCATCTTGCGCGTCTTAATATCCCCGGAATCCAAGTCGATTCCTGTGGACGGCACCGGATATTTTACAATGGTGCTCAGAAGCGCATACGTCAGGTTCATACCTCGCTCATCCACTAGAAAATGCAGTTTCGTCACAAGCCGGAACGCCTGTGCATTTCCTTCAAAATGATACAGATCCTCTACCATCTGCCGGCTCATCACTTGTTCCATCGGCTTTCCATGATATGTCATAAGTGGCAGCTTCCGTTCGAACCACTCCCGGATCACATCTTCTCCAAAATGCCCAAAGGGCGGATTCCCGATATCGTGAATCAGCCCTGCGCATTGCAAAATATTACATATATCTTCTTTCATCTGTGGTGTAAACTCAGAATCTTTTTTGTAAACTAAAATGTTTTCTCCGATGTTCTGTCCAAGAGATTTTGCAAAAGAAGAAACCTCCAGAGAATGAGTTAGTCTTGTCCGGATAAAATCACTTTTATCCAGTGGAAATACCTGTGTCTTATCTTGAAGTCTTCGAAATGAAGCACTGCCAATAATTCGATGGTAATCTTTTTCAAATTCACTCCGCAAGTCTGAACTTTTAGCATTTCTCCCTCTCGTCTGTCCACCACGACATCTCTTTGCCGACAGAAGTTCTTCCCATCTCATCTTCTTATTTCTCCTCACAAATGATCTACTATTACTTAATCCAGATAAATCGGAGGCTCATAATCCTTGCCGAGAAGCGCTTTCTTGCGCTCCTGATATCCAAGGAATGCCCACTCTGTCATGTCGGTCCACTGATGATCACTTCTGTCATAGACCTGGACATAACCGATTCTCTTTGGATGCATTCTCACACTGTTGGATTCATATTCCATGCCCGTATATGGGTTGATATCACCCACATTTTCTTCTTCCGGAGCTTCCCAATCCTGTGCGGTATCAGCAAACTCTTCTTCCATATCCTGTTGATTTTCCTCAACATATTCTTCGTATGCCTGCTCCTCTTCCTGATACGGTTCTGACTCCTGATACTCTTCAGCTTCCTGATATTCTTCCGGCTCCTGATGCTCTTCAGCTTCCTGATATTCTTTCGGCTCCTGATATTCTTCTGACTCCTGATACGGTTCTTCTGATACAGCCTCTTCTGTCTTGTCTTCCGGCTGCGCCTGATTCATCGCAGATTCTGCCTCCAACTGTTCTGTGGCAGCTTCCTGCTTGTCCTCATGAACCGCCTCTGCTTGCTTTTTCTTACGGCGCGGGAAATAAGCCCTCCAGCCACGTGGCTTCTCCTGCTCTTTTTCCTGTTCCTTTTCTCGCTCTCTTTCTCTTTCTTCTCTGTCTTCTCTTGCCTTCTTCTCTTCAGCCTCTATCGCAGCCATTTCTTCCAGAATATCCTTCACATCCTCCTGCTTGTCATACTCAACATCTTCCGAAGACTGCGGCTCTTCTTCATATTCTGCCGGTTCTTCATATTCTGCCGGCTCCTCATATTCTGCCGGTTCTTCATATTCTGCCGGCTCCTCATATTCTGCCGATTCTTCATATTCTGTCTGGTCTGCATATTCTGATGTTTCTTCCATCTGATCTAAATCTTTATGGATATCTACCAGTTCTCCAATTGTAATATCACGTTCTGCTCCAGATATGCCAAATTCCCTTGCTTTTACCGGCTGTTCTTCCTGTACCTGCTCTGGTTCATCATACTCCAGATTCAGTGTCAGCTGTTGTGGTTCTTCATCTATAATAATATTATTTTCAGCTCGCTTATCGATTTTGATATTTTCACGGGTTGTATATTCACTATCCGCATTCTCTTCCAGTATACTCAGATGAAATGGGCACTCTAATATAGATGCAATTAAACGCATGTCCTGTTCCTGAAAATTATCTCTGGCCAGTCTCTGCGTCAGATTCTGTCTGGACATTTTCTTTCCTGTTCGTTCTTCAATCATCTCCGCAAGCTGCTTGATCGTCATATCTTTACGGTTCAGAACGATTTTGACCTGTTCCCCAAATGTTAACTCTAACATCGCATTTCCTCCTTATTAAATTTCCCTTACTCTCCCTTGAAAATTTTCTGTCTTTGTAAACTTTTTTGTTGCTAGATAAACCCTTATTTTTCCTCTTTCATTTTAGCAAATGCCCTGTATCAAGTCAACTTAATTAAACTAGAACATAATGAGAGATATTTTCATAAAACCCATTGACAAATGCTATTCTAACGGGGTACTATATGTATTAGTTTCACACTTTAAACAACTAAAATTTTACAGTGCGAATATTATAGATGTTACATATATAAAAGTATAGAAGGAGTTACTATTATGATTATTGTATTAAAACCACTTTCCCCAAAGGAAGATATTGAACGTGTTGAAAATATGGTCAAAGCAAGAGGTCTGGACACTCACGTAATTGAAGGAGCAGAGATGACGATCATCGGCTGTATCGGTGACACATCACGTATCGACGCGAAACTCTTCGAAGTTGATCCTGCTGTCACAAAGGTTATGCATGTGCAGGAGCCTTACAAATTAGCAAGCCGCGCTTTCCACCCGGACAACTCCATCATCGATGTGTCCGGAGTCAAGGTTGGAGGAGATAATCTGGCGCTGATCGCCGGACCTTGTTCTGTAGAGTCTGTAGACCAGGTTCTTGAGATTGCAAAAGCTGCGAAAGCTTCCGGAGCCAACATGCTCCGCGGTGGTGCTTTCAAACCTCGTACAAGTCCATATTCATTCCAGGGACTCGGTCTTGAAGGTCTGAATATCCTCTGTGAAGCAAAAGCTGCAACAGGACTGCCAATTGTTACAGAATTGATGTCCGCCGAATATCTGGATGTATTCAACGAAAAAGTTGACCTGATACAGATTGGTGCAAGAAACATGCAGAACTTCGATCTGTTGAAACAGTTAGGACAGGTAGACCGCCCGATTCTTCTGAAACGTGGTCTAAACGCTACCTACGAAGAGTGGCTGATGTCTGCAGAATACATTATGGCATCCGGTAATGAAAATGTTATTTTATGTGAGCGCGGTGTCCGTACATTTGAATCCTATACAAGAAATACACTGGATCTCCAGAGTATCCCGGTTATCCAGAAGCTTTCACATCTTCCGATCATCATTGATCCAAGCCATGCCGGTGGAAAATGGTGGCTGGTTGAACCAATGGCTAAGGCCGCTGTTGCTGCAGGAGCAAACGGTCTGATGATCGAGGTTCACAACAATCCTGAGATGGCACTGTGCGACGGTTCCCAGTCTCTGAAACCTGCGAAATATGATGCACTGCTGAAACAGGTTGCTGAGATTGCAAAAGTAGTCGGAAAAACATTTTAACTATTCAAGACCCGTTCGCGGGTCTTGACGTTTTCACAGGTGTAAAAGAAAGAAGAGGATTATCAGCATGGAATTATATGTAGACCTCGGAGCACACAGCTACTCCATTTATATTGAAAATAATATTTTGAAAGATACCGGAAGCTATATCGAAAAAGTTTACTCCGGAAAAAAAATCATGATCATCTCAGACGACAACGTATTTCCTCTGTACGGAGATACTATTGTAAAAACACTGGAAGATAAATATGAGGTTCATTCTCTTATTCTCCCACACGGTGAGCCAACCAAGAGTTTTCAAAGTCTTCCGAAAATCTATTCCGCACTTTTGGAAGCCCGTTTTTCACGAAGTGATCTGATCATTGCCCTCGGAGGCGGTGTCATCGGAGATCTGGCAGGATTTGCAGCCGCAAGCTTCCTTCGCGGGATCAAGTTTATCCAGATTCCGACCTCACTTCTGGCACAAGTCGATTCTTCCGTCGGTGGAAAAGTCGCCGTAGATCTGCCGGAAGGCAAGAACCTGGTCGGTGCTTTTTATCAGCCGGCTCTTGTGCTCATCGACCCACTTGTGTTAAATACACTGCCAGAGCGTTACATCAACGACGGTATGGGCGAGGTCATCAAATACGGCTGCATCTGGGATGCTGATTTATTCAAAAATCTGGAGGCACACACCTCATTTGAAGATTTGAAGAAAGATCTGACCGAAGTTATCTATCGCTGTGTAGATATCAAGCGAATCGTTGTTGAGCACGATCAGTTCGACACCGGCGAGCGCATGCTCCTGAACTTTGGTCACACTCTGGCACACACAATCGAACAGCATTACCACTACACACGTGAAAGCCACGGTGAGGCAGTTGCCATCGGAATGTATCAGATTACAAAGATTGCAGAGGAAATGGGACTGACGAAAACCGGCGAAGCGGAACATATACGTAAAGTCCTGGATATCTATGGACTTCCACACAAGTGTGACCTTATGCTCCACGACCTGATCGGAGCCATTGCCCTCGACAAGAAAAACCTGGGTGGAAAATTAAATGTCGTGCTGCTCAAGGAAATTGGTAAGAGTTATACCTACCCGACTACAACGGAATTTTTCACAGAGCACGATCGGATGGTGTAAACGAAAATATAAATTGTAATTTTGACCCTATATATAATAGTAACCCCTGAATAAAATATGAGACAATTTTCTGTAGTTGCTGCGCCGCTTATCTCTGTGTGATTATACAAACTCGCCATAAAGACGGCTCAAACAGTGTATAATCAGCAAAGCTATGCTCGCAACTATGACGAAAATGA
>OLRG01002385.1_pt1 | contig 13408 bp, 13 predicted proteins | sample 1672331 | NCBI WGS metagenome assembly OLRG01 (sample SAMEA3136672, study PRJEB25190) | human gut metagenome
TGGCCTTTCATCCCACGGTTAAAACCGTGGGCTTTCCCGGCCTTCATTTTGTAAGGTATACCATACCTTTCTGCTCTTTGCCGCAGCGCTCGATGCAGTAGTTGTACGGAAGTCTATCGGCAAGTGCCGCACTGCAAATTCCATCGGTAAAGTTCTTGTGTGCTTTGATGTATTCTTCCGAGGTTACAGACTCAAACTTTTCGAGCGTATCCTCATATCCAATCGTTTCTTCTTCGTGAGTTGGGGTAAGCTGCGTGCATTTGATGGAATAAACATTTTTCATGGCTCATTTCTCCTTTTGTCTTATAATACGACAAATCGCACGATATTTATACCCTTTTGAGTATAAATATCGTGCGATAATCGGTTAGACGAGATTTTTCTTCACGATGTTACACAAAACGCGCGGCATCGTATCAAGGTCGCTGATGTCGATGAAGTTCTTACCAAACTCCTTCTCCACCTGAGAGCGAGAATCGCCAATACCTGCGCCGACAACAATAATACCTGCCTTAGACAAGTCCTTGATGGCTTTCTGTACGCCTTCACGACCCGTGTTAGAGCAACCGTCAGTGCTGACAATCAGGATTTTCTTTTCCGTCTCGTCCTTTTTCAACTTTTCGCCCATATAGCGCATGGCCGGAACAGTAGGAGTACCACCACGGCTGGACATGCCCGTAATACGGTATTTGTCGTTGCCGTCAATATCCTTGTCTACATAGCTGAGAATCTGCACTCCGCAATAACCGCCGGAGGTAAATCCGCAGACATAGCAAGGCAACTCCATGCGACTGCACAGGTCTTGTAAGATGATTCCGGTACGAACAGAAGCCTCAATAGCGGCACTAGACATAGAGCCGGATTCATCACACAGATAGCCAACCGCCAGACGAGGATTGTCACGCGGGAAATTCTTGCGACTGAAAATCTTGCCATCTTGATGATACGCAAGGCGAGCCTCAACCCGAGTACCCATAGGGAGCCCGGAAATCGCATCATCATTTTCTTCGTCGCGAATTGTCGTTTTCAGACGGCGCTCAAGATTTTTGGTGATGGTAAGGAGACCATCAGACAACCTCTTGTACATTGCCTTATTTTGAGACGACACATCTTCTGCACGTGTGACCAGAACACCAGTGCCTGTCGTTTTCCTGAACTCATCTGCTTCTTTCTGAAGCTCATCATTCAGCTCGCTGTTCGCTTGCTTTGTTGCTTGGTCGTTCTTGCGCTTCTGCTCGATAGCGTTAATGTCAGCTTTTGCAGCAGACAAATCCGCTTTACCGGAAGATGCGCCTCGCTCGTGAGAAATCGTGTCACCACCGCCCTTGCCGGAAGCGTTTTGGCTCCCGTTATTGGCAGAATTCCCGCTTTTAGCGGAATTTCCATGTTGTTTCCCGCTTTCACGCTTCTTTGCTTCGGCAGTCTTTTTGACCTTCTGGGTGATGCTTTCGGAGTTGCGGTTTTCCTGCTTGGTTTCACCGACGCTATGAGCCGCATTCTGAGCCGCCTGTACTGCCTTATCTATAGCTTCAGCCAGTTCACTGGGAGACATCTGCGAGATGCCCTGACCATCGCTCTGCCCTTGCTGCGAGCTATTAGGATTGTTTTGCGCAGAACCGGAACCAGATTTTTTGCCTTTCCCACTCTGCTTGCTTTTGCTCTGATTCTCGATGTAATCTTTGAACATCGGATACAAAACGCAGCAAAGCTCATTCACACCGCAAAGGCGCTTTTTGGGGTCTCGCTCATATTTAACATCATCGAGGATTTCAATGCATTCCTCAAAGATATCTTCGTACTCTTCCGGCATACCATCTTCCAGCGTGAAATCGAATTTGGAGTACAGCAAGACCTGCTGAAACATGGCTTCGAACGGCTTTCGCTTATCCTTCAGCATTTCCCCAAAGGTCTTGCTGGTAGAAATCAAAGCGTCATTCGTAGTTGCCAGTTCCGTAGTAGCCAAGCCTTTGTACAATTCCTGAATTTCTCTTTCGATGAAGCCATCTTCAATAGCGTTCTCGATATGGGCTGCAACTTTTTCAAAGCCAGGCGCAAAATCAGGATTTTTGAGCATCTGGGTAAGCTCTGCTCCTGCAGTTTCGGATGCACGTTTCGGCGCATTCGGCCACCAGTTACCGTTTTTCAACGCGCTGCTCCAACGAGCACTCGTCGGAAAATCAGTGAACAGGACATGCCCGATTTCATGGACACGAAGTCCCTGAATTGCGTAGTGCTTCAGCTCACGGGAGTCGAAATAAGTAACGATATCACTGCAAACACCAACGGTCACAAAGTTTCCGTCAGTGCAAGCCGTCATGTTCTTATTGGTACTCATTCCCACCATCAGGTTGGCAGCGCGGGCATCTTCTTCCTTTTCGGTTATGTCATAGCCGAGAGTACGAAGATAGGTGCAAACACCGGAAACCATGTTCTTGGCAGCATCTTCCGTGTACTCCCGGTAGGCATCCGAACCGAAGAATGTGGTATCATCCGTCGGAGAAATTTGAGTAGCCAACTCTTCCACACGGCGACTCCAGTATTTGTTATCATGAATGCTCATGCGAGCACCTCCTTCCGGCGACCCTTGCGGTTGTATACCGTCTTCGGGGTCTGAACACGGGTGTAAGGTTTGACGCCGTTCCAGCCAGAGCGGGTTTTCACATCGCTGACATTTACAACGACCGTCTGCTTCTTATTTTTCTTCATCTTGCATGCCTCCATGCTGTTATTTATTGGGATAAAATTCGTGAAACATATGTGTCACCGCGTACAGTAACGCGCTTGCCAACAACGCCGTTTTCTGCAACCGTAACACTATCTGTGATATTTGCGTACATATCAATAGTAGCATCATCACAGACCAAACAATGACCATTACAGGTTGCAAGCGGACTGACCTTTGCGTTTCCTCGAACAACGGCACTCTCACCGATTGTACCGCCACAGATGGCATGGTCTGCAACCAGCGCATCATCTTTAACTCCGCCACTGCCATAAACAACAGCTTCGTCATCTATCCAGCATTTTCCATTTTGGGAAAGATTGGAAGGATATTCAAGCCAGCCGCCAAACTCTCCGGCAGATACAATACTGCCTTCGACTGTCTCAATTTCGCGTGTTGCCGTAATGCGATATACCGTAACAACTCGTCCATCAATATTGACATCTTTGCGGACGCCGGTTATGTTGAACTTTTTGCCGTCAGGCTGCGGCTGAGACTGTTGGGTTCCCACACGCCCTGCAAGGAATTCCTGCGTCTTATCGGTATAGCCATGCCGAACGCGCGTATTATATACCGAATTCCATTTAGACATCGGATATGTAGCCACTGAGCCGGTAGTGCCGCAGCGTCCATATCTTGCCGTAAATGAGGTGCCGTTCGGGTCCTGCTCCATCAAGTAAAACTTGTCAGAGCCTCCCAACTTGAACTCAAAGTAGGCAATATTTGTTGTTGCCATTGTGATGGCTCCTTCCTGTGTTAAAAGAATTGCTGCCCTTGTTTTCAAGAGCAGCATGAGATATGTGCGTTAGACCTTATCGAGTGCAGTAGCAGCCTCGTCTGCGACATGCAGAAGCCAAGACAGCGTGTGCATCTCGTAACACGACCAGACGGAGTTGACATTTGCTGCATTAGTGACACCCATGTGGTTATTCACTGCAGCATACTCTTCCATAGACAGTGTCACACCGTTCGACATGATACGATAGCAGGAAAGGCTTCCGTGACTGTCACAGCCAACGGATTCCTTCGGCTCGAACTTGTAGAACGGAACCTTGGTCCACTGACCACTTACCTCGTCCTTAACATTGCGCGTACTCACCGTATAGGTGAAAACTTTGCACAGGTCGTGGAACAGTGCCACCGTCAGCAATGTGTCGCGGGTATACTGACCGGGAGCCCACAGGTCTGCAATCTCCAACAGTCGCTTTGCAACTGCGACGGAGTGTGCGCAAAGACCACCGGGCTCGGCACTATGGAAGCGCGTAGAAGCCGGTGCCTCATAGAAATCTGTGGTTTCCAGCCAGGCCATAAGTCTGTCAATGCCAGGTCTAGTGATGTCCTTCGACATCTCAATAAATTTTTCTTTTGCAGTCATAGTGACTACTCCTTTCCTTTTCAAGCGTTTATACAAAAAGAGCGAACCCCCAAAACAGGAAGTCCGCTCTCTAAGCGAAAATATGAATATTGTACAAGCATAAAATATGCCAAGTAGATGTTATCTATTGTACAACATTCATTTTATTCAGTTCGCACATCGCGTCAACTATTATGCAGGCAAATTCGTGTTCATGCCTTTTTCTTTAGCGGTTTTGTCTGCATTTACAACGAGTTGGCGCAAATCATAATGTACATTACAAGCAGGATTTTTTGTAAAAGGAAGGAATGCTTTCTTTTCTGTCTGACCGAGAAGCACTCTTTTGAGCTGCTCCGTCTCCTCTTTCATCAATTCAGATGCGTACCTCTTCCCTACCCTACCGGCTAAGAAGTCCGCATAACAGGCAACTATTCCGACAAGGCAGTTGTAGAGGTCGTTGTTTCCCTCACAAAAATTCCATACATCTCGAAGCCAATCGCGATATGTTTGTCGATTTACCAGATAGTTGATGAGCTGAGCATCGGCATAACACATCTTTTTGGCATAAATGAAGGTAAAGTTTTTGCCGTATTCGCTTCTTGTATGCCCTGTAAACGATGATTTGAATACAGGACCCAATCCGTCTTCCAGCATAACTTCATTCCCTCCAACGAAATTTCCTGCTCTTAGCTTTCTCAGCTTTTTCTGCTTTGTATTCCATCAACTGTTTGGTGGTAGTGAAACCGTGTGTCCGCATTAACCCGTAGCATTTTGGACATACTTGACGGCACAGGATTTCTTCTGAGCCACAGACAACACAAGGTTTTCCGTGATTCTTCTCATGTTCTGCTTTAGTGTGTCCCTCGGCTCGCAAAATCGCGTTGCCCATCAAAGAGCGCCAGCATTTTTTGCAGAGCCCGAAATATCCGGCTTTTTCGCCGCACAGGACGCACTCCCCATCGCGTTCATATCGGTCAATATAGATTTCACGAATCTCATTCTTTACCAAGTTTTTGGCTTGGTAGATTCGTTCTTCATCTTCCGATTCGACTGCCGTATTCAACTGGTCAAGATAGAGTTTCCACTCTTCTTGCGTCAGTCTACATTGCGGCAATGGCTTTCTATTTCTCCTATCCAGTCGAATCTTATACTTACCCATATATCACCATTCGGGGTCCAGCACGGAAAGCTCTGTGAAGATGTCTTTGCTCGAATCAATCGAGACGATTTTCCATGCGCCGTTGATAAGACGCATACCGATAGAAGCTTTCATGCGGGCATCACCATTTGTTGTTGTGACCTTCAGTTTGACATTCATCACAACACCATCATTCCCACTCAAACGGTAAGTATACGCATCGGGATAACCTTCCAGCGTATCATCAGGAGTAACTGTCACATTCGTAACAGAAGCACCGATTGCAGTTTTGCGTGCGTTTTCGTCTGCTGTCTCCACATCATCTTCATTTTTGAGCGTTGCAGGGATACATTTTTCAATCTCTGAGGAATCCAGCAATACATTAGAAAAGTCAATTTCGCTGGCTCCAATAGAAAGCAAACGATAAGTTTCCTTCAAAACCGCTTCCATCTTTGACTGATATCCGGCTTGCGTATCAGCATCAATATCAGCAAGGAGCATATGCATCACTTTACCATCGGACTTGATGTCATAGATATGCGCATTAAAATCCCCCATGTCGTTTGTGACAACATAAGTAGACCCATCTTCAAAGTCGAGCGCACGAGGAAGTGTAATCGTCCATACATCGGTTTCTGCGCTCTTAGAAGCGTAACTTGAAAGGTCTGTTCCTTCAAAAGAAACCTTGTTGGTGGGAGTTGTGAACGCGTAATCCTTAACAACGCCAGTAGGCGGAGTCAAAGACCATGCACCATCCACATAATCCACATTCATTACATAGTCCGGAGAGGTATCTTTTGTGACTTCACCCGGATATTTCAGGTAGACATTCAATACAGCTGCCGCCCCGTCCTTGGCAGAATTGAAGCAGATGTGCTGCAGCTCATTTTTCTGAAATGTCTCGTAGTTGTTTACGATAACCCAGTTTTGAAGATTACTGCCGAATGTATTTGGCACACCCAGTGCTGTAGCCGCTTTATCTGCATCTCCTTCCTGCAGGCTCTCCACAAAATCATAGAATGGCTGCTCGTATTCAGTGATGTTGTTACTGATAAGGCGTTTAAGCCCTGTCTGGTCTTCTTCGTCCTGCAACTGTTGTGCAAGAACTGCGGCTTCGGATGCAGCTTGTTCTTCCGGGGTAAGCTGCTTGCTGCATCCCGCCAGCAGGCTGACCGTCAGAACACCGGCCAGCAAGCCTGCTACTACTCGTTTCATGTGTCTTCTCCTTTTTATTCAGGCAGAGCCGCCGAATCATCTTCTTCCGGAGAGTCAAGCTCCACATCAACTGTAGGCTGCACGGCAGGAGTGTTGAATCGGATGGGATGCTTCACCGGCTGATTCATGTGCATTTCGATAGTTGCTGCAATCTGAGCACCCGGCTCAACTTTCAGTACACCGCAGCGGATATACTGACCATTCACAACAGCATGTTCACCAAAAGAGGTTTCAACGCTGCTCTGACAGTCGATATTGCCCTCCACATTGCCATTGATGATAGCCTTATTGGAAGCGATGATGTTTCCCTTGATTTTGCCGCTGTGCATTTCAAGTTCATCACAGACAATATCGCCTTCGATGCTGCAGGTGTCGTTGGCACAGGCAACAGAAGCGGCAGAAATATTGCCCTTCACCGTACCTGCAACCACAATCGTCCCTTGCACCTCGATGCTTCCCTTAATAACGGTATCCTTTGAGATAACACAGACATTTTCATGCTGTCTTGCCATCTCTTCGACTGCCAACTGCTGCTGCTTTTTCATGGGCATCATAATTTCAAACTCCTCGTCTTCCTTTGCCTTGTCTGCTGCCGCCGGTTCACCAACGCCTAACGCTTCCATAACCTGATTTCCGATACTCTGCTTATGCTCTTCCATCACTTCTGGAATAGGAGTCTCGGCGGCGGTTTTTTTACTGTTGAAAAAAGCCATATGTAGTCCTCCAAATTGTAGTAGCAAAATGCCATTGCTGCATGCAATGGCAAATTCATGGTACTTCGCCTTTAATTATCTGCAATTCGCAAGTGCGGTCAAGCACTGTTTTCACATAAAATTACATCTTTTGCAGCTTGGGTGCGAATCTCTTTGTAGAGTTTTGGATACTTGAGCATCATTTCCATGTAGACATCTTTACCGCTTTGCTTAACGCCAAGAATCTGACCGGTGCCGCGAAGCTCCAAATCCTTTTCAGCAATTTTGAAACCATCGGTAGTAGATGCCATTGTCTGCAGCCGTTCATTTTCTTTGTCTTGAGAGAGCAGCACACAATAACTTTGATAGCTACTGCGTCCGACACGACCACGAAGTTGGTGAAGCTGGGCGAGTCCAAACCGCTCAGCATTTTTGATAACGATTACCGTGCTGTTCGGTATATTGACACCAACTTCCACAATCGTTGTAGAAATCAGGATGTCTGCATTACCGGCGGCAAACGCTTCGATTCCAGCCTGCACATCCTTGGCTTTCATATCGCCAGTAATTGTTTCGATGCGAACACCGGGATACTTTGCAAACCACGCCTTGAGGTTTTGTGCAGTTGTCTCTACCGATTCAACACCGGCAAGTGTTTCTGAGTCGGAATCCTCAATCAGAGGACAAATGATATAGCACTGATGTCCCTGCTTGATTTGCTTGTAAACAGATTCCATACAGGTGTTTTCATTCGACCATACGATAGTTTTTACAGGCTTACGTCCCGCAGGCATCGTATGGATGTTGATGATTTCTGTTCCTTCCCCATATAGTGTAGTAGCAAGCGTGCGAGGAATCGGTGTGGCGCTCATACTGATGTTATGAACACCATCTTTTGCCTTTTGTTTGAGCCCCTCGCGTTGCTCAACACCGAAACGGTGCTCCTCATCTACAATAACAAGTCCCAATTTCTTGTACTTCACTTTATCTGCAAAGATAGAGTGCGTCCCAACAATAACATCTGCCTTGCCGGACTGAATTGCTGCCAGCGCTTTTTTCTCTTCTCGAATTTTCATTCCGCCATGAAGAAATACAGCGTTCAATCCAAACCGGGCAAGAAACTTTGTAAAGTCGGCAAAATGTTGTTCTGCCAAAACAAGTGTCGGACACATCACTGCACACTGGTAGCCATTCATTGCCATGCCCAACGCAGCAATCTGTGCAACCACAGTTTTGCCGCATCCGACATCACCCTGTACAAGTGCATCCACTCGATTGCCGAGCTGCATTTCTTCCAGAACATGGCATACTGCCTTATGCTGGTCTTCCGTTAGCGCGAATGGCAGAACTGCTTGTGCTTTCTTTACAACATCTGCCGCATTTTTGATGCGAAACGGCGAGGTCTTCGCGGCTTCGGCTTTCTTGACTTCCAGACCATAGCAGAACGGATACAGCACATCGACCGCTTGGCGACGGCGAGAAAGCATGATATCCGTTTCGTCTTGAGGGGTATGTGCCATTCGTACAGCACGAGCCAACTCCGGCACTCTCAGCGCATTTCGCTGCTGTTCGTTCAGAGGGTCTTTGATACACTTCCTGGCATATGGGAGAGCCAGATTGATGGCGTCTATCAGATATTCATCCGACATGCCTTTGATTTTTCGATATATTGGCTTGATACAAAAAGCCGAGGTCAAATCTTCTGAAGCAAAATCAGGCGCAGAAATGGTCAGGCTTTTGTATTCATCGCTCCATGTGGCGATACCTCCGATGGCAAGCACCTGCCCGCCATAAAATTGACGTTGGCGATAAGCTTGATTGAACCAAAACACTGAACAGTAATTTTTCCCATCAGATAAACGAAGCATAAAGTGCTTGCCATTGATAACACGAGTGCCGACAACTTGTCCCTTTACCGCAACATGCTTTCCTGCGTAGTTTTTTCCTTCCGCAAGATTGATAGGATTCCGGAAATCGAGATACTTGGTCGGGAAAAACATCAAGAGGTCTTGGACGGTTTCGATGCCTTTCGACGCAAACTGTGCAGCTTTACGTGGAGTGATTCCAATGTCGGTAAGTTGCAATGGCTCAGTCATCTGCTTCATCCCTCCAATCGTTTTCTTTCGTTCTTACGCTGCTTTCGTGAATTTCTTCGTACTTTTCCATGTCAAAGTGTTTAAGTCTATCTGCGAGCTTCGTGTTTCGGAACTCGATATCATTGGCAAGGATAGCGGCATCGACTGCTTCCTTTTCTCCGACGATACGGCATTCTTTTTTTGCTCTTGTAACTGCTGTGTACAAGAGATTCCTTTGCAAGAACCGACCACGGGTACGAAACTGTTCTACACCAATAACGACCGCCTTAAACTCAGAGCCTTGCGATTTATGGACCGTCATAGCATAAGCAAGAGCAAACTCCGATTGAAGCATTTTCCGACTCACTGTCATTGTGTAGATATTGCCTTCTACATCGCAAGGGTTGTCAAAGCGAATCGTATAAGCATTGCGAATCACAGCTCCGGTTTGCTCGTCATACGCTCTTTCTTGGTATTCCGTAATGAATCCCATGTCGCCGTTGACAAAACTGCCTTTATGATTCTTGCAAAGCATTACTCGGTCACCGATACGGAACTCAAAGCCCTGCTCAGGTCCTACTTTTGACTTGAAGGTCGAAATGAAAGCACTGTTTTCCCCTGTTGCAGGATTAAGTTCATCACGGATTAAGAGATTCAGGTCTGTTGCAGAGATGTTTCCTGTTCCCTTCTTCTTGATAGGAGTCAGCAAACACACTTGTTTAATGCCTTCCTCGAAGACTTCCCGGGTGCTTGCGCCGTGCTCTGTATACATTTCGCCATACTTCTCTACAAAAGAGAAATAGTTGTTAAGAGCAATCGTGCGCAGCTCTTTACCGGAGCCTTCGATAAGACTAAACTTGTCGTCCAAGTTGAACATTTCGGTTGTCTCACCGCTGTTGATATGAATAGCATTTTCAACTATCGAACCAGCATTGCGATGGCAAGCGGACAGCTTACAGATGTTCACTTTTTCACTCGCAATCAAATCGCGCAGCACATTACCTGCTCCGATTGCCGGAAGTTGGTCCGGGTCACCGACGATAACTAACTTGCATCCCTTAGAAGCAAGAGAAAATACCATGTGTGCCGTTTCAAGATTACACATGGAAAATTCATCTACTACGATGATTCTCGCTTCGCATTCCCCACACATCGAATAATAGGCGGACTGAATCGTAGATGCTGCGTGTTCCGTAGCCTCTCTCATTCGCGCTGATGCACGCCCCGTCGGGGCGCAAAGCAAAATTTCTTCCGGTGAATAGCTCCTGCCTCTCGCCACTTTCCATGTTTCTATAATTGTTTTAATGATAGTAGTCTTACCGCTGCCGGGACCACCTGTAATCACTGTTACGTTCTGAACATCAGACGCGAACACAGTCCGCACTGCTTGTTTTTGTGTTTCGTCCAGGGCAAATCCATCTGTTTGCTCGATATTTCGAATTGCTTCTTCTATATCAGCAGACATGACCACACCGTAAGTCGCATTCAATCCCTCGTGAATGTTCATGCAGAGGTAAGCAATATCGCACTCATAGAACCAGTATTTGTGCAGATACAGGCTGATTGCCTGCTGTGCATCGGACATAGAGCTCAGCCGTTCGGCTTTGATAAGATGCTGCCTCTTTGCTCCGTTGATGGCATCCTGTATAACCTTTTCAGGGAAAACCGTTTCATGAAGCGTGTTTCGCATAACATCTGCAACGCTGGTAACGATATTCGGCAGCCAAACGAAAGAGTTGCCCTTCATTTGTGCCTCTACTTCTAGCGTATACAACACAATTGCCGTTACGCGGCGTGGGTCTTGGCGCTGCAGTCCGCATCCGCCAAGTGCGATTTTGTCTGCTGTCGGAAATCCTATACCAGAGAACCTCTGATACAACACATAAGGATTTTCTTTGATTTCATCGAGAGCCATCTGCCCGCTGCCGAACTTCTTGATGATGGCACTGATTTTCTGCATGGACAGATACGGAAGCAGAATTGCAATGAGTTCTTGGTCTTTTGCAATCTGCATATACCCATCGTGGATGCGCATCATCATCACATCGCCGATGCCGTAGATTTCCTTCAGACGGTTTGGGTGGTTTTCAATGATATCCAGTGCGTTTGTGCCGAAATGATTGACGATTTTGTCTGCCATTGCAGGTCCGATACCGGGCATGAAATCGGATACCAGCAATTCGCGGATTGCCGTTTTGCCACCGGCAGCATAATCCACCTTCGCTTGACTGATATTAAAGAACGGAGCGTTTCGTTTTGCGTCTCTATCCCATCTACCCTCGTATACGATTCTTGCACCGGCAATGGGGTTCGGAACATGACCTTTCGCCACAATCGGCTGGTTATCCTCTTCCCTTTTGATTTTGAAAATCGCATAGCCGGATTCCGGGTCATTGAACATGATGGTGGAAATTTTTCCACGATATTGTCTCCGCGCTGCCATCGAATTATTTACTTGTACTTGTGCGTAACTCATGTCTCTCTATCTCAATATAATACAAAGTGATATTCAGGATATTTGGCTTTCAGAAGTTTCCATTTCAAACGAAACGCTTCAGTTTGCATGTACTTGCCGCTGCTCTTGTCGAAGCCTTTTACATCCTCAACAACCGTTTTGCCATCGGCATCTTTATAGCAAAAATCTGCCTTGTACACAATTTTTTGTACACGCTTTTTTTCATATACAAAGGCATCTTGAATCACAAGGTCCTTTTGCCGTTCAAGGTCTGTTATCGTTCCGGCTTTCTCCATCAACTGCAAGTCCAGCCAACGGCAATACTCCTTTGTGGAATCGTATACTGCTGCTACTGCTCCATGCCCGGATATAATCTTTTCGCCAGAAACAAATCCGTCCTCGTATTCATATATTTTATGATTTCCGTATTTTTGCTTTCGTTCTTCATTTTCCTTCGACTGCTTTGCCTTTTCGCCTTTTCCTCCCTGCACTTGTACCTTGAGGTACGGGTTCTTGGCAAGAGTCTCTTTTAACCATTCTTCTGTCAACTGCATCTCTGATTGTCTCGCTATGTATTCGCAGTTTCCATTTTTCTCATTATACCATAAAATTGTATTTTTTACAACTTAATAGCCCATTTATTTATAATTTGTACACATTCAGAATAAAAACGACAAATTTTCTTCCGTATTCCCAGCGCCCTGCGTTCCTGTTGCTAAATTACAATATATATAATGTCGCTGTTGCCGTGTCCTTGTTGCTAATATAATGCTATTCATTCTTCTACTATTGTTCCCCAATTGGCAAAATTAGCCAGAGATTTTTTACACGACTTTTTAGATACCAACCAGAGGTAATTAACACAATTTTTCTGCTGCTCCCTATGTACATGGTATTTGTTTTTGTCTTTGTAGGATGCGTCACACACAAAACAGAGAAATTTAACACGACAATTTCATTGGTGCTTGCCCATCAGCCGGTATCCCCTTTTCTGCCATCTGGAAATTCTTTGCACAACAATTTTTTCATAGCCGAAGGGCTTACTCCTGCAATTTTGAGATTTTTAACACCATTTTCCTTTTCTAAACAGCCATTCACAATAGCATCAGCTCAACCAGAGATAATTAACGTGAATATTTAGACCTATCCCTATTCTATAAAGCTGAGGTTATTAACGCGATTTTTTATGTCGGAGATGTCCACACGCAGCAAGCCAGAGGTTTTTAACGCAGCATTTTTCCTGTTCTTTTTGCTTCCTGCCATAGTAAGCAGAGATAATTAACACAACTTTTTCGCGTCCAAAATCAATCAGAGAAATCGTTGGTATGAATTTAGAATGTACTTTGCACCTTTACCAGAGAAAATTAACGAGATTTTTTCAACTATTCAAAAGTCATAACCATAATGAATTGGTGCCAGAAGCGGAGATGATTAACGCGATTTCCTTTTTTCAGTCCCTACTAAACGGAGAAAGTTTACGCGATAATTATTTCGAAATTGCAAAATCAATAGCTGCAATTCAGAGATTTTTAATGTCATTTCTTTGATGCCCTCCCCTACCCCATTTTGTACCGGATGCTTCATAAGGATTACTTTTTGGATAGTAGGGATTCCAGAACGGTCAAAGCAGAGGTTATTAACACAAAATATCATTTCTTGACACACTCCCACGATTAAAATCGTGGGATTCTACTTCAACGATGCCGCTGGCTGACCCAGTCTTACGCCTCTCGGTAACGGCATGGTGCCCCATCCGT
>OLRG01002397.1_pt1 | contig 13363 bp, 8 predicted proteins | sample 1672331 | NCBI WGS metagenome assembly OLRG01 (sample SAMEA3136672, study PRJEB25190) | human gut metagenome
CACACTGCGGAAAAACACTGCCGAACCTGTCGAACAAACATTGAAGCAAAACACTCGAAATCCCTGGTGAACCGGCTGCCCGGTTCCGCCCACGGCACGGAGGCGACCACGACGCCGCACCTCGGGCAGTCCACGCGCGGCATGGCGGCGACCAGTTCGACGCGCCAGCAGCCCGAAGTCCTGGCCACGCCAGCGGCGCACTCCGCCGCCCTGGTCATACCCGCGGTGCCTCCTTCCGCAGCGGGAGCATCTGAGCGCGCCCGCACGCGGGCGCACGCGGACCTCGAGCACGGGCTCGGGACGCAACGGCGAGTCGACGATCCGCACGTCCTCGACCACCGTGCCTTTGACGTTGAGAAGCTGGTTGAATATGCTGCTCATCAGGCGCTTTTTGGCTGTGCTTTTCTTGGTCGTTAAACAGCCTACCCAAAAAGCGCTCTTCTCTTACTCCCACAACGGTTCAACAACGAACCACCACCCACGAAAACAACAACAGCGCCGTTTTTTGATCCCTCCCTCAGTCAGCGCGACTGACAGCTCCCTCACAGAGAGAGCTCAGTTTTTACTGCTTGTTGATGGAACAGGCAGCGGTGTCAGTGGTGACACCGGAATCAGTCCAGCCCATTGGAGTTTGGTCGATGGTGAGGTCGGAGACGGCCTTGATAGAGGTAGTCACATCAAAGGAGTAGGTAACGGATTCTCCAGGGCCGATATTGGCGATGCTGGCATACACGGTCTTGCCATTCAAAGTCTCCTGACGACTACCAGTCACCGTACCACCTGAGGTTTGAAGATTCGTGAGGCTGCCTCCCGCAGGAGCGTAGATTAAGGTTTTCTCTACGCCACGGCCTTGTTGATCAGCGTTTACACTGAGAATATACGTTCCGGCAGCTCCAGCTATGCCAATCTGGTTATCGTCTATCGTATTCGTCATCGTATATTCCACATGGTAGGTCTGAGAACCATCATTATTGCAGGCGGAACGAGTTATCTTCGACGTGCGGTGAATATACCACCCCATCTTTGACGGGTTCTGCTCAGTCACATACACACCCGCCTGCGGATGTTCCTCACTGCTCGGAGTCTGTGCAGTGAAGCCTGCATCGCTAATAGTCTTCTCAGTAGCCTCGTCAAACGAATACATTGAGAAGCAACGACCTTCCGACATACTTCCCATCAGTTGCGCTACCTTGCTCAGCTTCGTCAAATCCAAATTAGAGAACATGTTACTAACTGTTTGCTCGGCGACTTGGGCAAAATAGGTGTCCTGCATGTAAACCGGATAATCGATATACACCTTGTTTAACAGGAATTCAGCAGTGTTGCCTCCGGCGAGCACACGGCCATCAGAAAGCGTGATGTTGCCGTTGATTTTCACCAATTCCTGCAGAAACACCGGATCAACCATGAGCACACCATCCAATGGAGTGTCACGTCCCCATGATGTGCGCTGCCAGATAGACTGCATACCTTCTGCAACACGAGAGGTATCAGGATATACAGCCAAATCACGGATATCGAACGACATTTTCAGAGGCCCCCACTGCTCGAAAATACGCTGTTCATCTTCCGTTGGATCACCAGCACCATACGGGATGCACTCTTTGTTCGAGCGGAAATCCCCAATACTAATCTTGCCGTTGTCCGTAGTCACCACACCCACGGAACCAATCAGGCCACCGGATGAGCGCTCCTCCGAAGTGGTCATGGCCATCAACGCGTATGTACGCGCCTGGCCAGAGCCGAGAAAATTCGGCGGAATCTGGAATGTGCCAGATAGCTGATCAACCCTATCGGCCAATTTCGTTAATTGAGTCTTGCCGGTGTTGTAGGCATCGTTGACTATGCCGATATGGGCCTTCGGCAGATTCTGATATTTCTGGACCTGCTGTTGCAGCGATTCATTGGCTGAGACAATGGTCTTCTGCGCCTCCAGAATCGGCTGAATATTCAGCTGCCCATCCCCTGTGCTCAGTTGCGCATTCTTCAAAGTAGTCAGCACATTCATAAACTGCGGCGCCGAGTCGCCAATCAATGAATCCACTACCGAAGTCATGCCCTGCACGGCGGTAATGTCATCGCCATACACTGGCAGTTTCGAGGCAATGTTCCACAGCGTGCCATGCACAATATCGTTCGCCGCGGCGGTTTCGGTCTTCGCTTGATCGATCTGCTAACTCACCTTATCAACGTTGTCGAGATTGCTGAGATCGGATATGCCACCCAACAATTGCAAAGCCTGCTCCTCATGAGCCTTAACCTGCTTGGCTTCGGAATACGGTTTCAATCCGCAGAATCCACACACGCCTAACAGCACCACGAGCAATGCCAGAATCGACACCACCCATGGCCAGACACGGTGCCTTCTGCTCGGAATACTTACTGCGTGCCCTGCCCTATGCCTGCTCATACCAATTCCCAAAATGTCTGAGCCAACTTGCATATCTATGCAATGACCAACCACCTATTATGCCCCGGTCTCTTGCGAAAAGTGGGTTCGCTCCCCGCTTCTGCACATATTCCGAACCGACTGGGCACCCCCAGGTATAACGTATTGGGGTGCTTTTGAGAGGCTGCCCGGCCAAGCACATGAAGAGACGGTCGCCGAAACCATCGATTGTTGCGCGACATATGACGCCGCATGAAGAACCGACATGCCAACCGACACCGCCCAAAGCCATCAGGCCGAGCAACGGAAGTGGAGTGTGTGCGTGGCTGGAGAGAGCGGAATCAAGAACCGTCGTGGCGAACTGCAACGAGTGCTGAGCCAAGAGGAATCGTACGTTGACGGCAAGCTGAGTCATGCCGCGTTTATTTCGATCGCAATCCTGACCTTCATCACCTTTGTCGGCAACTTTACCCAGCTGCAACTGAGCTCGGCGCTGCCGATCATCGTGTCGGAATTCCATATTTCCGTGACCACAGGCCAGTGGCTGACCTCCGTGTTCCAGCTGGTTATGGGCGTCATGGTACCGCTGACCGCGTTCCTGACCCGTCGTTTCTCCACCCGTCAGATCGTGATCTGCTCGATGGCGGTGTTCACGGTCGGCTCCCTGCTTGCCTGGCTGGGCCCGAACTTCCTCTTCGTGCTGCTCGGCCGCGTGCTGGAGGCAGCCGGCACGGGCGTGATGTGGCCGGTGCTGCAGATCACGGTGTTTTCCATCTACCCGCTTTCCCGTCGTGGCTTTGCGATGGGCACCGTGGGCATGGCCATGAGCGTGGCTCCGGCCATCGGCCCCACCTTGGGCGGCTGGCAGACCGATGCCAACGGCTGGCGCTCGATCTTCCTGACCATGACCATCATTGGCGTAATCTCGCTGCTGGCGGCCATGTTCGGACTGCATAATTTCGGTTCACACGACCCTTCGGCCCGCGCGGACTTTTTCTCGGTGAGCCTGTCGGTGATTGGCTTTGGCGGGCTGATGTTCGGCTTCACCAATTCGGAGACCTATGGATTTACGGCGCCGGTAACGTGGGGACCTATGGTTGTGGGTCTGATCGGCATCGTATGGTTCGTGCTGCGTAACCTGCGCGCCGGCAAGCGCTATCGTGAGGCCGTAGCCGAGGACAAGTCGGCACTCCCCCAGCCGCCGCTGCTGGACTTGGAAGTGCTGAAGAACCGTTCGTTCACCGTCGGCACCATTACCGCGTCGCTGGCATTTTTCGCCTTCAGTTCGATTCTGGTCATCATGCCGCTCTACATCCAGACTGACCGTGGGTATTCGGCCACGATGAGCGGTCTGATCATGCTGCCGGGCGCTATCGGCCAGTGCGTCTCCCAGTTCTTCGGCGGCCGCGCGATGGATCGGTTCGGCGCGCGCCCGGTGGCTTTGTTCGGTTCGATTGTGTTGACCCTTGGCACCTTGGGCATGTCGCTGGTGGCGATGGATACGTGGATCTGGTGGGTATCGATCTGCCAGTTCATCCGTCAGATCGGCATGGGTTTCCTGCTGATGCCGATTACCACGTGGTCCCTGAATTGCCTGAACGGGCCGAGCGAAGTGTCCGCCGGATCATCGGTGACGAATACCGCGCGTCAGATTGCGGGCGCTGTGGGCGCACCCGTGTTGGTGATTCTGATGGAAACGTTTGCCGCTTTGCATAAGCAGGGCGGCGCCTCCGCCGTCGCCGCTTCGATTTTCGGCATTCAATGGGCGCTGCGAATCTCCGCAATAATCTGTCTGGCAATGGTGTTGATGGTGTTCTTCGGCGTCAAGGGCGACGGTGCCGGTCGTACGCGAGACATTATTTCCTTGCGTGCGCTGCGCGAACGGCGTGCGCGGCGTATGGCTGCGAACTGACGGCAGATCCAACCATTCTCAACATAATAAGAAACCCCGGTTTCCAACACCGGGGCTTCTTATTATGTTGTGCTATCGCAGGATTTCAGCTGGAGTCTATTACGCCCTGCCCATCAGCGTCAGGACAATCAGCAGCACGTTGAGCGCCACAATCAGTGCCACGACGATCATGAAAATCACGTGCTTGACGGGGCCGTCAACCCACTTGCCCATGAGTTCCTTGTCATGCGTGTATCGCATCAGCGGAATCACGGCGAACGGGATGCCGATGGAAAGCACCATCTGGCCGATGACCAGCGCCTGAGTCGGGTCCTTGGCGGACCACAGCACAATCAGTGCCGGCACCAGCGTGACCACGCGGCAGGCCCACATCGGAGCGTTAACGTGCAGCAGACCGTGCATGATTTCCGAGCCGGCATACGTGCCGACCGATGTGGAGCTCAGCGACGAAGCCAGCAGGCCGATGGAGAAGATCGTGCCGATCACCGGGCCAAGCACCTGCGCGATCGCCCGCTGTGCGCCGTCGATGGAATCCGTGCCAGACATGCCGTGCAGCGAGTTGGCGGCGAGCACCAGCATCGCCAGATTCACGGTGCCGGCCAGCAACAGCGCCCAGACCACATCGATTTTCGAGCCTCTCAGCTGCGTTTTGATCGACGGCTTTTCGCCGCCTGCGTAATGGTCGTTCACCAGCGTGGAGTGCAGGTAGATGGCGTGCGGCATCACGGTGGCGCCCAGAATCGAGGCGGCCATCAGCACCGAGTCGGTGCCCTGGAAGCGTGGAATCATGCCCTTGACCACTTCGCCGGGGCTCGGCGGGTCCACGAACAGGCCTGCGATGAAGCCGAATGTGATAATCAGCAGCATCACGATGATGATGCGCTCGAACGTGGTTTGCGTCTTGCCACCTTGGAACCACAGCATCACCGTGGAGATTGCGCCGATCACCAGACCGCCGATGAACAGCGGCAATCCGAACAGCAGGTTCAGGGCGATGGCACCGCCGATCACCTCGGCCAGATCGGTGGCGATGGCGATGACCTCGGCCTGCATAAAGAACATGAAGCGGCCGGCATCGCTCATACGTTCACCCAGCAGTTCCGGCAGGGATTTGTTGGTCACGATGCCGAGTTTTGCGGACTGATACTGGATGAGCACGCTCATGGCGTTGGCGAGCACCAGCACCCACACCAACAGGTAGCCGTATCGCGCGCCGGAGGTGATGTTGGCCGCCACGTTGCCAGGATCGACGTAGGCCACGGCCGCCACGAACGCGGGGCCGAGGATGCTGGCCAGCGCATGGTCATGCGGCTTTTTCTTGCCGTTTGCCACGGTTCCAGCTCCGGCTCCGACTCCGGCAAGCTGGCGTTCCTTCTCGATTTCCGGTGTTTCCTGTTCGATGTCTGCCACGGCGTTCGTCATAGTGGTTGCCGCAATGGCATCTGCTGCGGTGTGTGTTACTGCCATATCGTCTGTTCCTATTCCCTTCTCCCTTCATACCGGGCTCAGTTATAGCGCGGGCATGTTTCCCGCGTCAACAGACGGACAATCTGCGGACGATTGATGGATGACTGGCGGACTGGCAGCTGGCATTCCCCGCCATCTCGCTCATGAAATGTGACAAACCGCCGAAAACTCGCTCATGAAATGAGGAAATTACTAGAAAACTCGCTCATGAAATGTGCCAGACGGTAGAAAACTCGCTCATGAAAGTGTAAAATCATTGATATAGCAGTAATTCGGAAAGGGGCTCCTCATGTATCTCAAACGCAAAGCCGATGCCTATCTCAATGCATGGAAATCCGACCCGAATCGCTCCCCGCTAATCATCAAGGGCCCTCGTCAAGTAGGCAAGACAGAGACTATCGATTACTTTGCCGCACACAACTACCGTTCGGTAGTGGAAATCAACTTCGTTGAGGAACCGAAATATCGTGCAATCACTGCGGACGGTTATGGCGCGGATACCATCGTCCGCAATATTTCCCTGATCGACCCAGCTAAAAAGTTCATTCCGGGCGATACGCTCATCTTTTTCGACGAAATCCAGGCCCATCCTGATATCGCCACTGCACTGAAGTTCTTTAAAATCGACGGCAAATATGATGTGATTTGCAGCGGTTCAATGCTGGGCATCAGCTATAAGCAAATCGAAAGCAATAGCGTGGGATATAAGACCGACTACGAAATGCGATCGTTGGACTTCGAGGAATTTCTGTGGGCTCGCGGATACGATGAGGCCGTCATCGAAAGCATGTTCACCCACCTGTGTGACGCTACGCCATTCTCTGAAGTGGAAATGAACGTCTTCTCCACGGCATTTATGGATTACTGCGTGCTTGGCGGCATGCCTGCGGTTGTCGCCTCCCATATACGCACTGGCACGTTCGAGGGAACACTGCAATTGCAGCGCCAGCTTATTTTGGACTACCAGGAGGATATCCGCAAATACGCGCAAGGACTCGATCAGGCACGAATTCTCAACGTGTTCAACCATATTCCCGTGCAACTCGCCAAGGAAAACAAGAAGTTCCAAATCAGCAAAGTCGCCAGCGGAGCGCGTTTCAAAGACTATCGAGGATGCGTGGAATGGCTTGAGACCTCGGGAATGGTGAATATCTGCCGATGTATGTCCTATCCTGAACTGCCGTTGAAAGGCAATTATGACGAAAACAAGTTCAAGATATATTTCGGCGATACCGGTCTGTTCGTAGCGATGCTTGACGACGAGGCCAGTGATGATCTGCGGGCCAATCGTAATCTTGGTGTCTATAAGGGTGCTATGTACGAGAGCATCGTCTCTGAAGCGCTACGGAAATCCGGCTATGACCTGTACTACTACAAAAAAGAGGATTCCACACTGGAACAGGATTTCTTCGTCCGCACGCGCGAATGGCTGGTGCCGGTGGAGGTGAAATCGAAAAAAGGCACCGCCAAATCCATGCGGACGCTAATCGCTTCGGATTCTTATCCGGAAATTCAGTTCGGCGTGAAACTATCCGCCGGCAATATCGGTAGTAGCGAACACGTGTTCACCGCACCATACTTCACCACATTTTTGCTCCGACGGCTCCTGCGCGCTTATGACGAGGGGCAGGCACCTATGCTCAACAATCCTGAGCGGTAGCCCCTATTCGTCTGCGGGCACGGCCTGGCCCGGGCAGGTGTGGAGGACGGCGAGCATGGCGTCCTTTTCTTGGGAGGTGACGGTGAGCTGGTACTTGTCTTTGACGCCAATCTGGCGGGCCACGTAGTCGCAACGGTAGTCGGCGTTGGTGGGTAGCCAGTAGGCGGCGGAAGCCGACCCCTTCTCCTGATTGGCCGGGCCGTCGACGGCCAGCAGGTTGTAGGGGTCATTGCCGAATTCATGGCGTTTGGCAGTGGACCAGTCGTGCGCACCGGATTGCCAAGCGTTTTCAAGGGCCACCACATGGTCGATCTGCACTTTGGCGCTGGTGGCGCGGCCACGTACGAAATGGATGGTCTGGGCGGTGTACGGATCGGCCAGTGTGCCGGACTCGACCACACAGGAACCGGCGTATTTGTAGGTGATGTCCGTGAGATCGCGGGCGAGCACGTCGTCGCGTACGTCGCAGCCATTGCCGTCGACGTCGGTGGTGCGGAAACCGAAGGAATCGCGGTCGTAGCCGGAGGAGCTTTGGTTGTCGTCTACGGCGAGCGCGTTCAAAGTGTCGGCGGCTGAACCGGTGGCAGTGTAGCCACCTGTGATTTTGGCCGCGTCGGAGCTGACCTGCGGCAGTAGCAGGCCGATGGTCACGCCGATTGCTGCGGCGAGAACGATGAGAATCAGCACGCGCTCCAGCGGACCAGAAGCGTTGAAACGACGGCGGAAGTGGGCGTTACGACGTGCCATCAATCACGCATAGGTGAAGGTGAGGGGGTCGTGGCCGGCGCGGGTGGGGCCGTCGAGGGCGTCGATGGCAGCGTGTTCGTCGGCGGTCAGGGCGAAGCCGAACAGGTTGAGATTCTCCTTCTGACGGTCAGCATGCACGGACTTGGGGATGATGATCGTGCCGTTTTCGATGTGCCAACGCAGAATCACCTGGGCCGGGCTGACCTCATGGGCGGCGGCGATCTTCTCGATGGTGCCGTCGCCGGCGTTGATGTCGGCGCCACGCGCCATCGGCGAGTATGCCTCCACGGCGATGCCGTGCTCTTTGCAGAACGCCACCACTTCGCGCTGCTGCCACGTGGGGTGCAGCTCAATCTGATTGACGGCCGGCCATGCGCCGGTCTCCTCGTGCAGACGCTTCAGATCGGCGGGCATGAAGTTGCATACGCCGAGCGTGCGGGCCATGCCTTCGTCGCGCAGCTTGACGAACGCCTTCCAGGTGTCGGTGCTGCGCCAGTCGAACGGCGTGGGCCAATGGATCATGTACATGTCCACGTAATCGAGCTGGAGGAGTTCCAGCGAGTTGTCGAAAGCTTTGAGCGCGGAATCGTAGCCCTGCTGGGAGTCGCGCAGCTTGGTGGTGACCCACAGGGTCTCGCGCTTGGTGCCCTTGTTGTATCCGGAGGCGGCGAGCGCACGACCCACGCCGGCCTCGTTGTTGTAGCCGGCCGCACCATCGATATGGCGGTAGCCGGCTTCCAACGCGGATTCGACGACGGGGACCACACCCTCATCGTCGATACGTAGCACGCCGAGACCGACTTGCGGAATGGAATGACCGTCTTTCAAGGCGATGTCCGGCACGTTGGCGGGGTTAATGTGTCCGTTGGTCATGGCTTGTGATGCTCCTTCATGTACTGCAACTACACGCCACTGTACACGGTTATGCAGGCGATGTGCGGGTGCTGCAACCAAACGGCATGATTGCGCCCGGCCTTCCGTGTGGGAGAGCCGGGCGCAATCATGACAACATCACGCTCTACTCCTGCGACCGGCCCTCGCCCTATTGTTCCCGGGCGCGAATTTGCCCCGGTACAGGCGTCAATCGATTGACGTTTGCACCGGGGCAGAAATCGTTGTCCCGGTACGCAATTTCGGGCCATTTTCGAGAACCAGGACAAGACAATCCCCAAAGTCCACATACCCCGACAAACAGAATCGGCGGAATACAGCCAATCCCGAAATCAACATACTGTCCCGGTTCTCACGTAGAACGATTGACGTGCAAACCGGGGCAACGGGAATTGTCCCGGTACGCGAAAAACACCCGTTTTCGCAAACCAGGACAGTGATTTCTGTCCTGGTACCCACATCAAACGATTGATGCACGAACCGGGACAGAATCGCATCGCTGCGCCGAGACAGACGCATCTGACAGCCGACAACCGATAAACGACAGCCGACAGATGGCATCTGGCAGCCGGTTGCCGGCTGCCGGCAACCGCATCATAATGCCGCATCAGTCTCTATCAGGAGCGCTTACGACGCAAAGCAAGCGAGACCCCGCCGGCCACGCCGAGAACGACAACCGCAAGACCCACGGCAGTCACCGCGCTACCGGTATTGCTCAGCACACCAGTGATCTTGTCGCCATTCGCACCGTTGGTCTTATCGCCCTCGCCCGTATCGGGATTGATAGTAGCCCCGCCATTACCCGCACCGTCCGAGCCGTTGCCGGAACCACCTTCGGCCCGAGCGGTAACCGCAACCGTATAGGTTTCGGTGACATTCGGATTCGACTTGAGCGTTACGGTAACCTTCGCCGCATCAGCGGGAGCGGAGAAATCGTAATCGAGCGTGAACTGGTCGGCGGAAAGCGTCACGTTGCCCATGCCTGCGGAATAGTTGCCCACGACCTTGAGATCATGGTCGGCATCGATGGCATCGCCCACCTGATAGGTGGTTTTGCTTGGCGTGACGGTCAGGCTGGAGACCTCCTTTTGGGCGAGGCCGGCAATGGCATCGGCAACAAGCTTGATCACATCGTTCACGTCCTGCTCGGTGTAGGTGCTGCCGGCAAGCAGCACGTCAGCGGCGGCAAGCGCCTGATCGAGTTTGGCGAGCGACTCGTTGGTGTACTCATCGCGATTGATTTTCCCGGCTTCGGCCACGGCCTTGTCCAGGTTCTCCGTGGATGGCTTCACCGGAGTTTCGGTCTTTTTGACGAGTGAGACCTTGTCCACATTGCCCCATGCGTCGGCAGGCAGGTTGCCCGTGATGGTGATGGTCGCCGTGCCATCAGCACCCACGGTGACAGGCACGGTGGCGGTATCGAACTTAACCCAACCGTTGAGTTCCAGCGCATCGGACGTGGTCTTGCCACCCGTTGTGGCGGAGAGGGCCACACCATCGGTAATAGCGGCGTTGTCCGCTGCCGCGCCTTGGCTCATGGCGGTCAGCACGTATTCGCCAGGCTCGAGTCCGGTGATGGTCTGCGTGGCGGAGAAACTGTAGGCATCGGATGCCCAAAACTTCAGCGCGCGCTTGCCGTCGGCGGCGTTGCCACTGTCTTCGGTGATGGACGCACCGGTGCCGGCAATGGTCCAGTTCTTATCGTTCTCAGCGTTCTCGAAGCTGCCGTCCGTTACGTAATCCTTGGCGGGAGTGGCGGTGACGGTGACGGCGACGGTCACGTCGTGGCCAGCGTTGGTGGTGCCGGTGATGGTGTATGTGCCTGCGCCACGAATCCAGTCAAGCGCAGCGGATTGCCAGGTCACGGTTTCGGTCTCGTCCACCCCATCCTGATAGTGTGCGGCCACCTCACTCGGCAATTGCGCTTTGATCGCGTCGATGGAATCCGAGTCAGTCGCGGTAATCTCCACTGGATCTATCTTGGTGAACACATGATCGGTGACGGCACCGGTGTGAATGTACTTGAACGTCGGCAGAGAGGCGAGCGCCTTGCCATCGAAATCGAACAAAGCTTGGTTATCGACACCTGAGCCGCCCCAGTACAGGCCGGCGTCATTGGGATCGTATTCGCCGGCCGCTTCAGTGGCCCAGCCGCCACCGTACTTGTTCCACGTATCCACCAGTTCGGCGTTATCCTTGCCGCCGGTGCCCACGGGCACCCATGCGGGCTCCCAGTAGAACACACCCAGGCCGTCGTTTTCGCCATCGCCATCATTGTCGCCGATATTGTTCACGGCCTCGGCGACCGCGCGAATCTCATCGGCCTGGCCTTGCGGGCTGATGTCGTATTTCTTGAGGTTATCGGCGGTTACTTTACTGGGCACTGTGTTGGAATCGTCGTCGCCATCATCCAAGGTGTATGCCCACGACGTTTCCGCCACCATCACATCTTTCTTATAAGTGGAGGCCACGTTCTTGAGCACGCTGGTGAGGTTTTCGGTGGTGCCATGCCAGAACGGGTAGTAGGAGCTGGCGAACACATCGTAATCCACATTGTGGTTGCTCAACTGTTTGGCGTAAGTGGCGTAGGTGCCGGCTTTCTCCGGGTTGGTGAAATGAATGACGACCTTGGCTTCGGGGAGCACTTCGCGTATGGCTTTGGAACCTGCGGAGAATACTTTGGACATGCCGTCCCAGCCGGAGATGCCGGCGATTTTCGCAGTGGTTTCGTTGCCGACCTGCACCATGCCGACGTCCACGCCGGCTTGTTTGAACGTGGTCAGAGTCTGCTTGGTGTAGTCGTATACGGTGTCGGCGGTTTTGTCCGCGTCGCCTTCAAAGGATTTCCACGCCTTGGGCACCTGCTGCTTGCTGGGGTCGGCCCAGAAATCGGAGTAATGGAAGTCGACCAGCACTTTCAGCCCTGCTGCCGTGGCTCGCTTGGCCATGGTCAGTGCGCGATCGGCGTTGACGTTGCCGCCGCCATATCCTTGGCCGTCTGCGGTGAACGGATCGTTCCACACACGCAGACGCACATAGTTCACGCCGGATTCCTTGAGCAACGTGAACAAATCCTCGACCTCGCCATTGGCGTTCTTGAACGTGACGCCGCTTTCTTCCAGCGAGAGCATGGATGAGACGTCCATACCGCCGATGAAATCATCGCTTAAGCCTTGGATGGCCTTGACCGAGACGTCGGCTTTAACTGGTTCTTCTTCGGCGGCGTTTACAGTGAACGTGCCTCCTGCGCAGAGCATTATGGCGGCCACGCCGGATGCCATAATGCGAGTAAGCGCGGTATTTCGGCGCATGCTTTTTCTCCTTTGAATGGTGAACGCTCAGAACGAACGCCCAGTGATGCTTGGCGCTTCCTTTCCTTATGCGCCACGCGGTACAGCTGTGTACCACGCAATCGCCACCTTAGCACTTTATGCCGTGTTGGTCAACCGGTGTATCAACGCCTCGTACGGCCCAGTACAGCAACACCAGCATTACAGCAATGTCGTTCAGCGTGTGGAGGCGCGGGCGATGACCTGGGATTCGGTGGTGAGCAGTTCGGACTTGGTGATGCTGCCGTCGATGCGTCCGAGGATGCGATCCACTGCCGTGGGAGCCGTCCAGTCAAGGCGGGAATCCATGGTGGTCAGCGGAATCTGCAGGTAGGGGGCTTCCTCGTTGTTATCGAAGCCGATGACCTGCACCTGCACGGGCACCTCATAACCAGCGGTGCGCAGAGCGGTCAATGCGCCGATGGCCAACTGATCGTTCAAGGCAATCACACCGTCGAATGGCACGCCGGAATCAATGAGCCGCTGGGTCACACGGGCACCGGCTCCGATGGTCCAATCCTGATCGGTGTTGCCAATCAGCTGCGGATCCAAGGAGAGCCCACGCCTACGGGTCTCTTCGATGATGCCGCGCAGACGCAGCTGCGCGTTGCCTTCTACGGCATTCAGCAATGCATCTTCGTCGTAAACGTCACGGGCACCGATCACTGCAAGTCTGGTGGAACCGCGGTCATACAGGTAGCCTGCGGCCATGGCGGCTGCGGATACATCGTCTGGGGTCACGTGATCCACAATGCCCCACGTGGTACGCGCGCCAACGATGACCAGCGGAAAATCAACCTTCAGATCATCGGGCGAAATGTTTTCCACCTCGCTCATGGAAAGGATCATGCCATCGGACACCGTGGAGTTGAACTTCTTCAGCAGATCGCGCGCGCCTTTCGCGGAGCCTTCCGCATACGTGGTGACGTATACGGAATAGTCGCGCTGACGGGCGGCCTCGATGGTGC
>OLRG01002398.1_pt1 | contig 13362 bp, 7 predicted proteins | sample 1672331 | NCBI WGS metagenome assembly OLRG01 (sample SAMEA3136672, study PRJEB25190) | human gut metagenome
CGCAGCTCGTCCGGCTTTTTCAGTGGGCCATTTTGACCCACTGATTCTGTTACGGTCAGAATCAGGTTGTCATCTTGGCAACCTGATTTTCAACAGGCCTTGAGGCGTTACGGAAAAACGATGTGCTCATTTTGAGCACTTGCAGCATCTGTAACACGTTTTCGATGCAGACTGTGCGATTGCATCGCTGATTCGTTCAAACTCATCGCAGCCCTATATTATCGCTCACACTCCCGATCAGGATGTCAAATGCAGAAGCGGCCATCTGCATCTACGCAAACAGCCGCTTCATGATTCATTTTGTACTGGTCACTGCAGTACCTTATTCATCAGCTCTTGATAGCTGTCCACATGGTCGTATGTCACAAGACCATCTGACAATTTTGCGAAGAGCTTCTTGGCGCAGTCGATCTTGGACTTCTCGATTGGGCGCAAGTTCAGGCTTTCCATCGTGCCTTTGGTTTCTGCTACAAAATAGATGTGTTTCACCTTGCCCTCATGGAACACGATTGCCCAGTCCGGGGAGTAGTGTCCAACCGGGGTCGGAATATAGAAGCCTTTCGGCAGTTTTGCATAGATAAAGACTTCCTCTGCACCGTCCAGATTTTCCGCAAACTTCCGTTCCACGCTCTTTTCCGCTGTGCCATCGGTGAAAACGTAATCCTGAATCGCCTTTTGTGCCTTGTAAGCCTTATCCATCGTCAGAGCGTGTTTCTCTGCCGTAAAGATGCTGCTGTCGTAGCTGCCCTCAATGGTATCATAGGTGATATGCTCCACGATCATGGTAGCTTTCTGCTCCTTGACCAGCCGGATCACCTTTGCGATAAATTCTTCCGGGTTGTTCTGGTACATCGCAAAGGTTGTCGGCTTGATGCCCTGCAAAATCCGTGCAACGGTATGCCGGGTCAGCGTTGTGCCCTCTGCAATTTTGCCGATCAGGTCATACGCAACCTGACCTGCGTAGTCATGTTCTAATTTTTTTGTTCTGCTCTTGGCATCGCTGAAGCTGCTGCCTTCTCGCACCATATCGGCACTCAGGACATCTTTCTGCCCGGCATAGGTAACGGTATATTGCAGGCGACTGACGTACAGTTCCCTGTCGATGTATTCGATTGCTTTCCGGATCAGTTCCTCAGAATCAAAATCCACCGTATAGGCGTATTTGTGGTTGATCGTCTGCCAGAGCTTCTGGAACTCTGCCTTTTCAAACCGGTCGTTCAGCGGATTTTCCAGCACTTTCGGCTTGTTGCCATCCTCAAACATAGACTTGAGCATACTGTCATCATAAATTGCCTGCACAAGCGTGTGCACGCCCTCTTCAATGGGCTTCAGCGTCTCCGGCACCGGTGCAAGTGTTCCGTTCTGCACATCGTCCCGGTAGTCCTGCGTGACGTTATCCTGCTCATCCACATAGTTATTGCGGACAAGATACTGATAAATTGCCCGTGCCTGACGGTCATCCACCTTGACGATTTTGCCATCCAACCTGATGGTCTTGCCGGTGAAATATGCAATGTCTGCCTTGCGGGGGCGATCATACAGCACTGCTTCGGTCTGCTTTTGCAGTCCGTCTACAAATCCTGCATAGCTCTCGCTGGCAATAACGGTCAGGACGTTGATATCCTGCACCTTATCTCCCAGCACTTCCGCATCCATGCGGTTTCCGTCCTTATTCACGCACAGACGCAGACCACGGCCTACTTCCTGCCGCTTCTGCGTAGTGCTGTCGCTGTGCTTCAGGGTGCAGATTTGGAACACATTTGGGTTATCCCAACCTTCCCGCAGGGCAGAGTGGGAGAAGATGAACCGGGTCGGCTCTTCAAAGGACAGCAGACGTTCCTTATTTTTCAGGATCAGGTCATAGGCAGAAATGTCATCCGACATATCTGAGCCACGCTTGACCGAACTGTTGACGCTGTGACCTTTCTTGTCGATGCTGAAATAGCCCTTGTGGACATCATGCACATCGGTTGAATCCAGATAGGCTGTATAAGCAGGGTCGAACAGGGTGCGATGCTCATTCAGAACCGAAAGATACTCCTGCTCAAAAATCTTGCCGTACTCGCCCAGCAGCTCGTTTCCGTCTTCATCGTACTGGCGGTATTTTGCCACTTCGTCGATGAAGAACAGCGAAAGTGTCTTGATCCCCAGTTTGAAAAGTTCCTGCTCTTTTTCAAAGTGCGAAAGGATTGTTTCATGAATCTGTACCCGACGCATATCGTTTTCGGAAACGTCGCCGGTAACATCACCTTTGCGGATGGTGTCTCCGTTCGTAAAGGTCACAACGCCCGTGATCGGGTCGATTTCCGACACCACGAAGCCCTTGTACTGCTCCATTTTCTCGGAGATATAATAAAGATTATCGCCCACATCCAACGTATGGAACTCTCGCTTCGCACCGTTCTGGTGGCTGACTTCCAGCTCCACTTTTGCCCGCGGCGGATTTTTCGGGGAGATGATGATGCTTTCCAGATACAGATACTTGTCCGTACCACGCAGATTTTTGACCTCAAAGCCTTTGACTTCGATTTTCTTGACCAGCCGCTTATTGTAAGCGTCCAGCGCATCCAGAACGTAAATCAGATTATGCTGCTTGGCGTGGGTAGCAGAGTAATTCAGTGTGAAAAGTGGATTGAACTTTTTCAGGGCTTTCTGAGTGGCAGAGTCCTCTTTGCCCATCTTCTGCGGTTCGTCCAGAATCAGGATCGGGCGGTTGGCGGCAATCACATCAATCGGGCGGCGGGAGCCGAACTCATCCCGCTTGGTGTAGATAATTCTCGCAGCGGCATCACCCTTGCGGCCTTCCACGTTCTTGTCCTCGTTCATGGAGGCGGCAAACGCCTGCGTGTTGATGATCATGACATTGATGCCGGAATTGCTGGAAAAGGAATCCAACTGATTCAGGTTGCTGCTGTTGTAGATAAAGAACCGTGCCTTTTTGCCGTAGCACTCCATAAAGTGATCGGCAGTGATCTCAAAGGACTTCTTTACGCCTTCACGGATGGCGATACTCGGCACAACAACGATAAATTTGCTCCAACCATACCGCTTGTTCAGCTCGAACATGGTCTTGATGTAAACATAGGTCTTGCCTGTGCCGGTTTCCATCTCAATATCCAGAGAACACCTGCCCAGCGGTGCCACCAACTTGTCCGACTGATGGATGTTTGCTTCTGCTTGCAACGCGCGGATGTTCTGAAGCAGCTCCTGGTCGGTTAGTTGGAGTGCTTCGTTCTTAAAACCGGAATCGTTGATCAAATCCAGCAACTCCACCTGTGTTGCATCGTCCCCACTGGAAACAAGGCTCAACTGCTGCGGCTGTGCAGACAGACTTCCCATATCCCGCAGGTAAGACACACCTGCATTATAGGGCTGACCCTGAAAGACCCGTGCCACCGCATCCACAGCATCCGTCTGGTACTGCTGAATCTTAAAACTAAACTTCATCTTTGTGGTTTACCTCCTGCTCCAGCATCAGGAACCGGTCAAAATCGCTCTCATATAGGCGATCCTGAATGACACGATACTTTTCGTATTCGGTTTCTGCATGGAGTTTGGCCTGTTCTGCGCTGATTTTACCGGGGCCTGTCAGCAGTTCATTGCCGTTGAACTCCAGAAAACCGTCCAGCCGCTTTGCCCAGTCCTCCATGCTCATGGGGATCTTGCGCTCGGCCTGCAACTCGGCATAATCCAGATAGAGCGACACGATGCGTTCCAGATAATTCATTTCCTCTTTGCTCAGGTAGTTTTTGGCCACCGTCACATCCGCTTTCAGGATTTTCCCATCCGGCGCATTTTCCCATGTGGTAAGCCCCATGTGCTCCTTGTTGGCATCGGCACGCTCCACGATCAGTTCTGCCGCCGTGTGGCGATGCACAGCATAGTGCATCTTATTCTGAACCGTCTGGAAGAACAGGCGGGTCGTCTTGGCGTCCTTGTCGTAATCAAACGCTGTTGCGTATAAATCCGTCACTTTCTGATAGAACTTGCGCTCCGACAGGCGAATTTCCCGAATCTGCTGCAACTGCCGCTCGAAATATTCATCCGTAAACATGTGACCTTTTTTCAGGCGGTCAACATCCATTGTCCAGCCCTGAATCGTATGGTCTTTCACGATCTGACCCGCCCATTTGCGGAACTGCACAGCACGCTGATTATTCACCTTAAAGCCGACTGCAATAATCATTTGAAGATTGTAATGATCCTGCTTGCGGCTGATCTGCCGGTCACCTTCGGTTTGAACTGTCAAGTATTTCTTGACAGTTGCCTCCGGAGCGAGTTCCCCATCCGCATAAATGCGCTTGATATGCTGTGAGATCGTCTGTTTGGACACATCATATAAGGTTGCCATCATCTTTTGCGTCAGCCAGATGTTTTCATCCTCATAGCGCATTTCATAGCTGGTATCACTGTCTCCGGTAGAAGCCACGAAGGTCAAATATTCTGCCGCAGAGCTGTGAATTGCCTGTTCTTTATTCTTTTTTTCGGGCATTGTAGTCTGCCTTTCTTATCGTATTTTGATGCTCGACTGTTTAACGATATCCGGAGACATATTTTTAGATTTCAAGAGTTCCTGAAGTCCAATCTTGGTAAGTTCAGATGTAACAAACGGGCTGATCGTAATTTCTTCTATAACATCCGCAACGGGGAATTTTTTCAGTTCAAGCTGTGGGCGAATTGTATTTCCGACCAGCGTAAACTCTTTGGTCGCCTTTTCGCCCAAGTACTGATCTTCAAATGGAATGCCAAAGCGATATTCATGCTCAAAAGAAAAGTCTGGAGACTTAATTCTCAAGCAATATTGCAAGACGTCATCATAAATCATCTGTTCATTATGAAGCACCAACCAAAGTTTTATAACAGTATCCATATCTTGTCCGGCATTATAGCTGACAGGACCCTTTATTAAATTTGTAAAACCGTTTTTCAAATTATCATCACGGAGTGAATAGAGAAACTCATTCAATTTTTGACTATCAAATTTTATAGAGCAACCATCTTTGGCATACATCCGCCACATGGCAAGATCATCGTAGTTTTGTGACAGGGAAAGAATATAGTAATTCAGGTCGCACATATTCCATTGCAGATACGGCAGATCTTCACCAATCCCTTTGAGCCGTTCAACTTTTCCTTGCTCAATGTTTTCGATTGCAGTCAAAAGCTTTTGCACAAACTCATTTTCAGCCATGGGTTGAAGGAGTGCTTTCAACCAGTGTGTCGCATAAGAAAGCTCCTGCGTATCATTCAAAAATCGATAGTCTGTCAAACGAATTGTTTCATTCTGCAAAATAGCGAAAAGTGACGCCAGTGATGTATAGTGATAAAGGTCAATGTCCTCGTATTGAATTTTTGCTGTCATCTCACAACACCTTCCTTACCGTTTCCGGGCTATACGTTTCAAAAATCTGGTCAAAGTTTGTTGCAACGCTGTCGTTTGCCATGGAGCTGTCACGGAACACGGCATAGTAGGGCTTCATCTGGGCAATGGCCTTGACAGTCTCCTCCGTCACATCATGGTCGAAGCAGGCCAGCAAGAAGCCCTCTGCCACGTTGAACACCCTTTTGCCCGCAATCTCTTTCACCTCAATGGGGCTGGACAGCAACACACCCAGATCCAGCATCACCTGGAACAGCAAGTCCTCCGGGGTACGGTCTTCCTTCACGTTGTCCACCAACGAGAACAGATCCTGCTGACCGACTTCATCCGGTGTGTTGTACACAGGCTTCATGTTGCTTTCGTCCAGACGCAGGCAGCGGAAGCCAATATCCAAATCAGCCGGAGCCGTCAAACCGGCATCCTCTTTGATTTTCCGGCCAGCCCGGCGGATACGCTCCTTGCCGATTTCGCAGATGTTCTTGTAGCCTGCCTTGTAGGCTTCGCTCTTCTCGTCCGTCTTTTCCGGCAACTGCACCATGATAAACTTTCGGTGTCCACCATCTTCAGCGTTCAGTTTCATTACAGCATGGGCGGTAGTAGCAGAGCCAGAGAAGAAATCGAGGACATAATCATTTCCAGAGGTCAACATAGTTAACATCTGCTTCAACAATCTAACAGGCTTTTTTCCATTAGGAAATGGAACATCACCCTCTTTTGTAAGATTTTTTGTCTCACCAACAAAATCCCATAGTGTACCTTGCAAGTCCTTTTTATATAGAATACCGTTGATTTCCTCAGCGACATCTTTCAACCAAGCAAAAAGACGGAAGTTTTCTCCTTTGTAAAACTGCTCATAAGTGTTTCCTTTATTTCTGCCAGTTTTCGGAACATATTCTATTGAATACAAATCGCTTTCAATGCCGATTTGTCTTACTTTTTCCATAACTCTCGGACGAATTGAACTCTGCGGCATTGCTGTTTGATAAATGCAATATGCGTATCTATCATACACTTCCTTTTCTGTTAAGTTCTCTTCTTTCATAATTTGCCCAACAGATTTTATTATAAATCCGATACGCTTATAAATCTTGATTTCTAATCCGTCACCATCAAAAGTCGACCCAACATAAATTTTCTCTCCGGGATTTACAAGTGCCGTTGTGTATTTCCAACTTATGCCTGCATTTCGATATTCTTCTACCATTTTGGAGATTGGCGTATATTGATATACATTTTTGAATGGATCTAATTCTCGATAATTTTTTGCGTAAACAAGAATATATTCCATGTTTTTCTTTAATCTTTTGTCTTCACCACCACCAGATGCTCCAGCGATATTTTTTAATTTCAAGCATATTGTATTGATGTAATTGTCTGTACCAAAAATCTCATCACATAATTTTTTGAGATTTTCTACTTCACCATCGTCAATAGAAATAAATATAACACCATCATTAGTTAGATAACTTTTTGCCAATTTAAGCCGAGGATATATCATATTTAGCCAATCCGTATGGAAGCGGCCGTTGCTTTCGGTGTTTGTCACCATGCGGTTGCCTTCTTCGTCATACTGACCGCTATTATCCATATATTCCGCCGCACTCTGGGCAAAATCATCCTCATAGACAAAGTCATTGCCTGTATTATAGGGAGGGTCAATGTAGATCATCTTGACCTTACCCAGATAGGTTTCCTGCAAGAGCTTCAGCACTTCCAGATTGTCGCCCTCGATGTAGAGGTTCTCACTGTCAAAACCGCCGGGTGTGCCATCCTTGCCAACGCTGTCTGCCACAACCGGGCGCAGGGTTGCCGTAATGGGCGCATTGGCCGCCAGCATCGCCTTTTTCTTGTCCGGCCATGTAAACTGGTAACGCTCCTCCCGACCTTCCACGATGGAGTCGGAAAGCTCCTGCCGCAGAACGTCAAAGTCAATGGCGTGTTCTACTCTTTGCCGTCACGTTTTACCTCGGTAATTGCATTGGGGAACAGCTTGCCGATCAGCTCAATGTTGCGCTGTACACCGTCAAGGCTGTGCATTTTTAGAGTTTCCATTTTATTTTCCTGCCACTTTCTCTTTTAGTTCATCAATAGATTTTTGACGTTCAATATTGTCCAATAGCAAAAGCGCAAGCAACATCATTTGGTATAGTTCATCATACCAGTCTTCCAGATGCTGGTTGTCTATCTCAGCAACATATTTCTTATATTTTGAAGGCTCATTTATATTTTGATTATTATGTCGAATATTCATGTTATTTAACATGAAAAAGATGTTCGATGTCAGGTCTTTATCTAACTCTTGCAGTTCTTTTCTTCTCGGTTCAAGTTCGCTTGCTAGTTTAAGCAAAATTGACTTTTTTGCATTTATGTTGCCCTTTAGCAATCTGTGATTATATCGAATAATATCGAGTGCAAGTGTCTCTGGAACAATCTCGGCAGTAGCCGTCACCTCTGGTTTATCTTCAATAACCAAGACACACTCATCATCTTCTGGAATATAAGCAGTATAGTTATACTGTCTCAAAATGTCATCCATCACATCTTGCAAATGAAAAAAGTTCCCACTCCATAACAAGCCATTCGTTCCTTTTTCTAAGTCGCCAAATGCAAGATTCCAAAAATTATAAATAATCTCAATCAATGTAAAGATATCTTCTGCATTGATTGTCGCTGACCGTTTCAAATTATTGTAATTTACGGTTCTAAGGAAATCGTCGACATCCAAACAGTGATTTCTATATTTCCACGTTTCAAAGCAGTAATCTTCGACATAATCTTTCAACGTATATGGTATACCACGATTAACTCTGAGAATTTCTTCTTTAAGAAACATTGAATCCAATCGCAGTACATCATTTGCCAGATTGGTATTGTCTTTTACGATATCAAAAATGCTTTTTCTCACAATTAGGTCTCCTGCTTCTTGATTTTTTTAAGTTCTTGTACCAGTTCAAATTTCTTCTTCGGTTGCTTTTCCTTACGGATTTTAGCTTCCAGTGCCGCAATCTGTTTTTCCATCTGTTCTCGTTGCTTCTGCTGCTCTACGCTGTCTTTCAGCGATGTGCTTTCTCCTGTGCCAAGCACATCACCTGCGATCTGACGGACAAAGTTTTCGTATACAGCATCCAGCGTAAGCCCTTCCAGATGCACCGGCAGGTCGTCCTCGTCCAGCCAATCCGTAGAATAATAGCGGTCTACCTTAAAGGCCGTCTTGCCCGCCGCAGCCTCCTTGTAGCCGATGACAGCACGATACTTGCCCTCGTATTCCAGCAAAAAGAGGATGTGATACGGAATTTCCCGGTCGATTTGGCGCAGGACACTCTCATCCAGCTTCGGGGCAGACAGCCGTACCTCGAACACCTCGATCTCCGTCACCTGCTCGCCAGCAGCCAGATTCAGGGTAGTGGTCGCAATCTTATTGCGCCAGTAGATGATCCTGATCTGCTCGACAAAGGCTTTCTTCATAGTCGGGGTGACAGCGATATTCTCATAGAACTTCTGCTTAGGGATGCGTTTATTAAACTCGGTAGACACAGGCAAGTCCAGCACGTTTTTCACCTCTGTGCGTTCATTTTACAACAAGAAAGCAAATCAATTCAAAATCATCCAGTCCGGACACCTGACTGAGCAATGCCGTTGTTCCGCCCGCAGAGAACAGGCTGTCGATGTCGCTTTCTTCTTTGACATCAATGATCGAGTCAATGGCTTCACTCAGCAATTCGGACATTTCTGCCATGTCCTTTCCATCATCTGTTTCCCGATTGAAGCGTTCGTACACCTCCTTAATTGGCTCAGACTTTCCACGGCACAACAGCCGGATATCGTCCAGCATCTTTTTGGGGTTCAGATAGTCGCAGATGATCTGCCCATCCATGCCGATGTAAACCATGTAGAACGGATGGATTCGATTTCGATTGTCCACATTGACGCTGTTATTGATGTTTTTCAGCACGAAAATCACACCCTCCGGCAGTTCATCCGTAGCCGGAACCACTGCATGAAGTCCACGAGGCTTCTTGTCCAAATCACCGTTGTGCTTGATGTAATCCAGTAGGTCGAGCCGGAACTCGTTCAGTCCCAGATCCATAATAGAGATACCGTCCGACATATCTTCGATGTCAACGACCTCTTCCTGCAAGCGTTTCAGCTGTGCTTTGCGGTACTCCAAATCGCCCTTTTCTTCGGGGTTGATAAGGTCATCATCGCCGGTGGAGGTCATAACGGTGATTTTCATGCGGGTCTCCACACGGGATTTCAGGTTGATGTAATCGTCCAGCGTCAGATCAGGCCAGAAATTCACAAGCTGGATGTACTGGTTTCTGCTGCCGATACGGTCGATTCGTCCAAAACGCTGGATAATGCGTACCGGGTTCCAGTGAATGTCATAGTTGATCAGATAATCGCAGTCCTGCAAGTTTTGACCTTCAGAAATGCAGTCTGTCGCAATCAGCACATCAATTTCCGTGGCACTACCGGGCATCAGAACATCCCGGTCTTTGGAAATGGGAGAGAAGCAGGTCAGCACGTTGTTGAGTGTTGCCTTGAAGCCTTTGATCGTGGTACGTCCATCAATCGAGCCGGTAATTACAGCGGTATTCAGCCCATATTTCTGCTTTACAAACGCACTCACATTGTCAAAGAGGTACTCTGCCGTATCCGAAAATGCAGAGAAAATCAGCACTTTTCTGTTGCCGACATTGATCGGGTGCTCAATTTTTTCAGACAGCAGCTGGAACAGTTCTTGCAGCTTTGTGTCATGCTGCGGCGTGATATCTGCCACCATAAAGGTCAACAGCTCCAGAATTTCTGCATCTTTCCGAAGCTCCGTACGCCAGCTCTTCCAGTCCATATCCGCAAGGTCGATTTTGACTTTTTTGCCGACGGTGAAAAAGTCAGTGTTTTCATCGTCCATGTCAAAATCGTCTCCGGCCATGTCGTATATATCCAGATCAGCGTGGCCGGAGCGTTCAAACTGGTCAATGGACTGAATCGTACCATCAATCAGTTTCTTGATGCGCATCAGGGTCAGCTGGAACGAATGTACAGAGCTTTCCAGCCGTTTCAGCAGGTTGATACTCATCAACCGACAAATACCCTGCTCACGGCCTCTCTGGGTCAGATTTTCTCCCTTATTGTGCGTCAGCTCCTGATATTTCTGGATCTTACTTGCGAAGATGTAGTTGGAGGGCATATAGACGCACAAGCTCAGCTGAATCAGCTGCTCATAAATTTCGTTGTAGTTGATGGCATTATTCAGGTCTGTCAGACATGGCCGAACGGAGATCGGCTTCAACCGCTCTGGGAACTTTCCGATAGCGTTGGTGTTGTAGTACTTCTCGATATGCTTCCGAGAACGTGCGATGGTAACACTGTCCAGCAGCTCGAAGAAGTCGAAATCCAATGTCCGCAGCAGCGCATCCGTGGTTCTCTCTTCTGGTTTCAGTTTGCTCCATGCGTTAAAGGCTTTCTGCGCCTGCTTAAAGATGTCTTCAATGCTCTTTGAGGCGTTCAGCCTTTCATCCAGATATTCGGAGTTTCCCTCATAGGCAAGGGCCAACTGATTTTTCAAGTCAACAAAGCGGTTGTTGACAGGCGTTGCCGAAAGCATCAGCACCTTGGTCTTGACTCCGGCACGAATCACCTTATCCATCAGCCGCTGGTAACGATTGTCCTGCGTCTTGCTATGAGTTCCGATTCCATTACGGAAATTGTGCGATTCATCAATGACGACCAGATCATAGTTGCCCCAGTTCAGGCGATCCAGGTCGAGGCCATTCGACTTTCCGCCGCTTCTGGACAGGTCTGTATGGAACAGGACATCATAATTCAGCCGATCCGATGCAATCGGGTTGTTCACATAGTTGTCCTTATAGGTATTCCAGTTTTCCGCCAGCTTTTTGGGACACAGCACCAGAACCGACTTGTTTCGATTCTCATAATACTTTACGACTGCCAGTGCGGTAAAGGTCTTGCCAAGGCCAACACTGTCCGCAAGGATGCAGCCGTTGTACTTTTCCAGCTTATTGATGATAGCAAGCACCGCATCCTTCTGGAAGTCGTACAGCAGACTCCAGATTTTGCTCTGCTTGAATCCGGTTGCCTCATTCGGCAGTTCGTCTTCTGAGATGTCGTCCAAAAACTCGCTGAACACATGATACAGCGTCATAAAGTAGATGAACTCCGGGGAATTTTCAGCATAAGCCGTGCTGATATTCTCCAGTACTACATCTGTGACATCCTGCATTTTGTCCCGGTCGTTCCACAGGGTATCGAACAACTTCATGTACTGCTGTGCGAACGGAGCCTCCATGCAGTTGACCATGTTGTAGCTGTTATTTCCGCGCTCACAGCCAATATCAACTGTCGTAAATCCGCCAATCGGCATATAGGCGGTCTGTGCTGCGCCGGAATCCACAGTCATAAAGCCAGCCATATTTTCACCGGTGGTGTTCGATTTGAACGTAGCCTTCCTTCTGATCCAGTCTGCACACTCCTTTGCGATGGCTCTCTGGGTCATCTCATTGCGCAGTTTGATTTCAAACTCTGTACCATAAAGGCTCGTTTCACGAGAAATGCGGGGAATGTAGAACTCCCGCTTCTGCTTTTCAGCCTTTTCTTTCACAAACGTGGGGGATGTAAAGATAAATTCAAACTCGTCTATGGTTTCCAGCTGCTTCTTTAGCTCTTTGTAGGCATACATTGAAAAGCAGGCTGCCGCAATAGACACCCTGCTGCCTTTTTTGATCTCGACCCGTAAATCATCTCGAACGGTATTGGTAATGTTATCCAGAATTTTCATATCATCCACCGGCTTTATGCTTATCCGTATTTTTTATAGCCTTGACTATGAAAGCACTCTTACAAAACTCTATTTCTATTATACCACCCACTTTTTCCCCTGTAAACGAAAAAGCTGACGGTGTGTAGCGTGCAGCATCCATCAGCTTTTCGTGACACAAAAATCGGCACCCACTTTTCAGCGAGTGCCGATTTTGTTACCCTATAGTGCGCTTTGATTTTTGGCGTAAGTGGCGTAAGTTTGGCGTAAATCCGCTTTTGCGCGCTCCAAAAATCAAGGATTCATGCGGTTTTTTGGCAGCTATTAGTACATGCCGCCCATGCCGCCCATGTCACCACCGGCTGCGGGAGCAGCGGGGGGTTCGGGCAGGTCAGCGACCAGGCTCTCGGTGGTCAGCACCATCTCAGCGACGGATGCTGCGTTCTCCAGAGCGGAACGGGTGACCTTGGTGGGGTCAACGATACCGGCGGCGATCATATCCTCAACAAAGACCTCGTTCTGAGCGTCGAAGCCGTAGTTGGGCTTGTTGGCAGAGACGATCTTGTCGATGATGACGCTGCCTTCCAGACCGGCGTTCTTGGCGATCTGGCGCAGAGGTGCCTCCAGAGCCTTCAGGACGATCTTGGCACCGGTGCGCTCATCGCCTTCCAGCGTGTCGCACAGGGCGCGCACAGCGGGGATGGCGTTGATGGGAGCGGTGCCGCCGCCAGCGACAACGCCTTCCTGAACGGCAGCCTTGGTTGCGTTCAGAGCGTCCTCGATGCGCAGCTTCTTATCCTTCATCTCGACCTCGGTAGCAGCACCGACCTTGATGACTGCAACGCCGCCGGCCAGCTTTGCCAGGCGCTCCTGCAGCTTCTCACGGTCGAAATCGCTGGTAGAAGCCTCGATCTGGTTGCGGATCTGTGCAATGCGGGCTGCAATGGCATCCTTATCGCCTGCGCCGCCCACGATGGTGGTGTTCTCCTTGGTGACCTTGACCTGACGGGCATGGCCCAGCATCTGGACGGTAGCGTCCTTCAGCTCATAGCCCAGATCAGCGGACACAACGGTGCCGCCGGTCAGGGTAGCGATATCCTGCAGCATCTCCTTGCGGCGGTCGCCAAAGCCGGGAGCCTTGACAGCGCAGACGTTCAGGGTGCCGCGCAGGCGGTTGACGATCAGGGTGGACAGAGCCTCGCCC
>OLRG01002413.1_pt1 | contig 13313 bp, 9 predicted proteins | sample 1672331 | NCBI WGS metagenome assembly OLRG01 (sample SAMEA3136672, study PRJEB25190) | human gut metagenome
CCAGCAGCTGGAGCGCCGGATCTCCGAGAATACCCATGAGGTGGAGGATCTCCAGCGGTTTGCGGGACTTCCCAGCAATCTATCCGAGATCTATCATCTGGGCTATGTACGGTTCCGGTTTGGCCGGATGCTCCGGGAGGCATTTGACTCCCTCAGCGTAAAAATCGAGGATACTCCGGAGATCATCCTCTACCCCACCCAGCTGGGGCAGGACTATGTGTATCTCTGCTATGTGACCCCCAAGAGCTGCGCCGGGAAATCCGACCGGCTCATGGATTCCCTTGGCTTTGAGCGGATGCGGCTGACGGAGCATGTATCCGGCACCCCGGAGGATACCGCCGTAATGCTGGAGTCGGACACCAATGCCAGCCGGGAAAAGCTCTCCCGGAATCAGGCGGCCTATGACAGCTGGAAGCAGCAGACCACCGGAGAGCTTCTGCTGCTCTACAGCTACCTGAAATTTATGTACGCAGCCGGAGAGATCAAGAAATATGCGGTGATGACCGAGGATCAGACCTTCCTGCTCTGCGGCTGGGCTCCGGTCAGTGCCGTGGCAGAGATTCAGAAGTCTCTGGAGTCCTTCCCGGATGTGATGCTGGCTCAGGATGACCCCGTATCGGTGAAGGAGCAGACGCCGCCGGTACTGCTGAAAAACAACTTCTGGGCAAGGCTCTTCCAGCCCTTTACGGAGATGTACGGCCTTCCCGCCTACAATGAATTTGACCCCACCTTCCTGATGGCCGTGACCTATTCCATTCTCTTTGGCCTCATGTACGGGGATGTGGGACAGGGGCTTGTGCTCGTTGGACTGGGCATTTTCCTCTACAAGGTAAAGGGCATGTGGCTGGGCGGCATTCTCGGCAGCGTGGGCGTGTTCTCTACCCTCTTCGGCTTTGTGTTCGGCAGCTTCTTTGGCTATGAACACCTGATCCCGGGCTTTCATGTGCTGGAATCCGGGGCCAACGCCACAAGGATCCTGATCGTTTCCGCCGCCATGGGCGCCGTGATCATTACGATGATGATGGTTATCAACATCACCAACGGCATCCGTCAGAAGGACATCAAAAAGATTTTCTTTACCAACAACTCTCTGGCGGGGATCATCTTCTATCTGGCGGTGGTCATTGGGGCCGTGGTGATGCTCACCACCGGCGCAAAGGTCTTCCGCCCCGCCTATATCCTTGTATTGATCGTGCTTCCACTGCTGGTGATGTTTTGTCAGGAGCCGTTGGGGAAGCTGACGGCAAAGAAAAAGGACTGGAAGCCCGAATCCATCGGGGGCTTCATTGCCGAGAACTTCTTTGAAATGTTTGAGGTGATCCTCTCCTTTGTTACCAACACCGTATCCTTCCTGCGGGTGGGGGCCTATGCCATCTGCCATGCGGGCATGATGCTGGTGGTCTATACCCTGGCGGGATGCCCCGCCTCCCCGGTGGTACTGGTCATCGGCAACATTCTGGTCATGGGCATCGAGGGCCTGATGGTCTGCATTCAGGTGCTCCGTCTGGAATTCTATGAGATGTTTGGCCGGTTCTACGAATCCGGCAGCCGTCCCTTCTCCCCCGCAGTCATTGACTATACAAAAAAGACTGATTTCTAATACTTTGCGTAAATGGAGGATCTACCATGATAAAGACAATCTTGATTATGCTCGTTATGGCATTGGCCATCGTCCTGCCCCTTGTGCACATTTCCCGCCGCCATAAGGACGGAAAAAACGTGAAAAAGCCCCTGGTGGCTCACTGCCTGAGCTTCTTTGGCCTTGTGGTGCTGGCGACTGTATTCGGCTTCGCCTGCTCCGGCACCGCCTTTGCCGCCGATACGGCGGAGGCAGCCGCAAATGCCTCCGGCATTGCCGAGGGCCTCAAATATGTGGGCGCAGCTCTGGCCGTGGGCCTGTCCGGTGTAGGCGGCGGCATCGCCGTTTCCTCTGCGGCAGCAGCGGCACTGGGCGCCATGAGCGAAAACGACAGCATTTTCGGCAAGGCACTGATCTTTGTAGGTCTGGCCGAGGGCGTTGCCCTCTACGGCCTGCTGGTGGCTCTGCTGATGCTCTTTATGTAAGATCATGCGGTACTTTGTGATCTCCGATAATTCCGACACCCTCACGGGACTTCGGCTGGCCGGGATGGAGGGGGTGCTCTGCAAAACCAAGGAGGAGACCCTTCGGGCCATAGACATGGCGGAGAAGGATCCGGACATCGGCATCCTTCTCATCAATGAAAAGCTCTCGGCCCTGTGCCCGGAACGGGTAAAGGCCCTGAAGCTCACCTCGGTGCGGCCACTGCTGGTGGAGATCCCGGATCGCCACCATACGGAGCGCCCGCCGGACTCCATCACCCGGTATATCCGGGAGGCCATCGGAATCAAGGTATAACGAAGGAGTGATGGGCGAATGCCTGATATCAATCATAAACTGGATCGGTTCCGGCAGCTGGTGCTGGAAGACGCCCGGCAGGAACGGGACGGGATCCTCAGCCGGGTAGAGGCCCAGCGCCGGGCCCGGGTGGAGACGGCTGCGGCGGAAATACGCCGCCGGGTGGATGCGGAGACCCAGCAGAAATCTGAGGCCATCACCGCAGAGACCGGCCGGGAGATCTCCCGGCGCATGATGGCCGACAAGCGGATCATTGCCACCCGCCGGGAGGAGATCGGCCATGAGGTCTTTGACGCAGTCCGGGAAAAGCTGCTGGCCTTTACCAAAACCGAGGACTATCTCCCCCACCTGAAGCAGCTCTATATCGAGGCCTTTGCGGCCCTTGGCAACCCCTATGACGGCCTGATCTGGCTCCGGCCCGAGGATATGCAGTTTCAGCGGGAGCTGGCCGGGTGCCTGCCCGGACGGCATGTGACCTTTCAGGCCGGTTCCTTCCGGCTGGGCGGACTGATCGTGGACTGCCATTCCAAGCTGCTCCGGGCCGATCAGAGCTATGATACGGCCCTTGGGGATTTGGACGGACACTTTGCCGAGCTGTTTGGTCTGGATCTTGCGGACGACTGAGGAGGCGAGGCAATGTCAAATTACTACATTCACGGGGTCAACGGCCCCGTTGTCACCGTAAAGGGCGGCAAGGGCCTTGCCATTATGGACATGGTCAGCGTTGGCCCGGAGGGACTGCTGGGTGAGGTGGTATCCGTCATTGGTGACAAGACCACCGTGCAGGTCTATGAGGACACCACGGGACTGGTGCCCGGGATGCCTGTGGAGCCGCAGAATGCCCCCATGTCCATTACCCTTGGGCCGGGACTGCTGAACAACATCTTTGACGGCATCTGCCGCCCACTTCGGGGCATCGCAGAGGAGACCGGGGCATTTATCGGCAGGGGCATCCATATCCCGCCCCTGGACACGGAGAAAAAATGGGACGTGACCATGCTGGTCAAGGCCGGGGATGCCCTTGCACCCGGGCAGGTCTACGCCGAGTGTGACGAGACCCCGGTGATCCGTCACCGGAGCATGCTGCGGCCCAACCTCTCCGGCAGGGTCGTCTCCGCCGTGGAAAGCGGCAGCTATACCGTAGAGGACGTTCTGGCGGTATTGGAGACCCCGGAGGGACAGCAGGTAGAGCTGAAGCTGGCCCAGCGGTGGCCCATTCGGCAGGCCCGGCCGGTCAAGGCCCGGCGCTCCATCACAAGGCCGCTGGTCACCGGTCAGCGGATCATTGACGCACTGTTCCCGCTGGGAAAGGGCGGCTGTGCCGCCATCCCCGGGCCCTTTGGGGCGGGCAAAACCGTTACCCAGCATCAGCTGGCCAAATGGTCGGACGCCGACCTGATCGTATATTTGGGCTGCGGCGAGCGGGGCAACGAGATGACCCAGGTGCTGGACGAATTTTCGGAGCTTATCGATCCCCATACAAATCAGCCTCTCATGTACCGGACGGTGCTGCTGGCCAACACCTCCAATATGCCCGTGGCGGCTCGTGAGGCCTCCATCTATACGGGCATGACCATTGCGGAATACTACCGGGATATGGGCTATCATGTGGCCATGATGGCGGACTCCACCTCCCGCTGGGCAGAGGCCCTTCGTGAGATCTCCGGCCGATTGGAGGAAATGCCCGCAGAGGAGGGCTTCCCTGCCTATCTCTCCTCCCGGCTGGCGGAGTTCTATGAACGGGCCGGATACATGGACACCCTTTCCGGCAGAGAGGGCAGCATTACGGTCATCGGGGCCGTATCCCCTCAGGGCGGCGATTTTTCGGAGCCTGTAACCCAGAACACCAAGCGGTTCATCCGTACCTTCTGGGCGCTGGATCGGAGCCTTGCCTATGCCCGGCACTTCCCTGCCATCAACTGGAACACCAGCTATTCGGAGTATCTTGGGGATTTGACCCCGTGGTATGTTGCAAACTATGGGGAGGAGTTTATGACGCTCCGCAGCCGCCTGCAGGGGGTCATGAAGGAGGAGACCAGCCTCAATGAGATCGTAAAGCTCATTGGCTCGGACATTCTCCCGGAGGATCAGAAGCTCACCATTGAGATTGCCCGGGTGATCCGGCTGGGCTTCTTGCAGCAGAACTCCTTCAACGCCATCGACACCTATGTGCCCATGGAGAAGATGAAGCGGATGATGGCGGTGATCTTCCGGCTCTATGACGGGGCAAGAGGGCTGATTGCAAAGAGCATTCCCCTGTCCCAGATCCGTGCCACCGGGATTTTTGACAAGCTCATCCGCATGAAATATGAAATTCCCAACGACGATATTTCTCAATTTGACGGCTACGATGCCGCAGTGGACGAGGCCATTTCCTCCGTTGCGGCAGCCTATCAGTAAGGAGGGCCGCACATGAAACTGGAATACATCGGCCTTTCTCAGATGGAGGGCAGTCTGGTCTATCTGGACGGCGTCAGCGGCATCGGCTATGACGAGGTGGCAGAGATCACCCTGGCAAACGGCCAGAAGCGCACCGGCCGGGTGATCATGCTGGAGGGCAGCCGTGCGGTGCTTCAGGTATTTGAGGGCACCCGGGGCATCTCTCTGGAAAACGCCCGCACCAATTTTACCGGCCACCCCATGGAGCTGGCACTTTCCACGGAAATGCTGGGCCGCATTTTCGATGGGGCGGGACGGCCCATTGACGGGCTTGGAGAGCTTTACCCGGAGGAGCGCCGGAACATCAACGGCAGCGCCATCAATCCCGTTTCCCGGATCTATCCCCGAAACTGCATCTATACGGGTATCTCCGCCATTGACGGCATGTCCACCCTGATCCGTGGGCAGAAGCTGCCCATATTCTCCGGTGCGGGCATGCGCCACAACGATGTGGCGGCCCAGATCGTCCGGCAGGCCAAGGTGGCCGCCGATGACGGGGAGTTTGCCATTGTCTTTGCGGCCATGGGCGTCAAAAACGATGTGGCGGACTTCTTCAAAAAGGATTTTGAGGAGGCCGGAGCCCTGCAGCGGGTGGTCATGTTTGTGAATCTGGCCTCTGACCCCATCATTGAACGAATGCTGACCCCCCACTGTGCCCTGACTGCCGCAGAATATCTGGCCTTCCAGCACGGCTATCACGTGCTGGTGATCCTGACGGATATGACCTCCTACTGTGAGGCCCTGCGGGAATTCTCCTCCTCCAAGGGTGAGATCCCATCCCGGAAGGGCTTCCCCTCCTATCTCTATTCTGATCTAGCCTCCATCTATGAGCGGGCGGGCATTATCAAGGGGAAAAAGGGCTCGGTGACGCAGGTGCCCATTCTCACCATGCCCAATGACGATATCACCCACCCCATCCCGGATCTCACCGGATATATCACCGAGGGGCAGATCGTATTGTCCCGGGAGCTGGAGCAGAAGGGGATCTATCCGCCCATTTCCGTGCTCCCCTCCCTGTCCCGGCTCATGAAGGACGGCATCGGCGAGGGCTACACCCGGAAGGATCATGCAGACGTATCCAACCAGCTCTTTGCATCCTATTCCAAGGTGCAGGATGCCCGGAGCCTTGCCTCCGTCATCGGTGAGGATGAGCTCAGCGATACGGATCAGCTGTATCTGAAATTCGGCAGCGCCTTTGAGCAGCAGTTTGTCTCACAGGGCAGCCGGGAAAACCGCACCATGGACGAGACGCTGGATCTTGGCTGGCGGCTGCTGTCCATTCTCCCCCGGACGGAGCTGGACCGCCTCAGCGATGAGGAAATTGCCCTGCACTACCGGCCGGAACCACAGGCATAAGGGGGCGCTGCCATGGCTGTACTGCCCACAAAAGGCAATCTCATTGCCGCAAAGCATTCCCTTGAGCTGGCCGGGACGGGCTTTGAGCTTATGGACCGGAAGCGGAACATCCTCACCCGGGAAATGATGAGCCTGATCTCCCGGGCCGAGGAGATCCAGTCCCGGATCGACTCTACCTTTTCCGAAGCCTATGACGCCCTGATGCTGGCGAACATCACCATGGGAAAGACCATCCATCTTGCAGAGCAGGTACCCGTAGACGATTCCGTTGAAATCCGATACCGCTCGGTTATGGGCGTGGAGATCCCAACGGTGTCGGCAAAGCCTGCCCAGCAGCCCCTGCCCTATGGTCTTTCCGTCACCAACTCCGCCTTTGACGATGCCCTGATTAAGTTTGGCCGGGTCAAGGAGCTGGTACGGGAGCTTTCGGAGCTGGAAAATACCATCTATCGGCTGGCCTTTACCATCGGCAAGACCCAGAAGCGTGCCAACGCCCTGAAAAATATCGTGATCCCCGGCTACAATGAGACCATCCGGCTCATCACCGAGGCCCTGGAGGAGAAGGAACGGGAGGAATTCGCCCGGCTGAAGGTCATCAAAAAGCAGAAAAATGCCTGAAACTGCATATTTTTCTCCGGTTCCGTCCATGCTATGGGCGGAACCATTTTTTCTAGGAGGAATGACAATGGACACCACCGCATTGGTACTCACCATCGTAGGAGCCCTGAACTGGGCGCTGGTGGGAATCTTCCAGTTTGATCTGGTGGCATGGATCTTCGGCGGTCAGGGGGCACTGCTCAGCCGGATCATCTATACCGTCATCGGTCTGGCCGGGATCTGGTGCATCAGCCTGCTCTTTAAGGATCATCCGCTGGACGCAGGCGAGACCCATCAGCAGGCCGGATGAGGACACGGCGGCGGGCTGAACTGCCCCTTGCAGTTCGGCTCGCCGCTATTTCGGCAAGATTTTCTATTATTCTGCTTGTTTCTTCCTCTGTTTTGGTGTATAGTGGTTCACGGAAAATGGAGGTTTTATGAACATGAATGATACAGAAATGACCCCGGAGCAGCGTTCCGACGCTCCGGTTCCACCTCAGACGGACAATGTTGCAGCTGCTGTACCACCGGCTCCCGAGGCCGTGCCCGGTGCAGCCGGTACCGGCAGGCCCCCCAAGCCCCCCAGACCAAAGAAAAGGCTCACCAAGGAGCAGCGCTGGTGGCGGTTCCACGGGATGCAGGCGGGACTGTTTGCAGGCTTTGGCGTGGTGGCCTCACTGATCGTTATTGCACTGATCTGCCTGATTACCCTGCCCTTCCGTGGGGCACTGAACAAAGCACCCGAGGCTCCGGCGGTGTCCGCAGCGCCGGAATCCCAGCAGGAGGAATCCCTGCTGGAAGCGGAGCCGACCCCCAGTCCCACCCCGGAGGTACATACGGTCAATCTCATGGCGATAGGCGACAACCTGATCCACAGCACTGTCTATGAGTTTGCGGAGCAGGATGACGGTACATACGACTTTACGGACATCTACAAATACATTGCCGACGATATCAAGGAGGCGGATCTGGCCTGCATCCAGCAGGAGACCATTCTGGTGTCCGATCCCGCCAACTACAGCAACTATCCCATGTTCGGCACCCCGGCGGAAATGGCGGATTCCCTCAGCAAGGTGGGCTTCAATGTCATTTGTCAGGCATCCAACCATACCTGCGACATGGGCGAAACGGGCATCTCCGATACCCTTGCCGCCTGGGCAAAGCACCCGGAGGTAACGGTTCTGGGACTCCACGGCTCTCAGGAGGACGCGGACACCATCCGAGTGGTGGAGAAGAACGGCATCAAAATCGCCCTGCTGGACTACACCTACGGCCTCAACGGCATGACCCCGGAGAACGACTATGAAATTGATTTGATGGACGAAAGCCACAAGGCCCGGGTCGAAAGCCAGCTGGATCAGGCAAAGACCATGGCGGACATCACCGTGGTCTTCATGCACGACGGCACCGAGGACAGCTTTAAGCCCGATGAGGATCAGAAGACGTGGGCCCAGCTGTTTGCGGATCACGGCGTGGGTCTGGTCATCGGCACCCATCCCCATGTGGTGGAGCCGGTGGATGTGATCACCGGCAAGGACGGCAACAAAATGCCCATCTTCTACTCTCTGGGCAACTTTGTCTCCAGCCAGCGGGAGACCATGAACATGCTGGGCGGCATGGCCAAGGTCACCATCACCAAGGATGAAACAGGCACCTATGTGTCAAAGTACAACATCAGCCCCATGGTGAACCTGATCCAGTCCGGGGGCACCCACGGCCTTGGCTACCAGTTCCACGTACTCCATATGGACGAGTACACCGATGAGCTGGCCGCCACCCACATCCGGGAAAACTGCTCCAAGGCAGACATTCAGGCCGTTTGGGACGAGATCTTTGTGGATGCCTCTACGGGCACGGATGACACGAAGCATCCCCTCAGTGCCGGTACTCCGGCAGAAAACACCCCTGCGGCCTCCACGGAGACCAGTCCGGCTGCGTCCCCGGATCCCAGTGCGGCGGTGGGTGAGCCTGACGCTTCGGCGGCAGAAGTCAGTCCCGCAGAATCCCCGGCGGCGGAGATCACGGAGCTTTCCCCCGCTGAGGCAGCTGCCAGCCCCAGCCACAATGCGGCATAGCAATAGGATGAAAACGACCCGTCAGACGATTTGTCTGACGGGTCATTTTGCTGTTATCAAATATCAATATCAGTTCTCAGCGGCGGTCTGCTGCTTTTTCTCCTCCATCATCCGCTTCTTCTGGGCGTTGGCCAGCATGAGCTTGATGCGGTTTTCCTGATTGATCCGGGTGGCACCGGGGTCGTAGTCGATGGCCACGATGTTGGAATCCGGGTAGTCCTCCTTGATCCGGCGGATCATGCCCTTGCCTACGATGTGGTTGGGCAGGCAGCCAAAGGGCTGGGTGCAGACGATATTGGGCACCCCGGAATGGATCAGCTCCAGCATCTCCGCCGTCAGGAGCCAGCCCTCGCCCATCTTATTGCCGTCTCCCAGATAGCCGTGGATCATGCTGTGGAGGTCGTTAAAATCTCCCGGGGCACGGAACCGGTCAGAGCGCTTCAGGGCGTCGATCAAGGCGTGCTGATACTTCATCAGGTATTTTTCAAGGAACCGGCAGATCTTCTTCTTGGCGATGTGGCCGCCGTAGAGATCCACATCCACGTCCCGGTTATAGACCTTGAAGATGATAAAGTCCATGAGACCCGGGATCACCGGCTCCACGCCCTCAGACAAGAGGAAATTGGCAAGGTCGTTGTTGCCCAAGGGGGCGTATTTTACATAGATCTCGCCCACGACACCCACACAGACCTTCTGCGCTCCCTGCACGGGCACGGCCTTGAACTGCTCGATGATATAGTCGAAGTTCTTCACCATGCTCTGATAGGTCATGCCCCTGCCCTGCCGCATTTCGCCCAGCAGGTATGCCCGGCATTGTTGCAGGCAGCGGTCGGTGTCGCCTTTGGTGACCTCGTAGGGGCGCACCTGCCAGCCCACATTCATCATCAGGTCGCCGTAGATGACCGCAAAGACCGCCTTCCGGAGAATGGGAAGGGTCAGCTTGAAGCCCGGGTTTTTCTCCATGCCGGAGAGGTTCAGGGACACCACGGGCACATAGTCAAGGCCCGCCCGGGCCAGTGCCTTCCGGAGCAGGTAGAGATAGTTGGAGGCACGGCAGCCGCCGCCGGTCTGGGTAATGAACAGGGCCACCTTATGGGGATCATAGCCGCCACGATGGATGGCATCGATGAGCTGGCCGATGACCAGAATGGCCGGGAAGCAGGCGTCGTTATGGACGTACTTCTGCCCCTCCTCCAGAATGGTATGGCCGGTGGTGTTGAGCATCTTTACCTTGTAACCGGCCTCCTGCAGGATGCTTTCCAGCATGGCGAAGTGATCCGGCAGCATCTGGGGGGCCAGAATGGTATACTCCTTTGCCATTTCCTTGGTAAAAAGCAGCCGCCCGGTTTTATCGTAGATAAGCTCTGCCATATTACTCCGCCTCCTTTCTGGCATCCATGGCAGCCATGAGGCTGCGGATCCGGATCTTCACCGCCCCGAGGTTGGTGATATCGTCAATTTTCAGCTGGGTATAGAGCTTGCCCCCCTGCTCGAGAATGGAGCGAAGCTCATCGGTGGTGATGGCATCGGTGCCGCAGCCGAAGGAGACCAGCTGCACCATCTGCATATCCTTCTGGGTGCAGACATACCGGGCCGCGTTGTACATACGGCTCTGGAAGGTCCACTGGTTCAGAACCGTCCGGGTCTCATAGCCCTCCCGATAGGAAAGGGTATCCTCGGTGATGAGCACAAAGCCGAAGGAGGTAATCAGGTCGTTGATGCCGTGGTTGATCTCCGGGTCGATGTGGTAGGGACGGCCTGCCATGACGATGATGGGCCTTCCCTCCTGCCGGGCCTGCTCGATGTAAGCCTCACCGGTCTGGTGGACATCCTCCACATAGGCGTTGTAGGCATCATAAGCAGCCTCCACAGCGGCCTTGGTCTCCTTTTTGGGAATGCCGAACTCGGTGAAAAGCAGCTCGGAGAGCCGCTTGGCGCAGTCCTTATGCCGCCACAGGCCCACATAGGGATCGAGGAATTTGGTCTTTTGCAGGGCCGGGACATTGGCCGCCAGCAGCTCCGGATAGTAGGCCACCACCGGGCAGTTATAGTGGTTGTCCCCGATGCCCTCATCGTTGTTATAGGACATGCAGGGATACCAGATGGCATCGACACCGGCCTCCACCAGCGCCTCCACATGGCCGTGGAGCAGCTTGGCGGGATAGCAGACCGTATCCGAGGGAATGGTGTGCTGCCCCTTGAGATAGATGCCCCGGGAGGATTCCGGCGACAGCACCACCTCAAAGTTCAGCTTGGTAAACAGCGTATACCAGAAGGGCAGATTCTCATACATGTTGAGGCCGAAGGGAATGCCCATGCGCCCCCGGGCGCCGGTGCCGGTGCCCTTGCCCTCCATGGCACGGAGCTTGTTGTATTTATAGTGAAACATATCAGGCATTTCCGTCTTTTTGCCCCCCAGGGGCTTGGAGCATCGGTTGCCGGAGATAAACCGGCGGCCTCCGTCAAAGAGGTTGATGGTCAGGGAACAGTGGTTGGTACAGCCCTTACAGGTGGTGGGATTGGACTTGTGGGTAAAGGCTTTCAGCTGCTCCTCTGTCAAAAGGGCAGACTTTTCAAGACCCAGATCCCGGGCGGTCAGAGCCGCGCCGTAGGCGCCCATAAGCCCGGCGATGACAGGCCGGGTCACATTGCGGCCCAGCTCCAGCTCAAAGGCCCGGAGCACGCCGTCATTGAGGAAGGTGCCGCCCTGCACCACGATATTCTTGCCCAGATCATCGGCAGAGGCCGCACGGATAACCTTATAGACGGCGTTTTTGACAATGGAGATGGACAGGCCCGCAGAGATATCCTCCACCGTAGCCCCGTCCTTCTGGGCCTGCTTCACCGAGGAATTCATAAACACCGTGCACCGGGAGCCTAGATTCACCGGATGCTTTGCCAGCAGCCCCATCTTGGAGAAGTCCGCAATGGAATACCCCAATGCCTTGGCAAAGGTCTCGATAAAGCTGCCGCAGCCGGAGGAGCATGCCTCGTTGAGCATAATGGAATCCACGGCGTTGTTGCGGATCTTGAAGCACTTCATGTCCTGCCCGCCGATGTCGATGATGAAATCCACCCCGGGGGAGAAATGAGAGGCCGCACGGAAATGGGCCACGGTCTCCACCAGTCCGGCGTCCACCTGAAAGGCAGATTTAATGAGATCCTCGCCGTAGCCGGTGACGGCACTGCCTGCAATGGTGATGCGGCTGCCGAACTTTTCGTAGATGGCGTGGAGCTGCTCCAGAATCACGGAGACCGGATTGCCCCGGTTGGAGCTGTAATAGGTATAGAGCAGGCCCCCATCCGGGTCGATGAGACAGACCTTGGTGGTGGTGGAACCGGCGTCAATGCCCAGGTATGCCTTGCCGGTGTAGTGCTCTGCATCCACCTCCGGGGGCTTTTTGGAATTGTGGCGGGCGATAAACTGGTCATATTCCGCCTGAGAGGCGAACAGCGGGGGCATGGTCTGGGTGCCGCCCCGGTCCTCCACGGACTTTACCAGCCGGTCGTAGACGTCCTCATAGGTGGATACCCCATAGCCCTCGGAGCACAGTGCCGCACCGATGGCGGCAAAGCAGTCGCCGTTCTCCGGGAACACCGCATGGTCGTCGTCCAGCTTCAGGGTCTCCTGAAACCGCTGGCGAAGACCCTTTAAGAAGTGCAGGGGGCCGCCCAGAAACACCACTTTACCGGTGATATCCCGGCCCTGTGCCAGTCCGGCCACGGTCTGATCCACCACGGCCTGAAAAATCGAGGCCGCCACGTCCTCCTTCCGGGCGCCCTGATTGAGAATGGGCTGAATGTCGGATTTTGCAAATACGCCGCACCGGGAGGCAATGGGATAGATCTTCTCATAGTGGAGGCTCAGCTGGTCCAGCTCATCGGCGGTTACACCCACCAGCGTTGCCATCTGGTCGATGAACGCGCCGGTGCCGCCGGCGCAGGAGCCGTTCATGCGCTCCTCCAGAGAGCCTTGGAAGAAGATGATCTTTGCATCCTCGCCGCCCAGCTCAATGACCGCATCGGTATCGGGGATAAACCGCTCCACGGCCTCCGCCGTGGCAAAGACCTCCTGCACAAAGTCCACCTTTGCGGACTTGGCAAGGCCCAGCCCCGCAGAGCCGGTGATGACGGTCTTTACCTGCTGCCCCTCCAAAATGGGCTGCGCCCGGCGCAGAAGCTCACAGGTCTTCTCCCGGACCATGGAAAGATGCCGCTCATAGGAGCGGAACAGCAGATTATCCTGCTCATCCAGCACAACTACCTTGACCGTGGTGGAACCCACGTCAATGCCAATTTTCAAACTCATTTACGTCACCTTATATGTAAAAATTGTTTCCAACAGAATGGGGGCACCGCCCTTGGGGGTGCCTTAAGGCACTACCGCATCATTCGGCAAGTGCTTTTGCCTTTAGTACTCCCCGGCGGCAAACATCACCGCCGACAGGGCGCAAAGGGGCGCCGTTTCG
>OLRG01002415.1_pt1 | contig 13301 bp, 10 predicted proteins | sample 1672331 | NCBI WGS metagenome assembly OLRG01 (sample SAMEA3136672, study PRJEB25190) | human gut metagenome
TCCGTACCATTGTTGTTAAAAAGATATAAATACATGGCACTTACAGCATTCTGCAGCGATTCATCCTCGCGCAGTGACTTTAAAAATTCAGCGTCTGTGAACTGCTCCTCCGCAAACACAGCCAGATACAGCTGTCCACTTTTGCTCAGGCTCTGCGCCGAATCAACATCCACATAAAGTGTACCGACATCTGTTTCGCCTGCCTTCTGCAGGTTCTGGCAGTTGCCTACGGCAGCAATGCTCAATAATATCAGCATTATCAAAAGCTTAATGTAACGCATTTTTTGCACCTCGCATAATCAACAGTTTTATTATATCCATTATATAACAAAAAGAGGGCAAAGTCACCCTTGCCCTCTTGATGATTAGTGGATTTTAAATTAATTCTTTAAAATTAATTATTTACCGGTGCGAGCAGCCAGCATTTCTGCATGTCTCTTTTGTTGAGCAGCTACGCGAGCGTCTTTTGCAGCTTTTTTAGCAGCTTCTGCTGCAACGTATACCTTAAATCCCTGCTCTTCGGCTTTCTTCCAGGACTTGCTTCCCTCATAAAGACCGATAATGACGTTGCATCCGGACTCCTTTAAGTTTAATGCATGTGCATGTCCCTGGCTACCATAGCCGATGATTGCGATTGTCTTTCCATCCAGTAATGAAAGGTTACAATCTTCCTGATAAAAAATTCTTGCTTCTGACATATCATTGTCCTCCTAAATATGTATACTCTTATATAAAAAAATATTTTTAATAAGTAGCCGTAACTAATCCAAAAAACGGACATCCGACGATCCACGGGTAAGTCCCGTAATTCCGGTACGTGCAAGTTCCAGAATTTCATATCCATCCAGCAGATCTAAAAAGGCATCCAGTTTATCCTGATGTCCTACCAGCTGAATTACCATGGAATCGTTTGTGACATCTACGATCTTTCCATGAAAAATCTCTGTCACATTCATAATCGGCTGACGCTCGTTATCCTTTGCGCGGATCTTTACAAGAATCAGCTCCCGGGTAACAGAAAGTCCCGGTTCCAGTTTTTTGATATCCAACACATCTTCCAATTTCAGTAACTGTTTCTCGATCTGATCCAGAATAAGTTCATCGCCACTGGCAACAATTGTAATTCTGGTATATTTCGGATCTGCAGTCACACCGGATGAAAAACTGTCAATATTATATCCGCGGCGACTGAACAATCCGGATATCCGGCTCGTCACGCCTGGGTTATTTTCCACTAAAAGCGATAACGCCTGTCTTCTCATATCTCGAAAACCTTCTACTTTCTTTGTGTTGTTTAGATCATAATACTATAATCTGTGTTTGTCAAGCACTATTTTTATTATAACTTCCAGTTATATTATGAATAACTCCCATCTATCAGAATGGGACTTTAAAAGTGAAACATATGGGAATAAAGAAAGGTTCCGATTCCCACCCCCAGTAAAATGATCACAATAATTTTCATAAGAAGCGCGATCACACTGCAGATCACACCCGCAAGAGCCATTCCTCTGCTGCTGCCGTACTTGGGTTTCTGTAATGCGATAATTCCAAGAATCAGACCGGCAGCTGCGACAAGAAATGTCAGCCATTTTCCTCCGGCACAGCATGCCAGCAGAATGGCAACAATCCCAAGGATCATTGAAGCAATTCCAAGCCCGTTTGCACCTTCGTCCATATTCTGCGGTGTTCCGCCATAGGTATACGGATTATCCGGATTTGTAGGTGTTCCACAATATCCGCACATGACAGAATCATCGGGAATCTCTCTTCCACATTTTCTACAATACATGATTTCTCCTTTGTTCTAATATAATGTTTTGATCGCGCCGTTGTAATACTGCAGGATCTTTAAGGCATCCGTCAGATCTACTTTCCCGTCGCGGTTTACATCTGCGGCGGTTTTCTCCGCACTGGTAAACGTCTTTGTATTATTGTAATACTGAATGACGTACAGTACATCGATCAGATTTACTTTTCCGTCCCCGCTGACATCTCCCAGTGTATGCTGCTGATCTGTGATCGTCACACTCGATGTCGCCGAATTGTAGGAAAAAATATCCCCCTGCTGATCTTCCACAGACTCAATGGCAACCGTAACATCCGTACTGATTCCGTTGTTGGAATAGGCTGTCATTCCATTGGCAAGCTGAAAATCAATATACATCAGATTTCCCGAAGTATTTACATCTGCTGCTGCCGTATATTCTGTCGTAAGATATCCTCCATAGGAAGACATATTGTAATCACTCTGCGTAAGTGTCGACTGTACTTCCGGTGCCAGTGTCACAGACTGGAATGCAAGAATATTTTTATTGTATGAAATTCCAAGTTTGATCTTGTTGAATCCGTCATTTCTGGAAAAATATACCGGAACGGAAATATGCCCGTTTCCCTTTACGATTCCAAGGGAAAGTGTCACGGTCTTTGCCTGGGAATTCGTCAGTGTCAGTTTCTGCGTTTTCAGTTCCACATCCGATCCGTTTGTGCGAAGATAAGATGGACTGAAGGTAATGTCAGTCTTTATGACCGGTTTTGCCGAGGTAAATTTTAATGTTGCAATCGATGATCCCGATACTTTTACCGGATCTGCAATCTGTGCGGTAGTATTTCCTGCCGCATCCTTTTTATAATAATCCACGGACAGAAAATGTGTATACCCATTATAGGAAGCCTTCCACTCTCCGTTATTGTCTGTCTTTCCGGATGTGGTGCCCCCGCCAACAACTACCGTAACCGAAGTAAATACTGAATTGTCATAAGTCAGGTATCCTCCGAATCCGGAAGTCTCCGCATTGACAGAAAATGTCACATCAAATGACTGTCCCGCATTTAAATTGATGGAGTCACTGGCAGTCTTCATTTCCAGCGAACCTGCAGTGGTTCCTGCCGCATACACATCTGACGGCTCCACACCAGTTCCCGCAATAAACATACATGCAAGCATGATTCCGGCTATTAATTTCTTTGCTTTTCTCATAAGAATTCCCCCACTTATATGTGTTTTGATCCTTTGTAACTCATTCTATGTCTTATCCTACCATTCTCTGTAGCAAAAGGCAAGAAGTAACAAAGCTGGAAATTTTTCTCTTCTGCGGTAATTTTAAGAAACAACAATTTTTAACACGACCGGAAATTCAGAATAAAAACCGGAGGTCTTCACATGCAGACCTTCTGCGTCCGTTTTCCATTCCGGGGATTTTTCATATCCAAGAACTTCTACCTGTCTGATAATCCCATGGAATTCCGGGAGATTCTGGTCACTGCTTTCTGCCAGAGACTGAACGCAAAAGTTTCCATCCTGCGGGCACTTTAACGCAATGGCATAAATATTTCCATGATTCACTGTAAAACGGTAATCCTGCGGCGTATAGACCATCTCTTTCTGATCTGAGAACTGTCCCTCCTGCATCTTTGTCGGACCTTCGGACGATTTTCTCCATACCTTTGCTCCATGGATGGCTTCCCGGTTCACCGCCATCCAGTCCGCCAGATCCCGGAGAATCTTTTTATCTCCTTCCGGAAGCGTGCCATCCGCCTTCGGTCCGACATTTAATAAAAGATTTCCGTTTTTACTTACCACATCCACCAGCGTACAGATGATTTCTTGACTTGTTTTATAGATCAGTGTATCCGTATAGCACCAAGAATTTCTTGCAATTGCGGTATCTGTCTGCCACGGATACGGTTTTGCCTCCGCAAAGCCGCCACGTTCCATTTCTACAATTCCACTGCCAAACGCCATCGCATCATGCTTGTAACAGATGGCAACATTCGTCCCCCATTCCGCTCCGCAATTATAATAAAACGCGGCAAGTTTCTTTAAATAGGGCTTAAATGCCTCATGCTGGACCCACCAGTCAAAATACAACAGGCGCGGACGGTAATTAAGGATAAGTTCTGCCGTCCGTGCCAGCCAGTCATCGAGAAACTCTTCTGTCGGATACGGTCTGGAATACAGGTCCTCCGGATCTGCCTCCGGCATGGATGGCCAGTAAAAATCCCCTTTTTTCAGTGGTTCATGGATATCACTGTCAAACGTTTTTCCATTTCCGAGGAAAAACCAGTGTTCCGCACGGTGGGAAGATGTACAGAAATGAATTCCCCGCTTTTTTGCTTCCTCTTTCAGTTCCCCGAGAACATCCCGTTTCGGTCCCATGTCGACCGCGTTCCAATCGGAAAGATCACTCCGGTACATCTGAAATCCATCATGATGTTCCGCTACCGGAAACACATAACCGGCTCCTGCCGCCTGAAACAGTTCCATCCACTCCGCCGGGCAAAAATGTTCAGCCCGAAACATCGGAATAAAATCCTTATACCCGAAGTTCTTCTGCAATCCATAAGTTTTTCTGTGATGCTCATATGCCGGCATTCCTTCTTTGTACATGTTGCGCGGATACCACTCATTGGAATTTGCCGGAACACTGTAAACACCCCAGTGTATAAAAATACCGAGTTTTTCTTTCGCCAGCCACTGCGGCATCTGCGCTTCACACAGCGATGCCCATGAAGCCTCATAAGGTCCCCTAGCAATCTTTTCTTCTACCTTCTGTAAAATTTCCTTTTCCCGTTGTGCAATTCTCATCCATCATTCTCCTTAACCGTTCGATTGCCGGATAATTATTGGGATTGATCTGCTCTTTCGATGGGAGTTCATCCATACGGAAAAAACAAAGTTTTTCTACTTCCTCCTGCTGGCAGATGATCTGTCCGGAAAATTTCCGGCATAAAAAGATCTCTTCTGCGGCATAAATTTCATCCCCGTTTGGATAGACATAATGTACTTCTTCTCCGGAGACATTCATAAAGTGTTCGAGGTTTCCGCAGATCAGTCCTGTTTCCTCCTGTACTTCCCGTCTGGCACAGTCTTCAAAGCTGTCCCCGAGTTCCATAGAACCCCCGGGATATCCCCATAACCCGTTGTCTGCACGTTTCTGCAGAAGCAACTCCCTTTTTTCATTCAAAAGCAGCACTCCTGCACAGGTCATAATCAACGGCCGATGACCTACCTGTTTTCTCAATTCCAATATATATCCCATATGTTTTGTTCTCTCTTTCTTTTTTCTGTCTCCATCATAGCATGGGAAAAGAAAAAAGAAAACCGCGCATCTTTTCAGATGCACGGCATTTGCTGCTTATATCGTAATATCCTGTGTCAACTGGATATCCTGCAGGGAGCTTCCGACATAAATGCGGTAATCCCCATGTTTTAATCTCCATGTTCCGGCAGCTTCATCATAATGCATGAAATCTTCCATCGTGATTTTCAAAAGCACGGTCTTGGTTTCCCTCGGACGAAGACAGATTTTTTCAAATGCCTTCAGTTCCTTCACCGGGTTTTCCGGAGAAACCGTCTTCTCTCCAAGATACAACTGAACCGTCTCTTTTCCCTCCAGTGCTCCTACATTGCGCACCTGAAGCTGTACATCAAATCCATTGGCACGCGCTTTGGACGGAATTTCCTCAATTTTTAAATTATCATAGGTAAAGTCTGTATAAGACAATCCATGTCCGAAACAAAACTGTACCGGAATCCGGTTCTTTTCGTAATAACGGTATCCCACGAAGATGCCTTCTGCATAGGTCTGTGTCAAATGTGCATTCATATGTTTCTTCTCTTCGTCTGTCAGAGGTCTTCCCGGGAAATACGCTTCTTTCCGGAAACATTCCGGAATCTCTTCCGGAAGCGTTTCTGCAAGTTTTCCGGAAGGATTTACTGCACCAAACAATACCTCTGCAAGCGCAGTGCCTCCTTCCATACCGCTGTAACTCATCCAAACAATTGCCTTTGCCCTGTCCGCCCATGGTTTCATGGAAACCGGACTTCCGGCAAGCATTACAATTGTCATATCCGGTCGAACCTCAAGAAGCTCTGTAATCAGCCGGTCCTGTCCGTATGGCAGGGTTAAATCCGCACGGTCCTGTCCTTCCAGATCCTGATCATGATTTAAACCACCCACATAAATGACATGCTTATATTCTTTTGCCAGTTCCACAGCTTCTTTCCGCAGACGTGCACTGTCCTCGGTTTCCTTTGCTGTCTCAGCCGCCGCTTTGCTTGCATCAAGGCTGTCTTCCTGCCAGTTATGATCGCTTTCCTTTTTTGCCGGAATATCATATCCTCTGGCATAACGGACTTCGCAGTTTCCACCGAGAAACTTGCTGATTCCAAGCAGTGGTGTAATCTCATACAAAGCTTTAATCTCCGCACTTCCGCCACCCATAGCCTGTGAAATCACTGCATTCTGCCCAATGACAAGAACTTTATCGATTGCAGGATCAAGCGGAAGTTTCCGGTCTTCATTTTTTAACAGTGTGATCGATTCTCTTGCTACTTTTAAAACTTCAAAACGGTGTTTTGCCGTATTATAACTTCCCGCTTTCCGGTTCTTGTTCTTCTGAACCAGAATTTTCTTTTTTCCATCAGAATCCGGTACTTCTGTCAGTTCAATCATATGCAGACGTACCATCATCCGCAGAATATTGCGCACTTTTTCGTCCACACAGGCCTCATCTATATGCCCTTTTCGGATTTCGCTGATCAGCGGATTCGCAAGAAAATAGTCATCAAAATCACTGGTTACCGACATTTCGATATCAAGCGGTCCCTCTGCGGTCCCCTTTGTTGTATGTACGGCTCCCCAGTCAGAGATAATGGTTCCGTCAAATCCCCATTCTTTGCGCAGTACGGTTCCCATAATATCTTTGTTTTCACAGACATGTGTTCCGCGGATCAGATTATAAGAGCCCATGATCGACTTTGCACCCGCTTTTTGTACAACCGCCTGAAATGCCGGGAAATAAATTTCACGCATTGTACGCTCATCCGCTTCCACATTTACCCAGAGCCGTTCGGTTTCCTGATTGTTCATTGCAAAATGCTTTACACATGCTGCCACATCAGACGTCTCGATTCCACGAACTATCGGAACGACAAGTTCACTGGTCAGTCTTGGATCTTCACTGATATATTCAAAATTTCTTCCGCATGCAGGTGTTCTTTTGATATTAATACCCGGAGCAAGAATCACATCTTTGCCTCTTCCGCGTGCTTCTTCTCCCAACACTTTTCCTGCATTGCGTGCAAGTTTGCGGTTCCATGTCATCGCAATCGCACTGTTGCTCGGACAATATGTCACATAATCATCTGGTGTTCCGACCGGCATCCACTGATCATTGACAAACTCGCTGCGCACACCCATCGGTCCATCGGACATCTTTAAAGGGGGAATATGAATTCTTTCCACCCCCGCGGTGCGAAACAGACCCGCACCGTGGATCATGCCGGTTTTCTCTTCCAGTGTCATTTCCTTGATCAGAAGACAGATCCGGTTTTCCAATACTTTATCCATCAATTTTTCCTCTTACCTGATTTTACTGTATACACTCTATGTGGCTCTCACAGTCACGAAGAATGGTGTTTTTATTTTCTTTGGATGCCTTTGCGCCCTTCACATCTAAAATGCCGGTATTAACCAGTTCTACGGTAAACGGCTTTTTGCTGTCGCAGTCGATCACAAGCTTATCCTCTATGCGTTTTACCACAATGGAAGCCACTTTATTCTGATCCATATCGTAGATTTCAGCAGCTGCCTCATCCTGTACATCATATACACGGAATGTCACCTGATCGGCATAATCATACTCTGGTCCCTCTTCGCTGTTTCCAAGCGGAAGTACCGTATTCGGACGTACCATCAGCGGAATCTCCGTATAAGCATATGTGCGGGTATACCAGTCTCCGCCTTCCTGCTGCCTGCCGGTGAAGAAATCGGTCCATATGCCGTTCTCCTTTGGCAGATAGTATTCTCCAATTCCCTCATCGTTAAAGATTGGAGCAACTAGTAAGCTGTCGCCGAGCATATACTGCTTATCCAGATAATTGCACATTTTATCATTTGTGTAAGAAAGAACCATCGCACGCATGCTTGGAATTCCCTCGTTATGTGCTGTCAGCGCGGTCTTCCACAGGTATGGCATCAGACGTGCTTTCAGGCGTACAAAGCTGCGCAGCACATCCACGGCCTCATCGTCATAAGCCCACGGCACACGGTATGATGTACTTCCATGCAGACGGCTGTGAGAAGAAAGCAGACCAAACGCACACCATCTCTTATAGACATCCGCGGTAGAAGTGTTTTCAAATCCGCCGATATCATGGCTCCAGAACCCAAATCCGGAAAGCTGTAAGGATAATCCGCCACGCAGACTTTCTTCCATGGATTCATAATCAGACCAGCAGTCTCCGCCCCAGTGTACCGGGAATTTCTGTCCACCTGCGGTAGCAGATCTCGCAAACAGTACTGCCTCATCTTTTCCTTTCTTTTTCTCAAGAACTTCAAATACAGCTTCATTATATAAATAGGTATAATAATTGTGCATTTTTTCCGGATTTTTCTTGTCATAGTAAACGCAATCGGTTGGAATTCTCTCACCAAAATCTGTCTTGAAACAATCCACACCCATATCAACCAATGCTTCGAGTTTCTTCTGATACCATTTCTTTGCCTCCGGGTTGGTAAAGTCGACGATTGCCATGCCCGGCTGCCACATGTCCCACTGCCATACAGAACCGTCCGGACGCTTCAGGAAATATCCGCCTTCCATGCCCTCGTCAAACATCACGGATTCCTGTGCAATATACGGATTAATCCATACACAGATCTTTAATCCCTTTGCTTTCATACGGGAAAGCATCCCCTCCGGGTCCGGGAATACACGCTCATCCCACAGGAAATCGGTCCAGTGGAAATCTTTCATCCAGAAGCAGTCAAAATGGAATACTTTAAGCGGAATTCCACGATCGAGCATACCATCGATAAAGCTCATAACTGTTTTTTCATCATAGTTTGTCGTAAAGGATGTGGAAAGCCAGAGGCCAAATGTCCAGGCCGGAGGAAGTGCCGGTTTTCCGGTCAGATCCGTATAGCGGCGCAGAACATCCTTCAGATCCGGTCCGTTAAAGAAGAAATAATCCAGACTCTCTCCCGGCACAGAAAATTCTACTTTTGTGACCGCTTCCGTTGCCACTTCAAATGATACTTTCTCGGTATGGTTGACAAACACACCATATCCCTTGTTTGAAATATAAAACGGAATATTTTTATAAGACTGATCGGTGGAGGTACCGCCATCTTCATTCCAGATATCTATGGACTGACCGTTTCTGGTAAATGCGGCAAAGCGCTCACCAAGACCGTAGATCAGCTCTCCCACACCTAAAGAAAGCTGCTGTCTCATATAGGCATCCTTATCTGCGCTCTTTACATAAGCATCACCCTTCCAGTCCGTCTTCATATAGGCAAGATCACGCCATGCACTGGTACTGAGCTTCTTATCCCCGTTATAGTAAGTCATGGACCAGTTCTCTTTGGTAATAACCAGTTTTGCATTTCCGCTTTTTACAACAATCTTCTCATCATCTTCGGTGGCATCAATTGCTGTCTGTTTGGGAAGATTTAATGCAAACTGTGGTCCATCCTGAATTGCGCCCTTATAATGATACGTCTTTACACGGATTACTTCCGGCATCGGAGTGGTAATTTCAACCGTAAGATTGATTCCGCCCAATGTATCTCCTCTGTGATTAATCTTATGTGTCGGTGCACAGAGCACTACTTTATCTTTTTCAATTTTTGTAAAATAAACTTCTGCCGGTGAAAAGCAGGCGCAGCCTTCTTTCTGCAGCCAGCATCCATTACTGAATTTCATATCTTATTTTCCTCTCTTTCCCTTCGCCATACGAATGTTTTATTTTCCCTTATCCACACTATACAAAATTTATCCGTGCTTTCCTACTAGAAATTTTAGACGTAATTTACTATAATATTTATAGAATTTGCCAGACGGTATTATCCCTTAATTTTATAACAAAGGATATTTTATGAAACTACATATTAATAAAATACATGATACACATTCTGTCAGAAGTCAGCTGCTTCGTATTTTTCTGCTGGCAGGCATGTTTCCGCTTCTGGTAATCGGCATCTTTTCCATTGCCAGCGTGCGAAAACAGATGCTTGCCCGCTATGAATCTCTGGAGAAGGCAGATGGCCTGCGTGTTGCCTCCTCCTTAAACGACATCACAACTACCATATATTCATCTTCCGATACCCTGCTTAACAGTAATCAGTGTCTGAGTCTGTTTGCGGCAGAATCACTGGATTCCGGTATCGAGGAACAGCTTACGGCTCTGGAGCGGGCACTCCAGACTTATTTTGAGAATACAGCAGCCGTTGCCCGCATTCAGATTTATACCAACAATCCAAACCTTCAAAATTCCGAGCATATTCATTATCAGCAGAATTTTGTCCTGGACGAATGGCGCAAAACCCTGGGAAATAACTGGAGTACATGGGCTTCCCTGCAGCGATACACGGCAATCGTCCGGCAGCCTTACCGTGAACTGACACTGATCCGGCGGATCGGTGTTGCCTCCAGTAAATATCAGGCATTTCTGGTTGTCGGTCTGGACCGCAATACCATTAAAAATCATCTGGAGCAGTCCAGCAATGAAACAACCATCAGTCTGGACGGAACCCAGATCATCTATGCCACAGACTCTGTTCTGATCGGCAAAGACATGGAGTTTCCCGATGATTTTTCCGGCTATATTTACCGCTACACCGGTCCGAAAGAAATCGGAAACCAGATGCGTCTGGTCAACTATGTAACTCTGCAGTCCTACAAATCCAACAATTTGTTTTATGTGCGGACCGTGGACCCGGATGCCTTAAAAACAATCAATCATACCGTTGCCGTATTTGTCCTGATTCTGGTACTTGCCCTGCTTGTACCATTGATTCTGATGATCTGTTTTTCGGACTATTTCAGCACAAGGATTACAACCCTGAAATCAGCAATGCACCGTGCCAGCCTCGGCGATTACAATATCATCGAACAATTCCGCGGTGATGATGAGTTAAGCGATACCTTTAAAGACCTCAAACTGACCGTGGATGCGATTCACGATAAGGAAGCGCAGTTTTATGAAGCACGGATCCGGGAACAGCAACTGGTCAACCGGCAGCAGCAAATGGAATTTGAAATGCTTGCCAGTCAGATCAATCCGCATTTCTTGTATAACACTCTGGAAACGATCCGGATGCAGGCACTCTCCTGTGGCAACCGGAATGTAGCAACTTCCATTAAACTGCTTGGAAAATCCATGCGTTACGTGCTCGATAATACCGGCACAAGTTTCACCACACTGACCAAAGAGCTCGAATATATCAAAACGTATCTCTCCATTCAGCAGCTCCGCTTTGGGGACCGCGTAAATTACACCCTTCAGGTGGACGAAGATCTCGACACCAACAGTTGCAAGATTCTTCCGCTGCTCCTGCAACCTGTGGTAGAAAATGCAATTCTTCACGGACTTGAGAGCAAAACGGAAGACGGTATGATCACCATCCAGATTGCTTCTGCGGACGCAACCCTGCTGATCACGATCAAAGATAACGGACAGGGAATGACAAACGAAGAACTCGACGCACTGCGGGATCGAATCAGAAACCACCCTTCCTCCGATACCCACAGCATCGGTCTTTACAACATCAATCAGAGAATTTCCCTGTTCTACGGGGAAGGATATTATATGGAGATTGACAGCGCAATCGGAGCCGGTACGACCGTCCGGCTGAAAATACCAAAAACAATTTAGGAAACAGGATGAAAAACATGGCAAACAAAATTATCAACGTACTTATTGTAGATGATGAACAAATTGTAAGAGAGGGACTCCGCTATATCATTGACTGGAACACCCTGGGATTTTGTATCTGCGGGGAAGCCGCCAACGGAGAAGATGCCCTGGAAATGATCCGCCAGTACCGCCCGGGACTGGTTCTTCTCGATATCCGGATGTCCGGAATGCTTGGCACGGAACTGATGGAAAAAGCGCGCAGTGAAGGATTTTCCGGTGCATTTATTATCTTAAGCGGTTACTCGGATTTTAAGTACGCACAGACGGCACTGCAATTTGGTGCCTCCTACTATCTGACCAAACCGATTGATGAAGATGAGCTGGAAAAAGCAGTACAGGACGTCCACGAAAAAATTGAATTTCAGCTAAACAGCGAGACATCCCGCAACCAGTACCTGAAAAAAGCAAAAACCACCGTACTATACGATCTGCTGACCGGAAATGATTTTAACCCGTCCATTGATTATCAGGAATTAGGGCTCTCCTATCCGATCTATCAGGTGCTGATTTACGAAAGCTATATGCCATATTTTCGTTCCTACAGTTTCAGTGATCTGCTGCGTGTCACCAACAAAGACAACAATTCCTTTGAGCATGTCAATATCGACAATCATGACATTATATTACTCAAAGGCAATTTTGCACTGGAACGGTTAAATGCCTGTCTGCACCACTATGACAAGGGAACGCAGAAAGGATCTCCGCTGGATACGATCTTTCTAATCTACGGACCGACGGTTTCTTCCCTTTCACAGATTCACGAATCTTACGAGCTGTGCCAGCGGCTGTTGTCCCGGCGTTTCTTCTGCGGAGAAAACCAGCATGTTCTCTCCTATGAGGAACTGCCGGCAGAAAATTCCGCCTCCGCAAGTCTGGACGCAGAAAAAACAAGACATTACAGCGCGTTACTTACCGATTACATTAAAACCTGTAATCAGCGCCGGATTTCCGAAGTTCTCGAAGATCTGCGACAGTTTCTTTTTAATAGTAACTGTGATGTATCGAGTATCAAATATTTTCTGGCAGATATTTTTCTGGAGATCAAACAGGCGATCACACACACGTACAGCAACACCAGTATCCCGTTTGTACATAATGCGGCGATCATAGAACTCATTGAAAATAAATACTATCTGTACGAGATTCTATTGTATTTTAACGAACAGTTCGATATGATCATGCGCGCGATCGGAAGCAATTCCTCGGCAAGTGTGTTCGATGATATTTTAAATTACATCAATCACAATTATGCCAGCCAGCTGAAATTAGAGACTCTGGCCCCACTGTTTGGTTACAACAGTTCCTACCTCGGAAAACTGTTTACCCAGAAAATGGGTGTTCGTTTCAATACCTATCTGGATCAGGTACGCATTGAAAAAGCAACCGAGCTGCTTGATCAGACAGATATGAAGATTTATGAAATTGCGGCAAGTGTCGGATATAAAAATGTTGATTATTTTCACCAGAAATTTAAAGCGAGCAAAAATATCAGCCCTGCGGAATACCGTAAAAATCAGGATCATTGATTATAAGCAAAAGAAAGGGGCTGTAAAATAAGTCCCTAATATAAGAAACGCCAATTCCGGCAAATGTC
>OLRG01002421.1_pt1 | contig 13269 bp, 13 predicted proteins | sample 1672331 | NCBI WGS metagenome assembly OLRG01 (sample SAMEA3136672, study PRJEB25190) | human gut metagenome
TGAGGTCTCCACCGGAGACCCGCGCCCCTTTGCCGCTGGGTTTCCAATAGGGGCGCGCAGCATCCCTGTTGGCACACGATTTTGCTTGCAAAGTCTAGTGTGTTATACCTTTTGCGACCGCTGACGCTGGAAAGGGGCTGTCACCGTACCGGACAGAACGTTTCCTGTGGCAGCAGAAGGGCGAATATTTGCAAGCACGGGAGGCTTGCGGATATTCGCTCTTCGGGTGTAGGCGATGCAGCAAAGCGCAGGTTGGAAACCGAAGCTGTGCTGCATCGCAGGTGGAGCAAAAGGTATATAAAACCCGCCGCAGCGACGTATCCCCTATAAATCAGCGATCATTCATCCAGTATTTCATCAATCAATTTGGTCAGCGCAATCCACGCTTCCATAATGGATGTAAGCAGAAATGTTCGATGCTGCTCGTACCACCACGGCAACTCCAACCACACGTTATCCAGGGCTTGCGCTTCGATTTTCTTCGCCCTGCTTACGGAGAGATTGAAATGCTTCGCTGTCTCCGTCAGCGGATGCTCCTTCTCATCCTCGAAGCCAAAGCGATAACGCAGATACTGTCCCTCTCTGTTCTCGATCATATCAAGGGCATGGTGGAGATCATCGTACCGTTCCTGTGCCAGATAAATTTGCTCCGGTGTCTGCTTGGTGGGATCGGCAATGAAATTATGCTTGCTCTGTACCTCGTCTTTTGCAAGCTCATCCAGAGGAACAATGCTGTTCAGGTTCTTCGCCTCAAAGGGCACATTCTGTGAGCGGATGTAGTCAATCATGGCGTTCCGTATTGCGGAAGCGGCGTATGTCAGAAATAGGTTTCCGCTGTCGGGATTGTAGCTGTCGATGCAGCCGAGCAAGCCCAACGAGCCTTCCTGCACAAAATCGTCAAGTGAAATTTGCAGAGATCGGTTCAACTCTGCTTGTGCGCTCCACACTTCGTATGCAGTCTTTTTAATGAAGCGGAGATTGTTTTCAATCAGCAGATTCTGTGCATCGTCGTCTCCCCGCTTGGCCAACGCACAGAGCTGTTCATTGGTTATCGGGTCTCTTTTCATAGTTTTGTACCGTACCGGTCATTGCAAGGAACATCTGCTTGACCGTTTCTGTATCAATACCGGGCAGATGGGAAACGGACTGTGCCACTGCTTCACCGATCTGCTCTGCGGTGATTTTTCGATTTAGCTTTTTCTGCCCTTTGGTCAACTCGGCATAAATCTTTTTCACCGCTTGTGCGGTCAGCTCGCGGGATGCTGACAGATCGTTGCCAAACTCTTTCTTGACGGACTGCACCACATTCATAAATGAACGCTGGATCGCAGTCAGGTCTGCCTGATATGCCGGTGTCTGCAATTTCTTTACATCGTCAACTGCTTCCGGCTGGCTTTTCAGCATACCTGCGACAGTTGCGTATAGCTGATTCTGTGCCGCAAATCCCTTGGCAAGCTCGTCATCCAAGTAACCGGATATCAGGTTTGTAGTGTTGGCAAACCCCGGGTTTTCAAGCAGAGCATTGACCACCCTGGGATTCACCTTGTGCGTGAACAGATTTCTCGCCGCCTGTACGGACAGGCCAAGCTCGGCAATATCATAATTCAGGCGGTCAGGTGTATCGACCTCGCCAAGTAGGAAGTCGGTGGAGACATTGAACACACGGGCAATACGGATGATATTTTCGTCACCCAGCTTGTCCGTCTTGCCGCTGATGAAACGGCTCAAAGAACTTTCCGAACAGCCGATGCGCGTAGCAAGCTCTGCTTGTGTGATCTTTCGGGATTTCATCAAGTCCTGCATGCGGTCACGGATTTTTCCGGGAAGATAAACCTGTTCCATCGCGGCACCTCTTTTCTAATAGTGTGTTTATTCCTTAAAGAGAGAAGTAGTAATTGCGGATTTTTTCAGCCATCAGCTTTCTGCGCATTTCAAGAAAATTGTTATAGTCCGCAATATCCATTTCTTCAAATCCGACAGGAATACAGTTCTGTTCCAGATTTTTGCGAAGCTCAACCTCATCAACAATGCCACCATAGATAGGCTTCTTTGTTTGACACTGATCGAAAACCTTTTTCATATAGACACGTGGTGCATCATCGCTGATTTTGATATTGATCTCCTGTTGGAGGAAAACATAGTTTGCAATCTGGTTATACATCGATTGCGGAACGCCATTTTTTGTCAAATAGTTTTTGGGGAAAAGGTGGTGGATGTCACCTCTGTTTTCCAGCATAGCTTCCACATCAACCTGTGTAGACAGGAAACCTCTGTCATGGCTCTTTACCTGCGCAACAAGGAACATATTAAAGTACGGACTGCTTGCGACAGAAGTGTTCAGGCGCTGTACAAGGTTGACTTTCCAAAATGCATCTGACAATTCACCTGCTTCCGTAAGTTTGAGATATTCCATGGGATCATCGTAGGCGAAAAAGCGTTTAATATCGTAGTCAAAAGAAGATTCGGGAGAGCCGGAATAACGACCTGTCAAAATCGTCAGTGCAAGCCAGCGACGGACAATATGCTCGATTTCATTGCTGTCGATTTTCCTTTCACGCAACGCGAGGTAGAGTGCATATCCAAAGTTCAGTACATTCTGGGAACGAATCAAGGATTTGCGAACAATGCCGACAGAGCGCACTATCATCAAATAGCGCTCATAGTTATTCTGATTCACAGCTTGCAGAACCGCTTCGTGAAGCTGCTTGAAAGAATCTTCCTCGATTTCAATTTTGAATTCTCTTGTTTCAAAATCACGGCCTGACAGCAAGCTTACAAGGTCAGCCAAACGACCTCGCTTAAATTTACAGGTGAATGCGACACGCAGAATGTCGTTATATGTAGTTTTGTATATAGGGTTGCTCTTAGTAGCCGCCCACTTGATTGCATCAAATTCCGGCAAAACAGCGAATGCGGTATCGTTGTTTTTGATATCTTTCAGATCTTCGGGCGATTCAAGCAAGTGGCAGAAGTAGTCGATTGTCTTTCGGGTGACGTTGCCACCAAAGGTTTCGTTGGAGGAAATTTTGGACATGGCAAAGTCTGCCTGAGAAAGGACAACACCTTTGGAGTTGATACGAATAAAGATTTCCGTAACACTATCGATATCCAAGTCCTCAGCCAAAGTAATAACACCAAGGCTGTTATTCTGAATACTGCGAAGCCGGTTAATGATATTGTTTACCTGTGACATTTGATCTGTAATCTCATTCTTCTGGCAATATTCCATTACGAAAGAGAATGTATCAAAAGCCGGCTCCAGAACAGGAGCGATGTCAGGAATCCACTTGCTGCTTTTCAAAATAGCATTGTTGGCAACTTCGAATTTTTCTTCAAGAGGGTTGAAAGCAATAGATATACGTTTCCATTTATAGTGATCGTCCAACACCTCTTGCCCAACGATTGCGGCAGCCATTGCCGTTATACGCTGCTGACCATCAATCAAAATCTTTTTGCCGGAGGACTTTGTTCCGTCCTTCAGCTTAACATCTGGGTTTTGCCATACAATGATGTAACCTACCGGAAATCCCTTATACAAAGAGTCCACCAAGTCTCTGACTTTAGCGCTATCCCAAACAAAAGGACGCTGCATCTCCGGAATTGCAATGCTTCCGGATTTTATATTTGAAAGCAATGTTTCAACTGTGTAGTTATTAACGCTGTAACGTGCCATACATCATCCCTCACTTCAATCGATACTTCTTACCCGCACCTCTGCCGATAATTTCGATCAATCCATTTTCATTCATCTGACGGGCAAGCAAGTAGGCTCTTGTCTTCTTGACGTTCAACAGTTCCTGCAGATCTTCGTCGGTCATTTCGCCGTACTCTGCCAGATAATCCATCACAGTTTTCATCTGAGGGGTGATGGCTGTAGTGGTTTTGCCAGTTGTTGCCGGTGCATCTTCGCTTGCAGCACTGACAGCATTCATATTCGGCAGTACGATTTTGAAAGCATTGGTCGTTGCCTCGATAGTCGGCTGTACAGGACAGTTTTCGTACAGCTTGAAAATACGTCGAATACCGGTGCCGTAGCTTTCAATCAGACGCAGACGGTGGAATACTTCTGCCAACTTTTTATTCCTTGGCTGAGAAACGCCGATGCGAATATCCTCGGTAGATAGACCGGGGAGAAGTCCGCCGAGAGAGATAAACTCCATCTTACTGTCGTTCACATTGATAATGATACTGCCGCTGAATCCATAATCACGGTGAACAAGTGCGTTCAGCAGCGCTTCACGAATGGCCTCTTCGGGGTAGTCCTGCTTATCCGTGCGAACAAGTCCTTTGATCGTGGAAACAGTCTTATTGCACAGAGCAAGATAGTTTACCGTATCCTCAAACTGCTTGAACACGGAACCGCCGAATTCCTTGCTGTCACGGAACTCTGTGCAGAATTCATCATTGAACACGGCAATTTTAGTCGTGTGATGGCATTGGTCTGAAAGCAGCAGAGCGAGGTTGGTGTAAATATCGTTCTGCGTGATGCCCAGCGCACGATATTTCTCAACGGAAAACTCCACACCGTAGCGCTGGAATGCAGCTTTGGCAGCATCAAAGGTTAATTCCTGTTCCAAGCTGCGGGAATCTTCGTAGGTATCTCCGTCCGATTCTTTTATCATCTGACGAATCTGTTCGGGAGATGCCTGCACACTGGACGCACCTTGGCGAATATAAACGCCGGTAGGCTTCATACCCTTAGATTTCAGATAGTAGGGCTTATAGCTGCCTTCGCCGACTTCAATCCGAATTACCTTATTATCCTGGAGGACATACCGCACGAACATGGTCACATCCGGTGCGATTGCATCACGGATGCCGTTGGTCAGGCGCGTGTAGGTTTCATCCACATTGTCAATGCCGATCAGGTTGCCCTTATCATCAATACCGAGATAGATCACGCCGCCGTCCGTATTTGCAAATGCGATGACCTCCTTATAGATGTCATCGATCATCTGAGATTTATATTCAATGCGCTCGCTTTCATATTGCATATACAATACCTCCATTGTAGCTTGCTTATATTATACTCATTTCTTCATGATTTTCAACAGGTTGGAGTGAAAATTCACTTTTCATTCACTCTAAGTTGTGAAAATCACTTTTACCTCGACTCGTCGCCCTTCCGCACTTGCATTTCCGCAAGATTGCGGGAGGGCTTTTTTGATTTCTTGCAATACCGCCTGATTTTTTCGGTCTAAGACTTTTTCTCCGTATATTCAGTTGACAAAGAAATTTGTCGGAAATATTGAAAGGAGAAATGCCTATGACAATTTTTGAAGCCGTCAAATCCATGGTCACGCCGAGAATGGCAGCAGAACACTACGGCATGACCATCAGCCGAAGCGGGATGGTCTGCTGTCCTTTTCACGATGACCGGCACCCGAGCATGAAGCTATATGAGGACCATTACCATTGCTTCGGCTGTCAGGCAAATGGTGATGTGATTGCATTCACATCGAAGCTGTTCTGCATCACACCGCTGGAAGCAGCGCAGAAGCTTGCCGCTGACTTTGGCATCCGTGAAGACAGACCATCTGTGCTGGCGAAGTTAAAAATGTATACGACACAGGCTGAGAACGAAAAGCTTTGTTTTCGGGTGCTCAGCGAGTATCTGCACATTTTGCAGAATTGGAAAAAGAGGTACGCACCGCAGACACCAGAGGAGCTCAGGGTTCCCACCGAAACCCAGCAAAGCGGTTTCGGTGGGAAAAGGACGAGCAGCGAAATGAGCGAACTCTCGCCACAAGGCGGGAGTGAGGGATATGAAGCTTGTGAGGACGTGGATGACCGTTTCGTGGAAGCCTGTCATATGCTCGAATGTACGCAGTATATGCTGGATCTGTTGACCATTAGTTCACGCGAAGAAAGGGCAAAATTGGTAAAGGACATGATGAAAGATAACAAAATCACACTTTTACAGGAGCGTCTGCAGGAAATCAAGGAGGAAACGAATGAGCAAGCATGAGTACACCGGTGAACTTCCCTTTTGGTATGACGGCAAATCTGTAAACGAGGTCGGATTCTGTGAGGACTTTCTGCAACAGCACCCGATGGTGCGTGTAGGCGGCAGCTTTTTTACCAAGGATGGCCGCATCACCGATGAAGAAAGTGTCCGCAAGGAAATCTACGAAATGCTTCGTCCCTATCTCAACTGCGGCCTTGCGAAGCGGACATCGGGGCTTCTGGAAATGGTGAAGCTGGAAGCCTATGTTCCCAACCTGCCGGTACACGAAGATCGGATTCATATTGCCAACGGTACACTGTTCCTGAACGGCGAGTTCACCGACCATAAAGAATTCTGCCGCAACCGTCTGCCGGTCAAATATAACTCCAACGCTTTGCAGCCAGTCACATGGCTGCATTTTTTATCGGAACTTTTGGAGGACGAGGACATTCTTACTTTGCAAGAATACCTCGGCTATTGTCTTCTGCCCACTAACCGTGGTCAGACCATGATGCTGCTGAAAGGCAACGGTGGCGAGGGCAAGAGCCGCATCGGGGTGGTCATGCAGAAGATGCTGGGCAACAACCTAAAGAACGGCAGTATTGCCAAGGTGGAGCGAAGCCCTTTTGCCAGAGCTGATCTGGAGCATCAGCTTGTGATGGTGGACGATGACATGAAGATGGAAGCTCTGAAATCCACCCACTATCTCAAGTCGCTGATTACGGCTGAAATGCCCATGGATTTGGAGCGCAAGGGCGAGCAGAGCTATCAGGGAGAAATGTACGTCCGCTTTCTGGCGTTCTCCAATGGTGATCTGGAATCTCTCTACGACCATTCGGATGGATTCTACCGCAGACAGCTGATCCTGTCAGTTAAGAAGAAACCGCTTGACCGTGAGGATGACCCTTTCCTTGCGGACAAGCTCTGTGCCGAAATCGAGGGCATTTTTCTTTGGTGTCTGGATGGTCTGCGGAGGCTGATCGGAAACAATTATCATTTCACTGAAAGTGACCGCACCAAGGATAACCGTGTGGAAGCCAAGCGAGAGGCCGACAATGTGCTGCTGTTCATGCGTTCAGAGGGGTACATCCAGCTAAAAGCCGACAGCACCATTACCTCCGCCGACCTGTACGCCATCTATACCATGTGGTGCAACGACAACACCTATAAACCGCTGGCAGTGCGGACGGTAAGCATGACTCTAAAAAAGCACGCCGATGAATTGGGGATCGAACACGATAACCACATCACAAATCGACTCGGCAAGCGAGTCAACGGCTTCTGGGGCATCGAAGCTCTGGTGACACCGCCGATTTTATGAGATCAGACACAGAAAACACCATCCCATCCATCCCAAGCATCCCATGTGGGATAGATGGGTGGATGGGATGGAACATTTTAAGTTCATTCAGAAAAAGGGGGAATTCAATGAAGAAACCATATTACAAGGAACTGCCGCTGTTCCACCTTTATGACAGCCACCTGACCGGAAGCCAGAAGCTGCTAATGACGCTGCTTCTGATCGATGACACCTACGACGTTTATACCCTCAGTTGCCTTGCCAGGCTCCGTACCGAGGACGTGATCTTCGATCTGAAAGAACTGAAAAAGCGTGGGTATTTTCAAGACAGATGAAAACGGAAAAGAATTTTTCCGCAGGGCGAAATGATTTCACGAAACCGCGCTTCTCCGAAACGAGTACTGGAATTACTGAAAAGTATGCATCTGCACGGTTTCGTGGAATGTACCACGGTTCCGCAAAGTCGAAAATCCCCATTTGTGGGCAGGGCATCGCACCGTCAAATATGAGCAGATTTGCAATCAACCGAATACATCACCATACGGCGAAGCGGGTTTGCCATAGAGTGCATCGGTTTCGCTGTTTTCATTATTCAAAAACAGGAGGAACAAAATGAGCATCAGAAACGAGATCAAAGCGCAGATTGTCCGTGCAGGTTTCACCATGCAGGAACTGGTGGACAGGCTGGCAGATGAATACGATTGGAGTGACAGCGTTTCCAACCTTTCCGCCAAGCTGCAGCGTGAAAGTATCCGATACAAGGAAGTCGTGGAACTGGCCGATGTGCTGGGCTACGACATCGTATGGCAGAAACGGAGGGATAACCGATGAAAGCACAGTATGCTATTCTTCGCTTTGCCAAGTACAAGGGACCGGAGATTGGTCACATTGAGTCCCACAACGAGCGCACCAAGGAGAAATACACCAGCAATCCTGATATTGACACCTCCCGCAGCCACCTTAACTTCCATCTGGTATCCCCGGAACGCAAATACCGTGCGGAGGCCGAAAAGCAGATTGCTGAAGCAAGCTGCCGCACCCGTTCCGACAGCGTGCGGGTGGTGGAAGCTCTGGTCACAGCCAGCCCGGAGTTTTTCAAGGGTAAGAAGGAATCCGAAGTCAGGGCCTATTTCACCGAGGCGCTGGACTTCATCCAAAAACATCAGTCGAAAGACACGTTCATATCTGCCGTGGTGCATATGGACGAGAAAACGCCCCATATGCACCTTTGTTTTATCCCGCTGACTGAGGACAAGCGACTCAGCGCCAAAGAAATCGTTGGCAACAAGAAAAAGCTCACATGGTGGCAGGATGAGTTCTGGAAGCACATGGTCAAGAAATATCCCGATCTGGAACGGGGCGAGAGCGCCAGTGAGACCGGACGCACTCACATCCCGCCGAGGCTGTTCAAGGAAGCCGTGCACCTGAACCGAATGAAGGATCAGATTATGGAAATTCTGAATGACAGCAATCCCTTCAATAAAAAATCCAAGGCAGAGGAATTGGAAACGCTGCTGGACAAGTACGTTCCCGGTGTAGAGGCCATGAGGACAAAACTGAAAAAGTATAACAAGACCTACAAAGCGCTGACCGCGGAAAATGCGGAACTGGAAAAGAAGCTCAACTCTGCATCCCGTGAGAGCATTCGGAGAAAACTAGAAATTCAGCGCAAGCTTTCCGAGCTGGATGAGCTTCGCCGCACTGTGGATTCCATCCCCGATGCCGTAATCCAGGAATACAGCGAGCGGAAATATGTGCATCACGGTCGAATGAATCAGGAAATCTGAGGCAATAATAAACACGAAACGGAGGAATTCTATGGCAGAAATCAAGGAAATGAAACCGGGCATGACGGAACAAAAAAAGCAGGCTGTCATCGAACAGCTCTGGCTGACTTATTACAATGATACGCTATTTGCAAAGGGACTGATCACGGAAGAACAGCGCAATAAGATGCGTTTGATGATCAAGAGCCGTACTGCTGCGAAGACGCGATAAGATAGATGGGGTGGCAATCGTGGGATACGGTTGCCACCTAATTTTTTCGACAGCTTTTCAGATTATCTTGAAAAGTTCATTTATTTGCGATATAATATTTATAGATGATGATACAGCGAACTTTTTAGAAAGGAACCATTATGGATATACATTCTGTCAGACAACAGCTGCGGATGAAAAGCATCTACGATATTCCGCTTCGGGTAACCTACTATGCCCGTGTTTCCTCAGAATCGGATGAGCAGCTGAACTCGCTGGGCAACCAGATCAGTTATTACGAAGATTTTATCAGGAGGAACGCCGCGTGGACATTCGTACCGGGGTATATCGACGAAGGACTGTCCGGTATCTCCACCAAACGCCGTGAGAATTTCAATCGCATGGTGGATGATGCCGAGGCCGGTAAATTTGATCTTGTCATCACAAAGGAAATCTCCCGTTTTGCTCGCAATACGCTGGACTCCATCCAGTATACCAGACAGCTCCTGAATGCGGGAGTCGGTGTCTTTTTCCAGAACGATAATATCAACACCTTCGACGAGGACTCGGAACTTCGCCTGTCCATCATGTCCTCCATCGCACAGGATGAGCTACGGAAGCTCAGTTCCCGTGTGAAATTTGGGCATCAGCAGGCAATCAAGCAAAACGTAGTGCTTGGCAACAGCCGCATCTTTGGATATATCAAAAATGATGGTCGTTTGGTTATAGATGAAGATCAGGCTGTGATGGTTCGGCAGCTGTTTGAACTGTATGCAACCGACGAATACTCCATGAAACAGCTTGAGACCCTGTTCTGGGAAAAGGGGTACCGCAACCACAACGGCAAGAAAATAGCCCACTCCACCATGTCGGGCATGATCTCCAATCCTAAGTACAAGGGCTACTACGTGGGAAACAAGGTCAAGGTGGTGGATATGTTCACCAAAAAGCAAAAATTCCTCCCGCCGGAGGAATGGGTCATGTTCAAGGATGAAACCGGAGAAATCGTACCGGCTATCGTTTCCGAAGAACTGTGGGAGCAGGCTAATGCCGTGCTTCGCAGGAGAAGCGAGGATGTGAAGAACCGTCAGGGTGTCTGCAATCATGCCAATCTTTTGACCGGAAAGCTGTTCTGTACCCATTGCGGCACACCTTACTACCGCCGTAACTCCGTAGATCGGCAAGGTAATAAAAATTCCAAGTGGGTTTGCTCCGGGAAAATCAACAATGGCAAAGACAGCTGTGATTCCATTCCCATTTATGAAAAAGAACTGATTCCGCTGCTCTTTGAGGTGTTCCGTGATACAAAGGAAGCCTCCGCTGCTATGCTGGAAGAATACGAGCGGATGTACCGTTCCATGACCAGCGACAGCAATATTGAGAAGAAAATCGAGTCAGCACAGGCAACCATTGAGCTGACCCTGAAAAAGAAAAGCAAGCTGCTGGAACTGGTAGCCCTCGACAGTATCACCCCCGCGGATTTCAAGTCCATGACGGCACAGTGCAACGCCGACATCAAAGCCACCGAACAGGAACTTGCCGAGCTTCGTGAACAGCAGGAGTCCAGCGAGGAATTCCGCAACAACATGGAGCGTATCCGCAAGGTGCTTCGGGATGCCGAGCGTGACTGTCAGAACGGCGAGATCACCAAGGAGTTTATCGATACCTTTATTGATAAAATCTTCGCTACGCCGGAGGGTGATGGCACCATGCGGCTGGACATCAAAATTTTCACCGGTGAAAGCTGTGAAAAGTATCTTGAAAAGCTCAAAAGGCGGTCAAATCCCGAAAGTCGTACGGGTCACACGTTCAAGAAGATGATTGAAGCCTACGAGCGCGGCATGAAGTAAAGATTGCCCGGGGGCCGCTGCATACCGCAGCGGCCCCTTTTCCTTCATATTTTTACACAGGTTTTACATTCAGGGGCTTTGTTTTTTACGAACCACTGCTATACTTTAGGCACGAGGTGAAAAACATGAAGATTTATATTGTAGAGGACGACCCGGAAATCCGTGAGCTGGAGCAGTATGCGCTGGAAAGCAGCGGCTTTCAGGCAGAGAGCTTCGCCAGTGCACCGCCCTTTTATACGGCCCTGTCCGCCAGCGTGCCGGATTTGATCCTTCTTGATATCATGCTGCCCGGGGAAGACGGGCTGACCATTCTTCGAAAGCTGCGTACCCGTGCGGAGACCCGGGACACCCCGGTGATTCTGGTCACCGCCCGAAATTCTGAACTGGACACCGTTCGCGGACTGGATCTGGGAGCCGATGACTACCTGTCCAAGCCCTTCGGGATTATGGAGCTCATCAGCCGGGTCAAGGCCCGGCTTCGGGGAAGCGGCACAGCCAAAACACCGGTGCAGTACAGCTACGGTGGCCTATTCCTCTCCGAGGAAAAGCATCTGGTCACTGTAGACGGCAAACCGGTAGAGCTTACATACAAGGAATTTGAGCTCTTAAAGCTCCTGCTGTCGGCCCCGGGCAATGCCTTTACCCGGGACGTAATCATGGAGCGGATCTGGGGCTATAACTATGAGCTCTCCAGCCGGACGCTGGATATGCATGTAAAGACCCTCCGGCAGAAGCTGGGCGCTAAGGGCGCCATGATCCAGACCATCCGCAATGTGGGCTTCAAGCTGGAACGATTGGAGGGATAAGCCATGGAAGAAAAGATCACGCTGAATCTATTTTATATGGGTCTGATCTCTGCCATTCTGGCTGCCCTTTGCTCCGGTTTCGCCTTTTTCAGCGCCTTCCGTACTCAGGTGCAGGAAGACCTCCAGCAGCAGGGGCAGCTCATTGCCAGCGCCTATGAGGTGCTTCAGGAGCCGGACACCCTGTCCCGGTTTGCCAGTGAGGATCTGCGCATCACCCTCATAGAGTCCGACGGCATCGTGCTCTATGAGAGCGCCGCCGATGCCAGCACCATGGAAAACCACCTGCGCCGCCCCGAGGTGCAGGCCGCCATCAACAGTGGAAGCGGCAGCAGCAGCCGTACCTCCGATACCCTTGGCACCGAAGACTACTATTACGCTGTATCTCTGCCCTCCGGGGAGATCCTGCGTGTGGCCTGCTCTGCCAGCAATATTTATCAGATCTTCGGCACCGCTGTCCCCTATCTGGCGCTGGCAATCTGTATTCTCATGGTCATGGCCGTGATCTTTGCGGTGCTACTGACCCGCCGGCTGATGCAGCCCATCAAAAAGCTGCCGGAGTATCTGGAGGATCCGGAGCTTCCCGATGACCCCAAACGGGTCTACCCGGAACTGCGGCCCATTGTGGTGGAAATTCAGCAGCAACGGGAGTCCCGGGAGCGCATGCGGCAGGAGTTCACCGCCAACGTGTCCCATGAGCTGAAGACCCCCCTGACCTCCATTTCCGGCTATGCAGAGATGATTGAAAACGGCATGGCCAAAGAGGAGGACGTGCAGCGCTTTGCCGCAACCATCCACCGGGAGGCTGGGCGACTTTTGAATCTCATCAGTGATATCATTCGGTTGGGCCAGCTGGACGAGGATCAGACGCCGGTCTCCCATGCCCCGGTGGAGCTTCGGGCCATCGCCCAGGAGTGTCTGGAAACGCTGACCCCTGCTGCGGAGAAGAAGGGCATTGCCATGACCGTAGATGGCCCCGAAACCATCGTCCGGGGCGACCGAAACAGCCTGTGGGAGCTTATCTACAATCTCATGGACAACGCCATCCGCTACAACCGAGTTAACGGCAGCGTGGAGGTGCGGCTGTCAGAGCACAAGGTCTCTGTCAGTGATACGGGCATCGGCATTGCCCCAGAGCATCAGGAGCGCATTTTTGAGCGGTTTTACCGGGTGGATAAGAGCCACAGCCGGGCCACCGGCGGCACCGGTCTGGGTCTTTCCATCGTCAAGCATGTGGCCGAGCGCCACGGGGCACGCATCTCCCTGGAGAGCACCGTGGGCGTTGGCACCACCATTACAGTAGAATTTCCTGAATAAAAATTGCGGGCTTCCCGTTGTGATATGTACCCAGTTTACTGGACACTTTTATTGAATTGAACAATTAACATTCCA
>OLRG01002423.1_pt1 | contig 13245 bp, 10 predicted proteins | sample 1672331 | NCBI WGS metagenome assembly OLRG01 (sample SAMEA3136672, study PRJEB25190) | human gut metagenome
ATTACCGGAAGTGTAGGCAAGACCAGCACCAAGGAAGTGATTGCATCTGTACTCAGCCAGAAATACCGCACCTTAAAAACACAGGGAAACTTTAACAATGAACTGGGTCTTCCGCTGACTGTATTCCGCCTTCGTGATGAGGATGAGATGGCAGTGCTGGAAATGGGAATCAGCGATTTCGGCGAGATGACCAGACTGGCCAGGATCGCCAGACCGGATACCTGCGTGATCACAAACATCGGAACCTGCCATCTGGAGAATCTGGGAGACAGAGACGGTGTGCTGAAAGCAAAAACAGAGATTTTTAAATTCTTAAGACCGGACGGACATATTGTGCTGAACGGGGATGATGATAAACTTTCTACAGTGAAAGAACATGAGGGCATTGCTCCGGTATTCTTTGGCATGAGTCAGGGATGCCAGGTTTACGGAGATGAGATCGTAAGCAGAGGATTAAAGGGCATGACCTGCACCATTCATATGGGAGAAGATTCTTTTAAAGTGGATATTCCGATGCCTGGCCGTCATATGGTATATAATGCGCTGGCAGCGGCAGCAGTGGGACGGATTTATGGTCTGACAGACGAGCAGATCAAAGCAGGAATCGAGAGCCTGGAACCGATCAGCGGACGTTTCCGAATGATCGATACAGAGAAGTTCCTGATCGTAGATGACTGTTATAATGCCAATCCGATGTCCATGAAGGCATCTCTGGATGTTCTGCAGGATGGCTCAGGACGCAGAGTAGCGGTTCTGGGAGATATGGGAGAACTTGGCACAGATGAAGTGCAGCTTCATGAAAGCGTCGGAGAACACGCGGGCAAATGCGACATTGATGTTCTCATCTGTACCGGAAAACTCTGCAAAAGCATGGCAGAAAAAGCAATACAGACCAACCCGGATCTGAAAGTAATCTACGAACCGGACAGAGAAAGCCTTCTGGAACATCTGGAAGGATATGTGCAGCAGGGAGATACCATCCTTGTGAAAGCATCCCACTTTATGAAATTTGAAGAAGTGGTAGAGAAACTTCAGAAGATGTGAGGACCAGGTGGAATAATCAGATCTCATAGTCAGATGTAATAACTGATATCAACAGAATGGATAGAAAATACAGAATCGCAGACTTGCAGATTCTGTATTTTTTTTGGAGAATTTGATGAACGATTTTTATTCCCTGATGCTGCGTGTGGCAGTATAATAAATCTATCAGCTCAATCGAGGATATTGTAAGGAGGATGTTATGCTGGAGAAAATCATGAACCTGCATCTTCTGCTCTATGCCATGACCGTACTGGGATGGTTGGGAGTGCTGGGGATGCTGGCCACACATCTTACTTATCGAAGACTGATCAGAAAGAATACAGGGATGCAGACGAATCTCAAAGAAAAATGGCTGAACCTTTGGAAAACGAGAGACAGGCTGTTAAGCCGCATGAACCGGCTGGTGTGGTATCCGTCGCTGTTTTGCACGGTTCTTCTTGGACTGGCCTTTTTTCTGAGCGGCAGGGTCACAGAGTGGGACGGACTTCCTCTGGGATACCTTTATGTGGGAGCAATCGTTCCGACTGCGCTGCTTTTGCTCAGACAGGCATTGGATTTTACATATAAGGAAGAGCTTCTTATGAATACTCTTTCGGATTATGTGGAACATGTCCGGACATGGGTGGAAGAGGTTCCGGCAGCAGAGAAACCAAGTGAGGCAGAGAAGGAAGAAATCGTGGAACATATTGCCGGCAGCATCCGCCAGACTGCGGCAGCAGGAAGCCATTTCAGCAGAATGCTGAGCCCGGAGGAGGAAGAAATCATGCGGGAGATCATACGGGAATTTATGGAATAGAGGAGCGTATGGAAGAAAGAAGAAAAGAGAAAAACAACGTAGTAAATAAGAAAAATAAGCAAATACGGATAAAGTAAATAAAACGGATAAAGCAAATAAAACAAATGAAGCAAATGAAACAGATAAAGCAGAAATATTTTCCACATTAACGATGAACTACGGTTTTCCCTGCTGTATAAAAACAGTGGAGGAAACAGTGAATGGAAAAATATTTCTGCTTTTATTTTACATTATTTGGTATAAAGCTGCGCAGTAAATCAGGGATTACTCATTATCTTCTTCGATCACCTGGATTTCCAGATAGTCGAAGTCAATCTGTTCAATAAAATTATCCTGATAAAATCGTGCTTTTCCGTGTTTCTTAAAGTGCCTGATGGTGGATTCCAGCCAGATAGGATTTCCCAGATCCATCTCATAGCAGATGCTTTCCAGACCACGGAAAATTTTGTGCGTTCTTGTATCTTCAGAGTCATCACAGATGACGGTATCTTTCAGTAAGCGATTGTCTTTCCATATTTTCCCCCATAAACGAAACATAGTTGTCACCTCCGGTCCGTATTGATTGCGTTAATCACTATTGCGTAAATCAGTATAACGGATTTTCTTTCAGGTTGCAATGAAAAAGAGGGAAAGGAAATGGTATAATAGTGGGAGCAGGCTGCTATTCACTCTGTGCGCAGCAATGCGTCTGGCAATGTACTGAATGAAATGTGCCGGTTCAGAGGAAAAAAGGCAATCAGCATTCACATTCCTTCTGATGCGGACTTTACTCCGGAGAAGGTACAGGAATCACTGAAGAAGGCAGGAGAATTTTGGGAAAAAATTTATCCGGATTTTGCAGATGCGGAATATTTCTGTGAATCCTGGCTTCTGTCTCCAAGGCTTGGAGCACTTATGAAAGATAGCTCTAATATCCGAAAATTTCAGATCCTTTTTCAGATAGAAGAAGATATGCCGCAGGATAAGGAATATATGGAATGGGTATTTGGGAAAATGCCAGATACTCCATGGCAGGAGCTTCCGGAACAGACTTCTTTACAGCGAAAAGTGAAAGAAATGCTGAAAAACGGGGAAAATCTGGGGGCCGGAGCTGGAATTTTAAGAGAAGATTACAGGATGAATTCCGGAAACAGGCAGGAATGATACTTTATTAACGAAAACGTTTACGCTTAAAAATTGAAAATTATAAATATATGAATGTAAATGTCGAAAAATAATTTAAAATAACAAACATAAGCGAAAAGCAATTGAGTAAAAATATACAAATAAACAGATTAAATATAATCTATTTTATACGAAAAGCATAATTTAAGTAAAAACACGGTTGACAAATCAGGGAAAGTGCTGTTTAATAAAGGAAAGAAAACGATTAAGTAGAGCGAAACCAACAAAACTTAATCAGATCGGTGTTTCGAAAAGCCCGGACAGGGACGAAATCCATCGACACACACCCAACACCCAAATGTGTAGGAAATCATTTATTTAATTAAAGGAGGACACACAATGAAGAAAAAAGTTATGGCAATTGCTCTGGCAGCAGCAACAGTATCATCTATGATGGGTGCATCTATGGTAAGCGCAGCAACAGATGTTGCAAATAATGATCTGGCTTACAAAGGAGATCTGGAGATCATGCATTACTCCACATCCGAAGAATCCGAAGGAAACGGTGGTTCTGATGGATTCCGTACCGTACTGGCAGCATGGAACGATGCTCATCCGGATATCAACTTAAATGAGAACGTTCTTGCAAACGCAGAATACAAAACACAGATCGCTACTCTTGCAGCAGCAGATAACCTTCCGGACGTATTCCTTCTTCAGGGTATGAATACCAAAGCATGGGCTGAGCAGGGACTGATCATGGATCTGACAGATACCATTAAAGCTTCTCCATATTATGATCAGTATGATCAGGATTACTTTACACCATTTAAAGAAGGCGATAAGATTTATGGATACCCGGTACTGACAGGTGGTACCTGTACAGTAGTGATCTATGATAAAGCAATGTGGAAAGAAGCAGGATACGATGCATTCCCGTCAACATGGGAAGATGTAGAGAAAGCTTCTGAATACTTCAAAGATCAGGGAATCGACACTGTAGCATTTGGTAACGGCGGTAAATGGCAGGCAAACAGTGACTTCCTTTCTACACTGGGTGACAGATACACAGGTAAAGACTGGTTCCAGAGCCTGATCGACAAAGACGGTGCAGCATTTACAGATGAAGCATTTGTAAAAGCTCTGACAGAAACACAGCACCTGTTCACAGAAACAGATATCTTTAACGAAGATTACAACTCTGTAACAAACGAAGATGCACGTGAATACTACATCTCCGGTGATGCAGCAGCATTCATCGGTGGTAACTGGGATGAATCCTATATCGCAGCAACTCTGAAAGACAGCGATGAAGAGAAATTCAATAACATCGGATTTGCAGTTCTTCCACAGCCGGCAGATGCAACAGAAGATCCTGATTCTCAGAACATCGGTCTTGGATATGCAGTAGCAATCAATCCTAAGGTTGCAGATGATCCTGATAAATTAGCAGCAGCGATCGATCTTGCACAGGAGATCACAGGACCTGCATTCTCTACCTATGTAGCAGAGAACTATGCACTTGGCGGATTAACAAAGACAGACGATGTTGACCTGAGCAAATTTGACCAGATCACACAGGATTTCTACAACTACTCATATGTTGATACAACAAAATGTGAAATTTATGACTCCTACATCAACAGTGCTGTATGGGATGTTCTGAACACAGACCTTCAGACTATGATGAACGGTGAAATGACACCTGAAGAAGTAGCTGAAAACGCTCAGAAAGCATACGAAGAGAACTATTAATAATTGAAACCGAACTGAAACAGTTTCCTGATTCGGTTACGGAAAGCAATGCAAAGTAACCGTTCTGCCCACTGTGGTGGGCGGGGCGGTTTTGTACTATTATATGAATAAAATTTGACGCATAACTGCAAAGGTGTAAAACAGTTATGGTGGGCTGGCTTTTCTGTAATAGTATAATCCGGGGATTTTTCAGGAAAGAGAGGTAACAGCATATGTTGACGACGATCAAGCCCAAAAAGAAAACACTTATTTTATATCTGCTCGTACCTGTTTTGATGTTTGTATTTACTGTATTTGTTCCGCTGGTGACAGCACTGGTTTACAGCTTCTTCGAATGGAAGGGCGGTCCGATGAAAACATTCAACGGACTTGCAAACTATAAACAGCTTATTCACGATACAACATTCTGGCAGTCATTTGGACACAATATTTATCTGGTAATCGCGTGTATCATCGGACAGATCGGTATCGCATTTATCCTTGTCCTTATGGTAAATGCCAAATCTACCAGATTAAAAGGCATCCATCGTACCTTCGGATTTTTCCCGAGTACGATCGCAGCAGTTTGTATCGGTCTGATCTGGAATATGATCTACCATAATAAATATGGTCTGATCAACTGGTTTTTAAAAGCAATTGGAAGACCGGATCTCTGTCAGGTATGGTTAAACAATTCCAAAATTGTTATGCTTTGTGTAACCATTCCTCTGATCTGGCAGTTCATTGGTTATTATATGGTAATTATTCTGTCTGCGATCGCCTCTATTGATACAGAGATTTTTGAGAGCGCACAGATCGACGGGGCAAATGGCATCCAGACTGCATGGTACATTACTCTGCCGCTGATCAAGAACACAATGCTTGTATGTATTACCCTCTGCGTAGCCGGTAATATGAAAGCTTTCGATAATATTTATGTTATGACCAAAGGTGGTCCTGGTACCGCATCCATGGTTATGGCAATGTACGGATATCAGGTATCCTTCAGCCAGAGCAACATGGGTTATGGCAGCTGTATTTCTGTAGCAATCTTTGTATTATCTCTTTTGGTAATCGGAGGTTCACAGGGGCTTATCAAATATCTGACCAGGGAAAAGGAGGCATGAGATTATGAATACGAAGAACGTACCGAAAACTCACAAAGTGAGAAAAGAGATCGCAGCAGTAGTCATGAACGTGATCCTGATCATCTTTTCACTCTCCTGCATTTTCCCGATCGTGTGGATGGTATATTCCTCTCTGAAAGAGAAACGTGTATTTAACGCAGATATCATGGGTCTGCCGAAAAATCCAACCCTGATCAACTACATAAAGATCCTCAGCAACAAAGATTATCATCTGGGTGAGTCTATGATGAACAGTGTCAGAACGACAGGACTTTCCATTATCCTGATCATTCTGTTCAGTTTTATCGTAGGTTATATTCTTGCCCGTGTTCATTTTAAACTGAATCGTGTGTTATATGTGATGTTCCTGATGGGTATGCTGATCCCGATTCATTCCCTTCTGGTTCCAATCTATGTTGTATTCCAGAAATGCGGGATCAACAACAGATGGTTTACCCTTCTTCTTCCATATGTTTCTTTCGGACTTCCGATGGGAATCTTTCTGGTAGAAGGTTATGTCAAAACGATTCCGGTTTCTCTGGAAGAAGCAGCAGCGATCGATGGAAGTAATTTCACTCATACTTTATGGACGATCATTCTTCCAATCTGCCGTCCGATCCTTACTACGGTAGCAATCATTCAGGTATTTAGCTGCTGGAATGAATTTTCATTTGCATTGGTTCTGATCAAGGACGTAAGCCTGCAGACCGTTCCTCTTGCACTGACCCAGTTCAAAGGACAGTTTGCATCTGATTATCCGAAACAGATGGCAGCTATGCTGATCACTATGGCACCGGTTGTTATTCTGTATTTTGCATTCAGCAAAGAAATTATCAAAGGTATGGTATCCGGAGCTGTGAAAGGCTGATGCCGTTTTGCCGGGCTGCTGTTCATTGGCAGCGTTTGGCATACCTTTTACAATTTAGTCAAGAATCCCCTGGAAGGTGTGTGACTCCTTACTTTCCGGGGGATTTCTTTATGTTTTTTGGTTCGGGTGGGAATATCTGTCGGTTTAAAACGGGATTTGGATGCAAAAAAATACTTGGTGTTCTGTACTTGATTATTCCCTCAAAATACACTATAATTAAGTTTAAATTTCCGTAAATTAGCGTGTGAAAGTGTACGACCGGATATCTTTGCCATAAGAAGGCAGGGCGGCGGTACAATCTGAATGACATGCAAAAAACCAGAATGGAGGATACATTATGAAATTATACGATACCGGAGTATATTTACTGAATGGTCAGAAGATCGTTCCGGAGAATCAGGCAGATGTTCCTGTTTCCAAAGAAGAAGCAGCGAAGAACACGATCGCCTATTCAATTCTGGAAGCGCACAATACTTCTGGAAATATGGAGAAGCTTCAGATCAGATTCGATAAACTGACTTCTCATGATATCACCTTTGTCGGTATTATTCAGACAGCCCGTGCGTCAGGGCTTGAGAAGTTCCCGGTGCCATATGTTCTGACAAATTGTCACAACTCTCTTTGCGCAGTAGGCGGAACCATTAATGAAGATGACCATATGTTTGGACTTACCTGTGCCAAGAAATATGGCGGCGTATATGTACCGCCTCATCAGGCAGTTATCCATCAGTTTGCAAGAGAAATGCTTGCAGCAGGCGGCAAAATGCTCCTCGGTTCCGACAGTCATACCCGTTATGGTGCTCTTGGAACCATGGCAATGGGTGAAGGTGGACCGGAGCTTGTAAAACAGCTTCTTTCCCAGACTTATGATATCAATATGCCGGGAGTTGTTGCAATTTATCTGACAGGTTCTCCACGTCCGGGCGTAGGTCCTCAGGACGTTGCGCTTGCAATTATCGGAAAAGTATTTGCCAATGGCTATGTAAAGAATAAAGTAATGGAATTTGTCGGACCTGGTGTGGCAAATTTAAGTGCTGATTTCCGTATCGGCGTGGATGTTATGACAACAGAGACAACCTGTCTTTCCTCTATCTGGCAGACAGATGAGAAGATTCAGGAGTTCTATGAGATCCATGGCAGAAGTGAAGATTACAAGGAACTGAAACCAGGTGAAACAGCATACTATGACGGATGTGTGGAAATCGACCTGAGCGAGATCAAACCAATGATTGCCATGCCGTTCCATCCGAGCAACGCTTATACCATTGATGAACTGAAGGCGAATCTGGATGATATTCTGGCTGATGTTGAGAAAAAAGCACAGGTCAGCCTGGATGGAAAAGTTCCTTATACATTAAGAGACAAAGTCATTGACGGCAAACTGTATGTGGAACAGGGAATTATTGCAGGATGTGCAGGCGGCGGATTTGAGAATATCTGTGCAGCGGCAGATATCCTGAAAGGTAAGAGCATTGGAGCAGATGCCTTTACATTAAGTGTTTATCCGGCAAGTACTCCGATTTATATGGAGCTGGCTAAGAATGGTGTTCTGGCTGATCTGCTGGCAACCGGTGCTGTTGTGAAGACTGCTTTCTGTGGTCCGTGCTTTGGTGCGGGAGATACTCCGGCTAATAATGCATTCAGTATCCGTCATACAACCAGAAACTTCCCGAACCGTGAAGGTTCCAAGATCCAGAATGGTCAGATTTCTTCTGTTGCACTTATGGATGCGCGTTCTATCGCAGCAACAGCAGCAAACAAAGGCTTCCTGACTTCGGCAGAAGATTACACTGGTGGTTATACAGGACAGAAGTATTTCTTTGACAAGACTATTTATGAGAACCGTGTCTTTGACAGCAAGGGTGTTGCAGATCCGAGTGTTGAGATTCAGTTTGGTCCGAACATTAAGGACTGGCCAAAGATGGCAGCACTGCCGGAGAATCTGATCGTGAAAGTTGTTTCTGAGATTCATGATCCGGTTACCACTACAGATGAGCTGATCCCGTCCGGTGAGACTTCTTCTTATCGTTCCAACCCGCTTGGACTGGCTGAGTTTACACTTTCCAGAAAGGATCCGGCTTATGTGGGACGTGCGAAAGAGGTTCAGAAAGCGCAGGAAGCAATTCAGGAAGGTAAATGTCCGGTGGATGCACTTCCGGAGATGAAACCGGTTATGGATGTGATTAAGAAATCTTATCCGGATGTAAGTAAGGAGAATCTTGGTGTGGGAAGTACGATCTTTGCTGTGAAACCTGGTGATGGTTCTGCGCGTGAGCAGGCTGCTTCCTGTCAGAAAGTGCTTGGCGGCTGGGCAAATATTGCCAATGAATATGCAACCAAGAGATATCGTTCTAACCTGATCAACTGGGGTATGCTTCCATTCCTGATCAAAGAGGGTGAGCTTCCGTTTGCAAATGGAGATTATCTGTTCTTCCCGGAAATCCGTAAGGCTGTGGCTGAGAAGGATGATGTGATTAAGGGGTATGTTGTAGGTGAGAGTGAGTTGAAGGAATTTGAGGTGGCTCTTGGGGAGCTTACGGATGATGAGCGTGAGATTATTCTTAAAGGGTGCCTGATTAATTATAATAGGAAATAGAAATAACTTTGAGTTTCAAAGGTACAGTTGTTTATGCGGCTGTACCTTTTTTGACGATGAGGGGCAAAGGGGAACTGGCAGACGGGAGTGAAAACAGTGTCTAGGAAATGTTTATTTTGAATAAATAGTCAGAAAAACATAAGATAAATATAAATATTGTGAAACTTGCTCAAATTAAATAATAATAGAAAGAAAATAATGAAATAAAATGTAAAAATGTATTGACAAATATGAAGAGAGGTGGTATTATAATCACATCAAAAGAAAACAGGAAACAAAATAAAAAATCAAAGAAATTCATTCAATTCATAGTATATATAAATGTTACAATGAAAAGGATGAAAATATGAGAAAGGCTCAGGTGATTCCATTGGGAAAGAACTTATAACTTCATCAATATGAGAGAGTGACAGGAATTGCATTTCCTGCAAGAAAGACCGGATACATAACAGTAAAAGATTATTTTCCTGAAAATAAAAAGATACGCACAGTTAAGTAAGGAAAAAACGTATTCAGGGTATTATAGAAGCGATTACTCATATTGAATATCTGTCACGAACCTGGTACAAAGATTCTGATAAATATGTAAAGAAATATTTGATCAGAAGAGTATAACCCTTATCTCAATAGTTAGCCTGAAAGAAGAGTTTCAGGGAACAGAGAAATTGAAGGTAAGAACGATATTTTGAAATGTATATCAGAAATTGAAAAATATAGATGATATAGATTGAAGCTTTGCATCAGAAGAATATCAGGTATAGAAAATACAGGATATTGAGAAAGAAATAAGAAGATACTTTTTCATTCGTAGTATTACTTTCCATTGATTTCGGAACATTTGCCATTTATGTTCAATAAGAAATGTGAGAAAGTGCAGAGGAGAAATAAACAGTTGTGGATTTAAGAAGTTAAGTTTATAATTGCTTAACACGAGAGAAATGAAAAAGGAAATCTCATATTTCGAAAATACATATAAATTATAATCCGTGAAATTATAATTTAAAATCTATAAAACTTTCTAAGTAAGTTCAGTGATATAAGAATATGTTATATAAAATATGACGTAAAAAGAATGATCACATGAATTATGAGCAGGAAATAAAAGAGAGAGTATTTAAAATAAAATAATTGAATAGTGAAACCGCAAATTCGTTTACTAAGTATAATATAGAAAGAATACGAAGAGGAAAATAAATTGAATAACGAAGAACATTAAAACGGTCATCATTTTTGAAATCAGGAAAAGTAAAAAGTGATGACCGTTTTTAATATGTAGTTTTTGTATGACACTTTGATGTAAAAAGCATTCGTTGCGTAAATGGGAAATTTAAGATATACTCTCCATGAAAAGGAGGGCTTTTTTTATGTGGATCAAAGATATCAGAAATTATATTTTATATGAAGATAGAGAAATTTTGGTATGTCATAAGCCGGCGGGAATTGCTGTTCAGAATGCGCGGGTTGGCAGTATGGATATGGAGAGTCTGCTGAAGAATTATATTGCGCAGAAGAATCCGGGGAAGATGCCGTATCTGGGGATTATCCATCGTCTGGATCAGCCGGTGGAAGGTGTTCTTGTGTTTGCTTTGAATGGAAAGGCTGCGGCTGAACTGAACCGGCAGATGACTTCCGGAGAGATTGAGAAGATTTATCTGGCGGTGACAGCTGGACATATAACGCAGGAGAAAGCGGTTCTGGAGGACTGGTTGAAGAAGGATAACAGGACGAACAGTTCGGCTGTGGTTCCGGCGGGGACAGCAGGGGCGAAGAAGGCTGTGTTGTCTTATGAAGTGATTGAACAAAAAGAAACAGGGAATAAGACAGGTGGAGAAGCTGTAAGAGAAGGACAGGAAGCGGAACCGACAGAGATTAGGAGTCTGCTGCGGATTCATCTGGATACCGGGCGGCATCATCAGATCAGGGTGCAGATGGCACATGCGGGAATGGCACTTGTGGGAGATAAGAAGTATAATTATAATAAGGAAGAAAATGGGCAGGAGCCGCTGGCGCTTTGTTCGGCAAAGCTGGGATTCAGGCATCCTGTGACAAAGAAGAAAATGGAGTTTCAGGTGGTTCCGACCGGAAGTGCGTTTCGGATTTTCCACACGGGTTTATGAAGGAACGGTGAAAAAAGTGTAAAATCTCTGGACGAATTTCTTAAAATGTGTATAATGTAAAAAAGATATATTGCTGAGAGCAAAGGTAACAGTGACATAGGGATATGCGTAGCGAAAAAAAAGACAGACGATAGCCTGAAAGATATGATAATACAATACACATGGATGATGAAATGGTGAAAGGAAGAGGAGATCAGAATGAAGAGAGCGGCGGTAGCAGCGATAGGTTTGATGACAGGGCTGACGATGCTGACAGGGTGCAGTAAAGCAGAAGTGGAAGAAACAATTCAGCCATTAGTGGCAGACGCTATCGAAGAAACTGATTCAGAAGCAGAAGCGGTGGAAGAACAGGATGAGAGTCCGCTTATTCCGGAGATTGATACCAGTGTGAAGATTGAGGCCGGTTCCAGGATCGCAGTAGTGAGTAAATCTACGCAAGGTGAATACTGGAAACTTGTGAAGAAAGGCATGGAGGAAGCGGTAAAGGCAATCAATGAGGCGTATGGCTTTAAGAAGGATGAGCAGATTACCATGACTTTTGAGGGACCGGATGATGAACAGGATGTGGAGAGTCAGATCAATATCATAGATGCGGTCATTGCTGAGAATCCGGATGTTCTGTGTATTTCGGCAAGTGATGTGGATTCCTGTCAGGCGCAGCTGGAAGCTGCGAAGGAGAATGGAATCCCGGTGATTTCATTTGATTCCAATGTATCAGAGAATAAGCTGGTCAGGGCGTACCGTGGTACAGATAATATACAGGTAGGTAAGATGGCGGCATACCGTCTTGGGACTACCATTGGAAAGATGGGAAGAGTTGCCGTATTTTCCGCACAGGAGAAGACACAGAGTGTTCAGGACAGAGTAGAGGGATTTGTGACTAATATTGAGAAATATGGGGATATTGAAGTTGTGGAGATCGTTTACTCTGATCAGGTAGATGATATGGAGGCTGCCATGAAAGAAGTTCTGGATAAATATCCGGGACTGGATGGCGTGTTCTGTACAAATGCGGATATTACAGAGATGTATCTGGACATGGATAAGAGCGAGGAGAGCGATCTGCCTGCTCTGGTAGGGGTGGATGCGACATCAAAGCAGCAGGAAGCAATCAGAAACGGTGATGAGATCGGATGTGTTTCCCAGCAGCCTTATGCAATGGGGTATCAGACCATATGGGCTGCAATCCAGACAACTGCCCCGAAGAAATCTGTAACTATTGAGAAAGAGGTACTGATCAGTCCTGCATGGATCGGACCGAAGGCTCTGGATGATCCGGAGTACAGCGCTTATCTGTATACGGAATAAGAATTGTCAGATAACAGGTCAGGGGTAAAATATTTGCTGCCTCTGAGATTATATAATTAATAATACGAAAAACACGAAAGCAAAAGAACAGGAACATCATATGTGTTTCCGGAGAAGTTTGCTTTCGTGTTTTTTATTTTGAGAAAATATATCAATATAAAAGAAGCCATACTATGGATAAAAGAAGCTATACTAAGGATAAAAAATGCCTGTATGAAAAATATGATTGAAAATAATATATCAGTCGTGATAAAAATGTGACAAAAAGATTGTGAGGACATCAAAATATTTGACCAATTTGTACAATTGCATTGAATTTGCTGAATGAATATGGTAAAATTTCACTATAATTGGATTGGAAAACGAATCTAAATTTAGTAAAAGGAGAAAAACATGAAACAGTGGTCAGAGATCATCAGAAATGTCACCATGTTGTCGCAGCTTGGACTGTCTCTTATAACCCCTACGTTATTGTGTCTGGCAGTCTGCTGGCTCATTGTTTCGAGAACAGGAGTCGGGGGCTGGATTTTCATCCCCGGTTTTTTCTTTGG
>OLRG01002427.1_pt1 | contig 13222 bp, 10 predicted proteins | sample 1672331 | NCBI WGS metagenome assembly OLRG01 (sample SAMEA3136672, study PRJEB25190) | human gut metagenome
GGTAAATACCTATGTATAATATAATTATATAATATTTTACAGATGAATCAATGTGTATTAAGATGAAATAGGTGATATAAATGAAGGAAAAAAGAAAATTATTAATGGAATTGTTTACCTCTACACTTTATTTATCAGCATTTACTTTTGGTGGAGGTTATGTGATTGTTTCTTTATTAAAAGAAAGATTTGTGGATCAACTTCATTATATTGATGAAAAAGAAATATTGGATTTAGTAGCGATTGCACAAAGTGCTCCAGGAGCAATAGCTGTTAATGGAGCGATTGTTTTAGGATATAAAATGGCAGGAATTTTAGGGATTATTGTTTGTGTGATAGGGACAATTATTCCTCCTATTGTGATTATTAGTGTGATAGCTTATTTTTATAAAATATTTATTACGAATAAAATCATAAGTGCGATGTTACTTGGAATGCGTGCAGGAATTGGAGCAATTATTGTAAGTGTTGTTTATGATATGGCTTTAAGTGTCATGGATGAACATCAAGGTAGAAATATCTTAATTATGATTGTCTCATTTGTTTTGAATTATTTCTTTAATATTAATATTATGTACATTATTCTAGGATGTATTTTACTTGCTATTATTGATTTAGTGATGAGGAGGAAAAAAGCATGATCTATTTACAATTATTTTGGGCCTTTTTTCAAATAGGTTTATTAAGCTTTGGTGGAGGTTATGCAGCTTTACCACTTATTAGTCAACAAGTAATTTCTACATATCATTGGATCAGTCAAAATACATTTACAGATCTTATTACAATTTCTCAAATGACACCTGGTCCAATTGCAGTTAATTCTTCTACTTTCGTAGGACAATATGTTGCTCATTTACCAGGGGCATTGATTGCAACACTTGGATGTATTTTACCTTCGTGTGTGATTGTTTCATTACTGGCTTATTTATATGTAAAATATAAAAATATGGAAGTAATGAAAACAATTTTAGCTTATTTAAGACCAGCGGTTGTTTCAATGATTGCAATTAGTGGTATAAGTATTTTAATTTCTTCATTTTTTAAAGAATCTATTATTGGGATATCTTATTTAAGATATCATGCAATGATTGTTTTTGTTATTTGTTTAATATTACTTAGAAAATATAAAATGAATCCAATCTTAGTTATGGTTCTTGCAGGAATCAGTGAGGTTGTTATTCAAATGATATAGGAGGAAAGAAAAATGTATATTTATTATCCAAGTTGTAATTTTGCTACAATGCATCTTCAAACAGCAAAAAAAGTAAGAGATTATTTTGAAAAACAAATGCCGATTGCAAGATGTTGTAAAATTGATAAAAGAGAATTTGAAAAAGGCGATATTGGTTTATATGTATGTCAAGCTTGTAGAAAGCAAATAGAGAATCAAGTAAAGACTATGTCTGTTTGGGAATATTTTGATCAATTAGATAATTTTGATTTTCCTGATTATCATGGACAAAAAATGTATTTACAGGATTGTTTTCGTGATAGAAATCATCCTGAAGTACATCAAGCTGTTAGAAATCTTTTAAAGAAAATGAATATCGAAGTTATTGAAACGAAAAATAATAAAGACAATTCTATTTTTTGTGGAACACTCCATTATGAATCAAAAGAGTTAGATGATACACATTTATCACATTATCCTAAAGATGTACAAGAAAAATACATGCAAGAATATGTTCAACAATTTGATAATAAGAAAATTATTTGTGTTTGTAATCGCTGTTTAAAAGGAATTCTTTTAGGAAAAGGAAATGGTGTTCATTTATTAGAATTGTTATTTAATAAATAGATTAAATTAAAAACAGGCTTATTAGGGAATTCCCAAGCCTGTTTTTAGATTGAATTTTGATGAACATAATTTGTAATTTCACCAAGATTGATTTCTTTGAGTTTTTGTTTATATTGATTTTCAGCAGCATCTAAATGATTGATAATGATATCTTCTGTATGTTGAATATTTAATGCTGGATCAAAGACTTTATCAACTAAATGTGTAGTTTCAATAAATTTTTCTTTTCCTTCAATTGCTTCAAAAATATCTAAAAAAGAAATATCATTCATTTTTTTGTTTAAAATAAAACCACCTAGCTTACTTGCCTTAGAGGTAATAAGACCAGCTACTACAAGTTGTCTAGTTACTTTTTTTAAATATGAATCAGAAACATCTAACATTTTACTTAATTCATGACTTTTAAGTGGTCCTTCACTTGTACCAATAAGCAATAAAATACAAATTGCTTGTTCAAAACTTTTTCTAATTCTCATTGTAATCCCTTCCCTTTTTTTATTATAACTAATTTTTTATATTTTGTATGTAAGAATATTGACATTTATATTGAAAAAATTATAATACTCTATAGACATTATATATCTATGGATGTAAAATGTCTATAGAGGATAGAAAGAAGGATATTTATGATTAAGCAAGAGTGGAAAAACATTTTAAAAAATCATTGGATTCAAATCGTTTTAGTTGCTCTTATTCTTATTCCTAGTATTTACACAGTTGTCTTCCTTGGATCTATGTGGGATCCATATGGAAACAGTGGAGATCTTCCTGTCGCTGTCGTGAATAAAGATAAGGCAGTTGAATACAACGATAAGAAATTAGACGTTGGTGATCAATTAGTCAAAAAATTAAAAGACAACGATTCATTAGATTTCCATTTTGTAAATTCAAAAGAAGCAAATAAGGGACTAAAAAATGGTGACTATTATATGGTCATTACGATTCCAAGCAATTTCTCCAAAAATGCAACAACTTTGTTGGATAAAAATCCTAAAAAGATGGTTTTAAATTATACAACAAACCCAGGTACAAACTATGTTGCATCAAAAATGGATGATTCAGCAATCGCAAAAATTAAAGCTGAAGTTTCATCTTCAGTAACAAAAACATATGCTGAAACAATCTTTACTTCAATTGGAACAATGTCAGATGGATTTGCTGAAGCTAGCGATGGTACTCAACAATTATCTGATGGTATGACTCAATTAGAAGATGGTAACAAAACTATTAGTGATAACTTAAAAGTATTAGCAAGTAGTTCTTTAACATTTAAAGATGGTACAAATACTTTAACTAAAGGTTTAAAAGATTACACAAATGGTGTTGTTACAGTAAATAATGGTATTTACCAATTAAAAACAGGTGTTGGTACTTTAGGTAGTGCTACTCCTACATTAGCTAGTGGTGTAAGTGATTTAAATACTGGCGCTCAAGCATTAAATAAAGGTGTTAGTGATTATACAGCAGGTGTAAGTCAAGCATTAGCTGGTGCAAATCAATTGGTTGAAAATAACACAGAATTAAATGCAGGTGTTAAAGCATTAGGTGAAGGTGCTGAAAAATTAGTTGCAGGAAATCAACAAGTAGTTGATGGTGTAAAAAAATTACAAGAAAATCTTGAAACTTCCAAAAAAACTATGGCAGCAAGTCAAGATTCATTGACTCAATTATCTGATGGAAAAACATCATTAGATAATTATGCTACATTAATTAAAACATTAAATGCAAGTGGTGATGCTAAAAAACAAGGAATTGCTAGTAAATTATTAACTAGTGGATTGTCAAGAGCAAAAATCGATGCTTATGGTTTAACAAATTATTTCCCTGTAGATAAATATAAAGACGGTGTAGCTTCATATATGGATTCGGTTGCTACTTATACAACAGGTGCATCTACAGCAATTAATACATTATCTAGTTCAACTAAATCAAGTTTAAATGATTTAGATGCAGCTCTTAATGGTGGAACTTTAACAGATGGGACAAAAGTTCCTACAGGATTAGTAAGTGGAACTCAAACAGTCCAAGCTGGATTAAATGAAGTGAATGCAAAAGTTAATGGTGGTAAATATGTAACTGTTGACAATGATGGAAATATTAAACAAGTAACTGTTGATTCTAAAGATGCTTTAGTTGCAGGTGTTCAAGCTTATACAGCTGGTGTGGATAGTTTACAAAAAGGTTTAACACAAATCGCTGATAACAATACAGCTTTAACAAGTGGTGCTACTGCTTTAGCTGATGGTACTTCAAAATTAAACAGTAATGTTCCTGAATTAACTAAAGGAATTACAGCTTTAACAAGTGGTGTTGATCAATTGGCTACAGGTACTTCAACATTAGTAAGCAATAATGCTACATTAATGAATGGTGCTAATCAATTATCTGATGGTGCTGGTCAAATTAGTGATGGTGCTGGTCAGTTGGCTGCTGGTTCTGATACTTTAGGTGATGGAATTAAGAGTGCAGCTGATGGTGTAACTACTTTAAATGATGCATTAAAATCTGGTGCAGAAGAAAGTAAGATTGATTCAACAGATAAAACTACTGATATGGTAGCTACTCCTGTTGAAACAAGTCATAAAGAAACTTCTAAAGTTGAAAATAACGGTCATGCAATGGCTCCTTATATGATGTCAGTTGGTTTATATGTAACATGCTTAGCATTTGCTTTAATGTATCCAATTAGACATGGTATTAAAAAAGCTGAAAATGCATGGAAATATTGGGCAAGTAAAGCAACTGTTATGTATACAGTTTCTACATTAGCAGCTATCGTAATGGTTACTGCTTTAAGATTAATTAATGGATTTGAACCTGTTAATTTAGGTTTAACATACTTACTTGCAATTCTCATATCGGCGGCATTTATGTCACTTGTCATGTTATTAAGTTTAACAACTGGATTTATTGGTGACTTCTTATTACTTGTATTCATGATTGTTAACTTAGGTGGTTCTGCTGGTACATATCCATTAGATACAGGTCCAGCTATCTACAAAGCTATTCATAAATTTGTACCATATACTTATAGTGTAGATGGATTTAGAAAAACAATTAGTATGACAGCTCCTTCAATTTCAGTTGAAATTGCAGTGTTTGCAGGAATCTTAATAGTATGTTCATTATTAACAGTTGTTTACTTCAAATATAAAAACAAAGAAGATAAACATGCAATTCCTCAAATGTTTGAAGAAGTAAATTCAACAAAAGCTGAATAGTATAAAGGAATCCTAGAAATAGGGTTCTTTTTTATATGTAGTTCAAACTAAAAGCGAAAATATCTTTTGTGAACATTTTAACAAAATGGTAAAATAAAGGTAGGAGGATGAATCTATGGAAATTAAAAATGTTGTTGTTATTGGTGGAGGCGTTTTAGGAAGTCAAATTGCTTATCAAGCAGCTTATTGTGGTTTTGATGTAACGATTTGGCTTAGAAGTGAAGGAAGTATAGGAAGATGTCAGCCTAAATTAGATCATTTAAAAGAGGTTTATCATGATACGATTACTTTAATGGATAGCGATAAAGGAAAGACACCTCAAAATTGGGTCATGGGTATTAGTGATTATGAAGATTTTGATAAAGAACAATGTTTAGAAAAAGCTAATAAGGCCTATGAAAATATTAAATTAGAATTAGATTTACAAAAAGCAGTCAGTGACGCCGATTTAATTATTGAATCAATGGCTGAAAATGTAGAACAAAAAATAGATATTTATAAAAAAATGGCAGATTTATTACCTGAAAAGACAGTTATCGTTACGAATTCATCTACATTATTACCATCGAAGTTCGCTAAATATACAAAACGTCCAGAAAAATATTTATCATTACATTTTGCAAATAGTATTTGGAAAAATAATATGACAGAAGTCATGGCACAAAAACAAACGAATCAAAAATATTTTGATTTGATTATGGATTTTGCTAAAGAAATAAGAATGATACCATTACCTGTTCGTAAAGAAAAATCAGGATATTTATTAAATTCTATGCTTGTTCCTTTATTGTTTTCAGGTATGGATCTTTATGTTAATGGTATTAGCGATCCTGAAAGTATAGATAAAGCTTGGACTTTAGGTACAGGAGCTCCGAAAGGACCTTTCCAAATTTTAGATACGGTAGGACTTACGACAGCTTATAATATTGTTTCAATGTATTTAAAAGTTCCTTCATTTTTAGCTCCTTATAATTTTAAAGGAATGGCTAAGATGTTAAAAAAATATATTGATGAAGGAAAACTTGGAATGGCTTCAGGTGAAGGTTTTTATAAATATTAGAAGAATTGTTTGTATTCTTCTTTTTTACTTTTTTCAAAATATGAAACGAGTAAATCTTGCATTTTGTAAGTGTTATAATACCTCCTAGATAAACGGAGGTAGAGAAAATGAGTTTTCCAAAAGATTTTTTATGGGGTGGCGCTATTGCTGCTAATCAATATGAAGGTGCTTGGTTGGAAGATGGGAAACAACCGAACGTTACAGATGTACTTGTAGGTATTATGTCTAAAGATCCTGGTATTCAATGGAATGAAGATAAGAAAAAATATGAAATGAAATTAAATCCAGATAAAGTTTATTTATCACATGATGCCGTAGATGGGTATCATCGTTACCGTGAAGATTTAAAATTAATGAAAGGTATGGGATTCAATAGTTTTAGAACTTCTATTGCTTGGGGAAGAATTTTCCCTAATGGGGATGAACTTGAACCAAATGAAGCAGGTCTTGCTTATTATGATGATATGTTTGCATGCATGAATGAATTAGGAATGGAACCTGTCATTACTTTATCACATTATGAAACACCATTACATTTAATTACTGAATATGGTGGATGGTCTAATCCTCAATTAATTGATTTTTGGTTACGTTATGTAAAAACTGTTTTTACACGTTATAAAGGAAAAGTTAAGTTCTGGCTTACATTTAATGAAGTCAATGCGTTATTTAGAATGCCGCTTGTTGCTGGTGGGGTTCTTACAATCAAAGATCCTAAAGATCCTAGTGATCCAATTGGTTCAACAACAAAACAAGATCAATGGGATGCTTATCATAATATCTTAGTCGCAAATGCGAAAACAGTTCAATTAGGACATGAAATTAGTGAAGATTACCAAATTGGCTGTATGATGACAGCTTCATCAGTAGCTACTTATCCATATAACTGTGATCCTTTAAATGTTGTTGGAACTTTAGATGCTCAACGTATGAATATTTTCTTTATGGCAGATCCGTTCTGCTTAGGTATTGTACCAACTTATTTAAAGAAAGTATGGAAAGAAGATCAAGTAAATGTAGAATTTAGTGATGAAGAATTAAAATTGATTAAAGAAAATACAGTTGATTTCTTATCATTTAGTTATTATCGTTCAACAACATTTGATCGTGATGTGAACTTAAAAGTAGATACAGGTGGACTTACATGCCGTGATAATCCATATCTTAAAGATAAAGCACCTCAACCTTGGGGATGGGCTGTTGATCCGGTAGGATTACGTTATACTTTAAATGTTTTATATGATCGTTATCATTTACCATTATTAATTGTAGAAAATGGTGTTGGTTTAGATGAAAATATTGATGAAAAAGGTGAAATTCATGATGATTTCAGAGTTCATTATATTGAAGAACATTTAAAGAATGTTAATGATGCTATTGAAGATGGTGTTGATTGTCGAGGGTATTTATATTGGGGTCCAATCGATGTTGTATCAGCTGGTACTGGTGAAATGAAAAAACGTTATGGTTTTGTTTATGTAGATCGTTTTAATGATGGACATGGTACGCTAGAAAGAAAATTAAAAGATTCTTATTATCGTTATAAAGAAATAATTGAATCTAATGGAGAAGTTTTATTAGAGGATGAATAAGGTGTGATTTTAAAAATCACATCTTTTTTTGACATTTTTTTAGTGTAATCATATCTGATGATAAAGGGGGTAAGCAAGATGGATATCTATGTAGAATTAACTTATTGTATGAATGGTATCAATGATTTCATTCTTGCTTAATATTCATTGGTCTTTTATGAAAATCCTTTTCTTGAGTTTTTTAAGTAATATATCAGTTATTCTCATTTATATAGACTATTTGCCATATATAAGTTTTTTATACTGGTTTGTCCTTTTTTTATTTTTTTTCTTAATTAACCATCTGACACATGTGCATAGTATGGTTCGGATAAATTGAGTACAGTAATAATTGCTTTTTTAGGACATGGATGTGATTTCAAAACATATTTCTGTATTTTGTTCATGAAGTTCTTTCCAGTATATCTATGGTTGAAACGCCATTCTTGTTCATTCAAAAACAAAGGTAAGTCACGTTTAGTTACTCCATGATATATACCTGTAATATTATTTTTATATCACCAATTAATACACTAAGCCAATACAATCTATGATTTTCTTCATCATAGAGTATTTTTTCTGATTTTAATGTTATTTTATCAGTTAATCCTAAAAAAGTTGTTTTTCCATCAGTGTTTAGTATTCTTTCTTTTGAAAGTATTGCTTTTTTTGAGATGAATCTAACAATATTATTTGTACTATCTACAGCTACTGGCCTTAATTTTAAAAAATTTGGATATTTATTTTCTTTATCTGTTGATAACATTACTAAAAAGGGTTGCTGTTCAGTAGCAACTCCTTGTTTGTGTTCTTCTTTACTTTTTGAGCCTATATAAGCAACGTCTGCTTCATAAAAAAAGCTATCCAGAATTTTTTCACTGTTACTTTGGGACATAAGAATTCTACATTTTCTACAAAGTAATAGCGCTGTTTTATAATTTATTTCTAATTCATTAGCTAATTCAATCGCAGAAAGATCTTTATTTGCCGTAAAAAAGAGATACATTCCTAAAATTAATTTATAAAGATCTAGCTTATTATCTTGAAATATAGTATTAGAAAGTAGGTAATGTTGATGACCACATTTTTCACAGTAAAAGCCAACAGGCCATTTCATTTTGAAAAAGAATTTTACACATTCATTATGATTATTTGCATATTTTCTAGTTAAAGTAATTAAAGAATCCTTTTTTGGTTTTTGATTTTTAGCCATAGTAACCGCTTTAAGACAAGTATATAATATTTTAAAGAAGTGATAGATGATACTCCTCGGTTTAAAGTGATAATAACGGTGTTAAATCAAAAGATGTGTCAGATAGTTAATTAAGTTTTTAACAATGTAATCGCTTTTATTTTTGCTTTTGATAAGAATAAATTGATTTTTATCTAAGAAAAAATATAATAAACATCATAGACAAATCATGAACAGGTTTTTCTTCCTTAAATAATTTTTTGACAATAACATTCTGAAATTTGTACAAGACTTGTAGAATTTATCTGAAGGCCATTTGGTCTTTTTTTTATCTTTTTTATAGGTTTGTGTTATAATTGATGAAAAGAGGTGAAAAAATGGAACACTCAATTAAAGCAGGACTTATGATTACAAGTGCCTCTGATTATAATATGGAAATATGTCGAGGAGCAAATGAAGCGTGTAAAGAACTGGGAATAGAACTTGTTATCTTTTTTGGTGGTTCAGTTGATCCAAATGTAAAGTTTGTACAATCTTCTGATTATCAAAAAGCAAATGTCTATGCTTTTGCAAATTATTTAGATTTAGATTTTTTAGTTATTCCCGCTTCAAGTATTTGTCGTACGGATCAAAAAACAAGAGAAGCTTTTCCAAAATATTTTCATATCCCAGTTGTTACTTTAAATTCACAAATAAAAGATTATCCTTTTGTTGTCTATAATAACAAAAAAAGTGTTTATAATGCTGTAAGTTATATGATTGAAAAAAATCATTGTCAACATATTGGAATTATTACTGATTATGATAGTGGGGTTACTGCCAAACAAAGACTTGCAGGTTATCAAGAAGCTTTATCAAGTCATGATATGCCTTTTGAAGAAAAATATATTTTATCAACACCGGGTTATAATATTGATTCAGGGAATTTAATGAATAAATGGCTTCAAGAAAATCCTGAATTAGATGGAATTATGTGCGTGACGGATGATATTGCTTATTATTTATATCGTGAATTAGAAAAAATAGGAAAACGTGTAGGTAAAGATATTATGGTGTCTGGTTTTGATGATAAACCAGAATCAACACATATGGTTCCACCACTTGCTTCTTGTCATGCGGATGATTCTTTTATTGCTTATTTAGGAATAAAACAAGGCTATGATCTTTATAAAAATGGTTCTACACAAAATCAATACATTGATGCCCATTTTATTCCTCGTCTTTCTGTTGATTGTGAAAACCATGAAGAAACTGAAATTGGTGAATTTATTCGTTTTTGTAGAGCTGAAAAAGAAAGTAATGAATATATAGCTCAAGGAATGACACAATATGTTTTTGATAATAAATTGGTTTATAGTTCCAATTATCAAAAAACTGTATGGAGTTTCTTTACTTATTTATTGGATCTTTCGGTAAAAGATTGTACGAAACATCGCGTTTATCAACAAATAGGAGATTATATTAATTTGATTTTTAATGAAGATGATATTCGTTATTTGGATTTAGAAAGACTCTTTTTATGTCTATCATTTTTAATAAATACTGAAAACTACCTCAACATGGAAGATAAAATAAAACTCCAATCTTTTAAACAATATATTTATTTACAAATGATTAGTAGTTATAATTATCTTCTTTTGTTAAAAGAAAAGCGCTATACAAGGAGAATGAGAAGTATTGGACAAGTGAATAAAGGGATGTTGTTTGAATCATTGAATGATGATATTTATGCTATTGCGGATAATATACCTTCTCTAGGTATTCATAATGCACAGCTTTATCTTTTTGAAACACCTGTTATGACTTATGAATTTAGACCATTTATCATGCCAAAAACAATGGAATTAATTATAAATGTAGAAAATGGTCAAAGACAGCCTATTAAAAATACACATGTGTTACTAAAAGATGTTTTAAATCTTGCAAAGCAACCTTATAAAATACTTACAAGCATTTACTCTAATGAAAATTTTTATGGCTTTTTGGTGACGGATTGTACATATTTTGATTTAGAAACACTTGAATATCTTTCTAATCAAATTGGGGTATCTTTAAATGTCAATGCCATTGTTAGAGAACTAAATAGTATTTCTAATACAGATGAATTAACTCATATTTATAATCGACGAGGACTTATTCAAAATATTAAAGTTCTTTATAAAAAATATAAAGAACTTTCCAAAAATCTTTATTTCTTTATAGGGGATTTAGATAATTTAAAATATATTAATGATACATTTGGACATGACCAGGGAGATAAAGCAATTCAAACAGTATGTGAAATACTAAATGATATTTTTCAAACACATGCTGTTATTGGACGCTTAGGTGGCGATGAATTTGGTATTGCGTTTACTTGTAAAAATGAAGATTTTATTATTCAAATTGATTCATTAATTCAAGAAAGAACACAATACTTTAATAAAAAATATCATTTACCTTATTATGTTAGTTTATCCTATGGAATAAGTGTCTTTGACTATAATAGTCCTTTTGATTTAAATCATACCATTAGATTGGCAGATACATTAATGTATGAAAGAAAAAAGGAAAAACATATACAAAGAGGAAAAAAAGGATAAGGAGGAACTGTTTTGAAAAAAAATAAAATAAATCTTTCAAGAGAACAATTGGAAGAAGTTATTCAATTATTTAATCGAAGTATGGATGATTATTTATATCTTTTTGATATTCAAAATGATTATTATAGTATTTCAAAACATGCCGTAAGTCGTTTTTGTTTGCCAAATTATCATTTTTGTGATGCAACAAAAGCCCATAATTATTTTGTTTATGAAGACGATCTTCCTTTATTATTTGATGAGTTCAATAAAATTAAATCGGGAGAAATTACGGAGCATAGTTTACATTATCGTTGGTTAGATCGACAACATAATCCAGTTTGGGTCAATTGTCGAGGTGATGTGATTTTAGATGAATTTAATAAACCTTTATACCTTATTGGTTGTGTTAATGAAATTGGAAAAAGACAAAAAGCAGATAATATTAGTGGACTTTTAAGAGAACCATGTTTAAAGGAGTATGTTTCTTCTAAAAGTAAAAATAATATTACAGGTTATTTTATGCAAATTGGTATTGATGATTTTGACGAAATCAATGGGCGTTTTGGTTTAAAGTGTGGAGATGAAATTTTAAAACAGTTTTCTATGTGTATGCAATCGTGTATCAATGAAAATCAAAAGATTTACGAATTGGGAAATGGTCGCTTTATAATTATGGACTTAGCAAATCACTCAAAAGAAGATATCTTAGAACTTTATGATGAATTAAAAAAATCAGTTGAGGTTGCTTTAGAAGAGAATGTATATCGCGTGGTTTATACGATTTCAGTAGGGATTGTTGAGATTGATAAAGAAATGAAAGATTATGATACACTTATTAAATATTCAGACTTTGCCTTAAACGAAGCTAAGAAAAAAGGAAAGAATAGTTGTTATTTCTTTACACAAGATAAATATAAACAATTCATTCGAAGAAGAGAAATTCGTGTTGAATTACAAAATGCAGTTGATCACAATTTTAAGAATTTTGATGTTTATTACCAACCAATTATTGATATACATACAAGAAATCTTATAGGCGCAGAAGCTTTAATGCGTTTTAAAATGAAAAGAAATGAACAAATTGAATTTATTTCACCAGCAGAATTTATTCCTATTTTAGAAGAATCTGGTTTAATTATTCCTGCTGGTCGTTGGATTTTAAGACAAGCGGTTGCTTGTTGTAAAAAGTGGCAAGAATTTATTCCTGAATTTAAGGTGAATGTTAATTTGTCCTATGTACAAATTATTAAAAGTAAGATCTTAGATGAAATTAAACAAGCTTTAAAAGATTTTAACTTAAAACCTGCTTTGTTAGGGATTGAGGTAACAGAATCAGGTTATTTAGAAAATACATATCATTATAAAAAACTTTGGTCATCATTGAAAGAAGAAGGAATTACGCTTATTTTGGATGATTATGGAACAGGTTATTCAAATGCATATCGTTTAAGTGATTTAACACCGCATTATATTAAAATAGATCGTGTTTTAACCCAAAAAGCACTTTCTTCAAATTATGAAAGAAGTATTTTGATTTATATTATTGAAATGGCACATTCTTTGAAATTGAATGTATGTATTGAAGGTGTTGAAACGGAAGAAGAACTTCAAGAAATCAAAAAATTAAATCCAGATTATATTCAAGGTTATCTTTTTGGAAAACCAGCACCAGAAGATGAGTTTTATAATCGACAAATTAAGAAAAAATAATTCTTCTTTTTTGAATTTTACATAAACTTGATAGATGGTAGATTGTTGAAAGTATAAAATGTTTTTATATTAAATAAGAAAGAGTGTATAAATTATACATTGGGGG
>OLRG01002434.1_pt1 | contig 13197 bp, 8 predicted proteins | sample 1672331 | NCBI WGS metagenome assembly OLRG01 (sample SAMEA3136672, study PRJEB25190) | human gut metagenome
TAGATCCTAATAGAACACGGACGTCCATCGTACGAACCCAAGCCCTCATTGATCACCACGTCGTTTCGAATCTCACGCTGAGCCATGTTCGAACGCCAGTGTGTATTTGTTTGAGAGCCGCGTTGAGACGCCACGTTCTCAATACCCAACATGTCATCAAAGGCAGCCATGGCGCGTCGCTCGGTGCCATGGAAACCGTCATTGCGTTGCGGTGTATTGGGAACCTGCGGTCGAGGCACCACCGGTCGCTGTTGGCGACCATTATTGGAATCCGAGAAAAGATTCCCCAGTCGTAGCGTGGGCATGCCATGCTCCTATCGTTTATCAAAATTAACAGGTCACCAAGGAGTCAGAAACCCTCCTTGGCGACCCAAAACGGTTCATGAAAAGAGCGACCCGCTCTATTAGGCGGAAAGGAAAAGGTAGAAGAAGAATGCGCAGATACCAAAGCCAATCAGCATCACAATAAATCCGAAGATACTAAGCAGCTGTGCAATGGTCACAATACCCCAGAGGAAAAACTCGATGACAATCGGCAGGATCCAAGAGAAAAGCCAGGTGCGAATCGACTTCGCGCTACCGGGGTGAGCATCGTCTCCAAAGAGAAGCATGACCGCCATGCCGCCAATGAGAATCGCCATTACTACGTCAAGCTTGGTAAACGTGTCGCCATCAGCAAACATCGTTCCCATAAACCCAAAGGCGCTGGTGACAAGCGGAACGAAAACGACCAAGCGGCCAGCATAGCGTCCCAGTCTGTCCATCAACTGCGGATCCATGTAAAACGCCGCCGGCGCACGACCACTTGAAAATGCAAGCGAACCGACCTGAGCAAGAGGCTTGTCGTCTGCCGACATCGCAAGCTCCTCAAAAACCTGCCCCTTACGATCGGCAAACTCAACGAGCTGGAGCAAATATCGTTCAAGCGCATCCGAATTGGCATCGATATCGTTCCTAAGCGCGCTAACACGATCGGCGGCCGAATAAGAGCGCAGAAGATTGAGAGCGAGAAAACCAAAGCAGCCAATAAACGCAACCGCCAGGAAAATGCCCGCAAGCGGACCAAACGAACCCCAAGAAACAATCAGCTGACCAAAGGCACCACGGGAGCACATGATAAGGATGCAGTAAAGAAGCGCCACAAGAACGGTATACATCAAAACACCCCGCTGCTCCTTCTTTATGGCAGCAGCGCGAGCATCGCTATCGGCAATACCCTCAACGACACCGTAATCGCGTGTATCCTGCTCGATAGCAGCCTTTAAGGAGCCGTCTGCAACACCGCGGCTATCCTCGAGGAACTCAGCATATTCGGCAGAGGAGATCAAGCTTTCATCTGCAAGAAGCCTTACGCCGCGAGCCGCGAGCAACCGCTCGTCAACGCCTTGGGATATAAGCTCGGCCACATAGCCGCGTGGCACGGCATCGTCGCCGACCTGAGCGCAAAACAGCGCATTGCGCGTGCAGGGGCGCGTTCCGTGCTTTCCGTCGACTTCCCAGCCGTTCACATACGGAACAGGCGTGAGCTCCATATCTTCCCGAAGCTTGATTCCCTCAAGACGCGCGTTGGAACCAGCCTGAATGAGCATGGAAACGGCAGTGTTTGCCGGCGGATTCAATCCGAGCAGGGCAACTTTAACCGCCTCGCCCACAGAGCCTTGGGCCGAGTCGTAGAGGTCGGTGTGGGCGGCAAGCCACAGCCAAGCAGCATAGCTACCAAATTTACGATAAAACGCGCGCACCGCTTTCTTATTGACCGCGACCTTATCCATATAATCGATCACGACATCTATATCGACGGCTCCGTGCGAAGTTGCCGCATCTCGAGCCGAGATAATTGCCGCCATCTCAGAAACGCCCGCAAAATTGAGCAAGAATTCATCCAGCTTGTGAGCCGACGAGCAAACGCCAAAAAACGCCGCCGGACGATTAACAACCGACATAAGCACCGTCTGAGCAGCAGAACTTTTCTCCTCGTTGCGCGTCAGCAACCCCTTGAATAAACAAGCGGCGAAATGAGGATCACTCGAGTGCAGTGCCAACTTTTCGAGTTCATGAATATCGGCAGCAAGCTTTGCGCGCTCATCGTTAAGATCGTTGTCTTGAGAAAGAATGCGGGATAAAAATCCCGAAGGCAGCACGCCTGACGATTTTGACCCGTCGAGACCGGAAAGAACGGCGTAGCGATCAATTTCGGTGACATCCATCTTGGCGATGCGTGCCGGGAGGGCATCGCTCGCATCGGTGAGCGAGACATCCTCGCCGCGCCACGACATAATCTTGCCGTTGGACATCTCATAGATTACGCAAGCAAGGGCCAGGTCGGGATTGGACGCTGTCTGGATATCCTCTTCGACCAACTGGTGAATCCTGGTCTGCAGGTCATTTTCACCCCAGTCGCCCATCAGGTTTTCGAGCTGCTGTTGGCTCATGCGAAGCTTGGCCTCGTCCCAATTGGAGGACAGCGTGCGAGCGAGCAACACCGGATCGCTATACAGCTTGCCGGCAAACTCGTAAGGTTTGCGTGCGCTACCGGCATCCATGGTGGGAAGTTTGCGATAGAAATGTTCTGGATCGGCCATCCAGTCTTTGACCTCTTCGTAGCCAAAGCGCTCGCCCGATAGCTCAAACGTCAAACCCTTGAGCAGGTTCCCCAAGGTCGCATCTTCCGGATGGTTGAAGTCTGCAGGCTCGCCCGTCTCTTGGCGATCGGAAAGCGTGTTGTCGTTTATGAACTCCTGCAGCGGATGGACATTGTTTTCGTAGAGCGTCCAGATCGTGTAGCCAAACGAATACCAGTCGTTACGAGGGTCGACCATGCCGCCACGACCGGGCGTGTAGCCGTCGGAGCGCGTCATGGTGTTCGTCAGTCGGCTGTCAAATCCGGCAAGCGAGCGGGCGGAGCCATAATCTCCGAGCACGATCTGCTTGTCGTACAGGTAGACGTTCTGCGGCTTAATGTCACGATGGACAATGCCAAGCTCGGTATGGAGCAACTCGATTGCCTGGCTGAGCTCGGGAATCACGCGGCTCTTAACCATATTCTTGCTACGGGGACGATCAAAAAGGCATGTGGCCAGCGGCGTAATGGAAACATCCCACAGCTGAGGAGCCGCAGCACCCACTTCGGTCGCGCTCAGGCCCTGGTGCAGATAGGCAAAGATGGGCAGCAGATGCGTTTGAGACACGGGGCGGCCATTAAGCCCCATTACGGCGCTTACCACCTTTTGATATGCCGAACGCTCGGCGCCCACAAGAGGCTTAAAAACCTTGGCAACGCATGCCAAACCATCGCTCACCCGCTCGGCGGCAACAATGGTAGATTGACCGCCATGGCCAATGACCTGTCCCAAATGAATAATAAACTGCTGTCCGTCATTCGAGACAACCGTCGCATTCTCCGCAACAAAAGGCGAGGCAGATGCAGCGGCAGCATGTGCGCCCCCACGAGAAACGGTCACCGTTTCACCGTTGGGACTGGCCGTGGCGCCGCGCGAGACAGTTACCGTCTGGCCGTCGGGGCTCGCAGCGCGCGGCACCGTGACAGTTTCGCCTGCCGCAGAAGTACCGGGGCGTGAAACAGTAACGGTCTTGCCGTCGGCGGACGCACCAACAGACGGTCTCGCAACCGTTACTGTTTCACCATTCGATTCGGTCATCGGGCGATGCACCGTTACGGTTTCGTTTGTCGATGGCGCGTCGTCGCGGCGGACGGTGACCGTTTCACCAGATGCCGGAGCGTCGGCTCGACGTACCGTCACGGTCTCTCCAGGCGCAGAGGCCTGGTCGCCACGGTTCACGGTAACCGTCTCTCCCCCTACGGGCGCATTCCCGCGGCGCACCGTTACGGTCTCATCGTTGCCATTGCCACCATCTCGGTGTACCGTAATCGTCTCATCAGACATGGCTACTCCCCCACTTCAATTACAATCAGCGTTGCATCGTCCGTCGAGCCGTTCACCCGAGCCTCGGCATACAGCTCTTCGCACAATTGCGCACATGTCGAATCGCTCGCAAGCATCTGCTGCAAACGTTCCTGTGCAATCTGCCCATCGATACCATCGGAACAGATCAGATAGCGATCGCCCGGAAGCATCACGGTCGTCTTGACCTCAAGATTGCGACCGCCCTGATTGAGTCCAATCGCGAGCTCAATACAGTGCGAAACGGCATCATCCCTGTATTCAGCGCCAACGCCGCCCACGCGCCGCTCAGGCGTATGGTCACAGCTAAGCACGGCAAGCACACCGCCGCGCAGTCGGTACACGCGAGAATCGCCGGCATTAAAAACAGCACCGTGCCCGTCAGGAGCAACCACGAGGCCGGCAACCGTGGATGCGGCAACAGACAGTCCATAGCGAGCCGCATACGTCTCAACATCGTTCTCGGCTCGCTCGCCCGCCATGCGCAGACGCTCCTGTAACGCGTTGACAGCATCGGTATCAAAGACGCGCACGGCCTGCGCAAACGCCTGAGCAGCAAGAGTCGAGGCGGCCGCTCCGTGCCCGCCTTCGCTCACGCCGTCAAAGACTGCCATGCAGCCCATCTCGCGCTCGCAATCGCCTACCAGGCCATAGCAAAGGACATTACCGTCAAGAAGCAAACGGTCCTCGTTGACGGGGTGATTGGTTCCCGCTTGAGTTTTTGCTGCAGCGATAAACTTCGTCATCGCCAATCGCCTCCCATCGATCCGGGCACGAGCTCAAATGCGATATGCGCATCGTCGCCCTCGCCCTGCGGCACGGCGCGTGCCACCATGCCGGGACGACCGCGCCACTCGGCGCGGTGTTCAAACAGAAAATCGGAAAGCCCGTTAAGGTAGCCGCTCTCCACCAAGTTGCCAATGCCGCGGCCGCCCTTAGCTTTGACAGCATCCGTCATGGCAATGGAGTGCAGCAGCTCGCGGGCAGCGTCGGTCGCCTCAACCGTAATATCGGGCTGCGCCTTATGCACGTTGCGGTTAACGGCATCGATCTTGGAATTAAGGATCTGAAGTGCCACGGCATCGTCGATAAAGTTAAAGATCACCACGTTGTCGCCGATACGGCCCAAGAACTCGGGCTTAAACTCGCGATCCATCTCGGTGCGCACGCGCTCGCAAATCTCGTCATAGGGCGTGTTGGGCGCGATGGTATTACGAACTTCGTTGCCCTGCGCATCGATCTCAATCTTGGAAAAGCCGATGTTGCTCGTAAAGAAGATGACCGTCTCAGAGAAGTACACGGTATTACCCTGGCCATCGGTCAGGCGGCCATCTTCGAGGATCTGCAGGAACTTGTCCATAATGCTGGGCGCGGCCTTCTCGATCTCGTCGAAAAGAACCACCGAGAACGGATTGGCCTTGACCGCATTGGTAAGCTGACCGCCCTCGGCATAGCCCACGTATCCCGGAGGAGCGCCAAAGAGCTTTTGATCGGAGTTCTCGGCACCGTACTCGGACATATCAAAACGCAGCATGCTGCGCTCATCGCCAAAGAGGAGCTCCGTAATGGCCTTAACGATCTCAGTCTTACCGGTACCGGTGGGACCGCTCAAAAACAGGACGCCTTTGGGCTTGGAACCAGACGAATGGGTGGCACCCGAAAGGCCCATGACGGAGCGCTTGAGCACGGTGACGGCCTTCTCAACGGCCTCGTCCTGGCCCTTCACGCGGCGTTTGATCTTTGCCTCGGGATCCTCTTCGAGCTTCTCGAACATCTGCTGCCATTTGTTCTCGCGAAAACCGTACTTGTAGACGTCGACGAGTTTGGGAAGGATGGCCTCGATGGAAGCATCGGGGTTTTGCATATCGCGCTGATACATGCGCTGCAGGCCCTCGAGCTCCTTAACGCTCATGCCGTCGGTGGTATCGATAAAGCGACGCACCGCGCGGTCATCGGAATCGGACAGCGCCTCACCAAAGCCAAACTTACTCTGAATATAGGCTTCGCGCATGTCGCGGTCGGGATGCGGCAGCGTGATGGTGCGCAAGAAGGGGTTCTCCTCGATAAACCACACGGGCAGGTTGCGCACGTTATCCGTTACCAGAATGAGCGTGTTGACAGCCGTGCGGTTAATAAGGCGTGCTTTGCTGGCACCAAGATACAGGTTAAGGAAGAACTGCGTCTCGTCGGGCATAAGGCCGGTCGAGGATGCAAGCAGGCGCGACGCCATATTGACGATCACACAAAGCGGCTTGGCCTCGGTGCCGCCATCGGGGTTGTCGTTGTATTTAAGGCGCAACATTGAGCGGATAACCTCGCCGTATGATGGCAGGCTCGACTGCTCGGTGGCATATGCTTGGCGGCCATCGGCGATGCAGGCGTTCGCCTCCATCATGCGGTCATCGCTCTTGGAGGCCTCGTCATGAGCCAGCGACACCAGGCGCTTGCAATCGACGTTGCCCATGCTGCTCGAAAATAGCTGGATGGGATCGAAATATGCCACGTTGTACTCAACTGAGCCATTGGCGTCTTCAAAAAGGCCGCGCACGACCTCGGCGAGCTCCGAGAACTGAAGGCCGCCGTCGACCACATCGGGATACTTGTCGTTCACGTTGCCCTCAAGGATAAAGAGGCTCTTCACCCCTTTAAAGTTGAGCATCTCGCGCTGCCAGGATTGGCGCTCGAAATCAGTTGCCATGTGTTAACCCTCCTTGGCAGAAAATTCATGGTGGTAACGGTCGGCAATACCAACGGTGATAACCGTGCCGTCCTGGACATAGTTTTGAAGCTGACGAGGCTGCTGAAGATACTGGTCGTAATCATCGTGTGGGCGGTCGCTCAGGTAGATTACGCGCTGGTTAGTCGAACCGCGCAGCGCACAATCGGGCACGTTGAGCTCGTCTACGTACGGACCGTCAATCAGCACATCGATAAGAGACTTAAGCGTCTCCCACGTATCCGCACCGATCACCTGCGGCAACTCTTCGAGCGTAAATCCGGTGTAAACGAGAATGTCATCGTAAGCGCAGCGGATCGTTGCCAGTAGCTTCACGAGCTCTGATACCTGCTCGAGCGGATCTCCACCCGAAACCGTCAGCCGATGTACGCCGTGCTCGCGCGCGGTATCGAGCAACATCTGCGCAAGCTCATCAACATCGACATCCTGCTCGGGCAGCTGGTTGCGCCATTGGGGCGAAATACATCCGGCACAACGCTTTGAACAACCAGCGGTCCAGACAACAATACGTTCTCCCGGACCCAGCGAGACGACGGGGGCAAGCACATGGCTAACGAACATCGGCGTAATCCTCGCCCGGATCGAGTGTACGGTACACGGCCGAGATACGTGCAAGCGAGCAACCGCATTCCTCACAGCCATCCCCAACCTTTGCACGCTCATCAGCAACGAGATGCAAACGACCGCACTCGGGGCACTCGACAAACCAGCCCTCGACACCCGCAGACCCACCAGCAGCAGAAACAACCGGTGCCGCAGCAGACGCGGGCTGAGGCGCAGACCAAGCCTGGGTCTGCACGGGTTGCGCCGCAGGCGGTTCCTCCACAGTAACCGTCAGACGCAATTGGGCAAATTCGCCAGACGCAGCCGGAATGAGTAGCGTATCGCCGGTATGAATCGGCTGGGCCACGCCGGGAACCAAGTTGAGGATCTGGCCGCCACGCATAAGAGCCGTTCCGTTATTGGACCCCTCATCGGCAACCATCCATGTGCCCCGCTCAAAACGAACGCTGGCATGCTGCCGGGACATGGCAAAGTTCGAAGCCATAGAAGGAAACGCGTTGCGTCCAAGCACGGCAGCGTCCGTGAGACGAAGCTGCTCACCCATTACTGGATCGGCAAGCGTAAGCGCGGGAGCCGCGGGAGTAGCTGCAGCATTCGCCATGGGTTGCGGCGCGGGCTGCGGCATTGGCTCAGGCGTCGGCCGTGGCGCAGGAACCGGAGCGGGTTGCGGAACGGGCATGGGGGTAGGCTGCGGCGTGGGAGCAGGAACAGCCTGATGTCCCTGCTGGGGCGCGGGACGCTGAGGTCGCGAAACACCGCCCATCGATGATGTTGCAGGATAGACGGCGGGAGCCGGACGCTCAGCGACCGCGGCGGCAAAACCGGACGCTGAGGCGGCTGGCGCCTCGGGTGCCGAGACCGCGGGCGCAGGGGCCGAAGGCGCGGGAACCGCACCAGCGGGACGCGGCGTCCCGCAGTCCTCGCACATATCGCGGGCATCATCGTTCATAAGACCACAGATAGGGCATTCCCATGTCATGGTTTACCTCATTTCCCTCTGCTTGAGCTGACTTGCTTGACGGCGATTACGCAGACGACGCTCCGCATCTGCGGAAGGTGTGGGCGGCACGTAATCGTGCGGGTGAATCTCGACGGCGGTCTGGGGATCAGCGGGTGGAACAAAATGGCCGGGGGCGTCGGATGCGACAACAACGCCGCGTTCTTTAAGGTCTTCCTTAAACTGCAGGTAAAAATCGCAGAACTCAACTTGGTCCTGAACGACTTTGTCGACCGTCGCTTGATCTTGGGCCTTCATATCTTTGATGACGGTGGGATTAACCGGATCTTCCGAAAACTCGGATGGATCGGCCTCGACAACTCGCATCACAAGCTGCTGTTCGTGCGACCCTTTAAGGACGGCAACCGCCTTGCGCTTGTTCGTGTCGAAGATAAGGCGCCATGGCTTGCCAGACCCATCCATAACCGCATAACGGACAACGTCAGCCCCGTGTTCGGCCATAACCTCGTTAACGCAGCGCTCGATGTATTCGTCTTTAGCCGCCGAGGCAAGCGCGGCGTCTGCGGCATCCACGGCAGCGTACAAATCCTCAATCTCATGAGGCCGCCTGAGCACCGTCGGACGATGATAGCGTTCATTAAGAAGATCAACGCGCAGGCGGTATTCCTCATACTGCTCATGAAGCTCATTCGACTCATGCTGAGCGCTTTTCATCACATGCTCGAAGTCCTTGAGAATCTTCATGGCGGCAAGGCGCTGTTCCTCACTCGAATCCGGACCAAGCGCGCTAAACGAAGCACGGGCGGTCTCGAATTTTGCACTTAGGCGATTTCGCAACGTCATATCGAGCACCTCATCCTGCATAAGCGGGATAATGCGCGCCGCCCACTCTTCAAACGCGCGCGCTGCATCCTCAAAGGAACCCGCCGAGGAGCTTGCGGCGGTGTCCGCAATATGCAAGAGCGCTTTCTCGAGGTCGATGGAACCGTCGCGAGCAACGTCGTAATCGATTGCCTTTAGGAGACCCTGGGCCCTGAGCTTTTCGGACGTCTGCGCGGCATCGATACGGCTCTGGCCCATCTCTGCCCTGCGATGGGTATGGGCATCGAAAGTTAACGTCGGAATCAGAGTGTGAAGCGTCGCCGCCAGCTGAGCCAACGCCGACTCAGTTCGAATCCGCGTCACCGTGCCTCGACCCATGACGATCTCTTCGCCCACAAGCGGCCCCGTCACGTTTTTCCTCGAATATTCGTCAATCACGCTATCCAACGCGGCGCGTGTCGACTCATCCATATCGGGAAACTCGAGGAGTATCTGCGATTTGATGTCCAATAGCCCATGCCTATAGTCCTTAACGGCATTTTCTGCCTCGGCCTTCTCCGCCTCTATGCGCAACGCCGCTGCCCCGGCAACAATTGCAGCGGGGGCCAATGGCACTGCCAGCGGTGAAGTGGCTATTCCGGCAGCGACTACAAAATTATCTCCCACCGAGCCGCTCATTATCACGTTCCCTTCTTCATGGATAACGGGGCCATCCCGGTCATCAAGCGTTTTTACTGCCTCATTTCTACCGCCGTCTTGCGCGATTCTGTTGCGCAACATTGGCGAGCGGCAGATTTGTCGATGTTGCGCAACAAAAGGCAGCAGTCAGCGCATATCCTGCTAATGGAAGAAAGGATGAAAGCGCGCCATGACCGGATCCTACGAAGAAGTTCGACTCGTCAAGTTTCATACGCCAGCACTGCTCTCCGAACGTGAGCAGGCTGCGGCACGACGTCGCTTCTGCACGCTTCTCGTTCCGCCGCAAAAGGGTGGCTTTGGTGGCAACGCCTATGTCCGCCGCGTCCAAAGCGGCGATCGCGCCTTTGAGCTCGCGCTTAAGATGCCGCGCCCCGATGCCCAGCCCGAGCAAGAACAGCTCAACCGAGAAACTTTGGAAGAGGAGTACCGCACGCTCTCCGTCGTATCCAATCTAAGGGGTTTCCCCGATGTCTACGGTTTTGGCTACACGGCAGACGGAACCCCGGCGCTGCTTATGGAATGGGTTGACGGCGTCTCGCTTCTTGATGCGCGGCCAGCCCTGAGCGATGGCACTGAAACCTGCCCCGGTGATATCGTCGCCGCGCTGGGTCTGAGCGTGCTCAAGATCATCTTGTCCACGCAATCGCTCGACACGCCCTTTGTTCACCGCGACCTCTCCATGCGCAACATCATGCTGCGTCACGATCGCATCCCGCTCGAGGAGCAGGTCTCGAGTGGCTATTTCGACATCTGTCTGATCGATATGGGCAGTGCGAAACTCGTTAAGCCCGATTTTTCCTTTACCGTCGACGTCAACGCTTTTCGCGGCGCCACGCCGGCATACGCGGCACCCGAAATGCTGGAGCGGTTTAAGGCCGACCCCGGCGCGCGCAACAACCCCGCCGTCGACATCTATGCACTGGGAAGCATCCTCTACGAGCTTTATTGCGGACGCGCCCCCTTTGAGGCAGAGCTCAGGCGCTCTGGAGATCACGCGCGCCTCAAGCGCACCATGCAGCCGCAACCCCTTACGCCCGCAACTCCCCGCGAGCAGGGCTTGGTCAACGCGATTATGGCTTGTTTGGCAGTCTCGCAAGACGCACGCCCTTCGGCAAACGAACTCGCGGCGCGCCTTGAGCCTTTCGCCCGTACGGGTGCCCCGCGAAAGCGCCGGCCCGTAGCGGATCGCGGCAGCGCTACCGTGCGGACGGACGCCACCGTCCCCACCCGCACGGTTGCACAGGCGCAGCCCGCGTCTCGGCCAGCCCCATCCACCGAGACCGTCCGCAGCGCCGAGTCCATGCGTCGCGCGCGCCTTGCCGTCAAACGTCAACGCACGATGGCACTCACGATGGTGATTGTTGCCCTGGTAGCAATCGTGGTCATACTCGTCCTCGCATCTGCCGGCATGCTTTAGCCGGCAGTAAAACCAAAGTCAGCAAATAGACCCATTTGCAAAAAGCGGTGGCGGACGCAACTCTCAATAAAGCCGCGCCCGCCACCGTCCCCATGCATCGCACGCTGACAATACGAGGTACTAGGAAATCAACAGCTCAAAGGAATCCGTGATGCGCGTTCCCATATTAACGGCGCCGTCTCCCGATTCGACTGTGGTATTCAGGTAGTACTTGCCGTTCTTCTTTTTAGGTGCACCCGTAACCGTAAGGTCGCAGCCGTCCTCCTCGACGGGAAGCGAAAACTCAAAACCCTTGTTCCTAACAAACGAACCGGTGACATCCGTGTAGGTGCGATAGTCGTCACCATCGGATTGCGCGACGGTTTTTTCGGCGTTGTAGGTATCGTGGGCATGCAGCGTGGCCGAGATGTCTGCAACCGCTTCGCCGGAATCGCTGATGCTCTTAAACACAATCACAAGGTCGTTTTTGCTCGCGCCGTAGCAAGTATGGCCCCAAGAGTTGCCCGTCTCCTTAAGTGCTCCCCGCCACGTAGTGTTGACAAAGGTCGTGGGTTTATCGATGTTGAGCTTCGCTGTGCTACCAGAGGTCGTGGTGGTCGACGAGGTCGCATTGCCCGTCGTGGAGGAGTCCTCGGCATCGGAGCTGGCGTCCTCGCCGTTCTTGCTTGCGGTCTTGAGCTCCGCCTTAGCATCCTTAAGGTCGGACTTTGTCTGATCGAGCTCGTCTTGCGTTTTTGTGAGTTCGTCCTTGGAAGATTCAAGCTGCTTCTTGAGCTTTTGAATCTGCTCCGTATTTTGCGGATGAGCCAAACCATATGAGTAGCCCACCCAGCCGGTTCCCGCGCACAAGGCGGCAACGACAATAACGCCGGCGGCGATAGCGGGCGCATACGACTTGCCCAGGCGCTTGCGTGCTAGCTTGTACTCGGCCTTGGCCGTCTTGAGGCTCTCGCGGTCCTGCTCGAGCTGCTCTTCCTCACTGAGCGGCGTAGAACCAAAATCGGCATGGCAGGCAGGCTCAGTTTCCACGTCCTCGATCGTAGTGCCAAAGTCTGACAAGGGATCGACTACACGCGTGGCGTCCGAATCGGATTCGGGCACAGCGGGCTCAGACGCGCCGGGTGCCGCCACCGGCTGCTCGTCTGCTTTCGAGGCAGCATCCGCCTTAGGCAACTCCACCGTTGCCGCCGTAGCGGCCTCGCCGTCGCGCCAAGAAAAGGCAGGGCTTTGCGACACGGTCTGGGGCGTAGTATAGGGATCTTCGGAAACGGGCGCAGTCGACGAGGGCGCGGCAAGAGGCGATCCACACTCAGAGCAAAAACTAGCGTCATCGGGCAACAATGCACCGCAATAAGGGCATTCCATAGGGCACGACCTCTCAAAATGTGTCGTTTGCAGCCATCCTGCAACTTGGCGTATCTGCCCTATAATGTCTCAATAGTTATGCAAAGCGTTGCGCAACATTTTTCGAGTCGGTACGCTTTGAGCGTAGCCATTTCCTAACATGTTTGCAGTACGTCATTAAAGTTATCTGGGGAGGCAGCCATGGCGGCGGAAACACCGTGCTCGGTCCTCTACAACGACATCCGATCGTTCGGCGGTCTCAAGCATCTCGAGATTGCGCGAATGCTCATTAACGGCAATTCGTATGCAGGCAGTACCCTGCTCGACAAATGCTCTACCAACCGCTCGTACCTCACTCGCTACATCGTCCACCGCGAGCCCGATCAGTGTGCGCCAGGCATCTACAATGACCTTACCGTCTCCACGCTTAACCTTGCCGCCGCCATTAGCAACAAGCTCGGCGGAGGCGATCGCGCCTATCAGGAAATATCCGAGCATTACAGCGGCCCGGCGGCCCAGGGCATGATGTCGGTTCTCGCCGATTATGACCTCGACGACCGCCTCTACGCCAATGCCTTGGGGCGTATCAACAGCTCCGATGACCACGGCCCCCGCGAAAAAAGCACGCTCTTCTTGATGCTCTTTGTGGCAACGGGGGCGCTCGCCGATCCCGTTCAGGGCGTGGCCACCGTCGAGCGCTTTTGCGACAGCAAGACGGGCGGGCACTTTGGCA
>OLRG01002440.1_pt1 | contig 13178 bp, 9 predicted proteins | sample 1672331 | NCBI WGS metagenome assembly OLRG01 (sample SAMEA3136672, study PRJEB25190) | human gut metagenome
TATCTATTATTTATTAAAATGGGCAATCCGTAAGATTATTGGATTGCCCATAAAACCTATATGTGAAAATTTTTCCGAGGGTGTTTTGTGGCAAGGATGTCTCTTTGCTTAGATACTGTAACATGTGTATAAATTTCCGTAATATTAATGGAGCTATGTCCTAGCATTTCCTGAATATAACGAATATCAACGTCAGCTTCTAAAAGACTTGTTGCAAAGGTGTGGCGAAACATATGAGGCGTTATGTGTTGGTCTATGGAGGCTAGCGGAATAAGGCTTTTACTGATGCTATTTTACGTTTTGCAGTTTTGGGTTTATATTGTTCATGCAGCCGGGCGATATACTGTTCCAATGTTTTGGAAGTAATCTCTGCAATATTGATGATGGGAATCTGCTCTGAAAACTGCCTCAAATCAATTCGGTATGCTTTCATCGTTTTCTCATCAAGACATTTTTGCGAATTGCAGTATTCCAAATAACTGCTAATGCATGTTTCTAAAGTATCCATAGTTCAAATCTCCTTTGTGTTTAAAGTATCGTATATTGATTTTAGTTCTTGCGTCTGTCTATTTCCATTTATTGTATGGATTTTATAAAACTGCTGTTTCTTGCAATAGAACTCTATAAGATGGCATATATTATATTTTTTTATCCACTTCTTGAAATGTTTTGTTGCCGTTTTCTGTAAAGATTAGTGAATATAAGAAGATGTTTGGTATATAAAGAGTTAAACTTGAAATCGCAATGAATCGGAATCTTCCAAAATGGCAACAGACAGGAATATTGTCACAAGCGTCGTAAGCGCCGGGCATCCGGCAGCGCACACGCACTCCCACGCAGGCGAATAGCGAAGCTGCTTAGAGACTGTAGAATTATGCCCAAGAAAAACAGAAATGCCAGGCCATGGACGGCCGGGCAAGGCGTTATGCGCCACGGACGGCGCATAAAAGCCGGTTTCGTCAAGTATAGAACCACCCCAAGGCATAATTCGTACAGCTCTCTTAGCAGCGTAGCGTAGCAGGCGCGGGAGTTCGTGTGTGCTGCACGGGTGCCCGGCGCTTACGCCACGCCCTCCCCACACAAAAAAGAAGAAAAATTTAATATCTAAAGAATTGCACGAAAAATCTGTATATAGTATAATGATAGTTCAGGAAAACAAAACGGAGGACCATGAATTTTGATAGATATACATTGCCATTTATTATACGGAGTGGATGACGGCTCAAAGTCGCTCGAGGAATCGGTAGAGATGCTCAAGATAGCCAAAAAGCAGGGCATTACAGGCATAATCCTCACACCGCACCTGCGCCATGGAATGTTTAAGCATCCGCTTGAAAAGATAGAGCGACACTATAAAAAGCTGATGCCATATGCAAAGAAGCTTGGAATAGAAATAAAGCTCGGCACAGAGTATCATGTGGCAACCGATATGATAGATGCCTTTCATGGTGGGCTGTGTCATACACTGGCAGATACACAGTATATACTCACAGAGTATTCACATTCCAGCGAATACTCGTTTGTATACAAGATGACGCGCGAAGCTATATTTGCAGGATATATACCGGTGATAGCACATGTTGAGAGATATGAGTGTCTCAGTGATATAAGCCGTATAGAGGATTTGCAGGAGCTGGGAGCACTCATACAGGTCAATGCAGACTCAGTGCTTGGCATAGATGGCAGACACTTCAAGAGATACACAAAGAAGCTTTTGAAGGCAGGACTTGTTGATGTAATAGCAAGCGACAGCCATGGTACAAAGGAGCGCGTCTGCAACATGAAAAAATGCTATGAGTACGTGGCAAAGAAGTTCGGTGATGACTATGCGCAGGAAATCATGCAGACCACACCGGAAAATATAATAAACGGAAGATAATAAGTGTAAATGCGGGGATACGTAATGGAGAGAGAACAGGATTTTGACAACGAGATAGAGATAGACTTAAAGGATCTGTTTCTTGAGATAATTTCATATTGGCAGTGGATAATTCTTGTTACGATAGCAACAGGTGCAGTGGCATTTGCAATAAGCAGATTTATGATTACACCTATGTATGAATCTACATCTGAGCTCTATGTACTTTCAAAGAGCACATCCATCACAAGCCTTGCGGATATCCAGACAGGCACCAGCCTGACAAATGATTACATAGTTGTAGTAAAGGGACGTACGGTGCTGGATCAGGTCATAGAAAATCTGAATCTGAATGAGAGCTACAAGACACTTGGCGGAAGGGTGACGCTTGATAATCCGTCCAACTCGCGAGTACTCAATATCACAGTAACGGATCCCGATCCGCAGATGGCAAAGACCATAGCAGATGAGATAGCAAAGGTCGCATCAGCATATATAGCGGAGAAGATGAAGCAGGATCCGCCGACCATCATCCAGAGCGGATATGATGATGGAGGCGCGGTAAGCCCTAATATCGGCAAAAACACAGTGATAGGAGCCTTTGCGGGAGCATTTCTGTCGATTGCGGTTATAGTGGTTTCTTATCTGTTCAATGATACAATCATAGATACAGAGGATGTGGAGAAGAAGCTTGGCATGAACGTACTTGGTACACTTCCGCTTGATGAATCGGAAGATGACGGAGAGCAAGGAAAGGGCAGAAAGCATGGCAGAGGCAGCCACAGAAAGAAAAGAAAAAAGAAATCGGCTTCAGCATAAGGAAGCCTGTATCAGGAGATGGGCAGATGGAATTAGTAAAATTTGGCAAGCTAAAAGAACAAAGCTATACGATGAAGGAATCACTTCGAGCTTTGAAGACAAATATACAGTTTTGCGGGGATGATATACGCACGCTTCTTGTGACAAGCTCTGTACCAAATGAAGGCAAAAGCACCGTGGCACTTGATCTGGCACGGTCACTTACAGAGTCGGGAAATAGAGTGCTTTTCATAGATACTGATATGCGTAAATCAGTGCTTGCAGGGCGTCTGCGTGCCACAGCGGCAAGTGGAGGGGAGATATGCGGATTGTCGCACTATCTTTCCGGTCAGAGACGTCTTGAGGAAGTGATGTATGGCACGGAAATACCGGGCCTTTTTATGATATTTGCAGGGCCGTCTGTGCCGAATCCGACAGAGATTCTCGAGAAAAAATACTTTCAGGAGCTTCTTAATTTCGGCAAGGAGCACTTTAACTACATAATTATAGACTGTGCACCGATAGGAGCTGCCATAGATGCGGCAGTTGTAGCAAAGTATTGTGACGGAGCTATAATAGTGATAGGACAGGGCATGGCGAGCGCCAGGATGATACAGAGTGTGAAAAAACAGCTTGAGGCATCGGGAGTGAGGATACTGGGCGCTGTGCTCAACAAGGTAAACAACAAGAAAAACAGCCATGTCAGTGGGTACTATGGCAATTACTACGGCAGCTATTACGGGCAGTCGGATAAAGCATGAAAAGCATCGATGTAGAGTTAGGAAAATCAAATATGCTTCCGCTTATTGCAAGCCAGCAGTTTTATGCTTCGTGGAAGGTCTTTATCAGGGAGCTTTTGCTCAATGCCATGGATGCCTGCAATGTGCGGCAGGCACTTGAGTGGAGCTGGGGCACGGAGTTCCTTGAGATGGAGCAGGCAAGCCAGATGCGCGATGTCAGGGCCATATATGAGCCACGCATAGACATCACGTACAGCAGTGATACAAGACTGTTTACGATAGAGGATAATGGAATAGGCATAAATGAATATGACCTGGAGCACTTTATCGCACAGATAGGGGCAAGCTATTATACAAGCACAGATTTCTTCAATCAGCAGTTGAAGTATGAGCCGTATTCTCACTATGGCATCGGGATATGCTCGTGCTTTACAGTCTCAAAGGCTGTGCTCATCGAGTCGAAAAAGGATAAGGTCATAAACACTGCCTGGAACATAAGCAATCCGCAGGATACGGCACCGGTCATGGCAAAGTGGTTTGGAGAGAGCGGCCAGATAGAGTATGTCATATCGCAGAAAAAGACACCGGGCACACGCATCTCTATCCCCGTAAAACCATCATATGCGCCGTATATAGATCTGGACTTTATAGTAGAAACCATAAAGCACTATATGCTTACACTCCCTATACCTGTAAATATCAGGTGTGATACGAGGGAGGTATGCCTGTCACAGCCAAAGGCAAAGTGGAACTATCCGATGAATGAGCTTGTTGGCATGAATATCATACGAGTGGATAACAGCCTGCTTGAGGGCTATGTTGCCATATATCATCCAAAGCACAAGGGGTATTTTCATAAGTCCACGCTGTACCAGCAGGGAGTCCTTGTGTCAGATGCTACAGACATACTGGGGCTTGCACCATCATGGATAGACAATTTTTCGTATCAGCTCAATATCAAAAAGAGGTTTTTAAATATAAGCATATCAAGAGACGGTGCAGCCTTCGATGAAAAGCTCATAGAGCTCCGCCAGTATATAGGACAGATTATCATAGATGCCTTTGGGCAGAGCCCGCTTACACTTGGCCAGTATCTGTCAGATGGCAGAAAACGGCTGGTATGTGAATACGAGGCGGAAAACGAGCTGGTAAGCAGAGCTGTACAGGTGCTTGTATATATAAAGGAGCGCGAGGTAGAGGTTCCGGTGAGGACAGTAATAAACGGCTTTATCGGGCGGAAAATAAAGATAGCTTTCATGCAGAGGGCACTTTTTGCGCACTATAGGGAGAACTACCCTTATGATTATGGTCAGTTTATTGACAAATACGATATCATAGTATTTGAGCAGAATATCAGAGCCTTCTGGCAGTTTATGACACCGTATATCACATCGATGGAGTATGTTATGGGTGACATGCCGGGCATCATATACACGGATGTATCGGCAGACCTAACCGTGGCAAAGACAGCAGCAACGTTTCGAAACGACTACGTGCTAAGACCGGAGTATTATGATCTGGACCCTGTATTTTGTCTGGTGTCAAATGAGCTGACAGACCCGATGGAGCTGGTGATAAATACCCACAACCGCAATGCGATGCTTTTGCAGCGAGCCGAAAAGTACAAAAAGGTAAGGATTGCAAGAGCTGTGATCATAGAAAATATCAAGCAGAGGATACTGGGCAATGCATCCAGATGGAACAGTATCATAGATTTTGGAGGAGAGCTCGTGCACCAATATGAGCTGGAAAAGCCAATGAGCCTGCAGGCACAGTGGTGCCTCGAGAGAGACTTCCCGGATGAAATCAATGCGTATATAGCAAAGACCTTTACAGACAGGGAAATCGCAGATTACGGGCTTACAAGTCTTTATTTTACAAGGAAGGACTTTATAAAGTGGTGGATGGCACCATAGGTTGTACCGCCATGACATATATTATCAAACACTCATTGAAGCATGAATAAGGAGAACATGAAAATGGAGATATTAGACTTAAACAACGAAGAAGACACAAAAACAACCGATGAGATGGAGCCAAAAAAGCCGGAGGAAAAAACATCACCTGTCAAGGAAATCTTAAGCTGGGTGTTAACAATCGCATTCGCCATTGTAGCGGCAATACTCATAAAGAACTATGTCATTATAAATGCAAATATTCCGTCAGGCTCGATGGAGAATACCATACAGATTGGAGATGACATATTTGGCTTCAGGCTCGCATATACATTTTCAGACCCAAAGAGAGGGGATATAGTCATATTCAATGCACCTGATTCGCCTTCTGAGAAATACATCAAGCGTGTAATAGGTCTGCCGGGAGAGACAGTCACCATAGAGGACGGTCAGGTGTATATAGACGGTGAGGCGCTTGAGGAGGATTATCTCAAGTCAAACCAGAGCGGTGAGGATCCGTGGACAGTAAATGCCGGACCTTACGAGTTTAAGGTGCCACAGGACTCATATCTGCTGCTCGGTGACAACAGAAATGGCTCATCAGACGCAAGAGTCTGGGAGCACACATATGTGTCCAAGGACGATATACTTGCAAAAGCGATATTCAGATATTACCCGTTCGACAGATTCGGAGCGGTGAAATAAGCTGTAAATCAGGATATAAAATAAAAATAGAGGTAAAGTAAATGCCAAAGACAGAAACAGATATTGAAAAACGAAATAAATATGGCATGTTGTGCGGTATAGTCGGTATATTTTTAAACCTCATACTCTTTGCCGGCAAGCTCTTTGCAGGAATGTTTAGCGGTGCAATCTCGATCACTGCGGATGCATTCAACAACCTGTCAGATGCAGGCTCATCAATCATCACGATAGCGGGCTTCAAGATGGCGGCACAGAGAGCCGACGAGGAGCATCCATACGGACATGCGAGGATGGAGTATGTGGCTACACTGGCAGTTGCAGCAATCATACTCATCATGGGCTTTGAGCTGTTCAGGGATTCCTTTGGTAAAATCATAAAGCCGCAGGACATAGAGTTTTCGTGGCTTATTGTAGCGATACTACTGGCATCAATAGCCGTAAAATGCGTCATGGCGGTATACAATTTCTATTTTTCAAAAAAGCTTGATTCATCAACACTCGAAGCGACAGGCAGGGACAGTCTGTCAGACTGTATCGCTACATCTGTAGTACTTGCAGCCACACTCATAGCGCACTTTTTGGGACTCAATCTGGATGGAATAGGCGGTGTATTTGTGTCATTGTTTATATTCTATTCAGGAATATCATCAGCCAGAGAGGCGATAGACCCACTGCTTGGAGCAAAGCCGGAGCCGGAGTTTGTCGACAGACTTAAGGAGATGGTACTGGACTTTGACAAAAACATACTCGGTATGCATGATCTTATGGTGCATGATTATGGACCGGGACACAGGATAGTATCGTTTCATGCAGAGGTGCCGGAGGACGGAGATATGGTCGAGCTGCACGATATAATCGATAATCTGGAGCGCAGGATACGAAGGGAGCTGGGCTGTATAGTGACCATCCACATGGACCCGATAGCGATAGAGGACGAGGAGGTAGCCGGACTGAAGGCCGAGGTGCTCTCTGTGATAAAAGGGCTTGATTCGCACATAAATATGCACGATTTCCGTATTATCAGAGGTGATACACATACGAATCTGGTTTTTGACATTGCAGTTCCATTCGGCTATATCACCTCAGATGATGATATATGCAATGCAATACAGGAAAATGTCAGGAAAAAGCTTGGAAAGAATTACTATACCGTGATAGAGGTAGACCGCGACAATTACATAAATATATAATAATAGAAAAAAAGTTATATAAAAAAGTAATCACTATGTCGTTCATACCTAAAAAGTGTTGTTCATGTCATAGTGATTGCTTTTTTTGTGTATAAAAGAGTATAGTGAATATGCAAATTATTATGATTTTGTCAGTAATGAAAACTTTTAATCAAGTCATTTATCAGGAGAATAATACAAATGAATAATAGAAAGAGTAATTATATATATTGAAATGAGGCATAATTTAATGTATTTGGTTAATCAATGAATGCCATATCTTAATAGCATGTTTGGTTTTTCTTATGGTTATATTCTAGCACCAACCCAAAACCCAGCCCAACATCCGGAAAAATCTGTGAAAAGTAGCTGAAACTGCAGAAATTCCTAAAACAGCACCCAAAATCCAGCCCAACATCCGGAAAAAATCTAGGAAAAAGTAGCTGAAACTGCAGAAATCGCTAAAACAGCACCCAAAACTCAGCAAAACATCCGGAAAAGACCCGGCAGAAAGTAGCTGAAATCACTATAACCCCTAAAACAGCTCAAAAATATAGCCTGTTTTGGGATTTACATCGTGCTATCCTTTTAACTCAGTGCGAAACGCTTGCGGCTCACAACTGTGAAGGTACTGAACAGTTACATAAAATTATAATAAATAGCATATTATTATTGACATACTAATGATGATTACTTATGATGAAAATTGCTAAAAAAATGTCAAGGAAACATATAAACGTGAAAAAACAAAATCCAATAGCCCTGTTACCAATAGCAGTATTTCTCGTACTGTATCTGGGATTGGGAATACTTTTTGAATATATAATGAAAATTCCGATGGGGTTTTATAATGTGCCCATCATAATAGCATTCCTCGTGGCAATACTGGTGGCATGTCTGCAGAATCGTAGTGTGAAATTCGACCAAAAGCTAGAGATAATGGCACAGGGACTGGCTGACAAAAATATCATAACAATGCTGCTAATTTTCCTTACCGCGGGAGCATTCGTGGGTGTAGTAGGTCGAAGCAGTGCGGAGAGCGTGGCATATTTCATGCTGTCACTGATACCGGCAAGGTTTGCGGTGATGGTGCTTTTTGTCGTGGCATGTTTTGTGTCTATTGCGATGGGAACATCGGTTGGAACCATAACACTGATTGTGCCGATAGCGGCAGCAGTATCGGATGCATCGGGCTTTGGTCTGCCGCTTTGTATAGGCTCCGTAATGGGTGGCGCGATGTTCGGAGACAACCTTTCCTTTATATCAGATACGACCATTGCCGCATGTAACGGACAGGGCTGTCAGATGAAGGACAAATTCAGGGAGAATTTTTTCATTGCACTTCCGGCGGCAGTAATGACGCTGGTTGTTATAGCAATTCTGTCATTCAGGACAGATATCGCGGGCGCTGTATCGCAGGAATATCATCTGTTGCAGATAGTACCGTATATTCTCGTGCTGTTCGGTGGAATTGCCGGAATAAATGTATTTGTAGTGCTTATAATAGGAATCATATCGGGAACGGTCATAATGCTCGCAACAGGAAATACAGCACCATACGATCTGCTTACCAATATGGGAAGTGGAGCGTCAGGTATGTTTGAAACCTGTATGGTAGCAGTGCTTGTGGCAGCCATGTGTGCGCTGATCCGTGAATATGGTGGCTTTGATGCCCTGCTTTCGGGTATTTACAGGACGTTCAGGGGCAAACGAGGTGGACTGCTCGGTATGGGACTTCTGGTAGGACTTATCGATATTGCCACTGCCAACAACACAGTTGCTATAGTTATGGCAAATCCGATAGCAAAGGAAATGGCTCAGAAATATGACATAACTCCGCGTAAAACAGCGTCTATACTGGATACATTTTCGTGCATTTTTCAGGGGATGATACCATATGGAGCGCAGATGCTCGTGGCCATATCGGCAGTACACGAGCTGGGGCATGATGTGTCAGCCTTTAATATACTGCCGTATCTGTTTTATCCGATGTTTCTGCTTGTAAGCTCGCTGGTGGCGGTTTTTGCTGTTGAAAATGGGAGAAAATTTAATTGAAAAAGAAGTTTAAAGCGAAAAAATAATGAGGTTATAAATGAAAATGCCGGATAGAAATATGATATTTCATCCGGCATTTATTATGCTTCAATTAATTCCAAATATATTAGTAATAGCTGATGGCGCAGCTCTTGGTTCAGAAATTAAAGATATAAGTGAGTATCTGAAGGAGGAAGCTGTGAAATAGTCACGAAATAAATACGATTAAACAGGTGGGAATAGGGGTGTTTTTGAAAAAAAGCATAAAAAATACTGCATACGTGTTATACTACATTATATAGATGTCGTATGAAATATGAACGATAAACACATAAATAAACACAGTATAGGAGAAGTAATCGCAATCACAAATATATTTTGTGAAATACAACAATTGCTTTCTCATAGGAAAAGGAGATAAAAATGCCGGAAAACAGTAGCTGTAGCAGCGCGGGAAGCTGCACAAAATCAAGCTGCGAGGGCTGTCCATCACATAATGGCGGATCACAGAGCTTCCTCGTAGAGCAGAATAAATTTTCAAACATCAAGCATGTAATAGGAGTTGTCAGTGGAAAGGGCGGAGTAGGAAAATCATTCGTCACATCCTCACTGGCGGTAAATATGGCAAAGAAAGGCTACAAGGTAGGTATCCTCGATGCCGATATCACAGGACCGTCAATACCAAAGATGTTTGGCGCACATGACCAGATACTCGGAGACGAAAACGGCCTGATGCATCCATATGAGACAAAAGAGGGCATCAAGCTCATCTCAGTAAACCTGCTCATGGACAACGAGGAGGATCCGGTTATTTGGAGAGGCCCAGTCATTGCCGGAGTAGTAAAACAGTTCTGGAACGAGACAGCATGGGGCGATATAGACTATCTATTCGTTGATATGCCACCGGGAACAGGAGATGTACCTCTCACCGTATTCCAGTCCCTCCCGGTAGATGGAATCGTAATCGTCACATCACCACAGGAGATTGTCAATATGATTGTCAAAAAGGCCTACAACATGGCAGAGGCAATGCATATCACAGTGCTTGGTGTGGTAGAAAACTTCAGCTATCTCAAATGCCCTGACTGCGGCAGGGAGATAAAGCTTTTTGGAGAGAGCCATATAGACGAGATCGCCAAAGAGCTTTCAGTACCGGTACTTGGCAAGCTGCCACTCGATACATCATATGCAGCTATCGCCGATAAGGGTGATTTCTACAGCATAGAAAACGACCACCTCGCAAAAGCAACCGAAGTACTTGAGCGCATTTAAATATTTTGTAACTGTTCAGTGTCTATATAGTTACAATATTTCTTTATGAAGCAGGCATATATATCCGCCGGGCGCGGTATATATGCCTGTATTTAATAGAAAACCTTTAAGCATAATTCGTACAGAATCTTAATCGCATAGCGTAGCTCACGTGTATGTGGTCTGCGGCACCTGAATCCGCGGCATTCGCCCTGCACTGCCAAATATTAAACTTTCTTTAAATATGCAATTTCTCTATTTACATTTCGTTCCATTGGCTTCATAATCATATTACCCACGGATTAAACAATAGTTTTTATACTCAAAATTTACGAAAACAACCAAAAAAGGAAAAAAGAGTTAATTTTATTATCAATATTTACCCAAAAACAATAATTTTAACGTCAATTTTTATAAAAAAATGCCCTTGTTTTTGTGCATATTTTTGTCTATATTATCATGTAGTAAAGAGAAGGTAAAAGAAAGGCAAATAGGAGGAAAATATGAAGAAAATATTTGATGTATTGAATGTCATTAAACAAAAGCTCTTTGTAAAGAAAGACAAGATTCATTCAGAAAAATATTATCGCAGAATTGATTTTTTAAATAAATATTCGCTTTTATTCCATGCGATCATAGCGATGGCTATCGTATTTATAGTGGAGATTATCTCGCGCAGGAGCTTTATCTCTGCATGTAAGTTCGTAGATGCACATACACTTGCGTTCATGTACAACTCATTTTTAGTGTTTGTATCATTTTCACTTGTGTATCTGTTCAGGCGCAGGGCTTTTGCAAGGGTAATAATTACAGGCTTTTGGACTATCCTCGGAATCATCAACGGCTGTGTGCTTTCAAACCGTGTCACACCGTTTGGTTATACTGATTTAAAGTGTATTCCGGAGCTTTTAGCCATGAACAATACCAGCTATTTCACAGCGCAGCAGGCTACAATAGTTGTAGTTGGACTTGGTGCATTTGCACTGTTTCTTGTGGCTCTTTTTATCAAGGGACCTAAATATACAGGAAAAATCCGTTATGCAGGTGTTTCAGTGGCATTTTTAGCATTGCTTTTCGTAGCAATCCCTGTTACAACCAATGTGGCACAGAATACCAATGTAGTTGCCAGCTACTATTCAAATATCGCCCAGGGCTATGATGATTATGGCTTTGTATACTCATTCTCATCTACTGTAGTGGACCGTGGAATGAAAAAGCCGGAGGACTACAATAAGCAGAATGTGGAAGATGTGGAGCAGAAGGTCAATTCACAGAAGCAGACCACCACAGTGGACGGAAAGACCGGTCCAAACATCATCTGTGTGCTTTTAGAGTCATTCTGTGACCCGGACGAGATTAATTTCCTTCAGGTGAATGAGGATCCTATTCCTACATTCCATGAGCTTGAGAAAAACTATTCAAGCGGATATCTGAATGTACCTGTAGTCGGAGCAGGAACTGCTAACACAGAGTTTGAGATGCTTACAGGGCTCAGCATGCAGTATTTCGGTACAGGAGAGTATCCATACAAGACTATCTTAAAGCAGACAGATTGCGAGAGCATTGCCTCTGATTTATCTAAGATTGGATATGCAACACATGTAGTGCACAACAACGGTGGTAATTTCTACAGCCGTACCAATGCATTTTCTAAGATGGGCTTTGATACATTTACAAGCAAGGAGCTCATGAATATCACAGAGTACACTCCAAACGGAAGCTGGCCTACAGATGATATTCTCGTCAGCGAGACAATGAAGACCTTTGATGCTACACCGGATCAGTCTGATTTTACTTATATCATCACAGTTGGTACTCACGGTGACTATCCAAAGGAGCCTGTTATTGAAAATCCTACATACACCGTATCAGGTGTTGAGGATGAGGGCATGAAAAATGCCTGGACATATTATGTAAACCAGCTCAACGAGGCTGACCGCTTCATCAAGGAACTCACAGATGAGCTTTCTAAGAGAGATGAGGACACCATCGTTGTTATGTTTGGCGATCACCTCCCTACAATGGGACTTCAGAATTCTGATATGAAGTCAGGTGATATCTACAAGACAAAGTACATCACATGGAACAACATGGGACTGCCAAAGGAGGATGCTGACCTTTATGCTTACCAGCTTCTTGCCAAGACTACAGACACTGTAGGTATCCATGAGGGAACTATCATGAACTATCATCAGACTCAGATGAACAGTACAGATGAGGCATCATATCAGGATGGTCTTGACCTGTTACAGTACGATATCCTTTATGGAAAGCGCTACTGCTACAACGGCACAGATTTATATCCGGCTTCAGATCTTGTCATGGGAATTGACAAGGTGGAAATCACAAATGTGTCTGATTCATCAACCGGTGATACAGTATATATTTACGGTCATAACTTTACCAACTGGAGTAAGGTTTATATCAACGACTCCAAGGTGGCTTCGACTTATCTCTCAGCAGGTGTGCTTGCTATCAAGAAGGAAGACATCAGTGATGGTGATGAGATAACTGTGTGCCAGGTTGGATCTAGTGATACCATTTTCAGAAAGTCTGAGAATGCGTATACATATGTGGATCCTGCAGTGGAGCACGACAGTGAGTCGGAGACAGATGAACTGACAGAGAACCAGTAAAAAATATAATCCATGCCCCGCCGTCCTTGGCGGGGCATTTCTGCGTTGTGCGCCTAGCGGCGCACGTTTCTAACGGGTTAAAGTCCCGAATC
>OLRG01002442.1_pt1 | contig 13167 bp, 9 predicted proteins | sample 1672331 | NCBI WGS metagenome assembly OLRG01 (sample SAMEA3136672, study PRJEB25190) | human gut metagenome
ATTTAAATCACGATGGAATTTACTCTTGCACTGGAATTTACTTTTTCAAGTCAGCCTTCCAGTTTTGAAAGGTAAAGGAAATTTTTCAAAACTGTCAAGAAAATCACGTCGTTGACAAATGTATGTATTTATGCAATAATATTTTTGATTGTAGGCAATGAACATATGTAAGTACAGAAGATGTAGTGAAGCAGAGATGAAGTGTCACCGGCTGAGAGCATTTCACGCGAACCTTTTGGAAATTTCAGTATGGGAGTCTTCTGATGAAAAGCATTTGTCAAAAGTAAGTGCGTTAAGTTGGATGTTCGTGTAGCAGATCGAATACACATAAAAGAGTGCAGAGTTATAAGGACTCTGAAATAGGGTGGTACCGCGAGTAACATCGTCCCTTGTTAATCACAAGTGGCGGTGCTTTTTTTATTTTCAATAAAATGTTTACGTCCAAAGTTAAGCATAATTTCAAAATATGGAATATTTTGAAAGTTAGCTCTGAACAGTAACTTAAAATAAAAAGAGACGCTGAACTTAAAGAGTAGTAGAAAGGGGAATTAGGATGAAAGATAAAATCAACAGTATTTTATCAGAAGTGAAAACTAAGATTTCTGAAGCAGCAAATGAAAATGAACTGCAGAATGTGAAGAATGCATATGTTGGAAAACAGGGTGCGTTAAGTATGTTAATGAAGGAGATGCCGAAGCTTGACGCAGCGCTTCGCCCGGAGATGGGAAAGGTGCTCAACCAGGCTAAGAATCAGGTGACAGAGCTGATCAACTCTAAGAGAACAGAGCTGAAGCTGAAAGCATCTGAGGTTTCACCGGACTTTGACTGTTCTGTACCGGGAATCCTGCCACCGAACGGAGGACTTCATCCGATCACACAGATGTGCTATGACCTGAACGATGCATTCCGTTCTATGGGATTTGAGATTTTCCAGGAGGATGACATCACAAGTGAGTTATATGCATTTGATAAACTGAACTTCCCTCCGAATCATCCGGCAAGAGAGAGTATGGACACATACTGGCTGGAGGGTCATGACAGTGGAAGCACAAATGAGAAGCTTTGCCTGAGACCACATTTGACAGGAGGAAGTGTCCGTTATATGCAGACACATAAACCGCCGTATCGTTTTGTATATCCGGGACGTGTATATCGTAACGAGACAACAGATTCACATCATGAGAGAGCATTTTTCCAGTATGAGGCTCTGATCGTGGATAAGGATATCAAGTTCACAGACGGAAAAGTTATGATCCAGAGCATTTTAAGTAAAGTATTCGGAAGAGACGTTCCGGTAAGAATGCGTTCCGGTTTCTTCCCATTTGTAGAGCCAGGATTTGAGATCGACATGGAGTGTCAGGTGTGCGGCGGAAAAGGCTGCAGCGTATGTAAACATGTGGGCTGGATCGAGGTTATGCCGGGTGGATCACCACATCCAAATGTACTTCGTGCAGCAGGACTGGATCCGGATGAGTACACAGGTTTCTATGTAAACATTGGTCTGGACAGACTGGTCATGATGCGTTACGGCGTGGATGACGTAAGATTGTTCCACAGTGGCGATTTAAGATTCCTGAGACAGTTCAGATAAGCGGAGGAGAATAAAGATGAAATTATCATTATCATGGATTAAAGATTTTGTAAATATCCCTGAAGATATGGATATGAAACAGCTTGCATATGATCTGACTATGGATACTGTTGAGGTTGAGGACGTCGAGTACCTGGCAGACCGTTTTGACCATATGGTAGTAGGTGTGATCGAGGATATCGAGCCACATCCAAATGCAGACAAACTTCGTGTCTGCAAAGTAGACATCGGTGACGGTGAGATCAAAGACATCGTCTGCGGTGGTATCAATCTGGAAAAAGGTATGCGTGTTGCCGTATCCTGCCCGGGAGCAATTGTCCGCTGGCATGGTGAGGGAGAGCCTGTTGAGATCAAGAAGTCTAAACTTCGCGGCGTGGCTTCCTACGGAATGATCTGTGCATCTGACGAGATCGGACTGGGAGATCTCTTCCCGGCATCTCAGGAAGCAGAGATTCTTGACCTGTCCGCATTTGATGTACCGGCAGGAACAACTCTGGCAGATGCCCTTGATTTGAACGACGTTCTTCTTGAGATTGATAACAAATCAATGACAAACAGACCGGATCTGTGGGGACACTATGGTATCGCCCGCGAGATCGCAGCATTATACAATTTGCCACTGGCTGAGATCAAGCCATTTGAGACAGATGTACAGTCTGATTTTAATGTAGAGATTGCTGATCCAGACAGATGTCCAAGATATATCGGAGTAGAAATGTCTGGTGTAAATGTAAAAGAGGCACCATATCAGATGCAGAGTAGAATCTGGAAGGTTGGTATGCGTCCAATCAATGCATTGGTTGACATTACAAACTATGTGATGCTCGCAACTGGTAACCCGACACATGCATTTGACGCAGATAACATTTCTGATCACATCGTTGTAAGACATGCAGCAGAAAATGAGAAGTTACTTCTTCTTAATGACAAAGAGCTTTCTCTTTGTACAGATGATCTTGTAATTACAGATTCCGAGGGACCTGTTGCACTGGCCGGTGTTATGGGTGGAGCAAAGGATTCTATCCTGCCTAAGACAGAGCGTGTCATTCTTGAGGTCGCAAACTTCGAGGCAGCAGGAATCAGAAGAACTGCACTTCGTTATGATAACCGTACAGAAGCTTCTTCAAGATATGAAAAAGCTATCGATCCTGAGAGATGCGGCCAGGCACTTGCGCTTTCCATGCAGTATTTCAAAGAGCTGTATCCGGAAATGAAAGTGACAGGTTACTGTGATAAATATGTAAAGAAACTCAAGAGAGCTGAGATTGATGTAAACCTTGTATGGCTTGAGAAGAGACTTGGAAAGCATCTGACAAATGATGAGATCCAGGGCAAGCTTGAGAAACTTGGATTTGATGTACAGATCAATGGTGAGGACATGCACGTTATCGCTCCGACATGGCGTTCTACAGGTGACATTTCCATTAAAGATGATGTAATGGAAGAAGTTGCCAGAATGTATGGATACGACAATTTCGAGCCAACATCATTTACAACAACATTTGACAGTGCAATCAATCAGAAAGATCAGGATCTTGTAAGAAATATGAAAGAGTTCCTTGCAATTCGTTGTGGAATGCAGGAAATCTACACATATCCTTGGGTAAATGATGTATATCTGAATGCAATTATGCAGACGACAGAAGGAATGCTTCGTCTTTCAACACCACCGGCACCGGATCTCAGTTACCTGCGTGCTTCTCTGCTTCCGAACATTTGCGAGGCAGTTGCAAAGAATGAGCGTTACTTCAATGATTTCTCAATCTTTGAGGAAGCTCAGGTATTCCATGATGCGAACTATACTTCACCATACGACAAGTCTGAGTTACTGCCAGAGCAGCGCCGCCATATTGCCGGAGCATTTGCAAGCAGTGTGAAAGATGTGAAAGAGCTCTTCCAGGAAGCAAAAGGTGTTCTGGAGTATATGCCACGTTATACACATCAGGCAGCATTTGAGTTCAGAAAAGAAGAGAAACCAGTATGGGCTGACAATGTAGTATGGCTCAACATTTACCGTGGAGATGAGAAGATTGGTGATATGGGACTTCTGGCTAAGAAGGCATCTATGGACTGCGGAATCAAGAATCTGTCCGTAATGCTCTTTGAATTAGATGTTCTGAAACTGAAACCACTCATTTCCAGAACCAATAAATTCACTCACCTTGCAGCATATCCGGAGAACGAGTATGATATTTCCATGCTCTTTGACTCCAATGCAGTATGGAGTGACATGCATGAGGCAATTCTTGGCAAGAAGAAAGCCAGCGAATTCCTTAAGAAAGCAGATTTTGTAGATGAGTACCGTGGAAAACAAATCCCACAGGGCAAGAAATCTGTGACAATCAGACTGACCATCGGATCTAATGAGAAGACACTGACTTCCCAGGAGATTGAAAATGTAGCAAATCAGGTTATGAAGAAGCTGCAGAAGAAGATGGGAGCAGAGCTGAGAACTCAGTAAATGAAATAACTTAACAGAACATAATTAATCCAGCTACTAATGTCAAGATATGATTTGTTTTCTGATTTTCATACGCCACCTATTTTAGTCTGACAGTGCAAACTCGCCGATAAATCGGCTCAGACAGTGCACTATACAGACTAAGTTAGGCGTAAGAAAATCTGGAAAATAAAATCAATTATCGTGACATCAGCAGCTGGATTTTATTATGTGCGAAGTTATTGGAAGGCGGAAGGAGAGCGGTGGATTGGTAGGAGAAAGTGTCTGGTCGGCATAGAGTGGTGGAATACGAGAGAGTATATAAATCAGGTCAGGAGCCGTAGAGCTTCTTTAAATTAACTATTGTATTTGATTCATATTTATGATATTCTAAATCCACGCAGATGGCACTTCTTGTTATCTGCAAAAGGTATCTATTTAATTTCATTCATTTCGGAGGCTCAGAGTATCGGGTGTTATTCCAAAGTGATGAACGTGTGACAAGTGAATATAGGCTGGGAAGAAACCTGGTGCGGCACAGAATGTTATTTGAAGAATAGCATATCCAACTGGAATATACTATTAATATATGGTAAAATATCTTTAGATAATCTTTTCTCAGACTATAGGAAGTTGTCGGAGAGGAGAGTATATGTCAAAAAGAACAGGAATTAAAGTACAAAAGAACCGTACAGATGACGAGTTTATCATGCTTCCAACCGTGGATTTTTGTTTCAAAGAACTGATGAGAAATGAAAAGGTACGAAAAGGAATTATTGCAGCGTTGTTGGGAGTAAGACCGGAAGAAATCAAGGAGACAAGATTATTGCCGACCGTACTCAGAAAAGAGTATGAAGATGATAAATATGGGGTTTTGGATGTGCGTGTTGAAATGCATGATGGTACACAGATAGACTTTGAGATGCAGGTGGCAGAATTTGATTTCTGGAAAAAGCGCATTGTGTTTTATCTGAGCAAGATGGTCACAGATCAGATTCATAAAGGCGATGATTATGACAAAATTCAGAAATGCATCCATGTCAGTATCCTGGATTTTGTACATTTCCCGGAGGATAGCAGGTGCTATCGGAAGATTACATTTTGTGATACCAAGACGGGAGAAGTTTATACAGATGTTATGGAGATTCATGTGTTGGAATTGGGAAAATTACCACCGGAAGATCAAAATGAAGAAGGGATCATAAGGTGGATGCGATTCCTTAATGCAAAGAGCCGGAAGGAGTTAAAAGAGATGGCAAAGCAGGACGAGTATTTTGGAGAAGCGTATGAAGAACTGGACAGACTCAGTGCGGACGAGAAGAAGCGTCTGGAGTATGAGACGAGATTGAAGTATAAACGGGACAAGTATGCGCAGCTCCATTATGCGACCAGGATTGGAAGAGAAGAAGGTGAACGAATTGGAAGAGAAGAAGGTCAGAATGAAATGATTCGTTCCATGTGGAAGGCAGGGATTTCAGAAGAACAGATTGCGTCAATTGCACAGAAGACAGTGGAAGAAGTGAGAAAATTGTGTAAATAATTTTTGGTATACAGGAAGAGCAGAAAGAAATAAAAAGAGCATAAGAGATGAAAGAGTGTGAGGAAGGAAACCAATCAGATTTGAGTTTCCTTCGTTTTATTTAATGTGAGAAATTATTAGGAGTAGAAAGAAGGTAAGTTGGTTTGTTGGTTATGTAGCAAAATCAGCAAAAACATTTTTAAGGATGAAAAACATTCCTTTATACAACATTGATGAACCGCTTAGTATATACAAAAATAGTCTTGTGATTTTTACTAATGAAATATCCATACACTTTGGTGGAAGTGTATAAAAATTACACAAAAATCGGCATAACTTACTTGACAATTGTGCAATTTAGAGACTATAGTTAAATATATACGTTCTGATTTAGAGCTATTTTCCAAAATATTTCATATCATAGAAAACTGTTAGAATTTCAGTGTATTTTTTGAGAAATCATTAAAAAAGTGCGAGTTTTTTAGAGAGTTCTGTGATGATATGTGGCTTTGGTCAGACAGATAACAAGAAGGGGGCGGCTTATGAAATCTGTGATTGAAAGACTGGATGATATTGAGAACACTGCGCGCAGTATTGTGGCGAAGGCAGAAGAAGATAAGAGTCAGGTTGAGCAGGAGATTCAGGCGCAGAGAGATCAGTTTGATAAAGAACTGGATGAGAAGACGCAGGCAGAACTTACCAGAATCCGGGAAGATGGAAAGCGGCAGGTCGATGAACTCCTGAAGAGTCAGCGTGAGAAGAATCACGAGGCAGTTCAGACATTGGAAAAGGAATATGAGATGGCTCATGCAGTTTATGCAGAAGGTATTTTGCGTCATATAATAGAAGTGTAATATAAGATGCCAGTGGGAGCGTGAAGCGAGGAGTAAACCACAGGTATCAGAATTTCAGACATTTCAAAAAGAAATATAGCGAGGAAGAGAACAATGGGCAATGTGATGGCATACAGCGGACTTACGACGAAGATCCGCGCAATGCAGGCAAAGCTTCTTACACAGGCTGACTATGAGACTATTTCCGGTTTTACGGATGTTGTGCAGGTGGTGGAATTTCTGAAGACGAAACCGGCCTACGCAGTCTATATGGATCAGTTGGAACTGGCGCATCTTCATCGAGGTGATATTGAGAAGATGTTGTATCAGTCTCTGTATAATGATTACACAAGAATCTTCCGGTTTGCGGGAATCGACCAGAAGAAATTTCTGAAGATTTACTGGAAGAAGTATGAAGTCAGTGTGATCAACTATTGTCTGAGAATCGTATTTAACCATTATGACAAGCCTTATGACCTGGATTATAAGAAGGAATTTTTTGATAAATATTCAAAACTTTCTATTGATAAGTTGATAACTTCCACAAATATCGACGAACTTGTGGATAACTTACGGGGCAGTGAGTATTATGAAGCATTAAAACCAATCCGGGATTCCGGGGCAGCGACATTATTTGACTACGATCAGGCACTGGAGCTTTACTATTTTACTAATTACTGGAGGCGGGGAAGAAAGGTATTCTCCGGAAAATCCAGAGAGCGTTTTTCAAGAGATGTGGGAATCAAGATGGATCTCATGAACATTCAATGGGCGTACCGTGCGAAGCAGTATTATCGTATGCTTCCGGCAGAAATCTATGCACTGACGCTTCCACATCATTTTCATTTAAGTACGGAAGAATTTAAGGCAATCGTGGAAGCACCGAATGTGGAAGAGATGAAAAAGCAGATTGAGAATACTTACTATGGAACACATGTCCACATGAAAGAGGGGCAGTCCATAGAAAAGAGTATCAAAGATATTTTACGGGATCTCTATATATCTGACAGGCAGAAGGATCCTTACTCCGATGCAACGATGCACGCATTTTTATTCTTGAAGGAGCAGGAAATCGACAAGCTGACGACAGCGTTAGAGTGTATCCGTTATGGACTGACCAGACAGGAGATATTGACATACTTGGGAGGTGAGAGCAAGTGATTGTAAAAATGAGATTCTTAAATATCAGCGGTCCGAGAGATGACATCGACCGGGTATGCGAGAAATATCTGTCAAAATATGAGATGCAGATTGAAAATGCGGTGACAGAACTTAAGACGACGGAAAATATCATGCCGTTCGTGGAAGTGAACCCGTACAGAGATCCGCTTGCAAAGGCAGAGCAGTTCGCACAGCTTCTGCCGGAGGACGGGGAAATTCGGGCAGATCTGTCAGGATCAAAGGATGATATGCTGGCGCTGATCCGGGATCTGAATCATGATTATCTGGGACTTGTGGAAGACAGAGAAAGGCTGAAGCTCAAGAAGGAAGAATTGCTTGGAAAGGAAAATGTCCTGAAACCATTTTCTGCGTTGAAAGTGGATGTTCATAAAGCATTGCAGTATCAGTACATGCAGGTACGGTTCGGACGCATTTCGCTTGACTATTACAGACGTCTTGAAAAATATCTGGCCGACAGCCTGAATGCCATATTTCTGGAGGCTGGAAAAGACAAAGGTTTTGTCTATGGCTGTTACATAGCGGCAAATGCGGATATTGCGAAAGCGGATAACACATTCCGGGCACTGCATTTTGAGAGAATTGACGTGACAGATGCTTACATCGGAACTCCTAAAGAAGCGTGTGAGAAGCTGGATCAGGATATTGAAGCAGTGCAAAAAGATATTGACGCAGATGAGGATAAGATTACAGCACTTATGAAACGTAATGCAGCCAAGCTTCTGGGAGCGAGAAAGAGACTGCAGGAGCTTGCGGACAACTTTGATATCCGTAAACTTGCAGCGAGAGTGACCAGTGAGGATGAGAGGGATGAGTTCTATATCTTATGTGGCTGGATGAGTGAAAAGGATGTAGATGCGCTTCTTGCTGAGACCCAGGATGACGATAAGATCAGTATCATGGTCGAAGATGAGCGTGACCAGTATTTTGGTGATCCCCCGACAAAGCTTGAGAACCCGAAGGTATTTAAACCATTTGAAATGTTTATCAAGATGTACGGACTTCCGGCTCACGATGAGATGGACCCGACCATGTTCGTGGCACTGACCTATACATTTATATTCGGAGCCATGTTCGGAGATCTTGGCCAGGGCTTCTGCCTCTTTGCAATTGGCGGAATCCTGTATCTGACAAAGAAGATCAATCTGGCAGGAATTATTTCCATTGCAGGTATTTTTTCCATGTTCTTCGGATTTATGTTCGGAAGCGTATTTGGATTTGAAGATATTATTGAAGCCCACTGGTTAAGGCCTGTATCGGCAATGACGAATCTGCCGTTTATCGGGCAGCTTAACTCCGTATTCGTCGTTGCCATTGCATTTGGTATGGCACTGAATATTCTGGTGATGATCTTCAATATTATCAATTCGGCGAAAGCCCACGATAAGGAAAATATGTTATTCTCCACCAATGGTGTGGCAGGACTTGTATTTTATGGATTCCTGGTACTGACAGTAGTACTTTATATGACCGGACACAAGACTCCGGGAAATGTAATGCTTGTGATTTTCCTTGGAATTCCGGTGCTCCTCTTTGTATTTAAAGAGCCACTTGGAAATCTGGTAGAGAAACGTCATAAGAAAATGGAAGGCGGCAAGGTCATGTTCTTTGTACAGGCATTTTTTGAATTGTTCGAGACCATGTTAAGCTACTTCTCCAATACCATTTCTTATGTGCGTATCGGAGCATTTGCAGTGAGCCATGCGGCAATGATGGAAGTTGTACTGATGCTCTCCGGAGCGAGTGCGGGAAGCACGAACTGGATCATATTTGTCATCGGTAATATCATAGTCTGTGGACTGGAAGGACTGGTAGTTGGTATCCAGGTTCTGCGTCTGGAATATTACGAGATGTTCAGCCGTTTTTATAAAGGAACAGGAAGAGAATTCAAACCATTTCATAAACAGAGCGAGTAGGAGGAAGAAGTCATGACATTAACTGTAAAATTATTACTGGTGGCAGCACTGGTACTTGGAATTATCGTACCATTTGGATATTTCCTTAAGGGAGAGAGAAGTAAGAAACGTTACAAACGTGCACTTGGAGCAAATGTTGTCTTTTATTTTGGAGCATTTGCCATCGCAGCGATCATGTTATTTTCCGGAGATCCGGTATACGCTGCAGAGACAACAGCAGCCGCTTCAAATGCAACTGGATTTGGTTATATCGCAGCCGCACTGTCAACCGGTCTTTCCTGTGTCGGTGGTGGTATTGCCGTAGCAAGTGCAGCAAGTGCCGCTCTTGGAGCAATCAGCGAGGACTCCAGCGCACTTGGTAAGTCACTGATCTTCGTAGGACTGGCAGAAGGTGTGTGTCTGTATGGACTGATCATCTCCTTCATGATCCTCGGTAAATTATAAGATGAAAATGTATCTGATCAGTGATAATGTCGATACTCTGACGGGACTGAGACTGGCGGGCGTAGATGGAGTCGTTGTACATGAAAGAAACGAACTGCGTGAAGAATTAGAAAATGCCATGAATGACAAAGAAGTTGGTGTCATTCTGCTGACTGAGCGGTTCGGACGGGAGTTCCCGGATCTTATCAACGAGATTAAGTTACAGCGGACCATGCCGCTTTTGATCGAGATTCCGGACAGACACGGAACCGGACGTAAAAAAGACTTTATCACATCGTATGTGAATGAGGCTATAGGATTAAAACTATAGGAAGCAGGTGATTGTGTGACAGTAGATGAGAAGATAACAAGACTGCAGGAATCTGCAATGCAGGAGGCAAGAAGCAAAGGGAATGCGATTGTGGAACAGCATAAGAAGGCGCTTACCCATGTCTTTGAGCAACATAAAGCAGAGGCACTGATACAGGCAGACACAAGAATCAAGGCTGAAAAGACTAGCGTGAAGCAGCAGCTTGGTATGGCGAATTCAAAGGCTGCGCTGGAACTTAAGCGAGAGCTTGGAGCTGCCCAGAAGCGTTTGAAAAAGCAGCTTTTTAAAGAAGTCGAAGAAAAACTGTCTGCATATATGAAGACGGAAAAATATCAGGATCTTCTGGTAAAATATATTGAAAAAGCGGTAGCATATTCTGACCGCGGTGAGATGACGATCTATGTTAATCCGACAGATGCAGATAAGAAAGCGTATCTGGAGGAGAAGACCGGATTTACACTGAGCATCAGCAAAGAAGACTTTATCGGTGGAATCCGTGCAGTCATTCCAGAGAGAAATATTCTGGTAGATTATGCATTTAAGGGCGCGCTGGAGAGAGAATATCAGAAGTTCGCATTTGGAGGAGGTATGGGCAGTGGACGCTAAACATACTGGAAAAATATATGGAATTAACGGCCCTGTCATTTATCTGAAAGGCAGGACCGGATTTAAGATGTCCGAGATGGTCTATGTAGGAGAAGAACGTCTGGTAGGAGAGGTTATTTCTCTGGATAAGGACAGAACAACGATTCAGGTCTATGAGGAGACTTCCGGTCTGAAGCCGGGAGAGATTGTGGAGGGTACCGGAGAAGCAGTATCAGTTATCCTCGCACCTGGAATTATCAATAATATTTTCGACGGAATTGAACGTCCGCTGGAAAAGATTGCACAGGCAAGTAATGGTGCATTTATTACAAGAGGTGTCAGTGTAGATTCTCTGGACCTTGATAAATTGTGGGATACACACATGACGGTTGCAGAAGGTGACGCACTCCAGGGCGGGGCAATCATTGCAGAAGTTCCGGAGACTCACGCAATTGTGCACAAATGTATGGTTCCGCCGGATGTGGAAGGAATCGTGGTCAGTGTCGTACCTGACGGACAGTATCATATCAATGATACACTTGTTGTGATCGAGACAACAGAAGGAGAGAGAAAAGAACTCTCCATGATGCAGAAATGGCCGATCCGTGTACCAAGACCGGTACACCACCGCTATTCTGCAAGAGTTCCGCTTGTGACGGGACAGCGTGTCATGGATACTATGTTCCCTCTGGCGAAAGGCGGAACAGCCGCAATTCCGGGAGGATTCGGAACAGGAAAGACGATGAGCCAGCATCAGATTGCAAAATGGTCCGATGCGGACATTATTGTATATATCGGATGCGGAGAGCGCGGAAATGAGATGACACAGGTTCTGGAGGAGTTCTCAGAACTGGTGGATCCAAGAACGGGGAATCCGCTGATGGACAGAACGACTCTGATTGCCAACACATCCAACATGCCGGTAGCTGCCCGTGAGGCATCTATTTACACAGGACTTACACTGGCTGAGTATTATCGTGACATGGGATATGATGTCGCAATTATGGCGGATTCTACATCTCGTTGGGCAGAGGCTCTTCGTGAGCTGTCCGGACGTCTGGAAGAGATGCCGGCAGAGGAAGGTTTCCCGGCTTATCTGGCTTCCCGTCTGTCCGCTTTCTATGAGAGAGCCGGCATGATGGAAAACCTGAACGGAACCGAGGGAAGCGTATCGATCATCGGTGCCGTATCCCCGCAGGGCGGCGATTTCTCCGAACCGGTTACGATGAACACCAAACGTTTCGTCCGCTGTTTCTGGGGACTGGACAAATCACTGGCTTACGCGAGACATTTCCCGGCGATCCACTGGCTGACCAGTTACAGCGAATATCTGAATGATCTGGCACCATGGTACCAGACCCATGTAAATAAAAACTTTATCGATCTTAGAAATCAAATCATGGCTCTTTTAAATACCGAGAGCAGCCTGATGGAGATCGTAAAACTGATCGGAAGCGACGTTCTCCCGGATGACCAGAAACTCGTCCTTGAGATCGCCCGTGTGATCCGTCTGGGCTTCTTACAGCAGAACGCCTTCCATGCAGACGATACCTGCGTACCGCTGGAAAAGCAGTATAAGATGATGGAAATTATTTTATATCTGTATAAAAAGGCAAAAGCTCTCGTGACGATGGGCATGCCGATGTCTATCCTGAAAGAGGACAATATTTTCGAGAAAATCATCGCGATCAAATACGATGTGCCAAACGACAAACCGGAAATGTTTGACGATTATAAAAAAGCTGTTGATATCTTCTACGATAAAGTACTGGAAAAGAACGGATAAGGAGGATGGAATTATGGCAATTGAATATCTTGGCTTAAGTGAAATCAATGGTCCTCTGGTAGTTCTGGAGGGTGTCAAAAATGCAGCATATGAAGAGATTGTAGAATTTACCATCGACGGAAAAGAAAAGAAACTGGGACGAATTGTGGAGGTCTACGAGGACAAAGCCGTGATCCAGGTTTTCGAGGGTTCCGACAATATGTCCCTCGACAACACCCACACCCGTCTGACCGGTCACCCGATGGAGATCGGTCTTTCCGAGAAGATCCTGGGACGTACCTTCGACGGTATCGGCAACCCGATCGACGGTCTGGGACCGATCGTGGCAGACACCAAAGCAAATATCAACGGTCTGCCGTTAAATCCGGTCACCCGTGAATATCCGCGTAACTATATCCGTACCGGTATCTCCGCAATCGATGGTCTGACCACCCTGATCCGTGGACAGAAGCTTCCGATTTTCTCCGGAAACGGTCTTCCTCATGATAAGCTGGCTGCACAGATCGTGCGTCAGGCTTCTCTGGGCGCTGATTCTGATGAGAATTTCGCCATTGTGTTTGCTGC
>OLRG01002444.1_pt1 | contig 13158 bp, 8 predicted proteins | sample 1672331 | NCBI WGS metagenome assembly OLRG01 (sample SAMEA3136672, study PRJEB25190) | human gut metagenome
CGATGGGGCGGGGGCCCAGATTGCAGCCGCCGGGCATGGCCACCTGTGCCTTGCCAAAGCGGGAGAGCAGTGCACCCAGGAAGTAGTAGCTGGCACGCATCTGGCGGGACAGATCGTCCGGAACGTTGGTGCAGTTCAGGTGGGTGGTGTCGATCTCGTAGGTATTGCGGTTCAGCATCTTGATGCTGGCACCCAGGGTGCTCAGGATCTTCAGGCTGACTGCCACATCACTGATGTCCGGCAGGTTTTCGATCACACAGACATCTGCCGCCAGAATGGTGGCAGGCAGAATGCCCACAGCCGCATTTTTTGCACCGGAAATGGTAACTTCGCCATGCAGGGGCTTGCCGCCCGTAATAACAAACTTTTCCAATTTTATAATCTCCTTGTCGCAGGCCCGCCAGCGGCAGGGCCACTCAGGGTTCTTGCTTGATCTCTCCGCGCACCGCTGGGCACACACCCTCACGATACAACTATCTTATTATACACAACTTCGGGCAAAAAGCAAAGCCCCCTTTTCCCCTGCCGGATTATTTTCTGTTTTGCCCAGAATCTGCGGAGATATTCGACATTTTTGTTTCTTATTTCAAAAATTTTACAATCAGCGCCCCTTACCAGACGCAATCCTCGCTGCAGGTCTCCTTGATCCAGCCCAGCTGATAGGCCTTGACCAGCTGCTTCAGGTCGTGTACCCGCTCCCGAAGGATCTCTCCCTCGTCCGTCTCTTCCACCAGAATGCGGTGGTTCTCCGTTTCCAGTATGTTCTTCTGCGACACGATGTCGATGTTTTCGTTCACGGCCTTTTCAGCACTGACAAAGGGCTGATGGGTCCGCAGGGACATGGTGCGGCTGGAGTACACCAGCGTGTACCCTGCAATGCCGGTCTTTTCATGGTAGGCGCGGCAGAACCCGCCGTCAATGACGACCAGACGGCCCCCGCCCTTGATGGGGCTCTCGCCGCTCTTCTCCCGCACCGGCACATGGCCGTTGACGATGTGGCTGGTGCCGGGCAGACCGAATTCCGCCAGGATACGGCGGCAGGCGGCCTCTTCATTGTACCATGTATAATAGGGGTCCTTGACTTCCTCGTGGGTGGCGGGGTCGGCAATATACAGCCGCTCAAAGGTGGTCATGGCGCTGCGGCCGAACAACGGCGACAGCTTGCCGCACCACAGATACCACAAAAAGTCCTGACCGCTCCGCCGGGCCGCGCTGCCCTCGGGGGCAAAGTAGCCGCGGCGTGCCCGCTCGTCACAGTAGTCCATCAAGCCGCGGCCCGAGTAGTTGTGTCCCTCGAACCGCTCCACGGCAAAGCTGCCGGTCCTGGTCATGGGCACCACACCGTGGTAGAGCAGGTTGCCGTTCTCGATGTGGTAAACGCTGCCCTTGGCATACAAAAATTCCACATGCTGCTGCAAGCGCTCGCTCTGCCGGAAGGATTCCACCAGCTTGCGGAGCACCAGCCGCTCATCATCATTCAGGGCGGCGGGGTCTGCCGGGTCCACGGTGGGGAAGCTGGTGTCCCGCAGGGGGTATGCCTGCCCGTTCAGGGTCACTGTTCCCTTTTTCCAATCGATGTGCCGCAGGAAATCCCGACCCTGCATCTTGAAATCCGGGTTGCGGTCGATGACCTTGCACTCCATCTTGAGCATCAGAATGGTCACGGCCTTGTGCATCACGGCACAGCGGTGGAGCATTCCCTCGGTGTAAGGGCCGCGCGCCGCATCGGTGTGGGGCATCCAGAGGGTCAGGTCGTCATTTCCGTAGAACTGCTCGGCCATCCGCTGCAGATGCCGCAGGTTGATGCCGTAGCAATCCTCGAGCATGGCATGGTTGTGGTAGGCCAGTGTCGTTTTGAGCACAGTGCAGACGCAGATGGGACTTCCGGCGGCGGCACCCATCCAGACCACGTCATGGTTGCCCCACTGGATATCCACATGGTGGTGGCGCATGAGCCGGTCCAGAATGATGTCAGGCCGGGGGCCGCGGTCAAACAGGTCCCCCACGATGTGCAGCTTGTCCACAGCCAGCCGCTTGATGAGCTCACACAGCCGGACGATGAACCGGTCGGCGCGGCCATTTTCGATGATGCTGCCCACGATCTGCCCATAATAAAGGTCCTTGTCGTGGTCCTCAAAGTGGGCATGGAGCAGCTCATCCAGAATATACCCGCAGCTGGACGGCAGGCAGGAGCGCACATGCTGCCGGGTATGCTTGGAGGATACCAACCGGCAGATATCAATAAGCTGAAGCAGGGTCTCTGTGTACCAGTGGTCAAGCGCTTCCTCATCCGCGCACTCGGCTTTGAGCTGGGGCAGCTTCTCGTTGGGATAATAGATGAGCGTTGCCAGCTCGGCACGGGTCTGTTCCGGCACACTGTCCCCCAGCACGATGTCCACCTTTTCCCGGATGACACCTGAAGCCGAGTTCAGGATGTGGACAAAGGCCTCGTTTTCACCGTGCAGGTCGCTCATAAAATGTTCGGTGCCCTTGGGCAGCTTGAGCAGGGCCTGGGTGCTGATGATCTCACTGGCGGCGGCCGCCTGCGAGGGGTAATCCCGTGCCAGCAGGGAGAGATATTTCAAATGATCCCGGATCTCCTCGTTTTCGGTGCGCATGACATCCTCCGTCTGATATGTAGTATTTTTGCATGATATATAATATTCTATCATAGTATACCACATTCCATGTCATAAATGGTATAATAAACAAGAGTAATTCTGTCAAATCTTTTGCAAAGGACTTGGATATTATGCCCAAAACCATTTCTGTTGCCGTGCCGGAAGCCTGTACTCTCTGCCCCAGGCAGTGCAAAGCCGACCGGGCCGCCGGGCAGACGGGCTTCTGCGGGGCGGGCCGCACCCTGAAAGCGGCCCGCGCGGCCCTGCACTTCTGGGAGGAGCCCTGCATCAGCGGCACCCGGGGCAGCGGCACGGTGTTTTTCTCCGGCTGCACCCTCAAGTGCTGCTTCTGCCAGAACTACCCCATCAGCGCCGAGGGACTGGGCAAGGAGATCACCGTAGAGCGCCTGGCCGAGATCTTTCTGGACCTGCAGGCGCAGGGAGCCCACAACATCAACCTTGTCACGCCTGGGCAGTGGCGGCCCTGGATCATCGCCGCCCTCGACCTGGCCCGGGCGCAGGGGCTGCATCTGCCCATCGTCTGCAACACCGGCGGATACGAGACCGTGGAGAGCGTGCACGCCTGGCGCGGCTTCATCGACATCTGGCTGGCCGACCTGAAATATGTTTCCCCTGCCCTTTCGGCAGAGCTTTCCGCCGCGCCGGACTATTTTGCACAGGCCAGGCCCGCCATTGAAGCCATGATGGCTCAGGCCGGGCACCCTGTTTTTGACAGCGAGGGCATCCTGCAGCGGGGCGTGATCCTGCGCCACCTTGCCCTGCCCGGCCATGTGGACGACAGCTTTGCCGTGCTCGATCAGATGGCGGCTTGGAACAAGGCCGACCCCGGGTGCTTCCTGCCCAGCGTGATGAGCCAGTACACCCCCTTCTATCAGGCGGCAGACCACGGTATCGGGCGGCGCATCACCACCTACGAATACCGCCGGGTGGTCAACTACGCCATGGATCTTGGCCTCAGTTCTGGCTATATGCAGCAGAAGAGCAGTGCAAAGGAAGAGTATACGCCCAGCTTTGACCTAACGGGGGTGTGAACCCCACCGTCATCCCTGAGGGGTTCTTTCGTCAAAACAACCAAAATTTCTTTTTCTTTTTCTCTCGGCCGAAACAGCATTTGCTTGCTATCCGGTGCGCAGTGCGGTATAATGGATACAACAATGTGTTCTCACATGAAATGGATCCCAGAAACGACTTTTTAGGAGGAGCGTTATGGAACACTACAATCCCATCCTCGGCAGCGAGCCCAACGGCCAGAAATTTATCACCTGCGGCGAGATCATGCTCCGTCTGACCCCGCCGAACTACGAAAAGATCCGCATGGCATCCAGCTTTGAAGCCAGCTACGGCGGCAGCGAGGCCAACATTGCACTGGCCCTGGCCAACCTGGGTGTGGACAGCACCTTCTTCAGTGTAGTGCCCAACAACAGCCTGGGCAAGAGCGCGGTGCGCTGGCTGCGCTCCAACGATGTGCATTGCACCCCCATGATCCTGACCGAGCCCAACGAGACCCCCTCCAACCGGCTGGGTACTTATTATCTGGAGACTGGCTACGGCATCCGCGCTTCCAAGGTCATTTATGACCGCAAGCACAGTGCCATTACCGAGTATGACTTTTCTCAGGTCGATCTGGACGCTCTGCTGGACGGCTACGACTGGCTGCACCTGAGCGGCATTACCCCGGCACTGGGCCCCAACTGCCGCGGCCTCATCATCGATATGCTCAAGGTAGCCAAAAAGAAGGGCCTGACCGTCAGCTTTGACGGCAACTTCCGCTCTACCCTGTGGAGCTGGGAGGAAGCCCGCGATTTCTGCACCGAGTGCCTGCCTTATGTTGACGTTCTGCTGGGCATTGAGCCCTACCACCTGTGGAAGGACGACAACGATCACAGCAAGGGCGACTGGAAGGACGGCGTGCCCCTGCAGCCCAGCTATGAGCAGCAGGACGAGATCTTCCAGCATTTCATTGCCCGCTATCCCAACCTCAAGTGCATTGCCCGCCATGTGCGCTATGCCCACAGCGGCAGCGAGAACAGCCTCAAGGCCTTTATGTGGTACGACGGCCACACCTTTGAGAGCAAGCTCTACACCTTTAATATTCTGGACCGCGTGGGCGGCGGCGATGCCTTTGCCAGCGGCCTGATCTACGCCATGCTCCACGACTACCGCGCCATGGACATGATCAACTTTGCCGTGGCAAGCAGCGCCATCAAGCACACCATCCACGGCGATGCCAACATCACCGATGATGTCAGCTCCATCCGCAACCTGATGAACATGAACTACGACATCAAGCGGTAACATTCCTTTATACGCAAAGATCCCCTCCGATACTCACACACCGGAGGGGATTTTCCATATCAGAAACGCATCAGGAAAGGATCATGCGGTCGTTGGCGAACTCGCCGCCGGACGCGATCTGGAACTTGGCCAGCAGGTCGGAGACATGCAGGTTCTTCTTCTCTTCCCCGGAGACATCATAGATGATGTGGCCCTCGTGCATCATGATCAGGCGGTTGCCGTACTTGATGGCATCCTTCATGTTGTGGGTGATCATCATGGTGGTCAGGTGGTTCTCCTCCACGATCTTGGCCGAGAGGGTCAGCACCTTGAGCGCCGTCTTGGGGTCCAGAGCGGCGGTGTGCTCATCCAGCAGCAGGAGCTTGGGCTTGTTCATGGTAGCCATGAGCAGGGTCAGTGCCTGACGCTGACCGCCGGACAGCAGGCCCACGCGGGCGGTCAGGCGATCCTCCAGGCCCAGGTCCAGGCTCTTGAGCAGTTCACGGTAGCGCTCCCGTTCGGCCTTGGTGATACCGATCCTCAGGCCGCGCCGCTTGCCGCGCCGGGCGGCCAGAGCAAGGTTCTCCTCGATCTGCATGGTGGCGGCGGTGCCGGTCATGGGGTCCTGGAACACGCGGCCGATGTAGGCGGCGCGCTGGTGCTCCCCCAGTTTGGTCACGTCGGTGCCGTCAATGATGATCTTGCCGCTGTCCACAGGCCACACACCGGCCACAGCGTTCAGCATGGTGGATTTGCCCGCGCCGTTGCCGCCGATGACGGTGACAAAATCACCTTCGTTCAATTTCAGGTTCAGACCGTTCAGGGCCGTTTTCTCGTTAACGGTACCGGCGTTGAAGGTCTTGGAAACATTCTGGATCTCAAGCATTTTTTGCATCCTCCTTCTGTGCCTTCTTTGCCGCGGGCTTTGCGAAATACTTGCTCTTCCAATAGGGCACGGCCAGGAACACGGCCACCACGGAGGCGCTCAGCAGCTTGAGCAGGTTTGCGTCAAAGCCGAGGGTCAGCACCAGCTGGATAACGATGTAGTAGATGATGGCACCCAGCGAAACAGACACCAGCTTGAGGGCAAAGTTGTGGAAGATGCGGCTGAACAGGGCTTCGCCGATGATGACAGCGGCCAGACCGATGACGATGGCACCACGGCCCATGCTGACATCAGCAAAGCCCTGATACTGGCTCAGCAGTGCGCCGGACAGGGCCACCAGACCGTTGGAGACAGCCAGACCCAGCACCACATTGAAGCTGGTGTTGATACCCTGGGCGCGGCTCATGGCGGGGTTGGAACCGGTGGCGCGGATGCCGCAGCCCAGCTCGGTGCCAAAGAACCAATACAGCACACCGATGACCACGGCGCTGACCAGAATGACCATGATGATGGGGTTGTGCAGGGCAAGCTCCTTGACCCAGCGCAGGGAGATCAGCAGGTCGTACTTGTCCACATTGATGGACTGGTTGGCTTTGCCCATGATCTTCAGGTTGATGGAGTAGAGGGCCAGCTGGGTCAGAATACCAGCCAGAATGGCCGGGATGCCCATAAAGGTGTGGAGCAGACCGGTGACAAGGCCGGTGGCCAGACCGGCCAGCAGGGCGATGAAAAGCGCTGCCCAGACGTTCATGCCGGAGAGCAGGCACATAACGCAGACCGCGCCGCCGGTGCCAAAGGAACCGTCTACGGTCAGGTCAGCCACATCCAGGATGCGGTAGGTCAGGTACACACCAATGGCCATGATGCCCCAAATGAGGCCCTGCGCACAGGCACCGGGCAAGGCACCGGGCAGGTTGGCAAGTCTTGCAAGAATATCCAAAACGTTTTCCTCCTGTAACTACACTTTTTTCTGATACGGGAAAGCGGAGAAGAGCAGAAATTCTCTCTTCTCCGCTATTTTCTATTGTAACTCCCTCAGTCTCGCATTCACGAGACAGCTCCCTCTGGGAGGGAGCCTTTTATTACTCCTCGATGGCCTCGTAACCCTCGGGAACGGTCATGCCCAGATCATCGCAGATGGTCTTGTTGTACTTCTTGGTCACGTTGGTGTACTCAACGGGCATGGTGGAGATATCGGCCTCACCGGTCAGAACCTTGGCGGCCATCTCACCGGTGGTGTAGCCCAGATCGTAGTAGCTGATGGACAGGGTCGCCACGCCGCAGCCAGAGCAGATACCCTCCTCACCGGCGAACACGGGCTTCTTGGCCGGGCGGCAGATGCCGTCGATGATGCCGGTGTTGGCAGCGCAGGTGTTGTCGGTGGGGACATACACTGCATCGTTCTCGTCGGCAGCCTTCTGGCAGACAGAAGCCAGATCGTTGGAATCAGAGAAAGCGTACTGGGTGGCGGTAACGCCCTTGGCCTCCAGGTACTTCTGGACCTCGTCCACCTGATACTGGCTGTTTGCCTCGGCAGAGCAGTAGAGCAGGCCCACCTTGGTGGCCTCGGGCAGCCACTCGGTGATCATATCCGCCTGCTGATCCAGCGGAGCCAGATCAGAGGTGCCGGAAACATTGCCGCCCACGGTGCCATCGAAATCGGTCAGGCCCAGAGCAACACCGTACTCGGTGACGGAGGTGCCCAGAATGGGGATGCTGTCGGTGGCAGCCTGTGCGGCCTGCAGGGCGGGGGTAGCGTTTGCCATGATCAGGTCAACGCCTGCGGAAACAAAGCCGTTGGCGATGGTGGCGCAGGTTGCGGAATCGTTCTGGGCGTTCTGGAAGTCAAAGGTGACATTCTCGCCGAACTGTGCGGTCAGGGCATCCTCAAAGCCCTGGGTGGCGGCATCCAGAGCGGCGTGCTCCACCAGCTGGCAGATGCCAACGGTATACTTCTGGCCGTCAGCCGCTGCGGAAGAGGCCGCAGCAGAGGAAGCGGTGGAAGAAGCAGCCGTGGAGCTGGAGGAACCGCCGCAGGCAGTCAGGGCAGCAGCTGCGCCGCAGACAGCGGCGGCAGACAGGAACGAACGACGAGAAATTTTACGCATGATATTACTCCCTCAATTCTACTTTCGCGGCAACAGGACACCGCATGAAAGTCAGTATTCAAGCGGCCAATCGCATCGCGCTGCCGCTTTACACTCGTGAAGTATATCACACTTTCCGCTCTAAAACAACCGGGAAACAGCCCGAATTATCAATCAAAGTAATTTTATCTATCACTTTTTTCGATAGTTCTGTGCCGCATCTGCATCCCTTCGAGCTTTTTCAGCTCACCGTCCAGCCAGAGCAGATTTTCTTCCAGCTGGGGGCGGTACTCTTTTGCGAAGTCGTACCGGTAATACAGCGCCTGCCACAGCTTTTCCTGCATCCGCCGGGCAAACACCGGCTCAAACAGAGCGTCCAGCCGCTCCACGGTATCCTCCAACTCCATGCACACCTGCGCCCAGCGCACATCGGTGGCCTCCCGGGCGGGCACATCGTAACGGGCCAGATAATCCCCCACCCTTGCCGCAATGACCTGCCCGCCACACTGGGTGGGCTGCAAAAAGTAGGATACCTGCCCGTCCTTCGTGATCTCCTGCGCCAGCGGGTAAAGGGCGCAGACCAGCGGCTCGGCATCGTGGATGGCGCAGTGGTTCCCGGTGAGGAAGGGGCAGTTGCCGCGCTCCTCCTTCAGCGGGGCCAGCCGCAGCACCGGTAGGTGGCTGACCCGCCCGATGCTTCCCCGGCAGAACGCCCGGGCCACGGTGCGGGGCGGCAGGCGCAGGCGGGCCGCAATGCGCCACAGGTCAAAGCCCGACAGCACGATATCCTCCCGCCCCCGGCAGCAGCCGCCACAGCCCGCGCAGGCAAACGAAAACGCCTCGTCCCGGGCAAGCAGGGGCGCGGTGCGGGTAAAATCGGTGCGGCCGCAGAGATCGACCTGTGAATCCTTGAGCATGATGGTTCTCCTGTTCTGTGAATGGTTTTGTTCCATTGTACCACAAAGCCGGGCACAGAAAAAGGGAGCGCATCCGCTCCCCTGTTCAGGACCCCCGGCTCACACGGCGGTAGACCGTTACGGCATCCTCGATGTGGTAGGGCGCGGTGCTGTGGTTTCCCCCTGCCCCGGCCGTGACCAGAATGTATTCCCTGCCCTTCACCTCGGCCAGACTGGCAAGGCAGAGCCCTGCTTCCCCGGTGTAACCGGTCTTACCGCCCAGGATCCGGCCACTGTGCAGCTCTGTGCCGTCCAGCTGGCTCAGCAGGGTGCTGTGCATCGTGAACCCCTGCGGGTGGCAGTTGGTGGCAGGAACGGTATACCGCTCCGTGGTAAACAGCTTGCGGAAGGTCTCGTTCTGCAGGGCTGCTTCTGTCAGCCGGGCCATATCCCGCACGGTGGAAACATGTTCCGGGTCGTGCAGGCCGGTGGGGTTGCAGAAATGCGTGGCGGTCATCCCCAGCTCTGCCGCTTTCTGGTTCATCCGGGCCGCAAAAGCTTCCTCGCTGCCGCTCACCTCCCGGGCCAGCGCTTCGCAGCACTCGGCCCCCGAGGGCAGCATGGCACCGTACAGCAGATCCCGCACCGTGGCCGTTTCCCCGGCCTGAAACCCCGCCTGCGAGGCATTCTGGGCCTGCAGAGCCGGAAAGATCTCCTCGGGCAGGGTCACGGGCGTGTCGAGGTCCGGGTTTGCTTCTATGGCCAGCAACGCCGTCATCATCTTGGTCATGGAAGCCGGATAGATCGTGCTGTCGGCATCCTTTTCGGCCAGCACCTCTCCGCTGTCGGCCCGCAGTAAAATGGCATGGGGACTGTTCAGCCCATCCAGCGTGACCCGCCGGGGCCACAACAGCAGAAGCAGGGTCGCCAGCACCAGCAGCCAGAACAGCCGCCGGAAGGTTCTGCGCCGGTGCTTCCGGCGGTGCAGTGAAGTTTTCATTCTCGTTCTCATCCTTTTTTTGCAAAATCAAAAGCGCTTTCATCCCCTAATACGGGACGAGAGCGCCTTTTTCTGCAAAAAGTGGGGCCGCCCCACAAAAATTTGTGCAGCGGCCCCAAGCCAGTTTAATATTTTACCATTTTACGTTATTTGCAAGAACCTGTTCAGTGCTGTGCCTTATGGAACATACCCTTGCGCTTACGCTCCAGCAGATAACCGGCAGCCAGCAGGACACCGCCTGCACGCACCAGAACATCTGCCATCCAGTTGGTGGTACCGGTCTGGATCAGCTTGCCGCTCTCCGGGCGGGCATCCTGTACCGGCGGGTTCACGGGGGTCTCCGGGGCGGGCGTGGTCTTAGCAACTGCCTGCTCCACGGCGGGAGTGGTGGGCCGTGCATCCTGCACTGCCGGGGTAGTCGGCGTAGTGGGAGCCGGAGGAGTAGGATCGGAGCCCTCGGGCGTTTCCGGTTTCGGGTTCGTGGGGATCACAGGGTCGGTCACTTCCCGCAGAGCGCCGTAAATGGTCACGGTGTACTGTGCGGAGTCGGTGCCATCGATGTTCTTGCCGGTGACCTTCACGTTGGAATCCGGGCCAAAGGCATCCAGCACACCCGCTGCTGCGGTGGTGTTGGGGTTGTTCTGGCTCTCATAGCCCCAGACGATGGTATAGGTCTTGCCCTCATACTCGTACTCGGTGCCATAGACCATATCATAGGCGCTAGGAGCACCCTCTGCCTGCTTTTCGTAGTTGCCCCAGATGAGCTTGGTGTTGCCCTCTGCATCGGTGGTCTTGGTGAAGTTCAGGCTCTTGCCGTTCACCACCATATCCCGCAGAATAACGACCTGATCGCCATTCTCAGCGGTCTGGTAGGCAGTGTCGAAATTGTATCCGGCCTGCTTCAACTCTTCCAGCGCCTTGCCGATGATCTCCGGGTCGTGGGAACCGTCCACATCCAGCATATAGTTCAGTGCGGCGGCGGGCACCCACACGGAGAGATACTGCTTCCCGGTCTCCTTGTTCAGGTCAGAGAGGTAGGTGTAGGTCTGGCCTTTATAGGAAAGGGCATCGAAGTTTGCGTGGGTATCATCCTTGGTCAGCAGGAAATTGGTCAGCTTGTCGCCCTGATCGTTCACCGGCCACAGGGTGTTGTCGGCGCTGTAGTCATAGGTCAGCGTGCCGCCGGTAACGATGAGGTTTTGGCCCTTGTCATTCTTAGTGCCAACGATAGAATTCACATCCACATGGGAGCCGTTCTTGATGGTAGTGGTGGAGTTGGTGCCCAGAGAATAGATACTACCTTTGAGGAAATCACCCTCAGTGATAAGGGTGCCGTTGTCCATGGTAAGAGTTGCACCGTTACCGAGAACAATAGCACTTGCACCTGTTGTAGCCTGCGAAAGGTGCAACTTGCTATTTTGATCAACCAGAATACTGCTTGGATTCTTGCTTAGGTTAACACGCAGAGCATGAGCATAGCCCTTCATTTGCAGATTATATTCGCTCTCTCCGGTAACATGCAGTTTGGTCGCACCACTCTGACCGCCAACAAACATCATACCAACACTGCCTATGGAGGTTACCTTGCTCTTGCCGCTGATTTCTACTTCATCAAAACCAGCGTAGATGCCTGTGGGAGCTTCCAATTTGACCTCGCTCTTGTTGGTAACGGTCAGTTTTCCCTTTCCGTTACTCTCGGGGCCGTAGATGGCAGTACCATTCTGAGCACTGACGCTTCCGGTGGAGTTGTCAAATGTGATGTTGGTACCGCCACCGGGAGCAACGGAGATACCCATGCCGTTGCCGCTGATATTCACCTGGGAATTATCGAAGGTCATGTCCCCGGCACCGCCCTCATAGTCGATGCCACGGCCATTGCTGTCGATGTTCAGCGTGCTGTCCTCTACGGTCAAGCTGGAACCGGTTCCACCGTAGATTGCAGAGCTCTGTGTTCCCTTGATCTCCAGTGTACTGTCACCTGTTACCGTGATGTCATCGGTACTGTCAATGCCATAACCATTGTTGCCGTAGACTAAACCTTCCTGATCATTATCGATCTTGTAAGCACCGCTGCCCACCGTGTCAATGGTCAGGCTGGACTTGTCTTCTACGGTCAAATCGCCCCGCTGTACGATACCGCGTCCACCCTGCGTACTGGAACCTGCTTCTGTGTGCTTGATATCCACATCGGCATTGTCCGTCAAGGTCACATCAGAATCGTTAGAGATCACCATTCCGGTAGAAGTATGATCAATGTTCAGAGAGCCTTGGTCGCTGGTCTCGTCTCCTTTGATGGTCAGGGACGCACCCTCGCCACTGCTGTCATCACCTGCGTTTTCGCCGCCCACACGGATGCCTTCCACATTGCGGTTGGGGCTGCTCGTGCCTTCTTTTTTCGCTTCTTCTGCTTCCTTGGCGGCATCCTCCAAGGCTTCCTTGCCATCAATGGTGTTTTCGCCCTTTAATGTAACGTCCACCGTGGAGTTATCCCGTGCAACAATGCCTGCGGTGTTATCTTTTTCGGTCAGATTGATTTTGGTATTATCCAGCGTCAGGTCAACATTGGTTTTTTTTCTCTCATCCTCACCTTTCAGATTCACACCGATATCAATGCCGTTGCCGCCGGTGGTCAGGTTGGAATCCTTGACTGTCAAGTCAACATCTGCACCCTCGCCCACCTTGATGATGGTTTTATTTTCTTTGGCATTTGCATCAGCGGGCACTTCATCCGGGGTGTTAGTCTGGGTGCTGGTATCGCTGGTATCCACATTCACTCCGTCAACCACGATGGTTGCATCTTTCACACCCTCGTTGACCGTGATGGTGTTTGTGGTTGTGGTCTCAGACGTGGAACTGTTCTCTGTGTTGTTGCCAGAAGAATCTGTGGTAGTATCCGTCGGTGTGGGCACCTCTGTGCCATTTTCGGAGTTTTCGGAGTTATCAGTGGATGGCGGGACTACTTCTGGCGCGTTGCCGTCCTTGACGTAGATCGTACCATCGCCAGTTTTCGCTTTATCCTCATTGACGTAGGTGCGGTTCTCATCGCCTTTATCCTCGCCCTGATAACTGTACGTGCCGCGTTCCACATCCTTGTCAACAGTTACACTGCCATCGCCCAGATAATACGTCACCGCAGAAGCACTGGGGCCAACCGTGCTCACGGCAACCGCAGTAGCCAGCGACATTGCTGCCAACTTAAATTTCTTGTTTGTCATTTTTCTTCTGCTCCTTTCCAGTTCATGCTCACATGATCGAAAAGTGGTGGTCAAACAGCAGGCCGATCCTTTGTCAACTGTTTTTTGCATTGGAACGCGTTTCCGATAAATCAATCACTAAGTTCAACAAATTTTCGCCTGATTTTTTGTGTATTTTA